>Ga0055476_10000100_pt1 | contig 19413 bp, 16 predicted proteins | sample Muzzi_CordC_D2_FD_57682 | JGI IMG/M metagenome (GOLD analysis project Ga0055476, IMG submission 57682) | Wetland microbial communities from San Francisco Bay, California, USA, that impact long-term carbon sequestration - Muzzi_CordC_D2 | ecosystem: Environmental > Aquatic > Marine > Wetlands ... | reverse complement strand
ATCGTTCGGGCAGACGTCGCAGCCGTCCGGCGTCCCGTCGGCGTCCGCATCGAGCGCGTCATCGAAGCCCGGGCAGACGTCGTTGATGTCGCATACGCCGTCGGCGTCCGCGTCGGGGCAGCTGAGATTCGCCGTCGCCGACAGGATCCGAATCCGGCTCTTCGTCACCCCGTTGCGCGCATCCGTCACCGGAAGCCCGGTAGCCTGCAGCGCCGACAGGATCTCGCCGACCGAAGCCGTCGGGGAGTACTGCTTCAGGATGGCCCACGCACCCGCGACGTGCGGCGTCGCCATCGAAGTGCCGCTCCAGACTTCGTAGCCGCCTCCCGGCACGGCGGACTGGATCAACGAGCCGGGCGCGAGCAGCGACAGGAACGTGTCGGAATTGGAGAACGAGGAAACGACGTCCGACTTGGTCGTCGAGCCCACGCTGATCGCGGTCGAGATGCACGCGGGCGTCCCGATCCCGTCGGAATTTCCGTCGTTTCCGGACGCGATCACCGTCGCGATTCCGACGGAGCGGAGATTGTCGATCGCGGCCTTGCGGGCGGCTTCGTTGGCATCGCACGGGGACGAATACGCCGCACCGCCGAGGCTCATGTTCACGGCTGCGATCGAGTGGCTTCCGTGCAGCGAGAGCACGTGCTCGAGCCCCGCAATCTGATCCGAGAGGTAGCTGAGGGGGCACGGGCTGTTTCCGAAGCCGCAGTTCGTGGGTCCGTTGAACTTCGAGAATACCTGGATCGCGATCAGCGCCGCGCCGCGTGCGATGCCGTCGAGAACGGGCCCGTTCCCCACGGCGATGCCCGCAACGTGCGTCCCGTGCGCGCATTGGTTCGCGTTGTAGTCGCACGGCACGGCGGCACCGCTACCGATCTGGCTCAGGTCGCCGTTCGGGCAGTCCCGGCCCTGGGAAAAGCAGGCTTCGGCGACCAGCTTGCCCGCGAGCATCGGATGCGAGGCGTCGACGCCCGAGTCGAGCACCGCGACGACCTGCCCGCTGCCGTCGAATCCCGCGGCCCACGAAGCCGTGGCCTCGGTGAGCGGCGCGCTCTGACCGACGACCGGCGGCTCCGGCACGTCCTGCTGAACCGAGACGACGAGATCGCTCGCGGCGAGCGCCGCGAGAGCCGCGCTCGACACCTCGAGCGCAGCGAACGGGATCGTCTCGAAATTCCGCACGACACGGTGCGACGTTCGCGCGAGGGTCGCGGCGATGCGACTCTGCGCCGAGCGGATCCGTCCGCGCTGGGCGGCGACATCGGCCGGGGTTCGCAGTTCGCCTTCCGGCTCGAACGTCACCGCCAACTCCACGATCACCCGCGCATTGCCGCGAGCCGCGGCCGCCGCCTCGAGCGCAGCGGGGACCGCACCCGGCCGAGCCGCCGCGCTCGTCGCGACGAGCGCGACGGTTGCAACGATCAGCATCGGCCCCGGCAGGCAGAGGCGCGCACGTCGGATCCGCGAGACGAGTGATTGCATCCCGCCATCCTAAGGTATTTCGATTCGATCGATGCGGAAAATGCTCGCATTCGCGCAACGGCAAGACCGATGCAACGAACCGGCAGGTAACAGAGTCTTGTGAAATATCACGACTAGCGCATACTGACCCGCATGTCGGCTGCGGGCGGCGATTCAGGAAGCGATTCGGGCGACGAACGATCCGAACCCGCTCGCTCGGACAGCGAGCGCACCGCTACGCCGAACCGCCGGTACCTCCTCGCGATCCGGATCGGGCTGTTGCTCGTGACCGTCTCCATGGTTCTGGTCGTCGCCGAGATCTACGCGCGGACGCGGTACAACTTCTTGCCGCGGATCCAGATCGGGACGGGCGACATGAAGATCGAAGACGACGTGGTCCGGGCCGTCTTCGAATCCGGTCCGGAGACCATCTGGCGATTCAAGAAGAACATCGTGGCGCAGGCGGACCATTTTGCATTCCGGGGCATCATCTCGAACAGTCAGAGGCTTCGTCAGGAAGGAACGATCCCCGACGTAAAGGCCGCGAACGAGGTCCGGATCCTCTTCATCGGTGATTCGATCACGTTCGGCTGGGGCGTTCGTCACGACGAGACGTTCGCGAAGTTGGCCGAGCAGGAGCTCCGCAACCGATTCCCCGCCGTCCAGATCACCTGCATCAACGCCGGAGTACCGGCGTACAGCCTCTTCCAGGGCTGGCGCTTCCTCGAGAGCCGGGGCTTCGACTACCAGCCCGACCTGGTCGTGGCCGGTTTCGGTCCCAACGACCAGATGTCCTGGGGGGAACTCGGCGATGCGGACCAGTACGCCTACTGGCAGCAACAGCTTCCCCCCGCCTGGCTGCGGGGAAGCGCGCTGGCTCGACTGATCACGATGACGTTCTGGCGGCCGGATCCGCAACCGGGAGCACCCGCTCGCCCGCGACTCACGATCAGCGAGTTCGACGACCTGTGGGCGCGCGTCCGAGACGAGTCCCGCGCGCACGGTGCCGGCCTGATCGTCATGGTCGAGAGCCACATCAAGAACGTCGACGGCAGGTTTCCCGCAGATCTGCTGGGCCCGTATCAATTCGAGGTGGCCAAGTTCGGCGAGACCCTCCGAATCGGCTCGGGCACCACTCCCGCCATGGTGAACGGCGTAGCGGTGCTCCAGGAGCTGGCCCGAGAGCACGATCCCTCCGAGATCTTCCTCGACGAGATCCATCCGACCACGATCGGCCATGCGGCCCTTGCGGAGGCGCTGATCGCAGTCGTCGCTCCCTGGCTCGAAACCCAGATCAGCCTCGGGCGCTTCGCTGCCACGAACGGCGCGTCAACGGCGGTCGGGGCGGATGCCGCATCGGTCGCGAGACACGAACCCGCCCATCCCTGACCGGTCTCGGGCCATCAGCCCAGGCGTTGGAAGTACTCGGCGGTTCGCTCCTCTTCGCGGCGCTTCACCCAGTAGGTCGACACTTCCGAATCTCGCAGCTTCAACGAGTCCCGCCTCCGGGCGAAGAACCACGCAAGAGGAACCAGCAACAGATACGACACCGAGAAGAGCGTGGTGACGACGGTGACCTGGATCTTTTCGGCGACGATCATCCAGAGCGCGTACACGCTCCGGCCGGCGTGCACGAAGGCCATGAAGGCGAGTACGGACAAGACGATGCAGACGGGGAACGACGCCCATGCGGTCGGCTGCGCCGCGAGCAGGATCCAACCGGCAGCCGAAGCGACCCCGAGAGCGAGGGCTGCGAGACGTACCGGCCAGCTACCGACGAATCGAGTCGCGTCCAGTGTCGGCTCCTACAGGAAGGGGTAGATGAAGGGAGCCAGAGGACCGGCGATGGAAGCCATCGTCAGCAATCCGGCCAACAACAGCAGAAGAACGATCAGCGGCAACAGCCACCACTTGCGGTCGCGCTTCGCCACGTAGAGGACGTCCGCCGCAAGACGCCGATACCAGGGAAGTCGCCTGGGGCGGCGCGCAAGCGGCGTCGTTTCCGTGTTCCTCTCGGACATGTCGACCTCGCTGTGGGTCAGGCTTCCTCGATTCGTCTCGCCCAGACCACGAAGAATCCCGGAAAATACCGCCGCTTTCGCTCGAGAGCGACCTTCGATTTCTTCTCCAGCCGCTTCTCGAGCTCGATCAGCTTGGCGAAGGCGGGCATCCGCCTGAAGCCATTGATGCTGGTGGCCTCGACCGCGAATCCCTCGTCCTCGAGCAGCGCGTGAATCTCTTCGTAGCTGTGCTGCGTCTCGTGGGGATGCAGCACCTGGTCACGGAACCAGGATACCAGGTGTGTCTCGTCGGTGATCTCCGGGTTGAGTTCTGCAAACTCCGCCAGCAGTTCCGCCTCCGACGCGCCGGCCTCCTGCATGCGCTCGAAGTGTGCGAGGAACGGGCGACGCCCGTAGGAGTGGTACAGGCCCAGGTGCAGGTGTCCGTGCGGTGCCACCCATCTCAACACCCTGCGGATTGCTCCATGGCAGTCGGGCGTATGATGGAGCACCCCGAGGGAGTTCACGACGTCGAACGTCGTGTCGGGTTCGTATTCGAACACGCTGGCATCGAAGAAGTCCACTTCGCGGCAGCCCATCAGTCTCGCTACCGATCGCGCCTGCTTGAGCACCAGCTTGTTGAGATCGATCCCCCGTACCTTCGCGCCATGGAAGTACGCCGACGAGTTCGCGAACCAACCGGCGCCGCAGCCGATGTCGATGACGCGCGCGCCGGGGTGCTGCTCGAGGTATCGGTGTAGAGGCGGATACGCCTTCAAGCGATTCGATCGCATCAGCTGCTGCGCAGTGTCCACGCCGTTCGAGTAATAGTTGAACGGGAGCTCCCGGTAGAAGTCGAGCACCGCCTGCTGGGTGCCCGCATCGGACTTCGACTCGGAGCCGGACCAGAGGATGCCGCCCGAACGCTTGGCGGCGACCGACCCCTCGGAGTCGCTGCCGAGGGCCGCCTCCAGCTCGTCACTCCGCCTTTGGCCCTCTGCGGGATCGATCCGAGCATCGGGCTTCGCGGTGATCAGGCAGCGCCCCATCACCAGCGCATCGATGCCGGTGGACATGAAGCACCGCATTGCATCCTCGGCCGTGCACACGATCGGCTCACCGCGTACGTTGAAGCTCGTGTTGATGACGACCGGGACCCCGGTTCGCTTCTCGACCGCCTTCAGCAGCCTGTAGTAACGCGGATTCGCCGCCTCGGTCACCGTCTGCACCCGTCCCGACCCGTCTTCGTGTGTCACGGCGGGGATCACATCCCGCTTGTCACGCAAGACGGGAGGCACCTTCAGCATGAACGGGAGATGCGTTCCGGCCGGAACGTCGAAGTACTCGTGAACGTTCTCGAGCGGAACAGCGGGCGCGAACGGTCGGAAGTACTCCCTGTACTTGATCTTGCCGTTGATCACCTCTTTCATGTCCGCTCGGGTCGCGTCTGCGAGAATCGACCGCGAACCGAGCGCGCGCGGACCGAACTCCATGCGCCCCTGGAACCAACCCACCACCTGACCGGCAGCAATCAGATCCGCCGTGCGCTCCGATAGCGCCTCGTCATCGAGGCGTTCGTGTTCGATCTTGCGGCTTTCGAGAAACGCATCGATCTCTTCCTGGGAGATTTCGGGACCCAGGTACGCGTGCGTCATCTCACCGCGGGAGGGATCGCGGAACAGCTCCCGAGACACGAGCATGGCGGCGCCCAGAGCGCCGCCATCGTCCCCCGGCGCCGGCTGGATGAAGATCTGGTCGAAGAGACCGGACTCCTCGATCTTCCAATTCGCGACGCTGTTGAGCGCCACACCCCCTGCGAGAGCGAGATTCCTGGAGCCGCTCGCACGCCCGGCCTCTCGCGCGAGCCCGAGGATGATCTCTTCGACGACGGCCTGCCCCGAGCGGGCGAGGTCCTCGTGGCGCTGCTCGATGGGCTCGTCCGGGTCGCGCCGGGGAAAGCCGAAGAGCTCTTGCCAGCGCTCGGGATGGGCCGTCCAGCGGCTGGAGAAGTGATGAACGAAGTAGTGCATGTCGAGGCGAAAGCTGCCGTCGTCCTTGATCCGCACGAGGCGCCGAAATTCGTCCACGTACTTCGGCTCGCCGTACGGAGCGAGGCCCATCACCTTCCACTCGCCGTCGTTCACCCGGAAGCCGAGGTAGCTGGTCAACGCGGAGTACAGCAATCCCACGGAATGTGGAAAGTGGATGGCTCGATCCAGGTGGATGCGACCGTCGCGCCCCCGACCGATGGCCGTCGTCTCCCATTCCCCCACGCCGTCGATGGTCAGGATGGCGGCTTCGTCGAACGGACTGCAGTAGAAGGCACTGGCCGCGTGGCTCGCGTGGTGCTCCGAATACAGGATCGGGCCGGTGTACGCCGGCAGGGCTTTCTCGATGGTGCGTTGGATGTTGAACTTGTTCGCCAGATATCCGGGCAGGCTCTTCGAGAATACCGTCAAGCCTCGAGGCCACACCGCGACCAGCGTCTCCAGGGCGCGTTGCAGCTTCAAGATGGGTTTTTCGTAGAAGACGATGGCGTCGAGATCATCGATCGACCTGAGCTCCGCCTGCTCCAGGCAGAACTCGATGGCCTGCTTGGGAAACTCGTTGGTGTGCTTGCGACGGGTAAAGCGCTCCTCCGCCGCCGCCGCCACGATCTCTCCGTCCCGCACCAGACTGGCGGCACTGTCGTGGAAGTAGAAGCTCAGTCCGAGAACGGTTCCCACGTCGTACTTCCTCGATTCACAGGGAGTCGGGTGCACTTGCCGTCAAAGCCGACTCCGAGAGCGCTACCTATAGCGCTACCCGCCGATGTGGTACATCTCGATCTTGGCGCTCGGCTTCACGATTCCGTCGAGATCGGTGTTCGCGGCGCGCTCTTCCGAGTAGCGGTCGGCGCGCCGCTTCCAGATGCCCGCGATCCGCTCACGCAGCTCGGAATCACTCGCGCCGTCGCGCAACGGACCGCGCAGGTCGACTCCTCCGGTCGCGAACAGGCAGGTCACCAGCGATCCGTCGAGGGTGAGGCGTGCGCGCGTGCAACTGCCGCAGAAGGGCTGACTCACGCTCGAGATCACGCCGATCTCGCCGCTGCCGTCCTTGTAGCGCCAGCGGCTCGCGACCTCGCCGTGGTAGCTCGGGCCGATCGGTTCGAGCGGGTACTCGGCATCGATCCGCTCGATCACCTCCCGCGAGGTCACGACGCGGCCGAGCTCCCAGTGGTTGAGGGTGCCGACGTCCATGAATTCGATGAAGCGGACGATATGGCCGCTGCCCTTCCACATCTTCGCGAGCCCGAGGATCGAATCTTCGTTCACGCCGCGCTGCACCACGCAATTGAGCTTGATCGGCAGCAGGCCGGCGCCCTCGGCCGCCCGAATGCCCGCGAGCACCGGTGCCATCCCGAATCTTCGCCCGTTCATCTGCCGGAAGACTTCTTCGTCGTGGCTGTCGAGGCTCACGGTGATGCGATGCAGGCCCGCGTCGCGCAGCGCCTGCGCGTGCTTCTCGAGCAGGTAGCCGTTCGTGGTGAGCGTGAGGTCGCGCATACCGTCCAGCAATGCGAGACGTTCGATCAACGTCGGAAGTTGATGACGCAGCAGCGGCTCGCCGCCCGTGATGCGGATCTTCTCGACACCGAGCTCGACGAACAGACGCGCGAGCCGCTCGATCTCCTCGAACGTGAGCAGATCGGGCCGCTTCATGAACTCGTAGTGCTCGCCGAAGATCTCCGCGGGCATGCAATACGGACAGCGGAAGTTGCAGCGGTCCGTGACCGAGATCCGCAGATCGCGCAGCGGCCGATCGCGACTGTCGGTGGTGGCGTTCACTCGACCGCCGCCTGCGCCACGCGGGATTCCAGGAAGTCGAAGGTGCGCTGCTTGATCTCGGCGTCGGGAGTGAGAACCGAGGCGTTGAAATCCGTCACGCCGGACGCTTCGAGGCCGTCGAGAACGGCCGCTACCTCCGCTTCGTTGCCCAACACTGCGATGTCCTCGGGGTTCGCCACCCCCTCGCGCTCGAACATCGCGCGATAGGACGGCATCGTGGCGTACATGCGGAGCGTCCGCGACAGCTTCTCGCGAACCGCCGGTGCGTCGTCGGTGACCACCAACGGCAAGCCCGAGATGATCCGGGGCGCCGGGCGATGGGCCTTCTCCGCTGCGGCTCGAATCGTCGGAACGATGTGATTCGCGAGCGTCTCGGGACCGGTCATCCAGGTGATGGTCCCGTCGGCGAAACGGCCGGCGAGATCGAGCATCACCGGGCCGAGCGCCGCCAGGATCAACGACACCGGCTGCGCGGCTTCGATCGCGAGCTCGGCGTTCACGCGGAAGCGGTCGCCCGCGAACTGCACCGGTTCGCCGCGCAACAGCGGCGTCAGGACTTCGAGGTACTCGCGCATGTGCGTGGCCGGCTTGGCGTAGTCGAGCCCCATCAGCCCTTCGATCACGATCGGATGCGACAGCCCGATGCCCAGCGTGAAGCGCCCGCCGGCCGCGACGCCGGCTGTGAGCGCCTGCTGCGCCATGGCGAGCGGGTGACGCGGATACGTGGGCAACACCGCGGTCCCGAGCTCGATGCGCCTGGTTTCACGCGCCACCACCGCGAGCGCAGTCAGTGCGTCCATGCCGAAGAACTGCGCCATCCACAGGGTCGAGAAGCCGCGCTTCTCGACGTCGCGGGCCAGCGCGATCAGCGCTTCCAGGGTTGCGTCGGGCCCGGAACTCGCTCCGGCCATGATTCCAATGCGCATGTCGTTTCTCCCTGGAGTCCATTCGCCGTGAGGAAGGGGGACGCTAGCGAATCCGCCGCGCGAACCGGATTCCGCGGCGAAGCCGCGCGCGGGCGGCCCTCCCGCCTGTCAGGGCGACCCGGCTTCGAGCCAGGCCTCGAGATCGGGCGGAAATTCCCGACTCAGGTCGAAGGCGGCCGCCCGCTCCTTGCCGAAGTTGGCCGCGAACATCTCGCGGAAGTGCCCTTCGATCCGATCGCTGAACAGTCCGATCGATCGCAGCGTGGGGATCACGAAGCCGCGCACCGGACCCGCGACACCGCCCGCCGCCGCGTCCATCTTCTCGCGCTCGGCCGAGAGCGCCTCGAAGACGGTCTTCGGCTCGAGACCGACCTCCTGCCAGATCTTGAATACCGACTGTCGCATCGACGATCCGGTGCGTGAATCGACGAGCAGGCGCGTCGCCTCGAAGGCGAAGTCCTCGAGTTCGGCCAGGAGCGAGGGGGAGATCTCGTCCACCACGGCCGACAGGTACTTGACTCCGAAGGCGGTGTGTCGCGCTTCATCGCGCGACACATAGGTGAGGAGCTGCTTCAACAGCGGCTCGTCGGTCGCGTTGCGCATGTCGCGGAAGACGTAGAGCGCGAGCCCCTCGACGACGATCTGCATGCCGACGGCCTTGTGCATCCAACTCCCGCTCGCGAGCGTCGTGTCGAGCAGCTTCTTCAGGCCGGGCATGATGGGATTCACCTGGTCGAGCAGCTTGATGTACGCGGCGAAGACCTCGACGTGGCGCGCTTCGTCCATGGTCTGGGTCGCGGCGTAGAACTTCGCGTCCATGTGGGGGCACGCGTTCACGAGCTGCGCGGCGACCATCAGCGCGCCCTGCTCACCGTGCAGGAAGTTCGACAGCATGAATGCGGCGGTGCGGCGCGAGATCTCCCAGCGGAGGTCTTCGTCGAGATTCTTCCAGAAGTCGGTCACCTGGATCGGGATCCCGGCGAGAGAGAACGTGCGCGAGAAGGCTCCACGATCGATGCCGCGCTCCCAGTCGAGATCGCGCAGCGCGATCCACTGGCGATCGAGCGCGTTCGCGTAGAGCGCTCGCAGCTGATCGATCTCGGGTTCGTAGTTCCAGTTGTAGATGGCGTCGAATGCCGCCTCGGTCTGCTCGATCGGGGGAGGTTTGTCGGGGAGGCCCTGAGTCATCTTCCGGCGGTTCCTTTGCGGCCGCGTGGAGGTCGGGGCCGTCTCTCTACCCTAGGTGAATGGATCGAGTCATTTCAAGCCGATAGAATGGAACTCCCGGTCGCACTGCGGCTGCCGCCGACGTCCGGCCGCGCCGAACCGGGAACTTTCCGGGGAATCCGCCGGACAGGAGGGAACGCCCGTGAGCAACGTGCGATTCGACATCGAGGGATCGACCGCAGTCGTCACCATCGACCGACCACTCGTCAAGAACTGCGTCGACGGCCCGACCGCGGCCGAACTCGCCGCCGCGTTCCGACGCTTCGAAGACGACGCGGACCTCAGCGTGGCGATCCTCACCGGCGCGGGCGACAGCTTCTGTGCGGGCGCCGATCTGAAGGCGGTGAGCGAGGGGCGCGGCAACCGCATGACACTCGACGGCGACGGCCCGATGGGTCCGACCCGGATGGAGCTGTCGAAGCCCGCAATCGCCGCGATCGAGGGCCACGCCGTCGCGGGCGGGCTGGAGCTCGCGCTGTGGTGCGACCTGCGCGTCGCCGCCGAAGCGGCGGTCTTCGGAGTCTACTGCCGGCGCTGGGGCGTTCCGCTCGTCGACGGCGGAACGATCCGCCTCACCCGTCTGATCGGCCAGAGTCACGCCCTCGACATGATCCTGACGGGTCGCGCCGTCGAGGGCCCCGAGGCGCACCGCATCGGCCTGGCGAACCGTCTGACCCGGACCGGAGCGGCGCTCGAGAAATCCCTGGAGCTCGCGGCGCAACTCGCGAAGTTCCCGCAGCGATGTCTGCGAGCGGATCGGCGCTCGGCTTACGACCAGTGGTCGCTCGAGCTTCCGGCCGCGCTCCGAAACGAGACCGAGCTCGGCCTCGAGGTGATCCGCTCGGGCGAAACCGCCGCGGGTGCGAAGCGGTTCGCGGCCGGAGCCGGCCGCCACGGTTCCTTCGACGATCTCGGCTGAATCGCGGGCCCGACGGCAGCTTCGCCCGGGATCAGCCCGATCGCAGCTCCACGAGCGGGGCATTGCGATAGACTTCGGAGCCGCCCGCACCGCGTCGGACCGAGAGCGAAGCCCCCATCGCTTCTCGTCGGGAGTTCCGTGAGCAGAACCGCCTGGATCGTCTCGATCGGACTCCTGATCCTGCTCGCAGGCGGAACCTACCTGCGAAACCTCTTCGGCGTCGAATGGAGCCCCGAATCCGTTCGCTCGACCGTGCGCGACGCGGGGATCTGGGCCCCGTTGTTGTTCATCGCGCTGGTGACCTTCCGACTCGTGATCCTGGTCCCGAGCCAGATCCTGCTGACCGCCTCGGGCCTGCTGTTCGGCGCGGCGCTGGGGGCCCTCTACGGGGCGATCGGCATGACGTTGTCCGCAATCGTGAACTTCGCCGCCGTGCGCGTCGCCGGAATCGACCGCATTCGGGAACAACTCCCGCCGCGATTCGGCGGTGCGCTCGACACCGCGAAATCGAAATTGGGCGCAGGCGCCCTGCTGATCGCGAGCGGTTACCCGGTGGGGCCGATCTCGGCGTTCCAGATCGGCGCCGCCCTGACCGGGATGTCGTTCCTGTCGTTCATCGTCGCGGTCTCGCTCGGATCCGTCGTGCGTGCCGCCACCTACTCGTACCTCGGCAGCACGTTGTTCGACGGCTACCGGCTGATCTACGGTGCAGTGGCGGTGTTCGTGGCGGCTGGAGTGCCGTTGCTGTTCCCGCGCCCGCGCGCGCGAATCCTGGCGATCTTCGCGACGGCGATGGAAAACTGGAAGCGAAACCACCAGGAGAAGTGATGAGCGAGGGACCCGACTGGTTCGTCCGGGCGATCGAGACACCGCGTCGAGACCGGTACGTCGAGGTCCGGAGCTGCCCGATCCACTACCTGCATTGGGGCGAGGCGGGTCGGCCCGGAATCGTCTTCGTGCACGGCGGCGCCGCACACGCGCACTGGTGGGCCTTCATCGCGCCGCTATTCCTGCCGGAGTACCAGGCCGTCGCCCTCGATCTGAGTGGACACGGCGACAGCGGGCGGCGCGCCGAATACCCGCGCGAACTCTGGGCCGACGAAGTGCTCGCGGTCGCCGCAGACGCCGGCTTCGGCGAGCCTCCGATCGTCATCGGACACAGCATGGGGGGCTTCGTCTGCATCGCCGCGGCGGCGGCCTACGGCGATCGACTCGCGGGTGCGGTGATCCTCGATTCACCGGTCACGCGCCCGGATCCCGAGGCCGAAGAAGGCGCGCGCGGACAATCGTTCCGCAACCCGAAGCTGTATCCCGACGAAGCCGCCGCAATGGGCCACTACCGCCTGGTTCCCGCGCAACCGTGCGAGAATCGCTTCCTGCTCGATTACGTCGGGCGCCACTCGTTGCACCAGGTCGAGGGCGGCTGGACCTGGAAGTTCGACCCGACCGTCTTCCTGCGCACGACGCCGCGCGCGGCGCGCGAAATCCTGCCGGAAGTGCGCTGCCGCATCGCGTTGTTTCGGGCCGCTCATGGGCTCGTGACGCCGGACATCGGCAGCTACATGTATGAACTGCTCGAGCGGAACGCTCCCGTGGTCGAGGTGCCGGAAGCTCATCACCACCTGATGCTCGACCAGCCGCTCGCGCTCGTGACCGGCCTCCGCACGCTGCTCGCCGACTGGGAGCACTCGATTCCCGCAAAACGCAGGTCCGTCAGACCATAGAAGAGCGATCACCGAAAGCGAACCGAGGGGAGGAGCCGTGATTTCCAGCGAAGAACGCTATGTGAAGAAGTACGTCGAGGTCCTGGGATCCAGGATGGCCTATGTCGAAGTCGGCGACGGCGATCCGATCGTCTTCCTGCACGGGAACCCGACGTCGTCCTACCTGTGGCGGAACATCATTCCGCACCTCGAAGGGGCCGGACGTTGCATCGCCCCCGACCTGATCGGACAGGGCGATTCCGACAAGCTCGAGGACAGTGGGCCGGACCGCTATCGATTCGTCGAGCACCGCCGCTACTTGGACGCGCTGCTCGAAACGCTCGGTGTCGAGAGAAACGTCACGTTGGTGGTTCACGATTGGGGATCGGGACTCGGATTCGACTGGGCGAACCGTCACCGCGACGCGGTAAAGGGAATCGCGTACATGGAAGCCATCGTGTGCCCGATCGCGAGTTGGGACGAATGGCCGGAAGCCGCCCGACAACTCTTCCAGGCGCTGCGCTCGCCGGCGGGCGAGCAGATGATCCTCGAGAAGAACGTCTTCGTGGAGAACATCCTGCCCGGCTCGGTGCTGCGAAAGCTCAGCGACGACGAGATGGCGGTCTACCGCCGGCCGTTCGACGAGCCCGGCGAAGGCCGACGCCCGACCCTGACCTGGCCGCGACAGATCCCGATCGCGGGCGAACCCGAGGACGTGACCGCGATCGCGCGCGACTACGCGGCCTGGCTCGCGGAGTCCGACGTTCCGAAATTGTTCGTCAACGCCGAGCCGGGCGCGATCCTGACCGGCGCCACGCGCGAGTTCTGCCGCGGCTGGCCGAACCAGCGCGAGCTGACGGTGCCCGGAATCCACTTCGTCCAGGAAGACTCCCCGGATGAAATCGGCCGGGCGATCGCGGAATGGCTCGCAGACATCGCCTGAGCGCGAGCTGCAGCGATATCCATAAACTATCGAGAATACTGAGTTTCTCACTCAGCATCCGTCGTCTTCGACAATCCGAGCGATGACTCTTAGAATAACTGCATGGAATATCGAGTCGAGGAGCTCGCGGCGGAGTCGGGAGTGCGGGTCGACACCCTTCGCTTCTACCAGGCGCGCGGCCTACTGCCCGCCCCGGAACGCGTCGGGCGCGTCGCGGTCTACCGCGATTCGCACCTCGCCCGACTTCGTCGCATCAAGGAGCTGCAACAACAGGGCTTCACCCTCGCGCAGATCCGGCAGGTACTCGAATCCCCCGCGAGCGGCGAGCCGGGCCTGCTCGCCGCACTCGTCGAAGAGCGGGTCGGCGCGCGCACCCTCTCGCGCGAAGCGCTCGCCGCCGAAGCCGGTGTGCCGGACGCACTGATCCGCGCGGCCGAGAGCCAGGGACTGTTGCAGGCGGTCGAGATCGACGGAGACGAACGCTTCAGCGAAGCCGACCTCGAGATGGCGCTCGCCGGCAAGGCGATCCTCGAAATCGGCTTTCCGCTGCCGGAGATCCTCGAGCACTCGATCGCACACGCGCACAACATCGAGGAGACCTGCGACCGCGCCATCGAACTCTTCGACGAACACGTCCGCAAGAGCGGGCCCGCGGCGAACGACGACCGCGCCGTCACCGACGCGTTCCGCAAGCTGCTGCCGCAGGTGACCCGACTCGTCGCACTGCATTTCGAGCGAACGCTCGTCAATCGCGCGCTGCAGCGCCTGAAGACCCGGGAAGAACGCGAGGCCTTCCGCGCGGCGATCAGCGCAAAGGAGTCGGCGAATCCCGAGGGAGACGCCGCGTGGCGCTGAACGCCCTTCCCGCTCGCGAAGACAAGCACGCGACGGTCCGGTCGATGTTCGACCGCATCGCACCGCGCTACGACCGCATGAACCGGCTGCTCACGGCAGGCCTCGATCAGCGCTGGCGACGCGCGGCGCTCGAAGCCATCCGGGTGGGCAGCGGCGATCGCGTACTCGACCTCGCCTCCGGAACCGGCGACCTCGCGGAGCTCGCGGCAGCGCGCGGCGCCCATGTGATCGCGGTCGACTTCGCGGGCGAGATGCTCCGAAACGCGAGCAATCGCGGCATCCGCGCCGCCCTCGTGCAGGCGGACGCGGAAAAGCTGCCGCTACCCGACGGCAGCGCGACCGTCGCGCTGTGCGGCTTCGCGCTGCGGAACTTCGTCTCGCTGCCCAACATCTTCCGCGAGCTCGCACGCGTGCTCGAACCCGGGGGCCGTATCGCGCTGATCGACGTCGACCGTCCCAGTACGCCCGTCATCCGCCAGGGCCACGCCTTCTATTTCGACCGCGTCGTGCCGTTCATCGGCGGCCTGCTGTCGGACCGCGCCGCCTACGCCTACCTGCCGGCCTCGACCGCCTACCTTCCGCCCGAAGCCGAGCTGCTCGCGATGTTGCAGGACGCGGGCTTCGAAGACGTGCGCCGCACCTCGCACCTGCTCGGCGCGGTCCAGACCCTGACGGGCGTCCGAGGCAAGGCGAAGTGACGACCGAATCGCGAAACCACTCGTTGCACGATGCGGCCGCGACGGCCGTGCGCGGAGCACAGGCCGACGGGCGAACGCACTGGCTCGCGCTGCGCGCGCGAATGCCCGCCCACGACGGCCTCGAAGATTTCGACGCCTCGACGGCAGCCGACCGCTTCCACTGGGAGCGACCGGACCGGCAGCTCGCGATCACGGGACTGGGCAGCGCGTACTCGATCGACGCCGAAGGGGATGAGCGCTTCGACGTCGCGGCGCGATCGGCGCGCGAGTTGTTCCGGAACCTGCACATCGCGGGCGAACCCGGCCCGCGACACAGCGGGCCGCTGCTCGTCGGCGGCTTCGCCTTCGCCGCGACGCCGGCGCGGCAGACGGCCTGGCGCGACTTTTCGCCGTGCCGCTTCACGCTGCCGTCGGTGCTGTTCGCACGCGCCGGTGAAGACGCCTGGTGCACTCTCGTTCGGCGCGTCGATGCGAGCGAGGACCCCGAATCCGTCGCCTCCGAACTGAGCGAGGCGATGCGATCCCGGATCTCCGCACGCTCCGGAAACCCACGGGCGCCGCGGCCGCCCGGCCGCGCCGTCAACCCCGCGGCGTTCTCGATCCGTGCCGACCGGCCGCACGCGGACTACCGCGAGCGGGTCGAAGAGGCGCTCGCAGCAATCCACGCGGGCGACATCGAGAAGGTCGTGCTCGCGCGTTCGTTGCGAGTCGAGTGCGACTCGCCGATGGACACCGGCCGACTGCTCGATGCGCTGCGTGCGGCGCACCCCACGTGCACGCTCTTCGCAGTCGCACGCCCGAGCGGCGTCTTCCTCGGCGCAACGCCGGAGCAGCTGGTCCGACTCACGGACGGCCGCGTGGAAACCGCGGCCGTGGCGGGCTCGGCGCCGCGCAGCGGCGATCCCGACGCCGACGCGCGTCACGGACGGCGACTGCTCGAGAGCAAGAAGGAACAAGCCGAGCACGCAATCGTGGTGCGGGCGCTGCGCGCGGCGCTCGAACCGTGTTGCGAAGAACTCAGCATTCCCGAATCGCCGCAGCTGCTGCGCCTCGGCGAGATCCAGCACCTCGAAACCGCCATCCGCGGAACGCTCCGAAACGACCAGTCGATCCTCGAGCTGGTCGGACGACTCCATCCGACGCCCGCCGTCGGCGGCGCGCCGCGCGCAGCCGCGAACGAGTGGATCGCAGCGCGTGAAGGCCTCGACCGCGGCTGGTACGCCGGTCCGGTCGGCTTCGTCGATTCGAGCGGCGACGGTGAATTCTGCGTGGCGCTGCGATCGGCGTTGTTCCGCGACGGTGAAGCCGATCTGTTCGCGGGAGCCGGGATCGTCGATGGCTCGCTGCCGGAGGCCGAGCTGCGTGAAACCCGTCTGAAATTCCACGCGATGCTGGCGCCGTTGCTGGAGGTGTGACGATGGGCGCCGCCGTCGCCGAGGCCCCGAATCACGCCTATGCCTTCACCGCCGCGCTCTTCGAAGAGCTCGCACGCGCGGGCGTGCGCGACGTCTGCCTCTGTCCCGGCTCGCGCTCGACACCGCTCGCGGTCGCGGCGTCCCAACACCCCGCGTTGCGCTGCTGGACCCACATCGACGAACGCTCGGCGGCATTCTTCGCGCTGGGTCTCGCGAAAGCCGGCCGCGAGCCGGTCGCGCTGGTCTGCACGTCCGGCACCGCGGCGGCGAACTTCCTGCCCGCCGTCGTCGAGGCCCACTACGCGGGCGTTCCGCTGCTGCTCCTGACCGCCGACCGGCCGCCCGAGCTGCGCGATCGCGGCGCGGGCCAGACGATCGACCAGATGCACCTCTACGGTCGCCACGTGCGCTGGTTCAGCGAGGTCGCCCTGCCGAGCGCCGACGGTGAAATGCTCCGCTACGCACGCGCGCTCGCAAGCCGCGCAGTCGCTGTGGCAAGGCGTCGGCCCGCGGGCCCCGTCCACCTGAACCTGCCGTTTCGCAAGCCACTGGAGCCGCGGCCGACCCCGGGCGACGTGGCGCCGGATCTGCGCGAACGCGACCCGCTCGCCGCCGTCGGGCGCGAAGGGGAACCGTTCACCGACGTGATCGAGGCGCTCGCCGTGCTCCCTCCGGCCGCCGCCGGACGGGTCGCGCAGCTCGTGCGCGCGCATCCGCGCGGCGTGATCGCGTGCGGACCGATCGACGCGAAGCCGGGCCTGGCCGCGGCGGTCTCCGAGCTCGCGCGCCGCTCGGGCTGGCCCGTGCTCGCCGAACCGACCGCGCAGCTCCGCTGCGGGCCGCACACGCAAGACGCCGCGATCATCGCCACCTCGGACCTGTTCCTGCGCGACGAGACCTTCGCCGCCGAACACGCGCCCGACGCCGTGCTGCGCATCGGCGCCACTCCGACGAGCGCGGCACAGCGACGTTGGATCGAGCGCCACGCACCGCCTCAGCTGCTGCTGATCGATCCGGAGCACGCCTGGAACGATCCGAGCCAGCTCGCCTCCCAGGTCCTTGCGGTCGACCCGACGCGCTTCTGCATCGACGTCTGCGGCGAGCTCGACCGCTCTCCGGCCGCCGCGCAAGGTCCCTGGCTCGAAGCCTTCATCGACGCGGATCGCCGCGCGAGCGCGGCCATCGAGGCGATGCTCGCCGACGACGAGAGCCTGCTCGAACCGCGGGCCGTGCGCGAAATCGCGGCCGCGCTGCCGGACGACGCGATCCTCTATGTGTCGAACAGCATGCCGGTCCGCGACCTCGACGCGTTCCTTCCCGTGTCTCCTCGTCCGCTCCGCGTTCTTTGCAACCGCGGAGCCAACGGAATCGACGGAATGATCTCGAGCGCGCTCGGCGCCGCCGCTGCGGATTGCGGTCGCGTCGTGCTGCTCACAGGCGACCTCGCGTTCGCGCACGATCTCGGCGGGCTGCTGGCCGCCAGGCGGCACGGCCTGCACGTCACCGTCGTGGTGTTCAACAACGACGGCGGCGGGATCTTCTCGTATCTTCCGATTGCCGAGTACGCCGACGAAGTCGATTTCGAAGCGAACTTCCGAACGCCGCTCGGGATCGATCTCGAGCCGCTGGCGGCTGCGTTCGGTGCGCGCTTCACGCGCACGACCTCGTGGGAGCACTTCCGTGCCGCGCTGAAGGAGAGTGCCGACGCGGCCGGGACCTGTGTCATCGAGGTTCCGATCGATCGCGACCGCAGCGTATCGCACCACCGTGAGATCGAACGTGCCGTCGGGGCGGCGATCGCGGGCTCGCCCGGCGACCGGAGCGCGCGTTGAAGGCCGCGGAGCACCGCATCTCCACCGGCGGCGTCGAGCTGCACGCATTGCTCGAAGGCGACGGAACGCCGGTCGTGATCCTGCACGGATTCACGGGCTCGTGCGCGAGCGTGGAAGGCATCGCCGAAGGCCTGAACGACCGCCACCGAATCCTGCGAATCGACTTCATCGGGCACGGGGCGAGTGATGCGCCGACCGAGCGGGAGCCGTACGACTTCGACCGCTGCGTCGACCAGATTGCGGACGTCGTCAGCCGGCTCGTCGGAGAGCCCGCCCACCTGATCGGTTATTCGATGGGCGGTCGCGTAGCGCTCGGCCTCTGCGTCGCGCGGCCGGAGCTCGTGAAGTCCGCAACGCTGATCGGCGCTCGTGCGGGCATCGAGGATGCGGCCGAGCGCGAGCGGCGGGTGCGGGACGACGAAGCCCTCGCCGACTCCATCGAGCGCGAGGGAGTTCGCGCCTTCGTCGATCGCTGGATGGCGCTGCCGTTGTTCGCGAGCCAACGGCGGCTGGGCGCCGCACGCCTCGAGGGCGCGCGACGGCAGCGACTCGCGAATCGCGCCCACGGCCTCGCCAATTCGCTCCGAGCCATGGGAGCCGGAGCGCAACCACCGCTGCATGCACGGCTCGCCGGGATCGGCGCCCCGGTGTGTCTCGTCGTCGGCGACGAGGACGATCGATTCGCCGGAATCGCCACTGCGCTCGCCGAAGCGCTCCCGCATGCGCGGATCGCGAAGATTCCCGCTGCCGGACACGCGGCACATCTCGAGAACCCGGAAGCGTTCCTCGCGGTCGTGCGCAGCTTCATCTTCGGCATCGACGCACGCCGCGCCGATGCCGAAGATCCCCACGCCGCATGACCGCAGCACGCCTTCCGATCTCGCGCACCGTCGTGAACCGCTCGAGCTGCCGGCGTGAACGGCACCTGTCCGCGAGGACGCGATTCCAATGGCGAAGCTAGAGACATCGGCCGCGACGGGCGGGTGGCGCACGTGGCTGCTCGCGGCTCGCCCGCGCACGCTGCCGGTCGCGGTGGCGCCCGTGCTCGTCGGCACCGCGCTCGCGATCGCCGAGGGATCCGCACGGGCGCTGCCGGCCGCGGCCGCGCTGCTCGGCGCGTTGTCGCTCCAGGTCGGCGCGAACTTCGCCAACGACCTGTTCGACGCCGAGAAGGGCGCCGACGGCGACGACCGCATCGGCCCGCCGCGCGCGATGCAGCTCGGTCTCGTCGACGCCCGGCAGATGCGCGTCGCGATCGCGTGCAGCTTCGGCGCGGCAGCGGGCGTCGGTGGCTACCTGGTGTACGTCGGTGGCTGGCCCGTCGTCGCGATCGGACTCGCGTCGATCGCGGCCGGCCTCGCCTATACGGGCGGCCCGTTTCCGTTCGGCTACCGCGGGCTCGGCGACGTCGCCGTGTTCGTATTCTTCGGGCCGGTCGCGGTGGCGGGCAGCCATTACGTACAGGCGCTTTCGCCGTCGGGGCTCGCGCTCGCGGCGTCGTTGCCGGTCGGCGCTCTCGCGACCGCAATCCTGGTGGTGAACAATCTCCGCGACATCGACTCCGACGCTCGCGTCGGCAAGCGCACCCTCGCGGTCCGGATCGG
>Ga0055476_10000099_pt1 | contig 19472 bp, 18 predicted proteins | sample Muzzi_CordC_D2_FD_57682 | JGI IMG/M metagenome (GOLD analysis project Ga0055476, IMG submission 57682) | Wetland microbial communities from San Francisco Bay, California, USA, that impact long-term carbon sequestration - Muzzi_CordC_D2 | ecosystem: Environmental > Aquatic > Marine > Wetlands ... | reverse complement strand
GCGATACAGGTCGCTTCGGAGTTCGTCGATAAAGGCCTGCCAGGGCGTCGGCAGGTCAAGCTCATCCTGGTATTCGAGTACATAACGATTATGGCTCTTCTGCCCGTACTTGCGCGTCTTGTCGAAGAACGCCCTGAAGAGGGCGAGATCAGGCATGTTCGCCAGCAGTTCCTCGAATCCCTGCTGGGTCAATAAGCCCTGCGGGTTCGTCCACGGGTAGGGTCGCTGGCTCCGAAAGGCATTCGGATCAGTGGCTCGAATCATTTCCATGTTCAAATAGTGCATAGCTCCGAGACCCACACAGAGTTATGAACTGCCAATCCAGAGGCGGTTCATGGCAAGCGATACAGGAAATAAAAGTGTAGCGTAAAAGAATCTATAATCAACACACCATTGGTGCTGTCTGGTTGTGCTTGCGATTGGTTTTTTGTCCGGAATATTTATTGATGTTTTTGCAGTATCCTGGTGTAAGTGCCATCTTGTTTATCGCTGAGATGGCGTTATTGAAATCGGCGACGGTTTTTGCGTGATCGTGATTTTTCCGGCTTACCCGGATAATCACGCCACGCACTGCCAGCGGTTTCTCGAGTATCTCCAGTTTTACCATGCTGCCCGGCATGAATCGATTGATCTCGTAACGCAGCACACTTTCATCCCCATGTCATGATTCGTAAATGATGTATTTGTTGTCATGGCCTGATTCATTTCTGTGATTGAGCAACAGGGGAGATAAGGTGTCCTGCTGGGTGGGGTTATGCTCATATCCTTTTGCAGGAGCATAATCGACGAATCCGGGTGGGAAATATGGCTGGAAGAATTTGATGTTTGCAAGTGCTCCCTATCGCTTTCTTTTGTCTGTTTAACCGCAGTGTAAACGCAGGTCTGAGTGTTGCTAACATTGAAACCTATCAAACTACCGGGCCTGTGGAAAATGCCGCCGTTGACGCCGAACATGCCGGCGGCAAAACCCGTAGTTAAAACAAAAAAATCGTCGACAGAGCCTTTTCACCTTCGGACAATGCTGTTTCCGATATTAATCGTGACCTCAATGAGGAGGATGGTGGCGCAGCCAGGGAATAGGGTAATTGAATTTCCAACTCGTGCCCGGGCTATTTTTACCAGCCCCCCGCTGGCAGGGTGCCTGTCGTTTGCCGGAGGTGTATGTGCAGAGAGCGAATATTGCGACGACATTGAACTCGAAAACTGGTTCAACGAAGAAACAAAGCCAGGCGTGCCACAGGCAAGTGAAGGCGAGCTTGTTTTTCTGTCAACACAGCCTGAAAAAAGAACACTGCATTCAATTAATACGATCACGCTTGGCCGGATCAGCGTCGACGACGGTTGGGTGCAGCTCGGATAATGTTATGAGGGGCTCGACACCTTACCCCGGGCGCAGCCTGGTTTTAAGGTGGATGTGAAGGACGGGTATCTGTACATCGATACCTGGTTTCTCGGAATGCTGAATATCGAGGTGCATTTTTCAGCGCGGTGACCGGGGCTCTGGGATCGAATCAGCCTCTGCCGAAGCTCAGATTTTTAACAAACCGTCGTTAGGGTGCACTGTGTGCAGCGGAAAGAACATGCAGGTTATTGATTGATGGTGCCCCGGGGCACCCTCTCCCCCAGGGCACCCTCTCTCGCCTGGCGGCGATTCACCTTGTGCGCACGGCGCACCCTGCAGCCATGGGGACATCTGAATGACGCGGTACTGTGAATTAGTCAGAGGCTCCCTAAGGAAAGATCGTCTTATTGCCAGTAGCGATAATCGCATCTATATTCGAGCTGTTCCAGAATCAATTGGATATCGATTGAAGACAGCAGATCTTGATTATGAATGTATTGCGCTATAGCCGGGCAATGGCCCTGTGGATCGGCACCGTCTGGCTGCTGTCGGCTTGCCAATCCGGAACCCCGCAGCGCGCCTTGACCGAACTTCAGGGTGCGACCATGGGGACGACCTACACCGTCAAGATGGTTGATTTGCCACCCGGGCTGAAGCCGGGCGGTATACAGGCAGAGATCGATGCTGTCCTGGAAACAATCAACCGCCAGATGTCCACCTACCTTTCCGACTCGGAATTGTCACAGTTTAATCGCAGTCAGGCGGCCGGCTGGATTGATGCTTCTAGAGAACTGGTTGAGGTGCTGAAACAGGCGCAGCATGTCAGCGTCCTGACCAATGGTGCCTTCGACGTCACCGTGGGTCCGCTGGTCAATCTGTGGGGCTTTGGTCCTTTGCCTGGCAACGATCAGGTACCGTCTGAACAGGAGATTCGCGAGGCCATGAACAGAGTGGGGTACACGGGGCTCCAGGTGCGCAGCTCGCCTCCCGGAATCAGAAAGGATCGCCCGGATCTTTATGTTGATCTGTCTGCGATTGCCAAAGGCTATGCTGTGGACGCGGTTGCCGAGCATCTGCAGGCTCTGGGGATCGACGATTACATGGTCGAGATTGGCGGTGAGATCCAGGCGAAAGGGCGTAACGCCAGGGACAGGTTATGGAGGATCGCCATCGAAAAACCGTCTACCGGTTCCCGGTCGTTACATAGAGTCATTGAACTGAGTAATGTGGGCATCGCGACGTCGGGAGATTACCGCAATTACTTCGAGAAAGAGGGCAAACGTTATTCGCACACCATTGACCCCATGACCGGCCGCCCCGTCACGCACAAACTCGCGTCGGTGACCGTCGCTCACCCATCTACCATGCAGGCGGATGCTCTGGCCACCGCATTGATGGCACTCGGACCGGAGGCCGGTTACCGGTTTGCCGAACAGCACAAGCTGGCGGCATTTTTTATTGTCAACAGCGATGACGGTTTTTACGACAAGGCAACGACAGCGTTCCGGCAGTATTTCACATCTAAGCGTGAATAGAAGAGCGCAGTGACAGACTCAAGCCTGCGCCGCTTTATCCAGCAGTACGTCAACGGACGTCGATCCAACGATTTCGGCAATCGGCAATCGTTCACCAGCCCGCCAGCCCTGGATGGCAGCCTGTTTACCGGTGCCGGTCACCAGAATGAGGATCTCTCGCGCCTCGCTCAGTGCGCTGGCGCTCAGACTGACGCGGTCCGATGGTGGCTTCGGGGCGTTGTGCACAGCGTGCACCAGCTGGTCAGCCGGGTGCCGTTGTCCCGGAAACAGGCTGGCGGTGTGACCGTCCTCGCCCATGCCCAGCAGCACAAAATCAAAAGGCAGCGCGGCCCTGACCACCGGTTCGTATGCACTGGCGGCGGCTTCGGCGCCCCGTTCGGCGGGGATGGGGTGTATGTTGGCAGCGGGAACGGCGACCGAGTCGAGCAAAGCCCTGGCGGCCATGAGGCTGTTGCGTGCCGCGTCATCAACCGGCAGGCAGCGCTCGTCGCCGAAATAGAACTCCCAGCAGGACCAATCGGTGTCCGCACCGACCAGCAAACCATAGGCCGCTTGCGGTGTGCGCCCGCCTGCCAGCACGATGCGGAACAGGCCGCGATCGGTGATGGCGCGGGACGCGGCCTGCAGAATTCGTTGCGCCGCCTGTGCGGCGACCGCATCCGGGTTATCGAGCACATGCCAGCGGGTAGGGGTGCCCTCAATCTGCCGGTTTTTCATGGTGTCCACCAAACTGGTAGCGCATCGCCGACAGTAGCTTATCGGCGTAGTCTGCCTCGCCGCGCGAGCTGAAGCGGCTGTAAAGTGACGTGGTGAGCAGCGGTGCCGGCGCGCCGACGTCGATTGCGGCGATGCTTGTCCAGCGGCCTTCGCCGGAATCCGATACCTGGCCACTGAAGTTCGATAACTCCACATCCTCTTTCAACGACGCCGCGGTCAGGTCAAGCAGCCAGGATGACACCACACTGCCACGCCGCCACAACTCGGTCACATCTGCGACATTGATGTCGTATTGATATTCTTCCGGATTACGCAGCGGGGTGGTCTCGGCGTCCACATCGCTTGACTGTTTGCCGACGTTGGCATGCTTGAGGATATTCAGTCCTTCAGCATAAGCGGCCATCAGGGCATACTCGATGCCGTTGTGCACCATCTTCACGAAATGGCCGCCGCCGGCAGGGCCGCAGTGCAGAAAACCCTGTTCGGCCTGGCTCGGTTCGCCGCTGCAGCCCGGGGTGCGCTCGATATCACCGATGCCCGGGGCCAAGGTCGCAAACACAGGCTGCAGATGTTTCACCGTCTGTTCTTCGCCGCCGATCATCATGCAGTAGCCGCGCTCCAGGCCAAACACGCCGCCGCTGGTGCCGACATCCATGTAATGGATGCCATTCGCCTGCAGGCGCCTGGCGCGTATGATGTCGTCCTTGTAGTAGCTGTTGCCGCCGTCGATGATGATGTCGTCCGGCTCCAGGCTTTGCACCAGCTTGTCGATGACCTGGTCGACCGCCGCCGCCGGCACCATGATCCAGATCGCGCGCGGTTTGCTGAGCTTGGCAACAAACTCGTCGAGGTCTGTGGTACCGATAGCGCCTTCCTTTGCCAGTTCTGCAAAGGCGTCGGCTTTCCTGCCGTAGACGATGCACTCGTGACCGTCACGCAGCAGTCGTCGCACCATGTTTGCGCCCATGCGCCCCAATCCAATCATACCTAACTGCACGGTTCTTCCTCCAGTTTCGGGGCGCCACCAGGTGGCGTAACCCGGTTAATTTACTTGCTTACAGTTTCGTTGGCCAATGCTGGTCGTGATTGTTCATCACCTTACCGACAAAGGGCAGGAAGATCACTAACTATTGAATGCCGGTTCACATATTGACAGTCTCGACCCCAAACCGCTAAGGTGCCAGGTTCACGCAGCGGGTGCTCCAACGACTTTCGTCCACGGAGTTAATCGGGAAGCTGGTGCGTCGTGGGTCATCACCCTTGACAAGCCCGGCACTGCCCCCGCAACGGTAAATGAGTGTGGAATCGATTCTGCGAATCCATTCCACAGGATGGGCAAGACTGCCACTGCGCCTCAGGCGTGGGAAGGCGGCCCCTCCGGCGAAATGCCACTCATGAGTCCGGAGACCGACCTGCTGTGAAGAGAAACGTAATCGAGACGGTGTCACGAGGGGTGGCGCATCGATGCAGACACGCGCCGGGATTTACAGTAAGGACCGTTCGGGCCACCTGAGCCGTTACCACGGCGCCAGCTTATCCCCCCCAAAGCGTACGCTCATCTCCAGCTTGCCCTCAGCGGTGCACCAAGGGCGCCTGGGGCTTGTGTCGAGATGATTCAGCTGGAGAAACTTTGTGCGGAATTGTTCCTGGGGTATTCACAGAACAACAAACATCGGAAACAGTAAACAGGGCTCGATTGACAGATCATCACAGGCGATCGGTCTACTCATTGCCATCACGAGCATCGGCGCTGCACCGGTGATGGCGGAGTCGCCAGCATCGGCGCAGGAAATGGACGACCTGGTGGTTACAGCCACACGTCTGGCCACGCCGCGTGGCGAGCTGGCCAGTTCAGTGAGCGTGATTACCGCTGAGGATATCCAGCGCCGGCAGTTTCGCAATGTACCGCAGGCCTTGCGTTCGGTGCCAGGCTTGCATGTGGTGCAGACAGGGGGGGCTGGCCAGCAGACATCGGTGTTTATGCGTGGCGCCAATTCCAACCATACCCTGGTGTTAATCGATGGCGTCGAGGTCTCCGATCCAAGTTCACCCGCCGGTGCGGTGGATTTTTCCAACCTGTGGCTGGATAACATCGAGCGCATCGAGATTGTACGCGGTCCGCAGAGCACCCTGTACGGTTCGGATGCCATCGGTGGCGTCATCCAGATCACCACCCGTCGTGGTGCGGGCAAACTCCACGGTGCGGGCAAGCTCGAAGGCGGCTCGGATAACACCGTCAATCAGCAAGCGTCGGTGGCCGGTTCCACAGAAAAGGTAAATTACTCCTTTGGCCTCATGCATACCGACACCGATGGTGACTCCGTCACCCCGGCACGGCTGCGCAATGGCGTTTCCGCGGAAGACGATAACTACGAAAACTGGACGACGTCGGCAAGGCTGGGCATGGCGGTCAGCAACACGCTGGAAGTCACCTTGTTCGGTCGTTACATCGACAGTGAGACAGACCTCGATCCCGAACTGGAGATGTTCGGTTTCGGTACCACCGAGGACCGGGATGCCAGACTCAACCAGACCGAGTACCTGTTGCGCGGTGAAGCCAGGGCGCAGTTGCTGGATGGATTTTGGGAAGCAACTTTATCCACCTCCTACACTGCCTATGATCGCAAAAATCGCAACGATCGCCAGTCTTCCACAGAGACTCTGACACGCACCAGCTTCGACGGTGACAAGCTGAAGTTCGAGCTCAAAAACGATTTCTACCCGCTGGATGCGCATATTTTGACGCTGGGTCTGGAAACCGAGAAGGAAAACATGGACTCGGGCGGGTTTTCCGATTTCGGTGGATTCTTTGTCGGTGAAGAAACAGATGCCGATGCACGCAACAACGCAGTCTATGTACAGGACCAGTTCAGTTATGGCGAGCGCATCTTCGGTACCATCGGCATGCGCTACGACGATTACGATGGTTTTGGTTCCGAGCTCACCTACCGGGTCGCGCCCGTCTATGTCTACCGGGAGACCAACACCCGGCTCAAGGCCAGTGTCGGTACAGGGTTCAAGGCGCCCACGCTGTTTCAGACTGACGGTTTCACACCCAATAATTTCGGTTCGTTCTACCGCGGCAATCCGGACCTGGACCCGGAGGAAAGTTTTGGCTGGGAGATCGGTATGGAACAGATGCTGTGGGGCGAGCGACTGAGCTTCGGTGTGACCTGGTTCAAAAGCGACATCGACGACTTGATGCAGGTGGTGTTCGACCCGTCTTTCAACAGCACCTATGAAAATATCGACAATGCTGATATCCATGGCGCTGAAACCTTTATCCAGTTGCGGCCACTGGAATCGTTGTCATTACGCCTCGATTATACCTACACCGATGCAGAGGATAACGATACGGGTCAGCCGTTGCTGCGTCGCCCGAAACACAAGCTGGATCTGGACGTGGAGTTCCAGCCGGTAAGCCGGGTGAGCATCAACCTGGCCGTCAATTATGTTTCGGACTACAAGGATATCTCGCGCGAAACATCGGGCATTATCAAGGGTGACGATTATACGGTGCTTGATGTCGCGGCCGACTATCAGCTTAACAAGCAATGGCGCCTGTTTGGCCGCGTCGAGAATGCCACCGACGAGCACTACGAACCCGCCGACGGTTTTCAGGCCTCGGACCGCGGTCTGTTCGCCGGCGCTGAACTGGCGCTATAAGGCACAAGCGTGAGTCATACTATACCAGCCACTCGAAGCACGGATGCACACGGCCGTCTGCCCAGACTGGGTTATTTTGTGCTCGGATCGCTGCTGCTGCATACGCTGGTGGTTGCGCTCTGGCGAGGTGAGCCACCCGCCGGTCCGGTGGGGCGTGGTACGTTTCAGATCACCTTGCTGGCACGACACGGGAGTACGCCGGGCAAGGCAGGCGCCGAAGCCGAGCAGGATGAAAACAACGGCACACAGCAGTCAATAAAAAGTAGAGAGTCGAGCAGTGAACATTCGGCGCTTGATGGGCCCAAAGGCGGTGAATTGCCACCGACAAGCTTGCAGCTTTTGACTCCAGCCGCGCGTGACTTGCGACAGCCCGGGACCTGGTCTCATGCAGGTGTAGAAAAACCTCACAACAAAGCACCTGATGAGGTGAAATCACGGCTAACAGAACCTCATGCGGCACTGGCCCTGGGGCGCATCAGCGCAGCACCTGGTCCGGTCAGTGACGGGCAGGATCAACTGAGCAGCGCTGCCAGGTACCACAGAGTCCGGGCTACGCTGCAGGAAGCGCTTTTACCTCGTTTCGATTATCCTTCGGTGGCACGCCGGCGTGGTTGGCAGGGGCGTGTCAGGATCGGACTGCACATTGAAGCCGACGGTAATCTGACCCGCATTCATCTGGTCGAGTCTTCGGGCCATGCTCTGCTGGACAGGGCTGCCGTTAGAAATGTCACCGAGTTGCGCAATGTCCCCGCTGCAGCACAGTGGCTGGATGGTCTTGATATGGACGTGATATTGCCGGTGCGTTATCGGCTTCACGAGCGTTAGCGGGCATTGGCTGACGCATGATCGGAGCGTTGCAATCAACATGCTATAGTGCGTCGGTTACTGAGCGCACGCCTTAGCTAAAAATCTGGTTAAGCGGGGGGTACAGCTGTGAGGGTATTGGCAGGGGACATCGGCGGCACCAAAACGCGTCTGGCCGTCTTCGACGTAGAGGGCACCCGTCTGGAGACCCTGTGCGAGCACAGCTATCCCAGTGGCGAATATGTTTCGCTCGACGCCATCGTCCGGGACTTCCTGGACCGCGCAGACGCCGAATGCCGGCAAGCCTGTTTCGGCATCGCCGGTCCGGTGCAGCAGGGGCGGGTGGAGACCACCAACCTGCCCTGGGTCATCGAGGCGCAGGCAATGGTGAGGAGCTTCGGCTTCGACACCGTCTCGCTGATGAACGATCTGCAGGCCAATGCCTGGGGAATCGATGCCCTGCTTGACGACGACTTCTGCCTGCTGAGCGCGGGGCACGCCGATGCAGCCGGTAATGCTTCCGTTATCGCCGCTGGCACGGGACTCGGCGAAGCCGGTTTGTACTGGAACGGACAGCGGCACTGGCCTTTTGCCTCCGAAGGCGGTCACGCGGATTTCAGTCCGCACAGCGATGTCGAGATCGCGCTGCTCAAATACCTGCGCGAACGCTTCGGTCACGCCAGCTGGGAACGGGTGGTGTCGGGCCCGGGTCTCGTCAGTCTGTACGATTTTCTGTGTGTCCACCGGGGCGTCGCTCTACCCGCCTGGCTTAGCGATGAGATGGCGGCGGGTGACGCCGCGGCGGCCATCTCCAGAGCCGCGCTTGATGAGCGGGATGCGATTTGCGCGGAAGCCCTGGACCTCTTTGTTCACCTCTATGGGGTGGAAGCCGGCAACCATGCGCTGAAGATCATGGCCACCGGCGGCATTTACATCGGTGGGGGTATCGCGCCGAGGATACTCGATAAACTGAAAGGCCCGCTGTTTATGCAAGGCCTGCTGTCGAAAGGGCGGATGCGGCCCTTACTGGAGGGCATGCCGGTGCGGGTCATCCTAAACGATCGCACCGCGCTTTTCGGGCCGGCCCTGTACCTGGCGGCAATGACCGGGTCTTCATGGAGTTCTTCAAGGGGTCACCCATTAGCCGGCCCCGGTCAGAGTACTTGAAATTTTCCCTTAATAATCACCACAGGATTTCAAGTACTCTGACCCCTTGAAGAACCTGGACTAGTAAGGCCCCCAGCTTGCCAGGGTGCGCTGGTACAGGGCGCGATTCGGGCTGGTTGCGCCGTGCTGTTCACACACTGCCGAGGCAAATGCCAGCGCACGCCCGATAGTCTCGGACGTTGACCAGCCATGGTGTAAACCGAGCAGGGTGACGGCGCAGAAAGCGTCACCGGCGCCGACGGTATCCACGAGGTTTTCTACGGGTGGTGGGCTGCCACTCGCGGTCCCCTCGGCGGTGGTGATGAAGGCGCCGTCGGCGCCGCAGGTTACCACCATGGCATCGAGTTCGAATCGAGATAGCGCTTCGTTGGCAGCGCGCTCGAGGCCATGGTCGGTTTGTGCCGTGCCCGGCACTAGCGTGGCTAACTCCTCGTCGTTGAGTTTCGCCCATCGCGCAGCCTTCAGCAGGCCTTCTACGGCGGCAGCATCCCACCAGGGATCACGCAGATTGACATCGACGAAGACAGGGAGATGCGTTTCCCTGATCAGGCGCCGTAGAGTGTCACGGCTGGCCGGGTGGCGGATGATCAGCGAGCCTTGATAAATCAGCGACAGGTTCTGGCCGCGAACAGCGTCATCCAGGGGCTCGAAATCGATATGGTCATAGGCTTGTTCCGGGCGTATTTCAAAACGGTGATCGGTCCCTTGCATGCTGATCTCGACTCCTCCCGTCGGATATGCCTCATCGCGCTGGATACCGCTGTTGTCCATGGCCCACCAGCGCATAGCGTCCAACACATCCTGCCCTTCGGTATCAGCGCCGATGCGGCTGATAAGAAGGGGCAACAGACCGAAACCCTGCAGATGCCAGGCGACATTGAAGGGTGCACCGCCCAGCACTTTTTTGTCACCAGGGAAGATGTCGAACAGGACTTCACCGTAGATGAGCGGCTTGCCCTGTAGAGGTGGGGTGATCTTTGAACTCATAATGCCGGTACCATCGTGTCAGTCAATTTAGCATGCGTTGAACTCGCGTGCTCCTGGATTATACCCATTTGCACCAGCCTCAATAAAAGGGGTCAAAGGGGTCGGTGACAAATGAGAATGATTGAGATTTGTCACCGACCCCTTTTCCGACCCCTTTTCCGCCTTTTCCGGAACTTATTTCTATTTATCTATTTGGTTCATTAGCTTTGCAATGCGTTTGAACTCAGCCATGGCCGTCTGGTGCAGAGAGCGGAACGCATCATGCCGCCTGCATTCACGGGCATGATGTTCCTCCTGTTGCCGATGCGCCTCGAGCAAGTCGGCGATGCGCTCATTGCCTTGTTGCCCTCTAATCACATAGTCGGACAGCCGCTTTTCGTGCTCACACAGGTGCTTTTCATGTGCCGCAATGGATGTTGAATGCTCTGCCATTATCCGGATGTGGTCAGGTAGCGCGCGTTCCAGTTGATACAGCATGGCCTCGGCGAGTTGCTGTTCACGCTGCCAAGCCGCGATTTCATTCATCCATGCAGCATATTCGCTGTGCCACTCCCTGTGCTCCCGATGCATGGTTTCGATGTCTGGTAACGGATCGGTTTCCTGGCTCACTATCTGTGTTCCTACATGTAATGGCGATTATTAGCGTAGCAGTGTACCACTTGCGGGTTTTCAGCAGCCTGGCACCTTTTTGGAGAGGACTGAACATCCGGTTGTGGCCGATCCCGGTAGTTTATACTCATGTACGGGCCAAAAAATCTATGTATGGACCTTTGAAATCGGGTTGATGGCAAAAGTCGACCGGGACTTTCCAATTATGACTAAACTTACAATGTGGCTAACTACTGTCCGGTTGAGTTATCAAACAAATTCTATCGGTTACCCATGTCGTACTCTCCGGTTCTGTAATCGCAATTTGCAAGCATCTGTTACAAAGGAGCTTTTTCAAAAAAAGTGAGGCTCAAAATCTGTAACATTGTGTAGAGATCGCTGCTGAGATTGAGTCGCTTCCTGATTATGGCGACCTGTACATAAACGGAGATTGCGCTCTCTATCTGAGTCTTCACCGCATTCCCGGCCGTGCCGAAAAAAAGCCTCGATGTGCAGGTGCTGTTCGATCCATTCGAAGAACAGTTTCACCTGCCAGCGGTAACGATACAGATCGGCAACTGTCTGGGCCGGTATGGCAAAGTTGTTGGCCGGAAAGTTGAATGCGTTGCCGCTCTTTTCGTCGTGATACTTGATGCGACGTAATGGTTGTGGGTAGTCTTTGGCAATCGTCATCCGTTCCAGCGGTCGTGCGATTCGAATCAACGCTTGGGCAAAGTCGGCACAGATGCGCCAGTCGCGTTGCTCGTTGGCATCAGAGAGCGTACTGCGCACTACCCTGGAACGGATGCCGATGTGATAGCGCTTGTTTTGATGTGCCCGCAGACAGGCTCGATATCCCGAAGGCTTTTCCGATGGGTTAGCTGTGCGAACGCCGTGCTGGGAAACTGAGCGAGACACCGAAACCTTTTTACATATCGCTCGCCTTGTTAGCGCTGCACGCAACGCCGGAACGTATGCATTGGCAGGTGGTTGGTCACTTGGGAAAAAACGAGCTGGCCTGTACATGCTGCGCTCCGAAAATATCAGAGTTCGCAGCATGGCCAGAATGTTTTTTCTGTTCAAGCCAGCAACACCCATAAAGCGGCTATTTTTTCATGGGGAACATCATGTTAGAGTCTGTGCAGAGCATTTTTACCGGACACTAGTGATATGAAACATTTATTTCCTGCCGTTTTGCTTTGCCTGTTCCTGACCTCTGTCAACGCGGCTGACAAATTGAGCATCTACACGGTTAACTATCCCTTGCAGTATTTTGCCCAGCGCATCGCTGCGGATCATGCCGAGGTCATCTTTCCGGCACCGCCGGATGTTGATCCGGCCTTCTGGATGCCGGACACGGAGACCATCAGGGCCTATCAGAAGGCTGATCTGGTGCTGTTGAATGGCGCCGGTTACGCCAGCTGGCTGGAAAAAGCCTCTTTGCCACGCCTGCGCCAGGTCAATACCTCGGCATCTTTCCAGGACGGTTATATTGCGGTGCAGGAGGATGTGACGCACAGCCATGGACCGACGGGTGACCATTCCCATGCAGGCACAGCGTTCACGACCTGGCTTGATTTCTATCAGGCGGTACAGCAGGCCGAGTCGGTGATGCACGCCCTGATCAAAAAACGGCCCGAACATGAAACGGTATTTGAACAGAACTTCAACGCCTTGCGTGATGAGTTGATGGCGCTTGATCTGAAAATTCAGCAGCGGGTGGCCAGCAAAGCGGAGCAGCCCATGCTGGCCTCGCACCCGCTCTACCAGTACCTGGCGCGCCGTTACATGCTACATATCGAGTATATGCAGTGGGAGCCGGACGCCGTGCCCGGGGATGCGGAGTGGCAAAAGCTTCGCTATGTGACGGAAAGCTTTCCGGCGCAATGGATGATCTGGGAAAAGCAGCCGGTGCCCGAGATAGCCGGGCGTCTGGATGCCATGGGTATCAGAACGCTGGTGTTCGACCCCTGCGCCAACCGGCCCCGGCAGGGTGATTTCCTTGACGTGATGCAGCAAAATGTACAAAACCTGAGCAAGGCCTACCCCTTGCTGATACAGGGTTACCAATGAGTGCAGAAGTCGGCCGGTATAAGTTTGCGGAACACGCGGTGAATACATCCCTGTACGCTCGACGGCCGCGTCCATGCGACCGACGGTCCCGCAAGCTTATGCCGGCTGACTTCTGCATCCTGTAATAACAGCGCAGAAACCTTCCATGCAAGCAGACATCGTAGCTATCGCTATCGCTTTTATTCTGGGTTTCGGGGTGCGTTTTGTCGGTTTACCGCCGCTGGTGGGTTACCTGATCGCCGGATTCGCCCTGTATGCAGCCGGCATGCGGCCAAGCGTCACACTGTTGGAATTTTCCGAAATGGGGGTCATACTGCTGCTGTTCTCCATCGGCCTCAAACTGCGTCTCGGAAGTCTGCTGATGCCGCAGATCTGGGGCGTGGCCTCTCTGCACATGGCCATCACAGTCGTTCTGGCTGCGCTGTTTCTTTATGCGCTGGGTATCGCAGGGCTTGCCGTATTTGCCGGCCTTGATGTTCAGTTGCTTATCCTGATCGCTTTCGCATTGAGTTTTTCCAGTACCGTGTTTGCTGTCAAGGTGCTGGAAGGGAAAGGTGAAATGGGCTCGTTTTATGGACGCATTGCCATCGGTATCCTGATTATGCAGGATATCGCGGCAGTCATTTTTCTGGCTGTGTCTACCGGCAAGATACCGTCCCTCTGGGCGCTGTTGCTGTTCGCACTGATACCGTTAAAGCCCGTGCTGCATAAGATGCTGGAAAAATCAGGGCACGGAGAACTGCAGGTGTTGTTCGGCCTGACACTGGCGCTGGGTGGGGCGCAGCTTTTCGAAATGGCGGGGGTCAAGGGCGACCTGGGTGCCTTGATACTCGGTACCCTGTTGGCCGGCCATGTGCGCGCTTCAGAGCTTGCGCGCCAGCTGCTGGGCTTCAAGGATCTGTTCCTGGTCGGTTTTTTTCTGACCATTGGTCTGTCGGGCCCGTTAGAGATTGAGGCTATATGGATTGCCGTGTTGCTGTTGTTGCTGGTGCCGCTCAAGACGACCCTGTTTTTCGTTTTGTTAAGCGCTTTCCGCCTGCGCGTGCGCAGCTCCCTTTTGACTTCACTCAGTCTTGCCAACTACAGCGAATTTGGTTTGATCGTCGCCGCCATCGCCGTGTCCAGCGGCTGGCTTGCCAGTGATTGGTTGATCATTATCGCCATAGCACTGTCAGTATCGTTTATCGTAGCAGCTCCCTTGAATACCGCGGCTTATGCGCTATACACCCGTTTCGGTTCAGCGCTTGCACGCTTCGAATCCCCCCTGCGTATCGCTGAAGAGGCGGTCATCGACCCGGGTGATGCCGAAGTCATTGTGATAGGCATGGGACGCGTCGGCAGCGTTGCCTACGACAACATTCGCAAGCAGATGGGGGATGTCGTGCTCGGTGTCGATATGGACGATGAGACCGTGGACAAGCTGATACGCAGCGGTCGCCGCGTCATGCGCGGTAGTGCCACGGACCCGGACCACTGGGCGCGGGTCCACCTGGATGCAAACAGGGTGAAACTGATTCTACTGGCCATGCCCAAATTCGAGGAAAACCTGTTTGCGACACAGCAACTCAGGTCGCTGGGTTATTCAGGCAACATCGCAGCTATCGCCAAGTACCCGGATGAGATCAGCGCTTTGCAGGAAGCGGGTGTCGACAAGGCCTATAATTTATATGCCGAGGCCGGCACCGGTTTTGCCGAGGATGTGTGTGATGAAATGTTACCCCAAATTGCGAGTTAAGGTTCATGTCTGATCTTGTCAAATGCGCCAGCGATTACGCCACCAGGGCGCATCAGCGTATTGATCAAAGGCGGAAATACAGCAATCAGCCCTACCAGGTGCATCTGCAGTCGGTTGCCGCGCTGGTCGCCGGTGTCAGCGACGATGAGGAAGCCATCGCGGCGGCCTGGCTGCACGATACCGTGGAAGATACACCCGCTACCCTGGAGGACATCGAGGAACACTTCGGCCAGTCGGTCGCCGAACTGGTGGAGGAACTGACCGACGTCAGCAAGCCCGGCGATGGTAACCGTGCCAAGCGCAAGGCTATCGATCGAAGCTACATTGCACAGGCATCGCCTCGCGCCAAGACCGTCAAGCTTGCTGACCTCATCGACAACTGCAGGGATATCACGAAACACGATAAGCGTTTTGCCAGGGTCTACCTGCTAGAGATGGGTGCCTTGCTGGACGTGCTCGGTGACGGTAACGAGACGCTTTACCAGCAAGCCAGCGGGCTTTATGCCAGGCATATGCACAAGCTGGGGCTGTCGATGGACAGCCGGCTTGAAGCGGAGCCATGGGAAGCGGAATCTATCGGCCTGGCAGGTTTCGGTGACCAGCATTTCAAGCTTATGTTCATGGAACTTTTTACAGCAAGGGACATCGCCGAAGGTCTGCTGTCTTTTGATGCCGACAGTGACTGTGTCGAAGTGAAGACAATACTTGAGCTTCGCAAGCGGGCGGTGGCCAGTGTCAGGGTCAATGGTGCAGTGCAGGGTTACCTGCGCATGTCAGACCTTGAAGCGGGCCAATGTGCGGACTGTTTCCGACATTTCACCATTGACCAGGTGTTATCGGGCAGCGCTGCACTCTCCGACGTTATCCATGTGCTCACCCGGCATGACTACTGTTTTGTCACTATGCTGGGCAACGTGGGGGGCGTTATCAGCCGGGACGACATCAACAAGCCGATGGTGCGCATGTGGCTGTTTGGTATCGTGACGATGATCGAGATGGGACTTGTCCAGATGATAAAGGATCAGTACCCGGAACAGAGCTGGCAGTCAGTCGTATCGCAAGGACGTCTGGAAAAGGCGAAGCAGATCCAGGCTGAACGGCAACGCCGCAATCAGTATTGCGAGCTGATCGATTGCCTGCAACTCCCTGACAAGGGACAGATTTTGCTGGAAAGCGAGCGCGCCATGAAACGCCTCGGTTTTGAAACCAAGGGTGCCGCAAAGCGCGCGGTCAAGGAGCTTGAATCATTACGTAATCATCTGGCCCACGCGCAGGATGTTGTCAGCCACGACTGGGCGCAGATCGCCCGTCTGTCACAGCGCATGGAAGAAGCGACCCGGGCTTAAGCCGCAATTCTGAGCCGACTGGCGAGATATGCGGGTTAGAGTTTTTTACCCAGCTGTTGACCCATTTGCAGCGCTTGCCCGGCATGAAGCCCTTGCAGCCAGCGTATACGGTCTTTGCCGAACAGCAGAATAACGGTTGAGCCCATATTGAAGCGGCCCATTTCCGCGCCGCGCTCCAGTTCAATCACAGACTGTTGATGATCCTCTGCTTCAATCCCGGGGCGAGGTGGCGGTGTCACCAGTCCCGACCAGACCGTTTCTATAGCCGCGACATTAATCGCCCCGACCAGCACCACGGCCATTGCTCCGGCGTCGGTGTCGAAGATGGAAACCAGTCGTTCGTTGCGCGCGAATAGACGTGGAATGGTACGCGTGGCGTGCGGCGCGACGCTTAACAGCCGTCCCGGGATATAGACCGTTTGATGCAGTTTTCCGCTTAACGGCATGTGTACCCGGTGATAATCCCGTGGCGACAGGTAGACGGTCACAAAACTGCCATCCCTGAACAGTTCAGCCCGTTGAGTATCACCACCCAGCAGATCCGTGACGCTGAACTCATGGCCCTTGGCCTGGAAGATGGCATCCCGGTCGATGGTTCCGACCTGGCTGATATGGCCGTCTGCGGGGCTGATGACAGTGTTCCAGTCGCCCTCAATAGGCCGCGCTTTGTCCCGCAAGGGGCGCGTAAAAAAATCATTGAAGTGTCTGTAGTCTTCCGGCCGCTGGTACAGTGCCTCGCTCCAGTTGACCTGAAAATGCTGCGCAAACCGGTGGATGAAAGCGTTCTTGAACCAGGCCGTCTGTATGCGTGTGAGCTGGTAGGTCAGCCTGGAAATGGCGTGCTGTGGAAGCGGGTAGAGCAACCAGGATTTCAGGTAGTCCGGCCAGCTTGCGCCTTGCTGTTGCTGGGTGGAGTTCAAGGCTTTTTTCTGACGTCGGCCTGTACCCGGGTTGTTTCACCAGTGGAAAACGTCAGGATAAAGTCGACGCGATCGCCTGCCACCAGCCGTTTCTCAGGGGCCGGCATCATCAGGTGAAAACTGCCGGGTTTGAGCTCGACAGCCCCCTGTGCCGGGATGACAATTTCATCCTGATGGATCATGCGGGCAACACCATCGACGACCTCTGATTTGTGCAGCATGACATGGCCGAATGCCGGGCTGTCAACCTGAGTCAGCAGTGCATCGCCGGGACCCGTGTTCTTCAGCGTCATGTAGGCGGCCATCATCTGCGCACTGGGGGGCGCTTCGCGTACCCAGGCATTCTCAACCTGGAGTGTGGAATCCGCTGTGGCGAGCAAGCTCCATGCAGAGATTATCAATGCCAGAAGGGTTCGTTTCATTGGGTTGCCTCGTAATAGTTTTTGATGGCGAGGAAATCACTGGCGATTAAATCCGGATCATGGGGAACGCCAAATACGGCGCGGAAAGCGCCGTCCGGATCAAGCAGGATAATCGCCGCACTGTGATCGACCAGGTAGTTATCCCCAGCGCTGTTCTCGGTTTTGCCATACAGGATGCCGAGCTGACGGGACAGCTTGAGGGTGTTGTGTTGGTCACCGCTGACGCCAATAAAGTCGGGGTGAAAATAGGGGACGAACTGTGCCAGCAGCGCCGTCGTGTCGCGCTCGGGATCGACGCTGACAAAGACTACCTGCGGCAGCTTGTCGAGCCCATCCTGCTGTTCCAGTGTGCGTTGCACCTGTGCCAGCATGGCCATCGAGGTCGGGCAGACGTCCGGGCAATGGGTGTAGCCAAAGAAGGCGAAGGTCCAGTTATCCTTGAGGTTTTCCAGGGTAAACGGCTGTCCGCGGTGGTCGGTGAGCTGAAAATCCGTAACTGGTTTGGCAGACGGCAGCAGGGTGCCCTGGCTGAGTTGTGGTGGCTGGGGCCTGCTGCAGGCGGCAAGCAGCACAGCGGCCACTAACAACGGTATAATCAGCCAGAGTGACGACGGGCCATGGCTCGGTTTTAATTTTCGCATAGACGGCTATTATCCCATTGAAGCTGCCGTTGGGGTAGGGATGTTTCTTAAATGACGAGTCACCCGGAACTGAAAACCATCCGCGACCTGATGCGCTGGGGTGCCAGCTGTTTCAACCAGGCGGGCCTGGCCTTCGGGCATGGCACCGACAACGTTTTTGACGAGGCTCTGGTGCTGGTCAGCCATGCCCTGCATTTACCGCTTCAGTTTCCCGAACATTATCTGGCGGCCCATGTGACAGCGGAAGAGCGCGATGCCGCGCTGGCATTGATTCAGCGGCGTATCGAGACGCGCAAGCCGGCGGCTTATCTGACCCATGAGGCCTGGTTCGCCGGTTTGCCGTTTTATGTGGATGAACGTGTGCTGGTACCGCGTTCACCCCTGGCCGAGCGGATCGAAAATGGATTCGAACCCTGGCTGCAATCCGAAACCATTGAACGGGTTCTTGACCTGTGCACCGGCAGTGGCTGTATTGCCATTGCCTGCGCCGCCCATTTCGAGAATGCTCACGTCGACGCCGTTGATATTTCCGACAGTGCCCTGGAGATTGCGCGTCGAAATGTCGAACGCCATGGCTTGCAGGACTGGGTGCAGCCGATCAAATCCGATCTGTTTGCCGCTGTTGAAATGCGGCGCTATCAGCTTATTATCAGTAATCCGCCCTATGTGTCGGCCGAGGAAATGCAGCAGTTGCCGGATGAATACCGTCATGAGCCGGAAATCGGCCTGGCGGCGGGCAGCGAGGGTCTGGATGTGGTGATTCGTATCCTCGCGCAGGCCGCCAGCCACCTGGAAGCGGATGGCATCCTGGTGGTCGAGGTGGGAAATAGCCGGGAACTGTTGAGCGAGTGTTTCCCGGACGTACCTTTTCTATGGCTGGAATTTGAGCGGGGCGGACATGGTGTGTTTTTGCTGGATGCGCAGCAGGTGCAGCAGTATCAGCCGCTGTTTGCTGCGGCCTTGAGTCAGTTATAGTGACCGATATAGTGACCGAAGTGGAAAAGACGGAGGTAAAGGCCATGCTGGGCAGACCTAAAACACCTGAGGAATATGTGGATTTGGTGGATCAGGCAATTTTTGAAATCGAGGATCTGCGCCTGGCGGCGGAGTATGATATGGAATCCATGGGTGGCGCGACCGAGTTTCTTGAGCAGCTGGAGCGGGATGTGCGCAAGCTGCGCGACTCCATGGCTGATGGCAGCTATCTGTTTGGTAAGGAAAATCTGCCATATGTCAAGGTGGTAGAACATCAGGATGAGCGAATTCTTCCCTTTAAGATGTTGCTCCTGAAAATCAATGAAACCCACATCAAGGGTTTGGATGTTGAGGAGGGCTAGTCACTCGTCCACGATGAGCGGAAAGAGCGGTTGATCCATATCAACGCTCTCAGCGGGACGATAGGCTAAACTTATAAAAGTTGTGTTTGGTTCGCGCTATGATGGCATTCAGTCTGTAAGGCTGCGCCATGAGCACAAGGTGAATCGCCGCCAGGCGAGAGAGGGTGCCCTGGGGTACAAGGTGAATCGCCG
>Ga0055476_10000098_pt1 | contig 19616 bp, 13 predicted proteins | sample Muzzi_CordC_D2_FD_57682 | JGI IMG/M metagenome (GOLD analysis project Ga0055476, IMG submission 57682) | Wetland microbial communities from San Francisco Bay, California, USA, that impact long-term carbon sequestration - Muzzi_CordC_D2 | ecosystem: Environmental > Aquatic > Marine > Wetlands ... | reverse complement strand
CTTCGACCATGTTCCGGTGCAAGCTTCTATGCAGGTCTACCATGGTGAAAAACGGATACAGCTGTTTGTGGCCCAGTTTGCGGCTTTTCATAAACTGGCGCACCTGCTGATAGGATCGTATCGAAAGGTGGGTCGGCAGCATCGGCACAAAAATGGTGTCGGCCATGGAAAACATCTGTTCCGCGAGATTGGACAGTGACGGTGGGCAGTCCAGGATCGCCAGCGAATGGGTTTCACTGAAGGTGTCGAGCATGTTGCTCAGTACCCGTTTGCTGCCCTCGAGTGTTTCAAGTTCGGTGTCAAACTTGCGATAGGAGAGATCCGCCGGCACCAGCGTCAGGCGTTCGTGCACGGTTTCCACTGCCACGTCCGCGGCTGTCACCTTACCCTTGAGCAGCTTTTTCGACTTGCAGGTTTTGGTGTCGCCGGCTGCCAGGTACCAGCTTGCCGCGCCCTGGGGATCCAGGTCCCAGAGCAGGGTACGTAATTTCGATTGTGCGGCGAGGTATGCGATGTTGACCGATGAGGCGGTTTTACCGACACCGCCCTTGAGATTATAGAATGCGATGATGCGCATTATTTATACGGCCCTTTCCACATTCATTTCAGTTTGCCTGGCAATCAGCGCGGTGTCCTCATCAGTTTCAGCAGTACACAGGAGTCTGGCCGCAGAGGGTACTTTTCACCGGTGTTAAAGGTTCGGCGGTCGCTCCGTTTGCCATTCTCAAAGCAGGTGTCGACGGCGACTCCCCAGCGGGCTATCCCGACCTGTTCCGGCATGCGAAAAGGGATTTCCTGCGAATGCGCATTCAGCAGCAGCAGAAAGGTATCGTCATGAATGATTCGACCGCGTTCGTCCTGTTCCTCAATGGCATCACCGTGAAGTAAAAGCCCCAGGCAGCGCGCGTAGTAGGAGTCCCATTCCTCATCGGTCATTTCCTTGCCGTCAGGCCTCAGCCAGCAAATGTCCATGACGTTGGCGCCTTTGATACGGCGACCCTGAAAGAAGTGTCGCCGATGAAACACCGGGTGTTTCTTCCTCAGTTTGATGACGTCACACACGAAGCTCAGAAACTTTTGCGCGTGGGTGTCCAGTTCCCAGTTGAGCCAGCTGATCTCGTTGTCCTGGCAGTAGGCATTGTTGTTACCGTTTTGTGTGCGTCCCATTTCGTCACCCGCCGCCAGCATCGGAACACCCTGCGAAAGCAGCAGCGTGGTCAGAAAGTTCCGCTTTTGCTGCGCGCGCGCGTTGATGATGTGCAGATTCCTGCTCACCGGACCTTCACTGCCCATATTCCAGCTCAGGTTGTTGTTTTCACCGTCGCGGTTATCCTCCAGGTTTTCGATATTGTGCTTTTCGTTATAACTGACCAGATCCTGCAGTGTGAAACCATCGTGACAGGTGACAAAGTTAATGCTGGCGTACGGTCGGCGACCGCTTTGCTCATAAAGATCACTGGAGCCGGTGATGCGATAGGCCAGTTCCCCGATGAGGCTGTCGTCACCCTTCCAGTAGGCGCGCAGGGTATCGCGGTAACGGCTGTTCCATTCGGTCCAGCCGACCGGGAAATTGCCAACCTGGTAACCACCCTCGCCGAGGTCCCATGGCTCTGCGATCAGTTTTACCCGGGACAGCACCGGGTCCTGGTGAATGATGTCGAGGAAGGCGCCGAAGCGGTCAACGGCGTGTACTTCGCGCGCCAGTGTCGGCGCCAGGTCGAAGCGGAAGCCATCGATATGCATTTCCTGTACCCAGTAACGCAGACTGTCGGTGATCAGCTGCAGCACCCGCGGGTGCATCATGTTGAGGCTGTTTCCGCAACCGGTGTAGTCCGTGTAGTAGCGTGGCTGATCGGCCACCAGCCGGTAATAGGCTGAGTTGTCGATGCCGCGGAAGCACAGTGTCGGCCCCATGTGGTTGCCTTCTGCGGTGTGGTTGTAGACCACGTCGAGAATGACCTCGATACCGTTTGAGTGCAGACGCTTCACCATGGTCTTGAACTCGCTGATATCGCCGGTCGCTGAATACGCTGCGTGGGGGGCGAAGTAACCGATACTGTTATAGCCCCAGTAATTACTCAGCCCGTTTTTGACCAGGTGCCGGTCTTTGATAAAGGTGTGCACCGGCATGAGTTCCACCGCTGTGACACCCAGCCGTTTCAGGTGTTCGATCACCGGTTCAGTGGCAAGACCGGCGTAGGTGCCGCGGTAGGGCGGGGGGACATCGGGGTGCTGAACCGTAAAGCCCTTGACGTGCAGTTCGTAGATGATTGTGTCGTGCCAGGGAATGCGCAGCGGCTGGTCGTCGCCCCAGGTGAAGGCGGTATCGACAACGCGTGATTTTGGCGCGCCGCGTGCGCTGTTACGTGCGTCGAGCAGCAGGTCACCGGCCTTGTCGCCGATGGTATAGCCGAACAGAGCATCATTCCAGCGCACGCAACCGGCGATGTCCCTGGCATACGGGTCCAGCAGCAGCTTGTTCGGATTGAAGCGATGACCATTGAGCGGATCGTAGGGGCCATGCACCCGGTAACCGTACAGCTGGCCGGGCCGCGCCTCGGGCAGATAGCAGTGCCAGACCTGGTCGGTTTTCCAGCGCATGGCAATACACGTGGTTTCACGCCGGCCGCGGCTATCGAACAGGCACAGCTCCACCTTTTCGGCGTGCTCGGAAAACAGCGCAAAGTTGACGCCTTCTCCGTCCCATGTCGCACCCAGCGGGAAGGCCTGGCCGGGCCAGACGGCAGTAGCGGCCCCGTTCATTGCATCATTTCAACTGCAGTACGATACCGGACAGCGGGGGCAGGGTGAGACTCAGCGAATAAGGCTGATTCATCCAGGGGGTGTCTTCTGCAATCAGCATATGGTCTCCGTTACCCATATTGCTGCCACCGTAACAGGCGGCGTCAGAGTTGAGGACTTCGTTATATTCGCCGGCCTGCGGTACGCCGATGCGATAGCCCTGGCGAGGAACCGGCGTGAGGTTGACCACTGTGATGACAAATTCCTCGTCGGAACGGCGCAGAAAGCTCAGTACCGAGTTTTCCGAGTCATGGCAGTCGATCCACTCAAAGCCAGTCCAGTCGAACTCGTACCGGTAGAGCGCCGCTGTGTTCCGGTAGAAGGCATTGAGGTCCGTAACCAGACGCTGCACGCCCTGGTGGAGCGGGTAGTCCAGCACATACCAGTCCAGCACACGGGTGCTGTCCCACTCCTCACCCTGCGCGAATTCTGTCCCCATGAACAGCAGTTTCTTGCCCGGATGACAGAACATATAGGTATACAGTGCGCGAAGATTGGCAAAGCGCTGCCATTCGTCGCCGGGCATCTTGTAAAGCATCGAGCTTTTGCCATGCACCACCTCGTCGTGTGAAAACGGTAGCAGAAAATTCTCGGTAAACGCATAGAGCATGCTGAAGGTCAGCATGCCCTGGTGATAGCGACGGTGAATCGGTTCGTTGGCCATGTAGCTCAGGGTGTCGTTCATCCAGCCCATGTTCCATTTCATGTCGAAGCCCAGACCGCCGGTCCAGGTAGGGCGACTGACCTGCGGCCAGGAGGTCGATTCCTCCGCAATCATCAGTATACCCGGCTGTTCTTCGTGGACCGCGATGTTAAGTTCGCGCAGGAAGTCGAGCGCTTCGAGGTTTTCCCTGCCGCCGTATCGATTAGGTAGCCATTGCCCTTCCTCTCGGGAATAGTCCAGATACAGCATCGAGGCCACCGCATCGACACGCAGACCGTCTATATGCATGTCCTCAAGCCAGAATATGGCGCTGGAGAGCAGGAAGTTCTTGACTTCATTGCGCCCGAAGTTGTAGATCAGCGTCGACCAGTCGAGGTGTTCACCGAGGCGCGGGTCCTCATGTTCGTACAAGGCTGTACCGTCGAAGCGTGCCAGACCGTGGGCATCCTTGGGGAAGTGGGCTGGCACCCAGTCGAGCAGAACACCGATGTCGTGGCGGTGACAGCAGTCGACGAAATAGCGGAAATCATCGGGACTCCCGTGGCGGCTGGTCGGAGCAAAGTAGCCGGTGGTCTGGTAACCCCAGGACGGGTCATACGGATGTTCGGTAATCGGTAAAAGTTCGATGTGTGTGAAACCCATGTCTTTCACGTAGCTGACCAGCGATTCCGCCAGTTGACGGTAGTCGAGGAATTCACCTTCCGGTCCCCGCTGCCAGGAGCCGAGGTGTACTTCGTAGACCGACATCGGGGAATGTTGCCAGTCCAGAGCTGGCCGGTTTTCCATCCAGGCCTGGTCCTGCCAGGCATAGCTGGACGGCCTGGTGAGCACGGACGCCGTCTGCGGGCGTACCTCGAAGGCCTGCGCATAGGGATCACTCTTGAGGCTGATCTCGCCGCTGTGGCGATTACGAATCTCGTATTTGTACAGGCCGCCCGGCTCCAGATCGGGAATGAAGAGTTCCCAGATGCCGCTGCTGCCACGAACACGCATCGGGTGTCGTCGTCCATCCCACTGGTTGAATCCACCGACCACGCTGACGCGTTCCGCATTCGGTGCCCAGACCGCGAACAGGATACCGGCGATGGCGTCGATTTCATGCACATGGGCGCCCAGGAAGCGATAGGCATGGCGGTGTTTACCCTCACCAAACAGGTGCAGGTCAAAGTCCTCTAGCTGGGGAGGAAAGCTGTAGGGGTCATGGGCGATGCATTGCCGGTGGCCGTCTTCACGCCAGACCAGGCGGTAGCGATCCGGTACCGTGCCGGTGCTGCCGCGCCACTCAAACAGATCGGTTCCGGCGACACGTTCAAGCTGAAGGTTGCCCTCGGCAATGGAGACCTGGTCTGCATTGGGAAGGTAGGCCCGAACCAGGTCTGTTCCATCCTCCGTGTGCTTGCCCAGTATATTAAAGGGATCGTGGTGTCTCGCCTGGGCGATTTGCTCGAATTCGGTCTGACTGTCATTGCTGTGCATGGCTGACTCTTTGCTGAATTTCAGGGAAGTCGGTAGGCTACCGGACTGATGAACCGTCCGGTATTTTAGACGTAAGCCGTGTAAATGCGTAGTGTTCCGATTGTCGCAGTGTTACATGGGGTCGGGCCAGCGTAACCCATTGAATTAACTTCAAACAGTATGGAAAGCGTGCGTCGATTCGGCGTTGGATTGTCGTTTCCGGGTAAAAAAACTTATTTTAACTGTATGACCAACTTGATGAAATACATGATTTATTGCCTGCCGCTTTCAGCGCTGAAAGGTGGTCTTGAAGCTTTTAACCGTCAATCTCGCGATTCCAATCGGCACACAAGCGCCCGCAGCGATTCAATTTCGTCCATAAGGTCCAGCGCCAGGGCAACGCCGGCGAGATTGATGTCCAGATCCCGTTGCAGCCGCATGGCGATATGGGCTTTATGCAGGCTGGTGCCCGAGAAACGCCACTGCGCCGGATTGTGACCGGCGGGTTCGATAATACCTTCTTCCACCAGCTGCACGATCCATTCTGCGTGCCGGCAACAGGCATGGCATAGATCGCTCAGCGTAAGTTCGGCCTGTTCATCCAGCACGATTCCGGTCAGTAATTCAGTCTTCATGATGGCCTACACTCCCATTTTACTGCGAGGGTTGAACGCCAGTTCCTGTTCCATCTTGCGGTAGAGGTCCCTGGCCTGATCACTGTCGGCTGACGGTAAGGTGATCTGCGGTACAACATAGATATCACCGGGCGGATTGCCGGGAATGCCACGTCCTTTGAGGCGAAGTTTACGCCCACTCGAGGTCCCCGCCGGAATTTTCAGGTCAACAGCACCGGCCGGTGTTGGTGTCTTGATCGTCGCGCCCAGCGCCGCTTCCCAGGGTGTGACCGGCAGATCGAGATAAAGATTACGGCCTTCAACGCGGTACAGGGTGTGGGGTTTGAACTCTATCTCGAGATAAAGATCGCCCGCTTTGCCACCCCCAAAACCAGCGGCGCCCTGGCCGGACAGGCGGATTTTCTGCCCTTGCCTGATGCCTCTGGGGATTTTTACGTTCAGGCTGTGCTCTCTGGTGATGACGTGCCCGCCGGCATCCAGTTCGGGCGACTGCAGGGTGATGGTTCTCGCCGCGCCGTGGTAGGCGTCTTCCAGATCAATCAGCACCTTGGCGTGGTGATCCTCGCCGCGTGCACGAAAGCTGCGACCGGCGCCGGCGTGTGTTGCCGAGCCAAAGCCTTGACCGAACAGCGACTCGAAAAAATCACTGTAAGCGGAGCTGTCGGCGCGGGTATAGCCACCGCCGCTGAACTCGAAACCGGCATCCCAGTCCGGTGGTGGCCTGAAGTCCTGGCCGGCCTTCCAGTTGGCGCCCAGCTGGTCGTAAGCCGCGCGTTTTTCCGGATCCTTAAGCACTTCGTAGGCTTCACCCACCTCTTTGAAACGGGCTTCGGCATCGGTGTGCTTGCTCACGTCAGGATGGTACTTGCGTGCGAGCTTGCGGTACGCACGTTTGATCTCGTCCTGTGTGGCGTCGCGTTTGACGCCCATGATTTTATAGTAATCCTTGAAATCCACGCCTTGCTCCAGGGAAAGGATAGTGTGCGCATCATTATTGCAAAAAACCCGGGTTGGAGCATCGCCCGGCGATGGCGATGAGTAATCGCTTGATTTTGAGAGTCTGCACTTGAGAGAATCCGGCCATGACTGGGACTGAGTATGTACCCGAAAATGGCGGACTGGGGATGTTGCGCATTGACCTGAGGGAGTCACTTTGCCAGAGCGCGGTGGATCCGCAACTGTTGCCGTCATTCCAGCGTATCCTGCTTACTACCGATGGTACCGTTACGGAGATACTGGAGGCTCATCTCTGGGAGGCGATACAGATCGTTAAACTCTGCCAGCAGTGCCTGGAAACCGACGCCTCGGTTCCTTACCTCGACATTGGACCGCATGCGCCGGTTCTCATCCGCAAGGTTATTTTGCGTGGAAAACCCAGCGACAGGAACCACATTTACGCCGAGTCTCTCGTTGCGCTAGATCGCCTGGATGACAGACTACGCCACGGTCTGATGGAGACACAGAAGCCGGTTGGCCAGTTGATGCTCGAGGCGCGGCTGGAGACCTTCCGGGAAATTCTGTCCTGTTGCTACGAGCCGGCGGAGGAGATAGGGGAGTATTTCGGCATAGCTCCCGATGCAAGGCTGATTTCCCGAACTTACCGGATATTTGCAAACAAACAGCCGTTCATGCTTATTACCGAGAAATTCCCCGAGACAGCCTTCAGAGACTGAAATAACTCAAGCTGTCATCTGTTTGTGTCCTTTCTTCAACAAGCGAACGGCGAAGGCTTCAGGGTTGACCCAGATAGCGGGATATATCCACTTCATCGATCTGTTCCGCTTGTAGAAACTTGCATCCATACCTGAGCCAGATGCCGCTGCGCAGAAACAGGTCGAACAGCTCCGCATCAATATGCCCATCATTCTTCATGAAGCTCAGTATGTGCACCGCTTCACTGAGTGTCTTGGCTTTCTTGTAGGGACGGTCTGCGGCCGTCAATGCTTCGAAAATATCAGCGATGGCCATCATGCGTGCTGTCAGCGGCATCTGCTCACGGGTCAGGCGTTTAGGATAGCCTGTTCCTGTCATGGTCTCGTGGTGGCAGCCGGCAATCATCGGAACGTCACGCAGATGTTTCGGATAGGGCAGTTTCTCCAGCATGATGATGGTCTGTACCATGTGGTCGTTGATCTTGAAGCGCTCTTCGGGGGTGAGCGTGCCGCGGCTGACCGCCAGATTATAAATTTCCCCGCGGTTGAATTTATAGGCTGGGATATCGAGCTTGAATCCCCAGGGGTTATCCGTCGGCATCCGCTCGGCGTCCGTTCTTTCGATCAGGTGTTCGGGTTTGTCATCGAGCAGTTTCTCTTCTACCGGCAAGGGGCTGGGTGGCGTTCTGTCTTTACGCTGTTTTTCCTCCCAGGAGATGCCGATACGGTCATCCAGTGTGCGGGTCCAGCTGCGCCCGGCGATCTGTTGCAGGCGTTCAATCTTTTCCGCTGCCATGAATTCACCGCCTTCATTGCATTCGGCGATAAAGGCGAAATCGTCGTCCAGCTGCCGCCGCTCATCATCCAGCGTTTTCCTCAGCGCAGCGCGGTCGCCACCCTCGGCCAGCTGTTCCCAGTAGCGTATTTCGGCATCACGTTTCAATACTTCGAAGCGCATGCGGACCTCATGGATACGATCACAGATGGTCTCCAGTTTAGTGGCTTTGTCGACCACGTATTCCGGTGTGGTGACCTTGCCGCAGTCGTGCAGCCAGCTGGCAATATCCAGTGCATCCCATTGCTCGTCATCCAGCTTGAAATCCCGGAACGGTGGATCGTCGCTGTCGCAGGCGGCTTCGGCCAGCATGCGGGTCAGTTCGGGTACGCGCTGGCAATGGCCGCCGGTATAGGGCGATTTGGCGTCAATGGCGCCGGCGATGAGCTTGATAAAGGCGTTCAACAGCGCCTCCTGCATCATCAGCAGTTGCCGGCTTTCCAGCGTAACGGCAGCGAAACCTGACAAGGCCTGGATGAAAGCAATCTGCTGTTTGTGCTCGCCCCTGTCCAGTCGGTTTCCGCTTCCCCGGTAGAGCAGGCAGAGGGTGCCGATCGCTTCTTTTTGTCGGTTGTGCAATGGCAGCGCTACCAGCGTCAGCGCATCGGTTTCGATTTGTGTCAGCAATGGTTGAAATGCACCCGTATAGCCGCGATCCAAATGAAGAAGGCTTGGCTCCTTATTGTGCAGAAAATCCACCAGTTCGTTGTTTTCCGCTATCGACAGCCGCGGCAATTTATCGATACTGCAGTCGCCCCTTTTGTTTTCGTACAGCATGCAGGGTTCAAGGAATTTTTCATCCTCATCGACAAGATAGGTCAACACGCCATCGGCCTGGCTGACCTGCATGGTTTCCCGGGTTATGCGCTCCAGCAGCGAGTCGAAATCCTTTTCGCCGGCCAGCGAGTTGATCAGCGACAGAAACCGGCTGATGGTGTTTTTCATCATCGCCATCGCACCCGACAGGGTGTCGACTTCCTTGATAAACGAACGCGTTTCAACCGGGCTGCTGAAATCAAAGTGGCTGATCCGGCCGGCTTCAGCGGCAAGCCGCTGCATGGGCACGGAGATCCTGCTTGCTATATACCAGACGACGGGAATCGTTATCAGCACAATAAAGAGCGTCGTCATAACAGACAGCCGGCGGATGGCGATAGCGTCACTGAGCAACTCGTCGAGCGGTGATATCATCAGCATGTACAGGTCCAGCCCGCTGTCTCCTGACATGCGGATGATTGAACCCTTCCAGCGCCGACCAGCGAAGCTGAATTCCAGTGGCTGTGGTGCCATGTTCAGGTCCTGACTGAGGAATGTCAGGACTTCGCTGCCCAGCTCTGACAGGCGCGCGATTTTGAAGCTTTTGTCGTCAGCCTGTGTGATCAGTTCCCCGGGATCGCGATAGGCCAGGGCACGGCCGTCAGCGTCCATCAATACCACCTCAGAATCCGGCGTAATCTGATGCTGACGGATCGTTTGCGATAACTGCTCGAGTGTGACATCGGCGGCGATGACGACCCCCGGCACCGGTGTCTTCAGCGTTATCGTCGTGCCGACTTTACCAATGAAGTAGAATAAATACGGTTGAATCGCTCTCGCTTGTTCGCCGGCATTGCGGTACCAGGGGCGGGTGCGCGGGTCATAGTCGGTGGCGACCGGGGGCTCTCTGCTGATTTCATGCAACTGCTCATCAAAGAACAGCCGGATCAGGCGCCGTTCTCCGCTGGCATCGCTGCTCACATGATCGGCGACATACCGCGCGGTATCCGGTGCCAGGAAGGTCTGCCTCAGGTTCGGGGAAGTCAGTGACCTGACGATGAAATAGTCGCCATTGGGGTGGCCCAGCTGTATCGCCGACAGCGATGGTTCGCCCCGCAAAGTGGTAGCGAACATCTCGAGCATTTTCACGCTGTCTTCGAGCGAGCCCGCGTTGATAACCGGGGAGAGTGCCATCAACTTGATGGTTTCCGTTACCGAGTGATAGGTCCCCCTGAAATCCAGAAACATCTCCCGCGTTGCCTGCTGGTAGACCTGAGCAGCGCCCGATAACATGATATTCGAGGTCTTTCTGTAGTTCTGCCAGGTGAGAACGGCGCTGAAAACAATTATCAGTGCGACGAAAAGTGTGCCGATGGTAATGTGCAGGGGGTAGCGAAAATGGCTGTCTCGGGTATGCATCGATGTGCCTGATTCAAAGTCGTGCGGAGCATGCTACCAATACCTAAACGCCACTACCAAGGTAATATTGTTTCCTGCACAGGCCAGCCGCTGCGCTTGATGGAGCTTTGTTGTGACGGGGTTTTTCCGCTGCTCAGGGTTCAAAATAGCAGCAATGTCACAGGGAAAAGGTATAATCTGCCACAGAGGTGAATGGCACTTGCTTAAGCTGCTGTCATCTAAATAGCCATGGAAAACGCGAAAGGCATAGAAACTTTTTATCATTATTCCCATGTATTGAGTGGCTAACTTCAACGAGGAGCCGGAAATGAATGTGGTCATCAGAAATCTACCCGACAACACCAGCGAAGAAGAGATAGGGGAGTTACTGAAAGAGCATGGCGTACCGGTAACCGATGTCACCCTGACCAATGAAGGCGATGAAGATCGTTATCTCGCCGTCGTTGCACTGGATACCGATCATGCAGGTGCCACCGCCCTGGTGAAGATGCTGGACGGCAGATTCTGGAGGGGCAAGACGCTGAAGGTGCGTGCCCAGACCCTGTTTACCGGGGAAGGCCTCAATAAATCCTAGCAAGATCAAATCCCGGACTGACGAGTCGTGAAGATCCGTTTAATCTCTCGCAAAGACGCAGAGGAATATTTTGGCGGGCTTTGCGGCTTTGCGGCTTTGCGAGAGATGGGTCACTCAAGGAGGACTAGTGGTTAGCCCGTATAACACAAGTCAGGGTGTTCGTTATCCCCCGGGGGCAAAGCCGGATGCAGACGGGGTTAACTTCTCCATTTTCAGCCGCCACGCCACGCACGTGGAACTGTTGCTGTTTGAGCAGGCGGACAGCCCGGAGCCGTTCCAGGTTGTTTCTCTGCAAGCGGATATCAACCGGACGTTCTTTGCCTGGCACGTCTATGTAGAGGCCCTGCCAGTGGGAACCTGGTATGCGTGGCGAATGGACGGTCCATCCGATACCTGGCAATCCGGTCTTCGCTTCGATAAAGACAAGCTTCTGCTCGATCCCTGGGCGCGCGTGGTCAGTCACACACTCTGGGACCGGCAGGCAGCGAGGCGGTCGGGCGACAATGGCCGTTGTTCGATGCGCGGCATGGTGGTTGATGACGGTTACGACTGGGATGGCGATACACCGCTCATGCTGGCGAGCGAAAACGCTGTTATCTACGAACTGCACGTCGGCGGTTTCACCCGTCACCATTCTTCGGGGGTGAGCCGGCCGGGCAGCTTTGCCGGCTTGATCGAAAAAATTGAGTATCTTCAGTCGCTGGGTATCACCCACGTCGAGCTGATGCCGGTGATGGCCTTTGACGAACAGGACGTCCCTGACTCCACGGCCAGCCTCGGTCTGAGTAACTACTGGGGCTACAGTACGCACAGTTTTTTCTCTCCCCACCCCGGCTATTGCGTGACGCCCGACCAGGGAACACAGCTGCAGGAATTCCGTGATCTGGTGAAGGCCCTGCATCGGGCCGGCATCGGTGTCATCCTGGATGTGGTTTTCAACCACACGGCTGAAGGCGGCGCGGGTGGTCCGATCATCAGTTTCAAGGGCATCGACAGCAGCATTTTCTACCACCTCGATAGCGACGATAAAACGGTCTTTCGTGATTACACGGGTTGTGGCAACACCGTCAACTGTAATCATCCCGTGGTGGCAAACTTTATTATCAGCTGCCTGGAATACTGGGTGCGGGAGATGCACGTGGACGGCTTCCGTTTCGACCTGGCCAGCGCACTGGCGCGCGGGGAAGACGGCGAACCGCTGCACGATGCGCCGGTGCTCTGGGGTATCGAACTGTCGGACCAGCTGGCCAGAACCCGTCTCATCGCCGAGGCCTGGGATGCGGCGGGTCTTTACCAGGTCGGCAGTTTTCCCGGATTCCGCTGGGCGGAATGGAACGGCCGATACCGGGATGTCATCCGCCGCTTTGTACGTGGCGACAGGGGGCTGGTCAGCGAACTGGCAACCCGGATGAGTGGAAGCAGCGACTTCTACACACCGCAGCATCGCCTGCCGATAAACAGCATCAACTTCGTGACCTGCCATGATGGTTTTACCCTCTACGATCTGTTCAGCTATAACGAAAAACACAATGAAGCCAATGGTGAGAACAACCGTGACGGACACAATGAAAACCTGGGTTTCAACCATGGTGTTGAAGGTGAAACGGACGATGCGGAAATCCTCGCACAGCGCAGGCAACAGGCAAAAAACGCCATAGCCATACTGTTGCTCAGCCAGGGCGTACCTATGTTGCTCGCCGGGGACGAGGTCCTGAATACCCAGAACGGCAATAACAACGGCTATTGCCAGGATAATGAACTGACCTGGTTCGACTGGCGCCTGCTGCAGACCAATGCCGACATGCTGCGTTTTTTCCGGCTCATGATCGCACTGCGCAAGCGCCATCCCTGTCTCATGCGACGGCGCTTTTTGACCGGGTCGCCGTTCAATGGCAGGAATATCCCCGACGTGTCCTGGCACGGCATCGAACTCGATGCGCCCTTATGGAATGATCCGGATGCGCAGGTTCTGGCTTTTACGCTGGCCGCCGTCACTGATGGAGAGGCGGATATTCACGTCATGCTCAATCTGTCGGACAGCGACATGGAGATCGAATTACCTACTATTCAGAGGCGCGAGCTGCGTCTGGCGCTGGACACCGGTCTGGCGGCGCCCGACGATATTGTCAGCCCGGAGGATCAAATGTCTTTCAGTGAAAAAAGATATCCGGTCGCTGCGCGAACGGTGGTGGTATTTGAGGCGATCGCTGTTTAATGAACCCTGTAGTCAGGAAGGTTTAAGCAACGACAACGTTAATAGTGGGTGGTGTAAAAATCAATTAGCATGGGCCGGGAAGCCCGCATCATGCTCTTTTCTGAGTGCCGCCTAACGTTCTCTTTAACTATGCTAACGAAACTAATAAGCGTTGGTATCATAACATCAGAACTTACTCACTCTAAGGTTGACCTTGATCAAGCTGGCAAACTAAGGTGTGCGCAACGTTCAGGATAACGAGAGCATGATTTTCAAGAAGGTTGTTTCCCGTGTCAGGCAGAGTCTCGCCCGGCGTAAAGCGGCAAAGGCAGAGGCCCGTGCCAGGGATAATGAATTGCGGGTCGCCATCGAGCACGTGGTGGATGCAATCGATCCGAAATTAAGGGCGGTAAGCGGCTACCGAAAAAAGCTCAGGCCGGCTGTGGAGTGCAGTCTGGCCTACAGTGCCGGGCTGGTAGAGCAACTGCCGGCGGTGGTTGAGGTGAATGGCAGGGTCTGGAGTACTGATCCGACGGTGCGGGCGTTTTTCTCTGACGTTGGGGATTTGCGGCGGGTTTACAGTCAAAGTGACGAGGTGCGCGAGTATTTCGACCGGCATGAGGGGCAGGAGAGCTGTTATGCGCTGTTGAGCATGTTGTGCAAGGAACGCTCGGTGCTGGGAATGGAAATGCAAGGTGACGTCATGAGGCGCGACGTGCGGCAGACCAGCGTCAGCTTTACCGACCACCGGGTTGTCAAGCCGGCGTCTTCCTATGCTGCATTGCGTAAGGAGCTCGAACAAAGGGCTTTTGAAGTATTGATCGCTCATGCGCTGGAATACGTTACCGAACGGGTTTCGTCTCGCAACTCCCTGCAGGAGCAAAGACAGCTTTTGGATATGCAGCTCAGGCTGGCTCGTGTAAAGAGTGCAAGTCTTACACATCTGCTCGAAGGAAAAGGTGATGAAGTCATCGATATCGAGGCATTGCAAAAGCAGTACGAGCAGACGGGGGAGGCGCTGCAACAGGCACGTGCCGGCCTGACGACGCTGGAGGATTATATTGAGCGGATCTCCGAGGTGCTCGGTGATCCGCAAGCCTATTTAAGGGTCGGCCGCGTTTCCCTGCGTCTGAGCAAAATGAACATCAAGCTTGAGGGCGTAGCCTCGGCGGAGGACGGGCACCAGCTGGAACTCACGGAAGTGTCGCTTGCTGAGAATACGAAGCGCATCCTGCAGATTACCCGTTTTCCGCGTGATGAGCTGTTGCCAAGGCAGGAATTTCTTATATAAGTCAAACGTATTTCGCATTACACACTCAGCGGTGAGCAGGGCAGTGAATGGACTGGCCGGAGTGGACAGTTTAGCCGTCTGGGCTACAGTTATTACTGCACTGTCGTATAAACAGAGGGTTCGCCATGGGCATTACTGATAAGGTCGACAATATGCTGGCCTCAAAGAGGCATGAGAAAGAGGTTCAGCGCTGGATTTTCTCGCTCATACCGCTGGGTGTGGCGTTCGTTTTTTTCTTTATTTTCATGCTGCCGATGGAAATGCCCAATAAGGATGTCATTCTCGTAACGGGGGCGGCCGCAGGCTTTGCCGGTTTACAGACTTTCTGGATTTTTCGCGGCTGGCGGCGCGAAGAAGCATTGACCATCGTGCTGGGAATCATCGGTATCGCTATTGCCGCCGTCTTTGTCTGGTCGTACACCGCTTTTTTAGGAGAAATTCTACGCGAGATTATCAAGGGCTGGGCGACGTAGCGGTTGGGCCGGAGCAGAGGAGGCGGCAATGACTTTCGACAGTATCAACCCTGCCAACGGTCATAAGGTCAGCAGTTTTGAGCAGATGTCCGGCGACGAAGTGCAGGTGATTCTGCGCAAGTGTTCAGAGGCACAGCGGGGTTGGGCGAAAACTCCGTTCAGCGAACGCGCCCGTGTGCTGACAGCGGTGGCGGGGCTGTTGCTGGAGAACAGGCAGGACTATGCGCGGCTGATGACCGAGGAGATGGGCAAGGTCTATCCGCAGGGCATCGCCGAAGTGGAAAAGTGTGCCTGGGGCTGCGAATACTATGCCGAGCATGCAGAGAGGTTTGTTGCCGCGGAAGATGTTGCCACTGAGGCACATCACAGCTTTGTGAATTATAAGCCGCTGGGCGTGCTGCTGGCGGTCATGCCGTGGAATTTTCCACTCTGGCAGGTGTTCCGTTTTGCCGCACCCGCGCTGATGGCGGGCAATGCCGCGCTACTCAAGCATGCGCCGAATGTATTCGGCTGTGCCCTGCTGATTGAAAGGATATTCGCCGAGGCCGGTTTACCCGAAAATCTGTTTCGTTCGCTGATTATTGATGTGCCGCAGACCACCCGGGTCATTCACGACCCCCTGGTCGCCGCGGTCAGCATCACCTCCAGTGTCGCGGCCGGGCGTGCGGTTGCCGGCGAGGCCGGCAAAATGCTTAAGAAATGCGTGCTGGAACTGGGGGGTTCGGATGCCTTTATCGTGCTCGAGGATGCGGATATCGACCAGGCTGTGGAGGTCGGGATTATTGGGCGTTTTCAGAACAGCGGCCAGAGTTGTATCGCGGCGAAACGCTTTATTGTGCTTGAGTCCGTTTACGAGGAATTCGAAAAGAAATTTGTCGACAAGGCCAGTCAGTTGAAAATGGGTGATCCGTCAGAGCAGGGGGTCTATATCGGCCCGCAGGCGCGGGTGGATTTGCGCGACGGCCTGCACGACCAGGTGCAGCGCAGTGTTGACGCCGGTGCAAAGCTGCTGCTGGGCGGTGAAGTGCCGGACGGACCCGGCGCCTTTTACCCGGCCACCGTGCTGGCAGGTGTCAAGCCAGGGATGGCGGCCTGGTCCGAGGAGCTGTTCGGGCCGGTGGCGACGCTGATCAAGGTCAAGGATGAGCGCGAAGCCATCGAGGTGGCCAATGCTACCGAGTTTGGTCTGGGTGGTTCGGTCTGGACCCGCGATCTTGCCCGTGGCGAACGCATTGCCGCCGACGAGATTCAATCCGGCGCCGCCTTCGTGAACGATATGTCCAAGTCGGATCCACGCATGCCGTTCGGCGGTATTCGCAACTCCGGCTACGGCCGCGAACTGTCGATATTCGGTATCAGGGAATTTGTGAACGTGCACGCTGTGTGGGTGAACAAAAACCAAAGCCGGAGCGCAACATGATAAAAATCGCAGATCTCATGCAGAGCAGCGGCGTCACTTTCGGCACCAGCGGTGCCCGCGGCACAGTCGAGGCCATGAACAACCCGGTTTGTTACGCCTATACCCGCGCCTTTCTCCAGGCCATGCAGGCCGAGGGGATCATTCAACCGGGATCCGAAGTGGTTCTGGCGGGTGACCTCAGGCCGAGTACACCGCGGGTGCTTGCCGCAGTGGCGCGTGCTGTCGAGGATGGCGGCTATCGACTCAGCTTTGCCGGCATGATTCCCTCACCCGCCGTGGCATTCCATGCCATGCAGCAGGGTGCAGCCTCCATCATGGTGACCGGCAGCCACATCCCGGATGATCGCAACGGCATCAAGTTCAACCGTCCGGATGGCGAAATCCTCAAGCAGGACGAAGCGTGCATTCGTGAACAGATCGTCATCCTGCCGGAGCCCTTTGCGGAGATTGCCGAGAGCGAATTGCCGGCGGTTGATGTGGCTGCCAGCGAAAGGTATATCGAGCGTTATACGCAGTTCCTGCCCGAGAGCTGCCTGAAAGGGCTCAAGGTGGGTGTGTATGAACACTCCGGTGTGGGACGCGACCTGCTGCGCCTGATTCTGCAGCGACTCGGTGCTGAGGTAACCCCGCTGGCACGATCCGACACCTTTATCCCGGTCGATACCGAGGCTGTTCGCGATGAGGATATCCGGCTGGCGCAGCAGTGGGCCAGCGAGCATGGCTTTGACGCTACTGTCTCTACAGACGGCGATGCTGACCGGCCGCTGATTGCAGACGAGCATGGGCACTGGCTGCGTGGCGATATTGTCGGCATTCTGTGCGCACGTTTTATGGGCGTCAACGTTGTCGTGACACCGGTCAGCAGCAATACCGCGGTCGAAGCCTGTGGCTGGTTCGATCGGGTGTACCGCACCCGCATCGGTTCACCCTACGTGATCGAACGGATGAACCAGTCGCTGTCAGAGGTCGAGGGCATTGTCGGTGGCTATGAAGCCAACGGCGGTTTCCTGCTGGGTTCAGATGTCACGCGGGGCGGACAGACCATGAAGGCCCTGCCGACTCGCGACGCCGTGCTGCCGATACTGGCCATCCTGATCAGCGCTGCACAGCAGGGCTGTGCAATCAGTGCGCTGGTCGATGCCTTACCCGGGCGTTACACCGCCAGCGACCGCTTGAAAGACTTTCCGACGGAACTGTCGCGGTCCAGGATCAGCGCCTTGTCCGAATCGGCTGATATCGAGCGGGCTTTTGGTGAACTGTGTGGCAAAGTCAGCCATACCGACACCACCGACGGTTTGCGCATCAGCTTCGAAAATGGAGAAATCATCCACCTGCGCCCCTCCGGCAACGCGCCTGAGCTGCGCTGTTATAATGAAGCCGACAGCCCCGGCCGCGCCCAGGCGCTCAACAAGGCCTGTCTGACTATCCTGAGCGCCTGGCGCTGAATGAATCACCCGCAGCGGTTCCCTGACCGCGATTGCCCTGCTCTTTACCGTGCGTGGATTCCCGCATACACTTCACAACCCAGGCGAAACGGCAATCTGACGTAAAAAAATCCAACGGCCTGCCGCTTAACCACCCTGACTAAATCGTCTGGTTACGCCATCAGATCAGGATGGCATTGAAAGCAGAAGGGCAAACATGGAATATTTCGTAGCACCGCATGGGGGAGAGCTGGTCAACCTGCTGGTTGACGCCGACAGGGCTGAGGCTCTCAAAACCGAATCACAGAGTTTTCCGTCACTGACCTTGAGTCAGCGCCAGGTCTGCGACCTTGAACTACTGATGAACGGGGCCTTTTCGCCGCTGACGGGCTTTATGGGAAAAACCACCTATGAGTCGGTAGTCGATGACATGCGTTTGCCCGATGGTACCGTCTGGCCTGTGCCGATCGTGCTCGATGTGCCAGAGAATTTCGCCAAAAAGCTGGAAAAAGGCTCGAAAGTCGCTCTTCGTGATGCTGAAGGTTTCATGCCGGCCGTACTCACCGTCGAGGATATCTGGCAGCCGGATAAAAGCCGTGAAGCCGAAAAAGTTTACAACACCACCGCGGAACAACACCCCGGCGTGCGCTACCTGAATGACTGTGTGCACCCGGTCTATATCAGTGGCAGGATCGAAGGCATCCAGTCGCCAGTGCATTATGACTTCGAGAGCCTCTGGGATACGCCTGAGGAAATGCGCGCCCTGTTCAAGAAGATGGGCTGGCGCCGGGTGGTCTCCTTTCAGACCAGTAAACCCATGCATCGCCTGCAGCGCGAGATCACGCTGCAGGCGGCGAAAGATATCCAGGGGCACATCCTGCTGCACCCCACCGTGGGCATGACCAAGCCGGGCGACCTTCAGTACTATGCGCGGGTACATTGCTACCAGGCCATCCGCCAGCACTTCCCGCACAACCTCGCCGTGTTGTCCCTGCTGCCGCTGGCCATGCGCATGGCGGGTCCGCGCGAGGCGCTCTGGCACGCGATCGTCAGCCAGAACTACGGCTGTTCGCACATGATCATCGGCCCCAAACACGCCTATCCACCGCTGCCTAACGGGGGCCAGGAAGAGGAGGTCGGCAGTACATTCTACGCACCCTATGCCTCCCAGGAACTGCTGGAAGAATTTCGTGACGACCTCAGCATCGAGATCATCCCGCTGGAAGCCATGTGCTATGTGCCCAGCAAGGACAAATTCCTGCCCGTCTCGACCATCGAAGAGCGGAAACTGGACTGCAGTGAATACACCGATGCCCAGCTCAAGAAGGACCTGGCCATGGGTGAAGAAATTCCTGACTGGTTCAGTTATCCGGAAGTGGTGCGCAACCTGCGTAATGCTTATCCGCCCAGAAGCAAGCAGGGATTTACCCTGTTTTTCACCGGACTGTCCGGTTCGGGTAAATCAACACTGGGCAAGATTATCTATTCCAAACTGGTTGAAGCCGGTGGCCGGCCCGTGACCCTGCTCGACGGCGATATCGTCCGTCAGCACCTGTCGAGTGAGCTGGGCTTTTCCAAGGCGCATCGTAACCTGAATATCAATCGAATCGGTTACGTGGCCAGCGAAATCACCAAGAATGCCGGTGTAGCCATTTGTGCGCCGATTGCCCCCTATACGGCCATGCGCCGCTCGGTGCGGGACATGATCGAGCCACACGGTGCCTTTATAGAAATTCATGTGGCCACACCGCTGGAAACCTGCGAGGCGCGGGATCGCAAGGGCCTGTATGCCAAAGCCCGCAAAGGCGAGATACCCGAGTTCACCGGTATCAGCGATCCATACGAAATTCCGGAACATCCGGAATTGCGGGTTGATACCACCGGCCTGTCGCCTATGGAGGCTGCACAGGAAATCTATCTTTACCTGCTGCGTGAGGGTTATCTGGACACCGCCAGCTCCAGCAAGGAATAAACCCCCCGAAGGCAAAGAACCAACGGAAAGTTAACAACGGCATGAAAGGC
>Ga0055476_10000097_pt1 | contig 19635 bp, 23 predicted proteins | sample Muzzi_CordC_D2_FD_57682 | JGI IMG/M metagenome (GOLD analysis project Ga0055476, IMG submission 57682) | Wetland microbial communities from San Francisco Bay, California, USA, that impact long-term carbon sequestration - Muzzi_CordC_D2 | ecosystem: Environmental > Aquatic > Marine > Wetlands ... | reverse complement strand
CGACCAGTCGCCGAGGTAGTAGTCGGTCTTGATCATGGTGACCGGACGACGGATGTCCTCGATATCGGTCAGACCCGGCTCGCGGTTGTCGAGCGGGTTCAACACGTCGAGCACGCGCAACGAGTCGGAGCGCCCCCAGTTCACGACCTGGCGTCCGACTTTGACGTCCAGGTCGTCGAGCGGGCTTCCCTGGAAGTAGACTTCCTGGAAGTCCACCTCCCATTCGTACATGTCGAGAACGTCGTCGCTGTAGTCGTTTCGGCCGTTCGCCAGATAGGCCCAGTCGTAGAATGCAAACCCCGCGATGCGCACTTTCCAGTCCCGGGGGAGGTCGAAGTCGACCTGCAGGTTGAGGCGGGTGCGAAGTCGCTGAAGGCCGCCGTAATCGGTGGTCTGACCGGCTTCCTTGAACGCCCGGTGCTTCAGGTAGTTGACCGAACCGCCGAGGCTCAGGCTTCCGGTGATCTCCCAGAACCGGTTCGTCGGGAGCGCCGAGTCGTCGTCCCCGGTGGCATCGAGGTCGTCGTCTTCGAAGCCCCCGAAGACGTCGTCTCCTCCGCCGCCGCCGTCATCGTCGTCGTCGAACCCGTCGAGAGGGTCGACTGCGTCTTCCGGTTCCTCCTCGTCGAAGCCGAGCAGGGCGTCATCGATGCTGCCGTCGAATTCGTCCGCGAGTGCGGGCGGTGCGGCCGTCGCGAGCGACAACGACGACGCGAGCAGTCCACAGGCGAGAAGTCGGGAAATCGTCAGCATCGACTGCCGCCGGTAGGCGCTAGAGGCCCGCTTCGAGCTTCCGGACCGTGAAGGTGTCGTCGTCGATCTCCTGGTTGAAACGGACGTCGTGCGCCTTGATGATGGTCTTGTGGAGGGTCGTCTTGCCCTTCTTGGTGGTCATCTGCATCTCGGTCGGAACCCAGATGCCGTCGATCTGCTCGAGTGTCTTCACTTCGAAGTACTTGAGGCGCTGCCCCTTCTTCAGCCAGCTGACGGCGCGGATCACCACGTAGTTGTCCTGGCGGACGAACGACACCGATTTCGTGTAGCCGGTTTCCTTGATTTCCTTCTCGGTGTTCGGAATCGCCTCGATCTGCCAGACCTTGTGCCCATTGACCTCGTCTTCCTTCATGAGGGTGTAGTCGTAGCGCTCGAGCTTGCGGTCGGTCATGTCGGAATAGCTGAAATCCGAGCCCATGAAGCTGCCGCTCTTGTCGCTGGACGCGATGCGCTTGGTCTTCTTCAGAGCGGGCAGGTAGAGCCACTGGTCGTCGTCCTTCTCGTCGTCGTCGTAGTCGTAGGTGAGGAAGCCCGTGTCCTTGACGTCCGCCGGCGAGAGAAAGAACATGATCGACTGGCTGTCTTCGCCGACGTCGCGTCCGAAGGTGCGAATCGTGCGCTCGCGCCGGCTGCCGTTCTTGTCGATCAGGATCATCTCCATGTTCTGGGTGCTGTTGTCGCCGTCATCACGCGCGTCCACCAGCTCCATGATCTGCCGGCCGGTGAGCGGGGTGCTGCCGGCGGGCTCTTCGTTTGCGAACGCGAGCGGCGCCGCGAGAGCGATGAGGCTGATCAGCGAAATGCAGGTTGTCGGTCTCACGTCGATGTCTCCATGGGTTGCGGCTCGATTGCGCGTGATTCTTCGCGGCGCATCGTCAGCGTGATCAATGCAGGTGCCAGAACCACGTCGCAAAGGAACGCGAGAAGGATAGTCAAACCGGTCAGAAATCCGAAATAGAACAGGTTGTTCATCGAAGCGAACATGTAGATGAAGAAGCCGGAGGACAGTACGAGCGATGTATACAGCAGGGCCTGGCCGGTCGAGCGGAGGGTTTCGTTGATTCCCTGCGACACGCTCCCCGTCGCCTCGAAATAGCGGCGGAAGTGGTGCATGAAATGAATGGTGTCGTCCACCGCGAGGCCGATCGCGATGCTGCCCACGAGCAGGGTGAACGCGTCGAGCGGGATGCCCGTCCAGCCCATCAGGCCCAGCGTGATGATGATCGGCGCGAGATTGGGGATCATCGAAACGAGCCCGATCCGGATCCGCCCGATCAAGAGCACCATCAGCGGTGTGATGATCGCGAACGCGACCACGTAGGTCTTCGCCATGCTCACGATCACCGCGTTGATGGTGTCGCCGATGATCTTCATGACGCCGGTAAAGTGCAGCTCCGCGGTGCCGTCCAGGATCTCGCTGAACTTCCGGTCGATGTGCCGGATGAACGCCTGGTACTGGATCGCATCGGCCATCGAGACCTTCATCGTCATTCGCGCCATGCTGAAGCCGCTGTCGACGAGGTCTTCGAGGTCGTCCGATCCGCTGTTCTCGAACAACAGCAGTTCCTGGGCCACGAGCAGCGGGTCTTCCGGAATCCGATAGAACTCGTCCCGGTTCTCGTTCAGTGCCCGGTTCGTCTCCTTGACGACGTCGACGATCGAGACGGTCTTGCCGACCTGCACTTCGTGGACCAGCAGCGCCTCGCCGTATTGGCGGATCATGTCGAGACGGTGCAGGAGTTGCGGATCCTTGATGCCGTCGTCGCGGCCGCTGTCGACCAGGACCTCGAGGAACATGGCTCCCCGGAGCTCGTCGTTGATCACGCCGTTCGCGATCCGGAAGCGGTTGTCCTCCGGGAACCAGGAAATCGGGTCGTGTGCGAACTCGATCTGGGCGGCGCCCATCAGCGCGACTGCGATCAGCCCGGCGCTCACCAGCGTGATCGACAAGGCATGCGTGTTGGCGAATTCCCCGGTGCGCATCAACAGCCGTTGGGACGCGCTTTCGCGGCGGGAATCGCCGCCGCTCTCCGAGCGCATCGGGAACACGGCGAGCAGGGCGGGCAGGAGCACCAGGGTGAACATCAGCGCGACGATGACGCCGAGGGGCGCGAAGATTCCGAACTCCGCGATCGGGGCGATTTCGGCGACCGAGAACGACAGCAGCCCGCCCGCGGTCGTCAGGCTGGTCATCAGGATTGCGAGCCCCGAGTGACCGAGGGCGAACGCGATGGCGCTCTCCACGTCGGCGCCCGCTCGGCGCCGTTGGTAGAAGATCGCGAGGATGTGGACCGAATGGCCGACTCCGACGGCGAGCAGGAAGGATGGCAGGATCTGGGTCGGAACCGTGATGGCGACGTCGAGCAGCGCCATGATCGCGAGCGTGCTGATCACCGAGAAGATCACCGTGACGACGGGGAGCACGACGCCCGCGACGCGCCGGAAGAGCACCGCGAGTGCCACGATGATGATTCCGATCGCGAGGCCGGTAAACAGCAGCATGTCGCGTGTGATCGCTTCCTGCATGGCCTCGATCATCAGCGGCGTGCCCGCGAGGAAGATTTCGAAGCCGTCGCCGTCGTAGCGCTCGACGACGGCTTCGATCGCTTCGACGATGGCGGAGTTCTCGGCGGGAGTGATGAACGCGCGGGCCGTCGGCTCGGCCCCTCCGGCCGCGGGAGATTCGTCGTCGAAGCCTCCGAGTTCGTCGAAGTCGTCGCCGAGTGCGGAGAACGCATTCGTGCGAATCAGGATCGTCGCGAAGCGAGCGTCCTCGGAGATCAGCAGGTTCGGATACATCGGATTGGCGCGGACCAGCCGCTCGATCTCCGCGAGCTCCGCGTCGGTTCCGGGCATCTCCTCGAGCAGGTCGTCGACGATCAGCCGATCGCCTTCGCCGCGGGTGTTGCGTGCGTTGATCAGGCTCGAGACGTCCTCGAGGTTCGGGACTTCGTTCTCGATGTCCTCGTGGATTGCGCGCAGCCGCGCGAGGAATTCGCGGTCGAAGACCGTCTCGGTCCGGATGGCGAGTACGATCTGATCGTCGCGGCCGAACTGGTTGCGGAATTCGTCGTAGGCGATCCGCGTCGGGTTGCCGGCGTGGAGGAACTCCTCCGTCGAGGTCTCCAGCGTGAGCCGGGGGAGTTGCGTCGAGAGCGCACCCACGAGAAGGAACGCCCCGACGAGGATCGTTCGCGCGTTGCGAAACGCGAAATGCCCCCAGGCCGAAAGCAGTCGGTCGACGTGTTGCCTCATGACGAGGGAACCGGCCGCGTCGCGATTCCGTGCAGGATCAGCTCCGCGGTGTGCTCGGCAAACTCCTGCGTGATCTCCGCGTCGATCTCTCGAATATCGTACAGGCGGCGTACGATCGGCGAACTCAGGAAGAAGAACACGCACGAGCCGACGAGCGACGGAAGCAGGAAGCGGGGATCCACTTCGCGGACGGAACCGTCGCGTCGACCCGCCTCCAGAAGCTCGAGAATCGCGGTCAGATTCGGTCGGGCGAAGCGATCGACGAACTCCTCCACCACCGCGGCGTCGGCGAACAGGATCTGTTCGACCATCAGGCGCGGTCCGTACGGAACGGCGGTGATGGCCTCGACGATGCCGAGGATCAGCGCCCGGATCCGTTCCTCGATCGTTCCTTCTTCGGCGACGGCGCGGCGGACGCGGTGGAGCATCTCTTCCGAGATCGAGGCGACCACCGATCGCAGCAGTCCGGTCTTGCCGCCGAAGTGGTAGTTCACGAGGCCCGCCTGCACGCCGGCCCGCTCGGCCACTTCGCGGACGGTCACACGCGGATACCCCTTCTCGGCCATCAACTCGTGGGCCGCGGTGAGCAGCGCTTCGCGCGCCTCGCCCGCGCGGGGGCCGGCGGGGCGTCCGGGACGTCGGGTGGAGTTCCGCGTTCGCAATTCCATTTAATTAATTATACGAATAAATATTAAACTCACCAGACTGTGAAGAGCGCTCTTGACCTGTTCGAGCGAGCACCACAACCTGGGGGCGGATGGTGAGGCACCGTCGCGTATTCTCCATGCGGCGGTCCCGGGGGGGGATCCAATGCGTCGAATGCTATCCGCAGGAGTTCGCGCAATCGCAGTGCTCGGGCTGGCGCTCGTGCTGCTGCCGGGCCCGGCGGCGGCCCGTGACGACGAGGAGAAGCCGCCCGGCGGCTTCGCGACCGCCGGGTCGCTCCTCTGCACGCTGGTCTACAGCCCGGTCAAGCTCGCCTACGCGGCCAGTGGTCTGCTCGTCGGCAGCATGGCCTGGGCGTGGTCCGCCGGCAGCGATCGCGTGTCGCGCCCGATCTATCGGGCGGCGCTGAAGGGCGACTACGTGGTGCTGCCCGAGCACCTCACGGGCGAACGGAAGCTGGAGTTCCGGGGGAGCCTCGCCAGACGTTCTCGGCGTTATTGATCCGCGTCGAGGTGCGCGTCGCAGTTCAGCGTGCTGACCGCCCACGGCGGGGCGCCGTCGACGATCGTGACCGACGTATTCGCGAAGTGCTGCGGCGGAGTCACGCCCGCGTGCAGTGTGAAGTGTCGGCGCGCGAGCGACGCGCAGACCAGTCCGTGGGTCACCACGGCGAGGTTGCCCGTCGCGCTTGCGGCGACGTCCGCGACGAGTTGCCAGGCCCGCGCGACGCGCGTGTCGAAGGTTGCCCAGCTTTCGCCGTTCGGTGGGCTGAAGTCCGCTGCGAACAGGTCGCCATCGAGGTCGCTGTAGGCGGTGCCGCGAACGTCGCCGAAATTCCGCTCCTGGAGCAGGGGGTGGTGGCTGACGGGTGCGCCGGTCGAAACTTCGAGTCGCTCGGCGGTCATCACGGCCCGCGGCAGATCGCTCGACAGGATCTGCTCGATGCCGCTGTCTGCGAGCCTGCGCGCGAGGCGCTCGGCCTGCTCGATGCCGCGCGCGGACAGCGGCGTTTCCGGTGTCTGGACGATCCGGGCCGCATTGCTGGGCGTTTCACCGTGGCGAATCACGAAGATCTTCACGTCGCCGCTCGTTGCGCGCTCAGGCAGCGATTGCGCAGATCACCGATGCCCTCGATCGTGCTCTCGATCAGGTCGGACGGCCGGAGGTAGCGTCGCCGCGTGGAACCCACGCCCGCGGGCGTACCGGTGAAGATCAGGTCGCCGGGCGCGAGCGTGCAGTGGCGCGACAGAAATGCGATGAGCTCGGCGACGGGAAAGACCATGTTGCTGGTGCGTCCGTTCTGCATCGGCTCGCCCGAGACGGTGCAGCTGAGCGCGAGATCGTTCGGATCCGCGAAGCTGTCGAGCGAAACCACCGCCGGACCGATCGGTCCGAAGGTATCCGCCGACTTCCCCAGCGAGAACTGCGGCGGCTTGCCCGCGAACTGCATGCGTCGGTCGGAAATGTCCTGACCGACGCAATAGCCCGCTACCGAGTCCAGAGCGGCGGCCTCCGGGATTGCGCTGCCGCCGCGTCCGATCACGACGACGAGCTCGACTTCCCAGTCGACCCGGTCGGACGTGAGGATCACGTCGGCGGTCGGGCCGACGAGGCAGCTCGGAAACTTCGTGAACACCAACGGCTGCTCGGGGATCGGCAGATCGGCCTCCGCTGCGTGGTCGCGGTAGTTGAGCCCGATCCCGAAGACCTTTTGCGGCCGTGGGACGCACGCCAGCAGCGAATTCTCGTCGAGCGGGCGATCGCCGTCGTCGGGGCCCTGGGACGCCGCCCAGTCGGCGAATTCGTCCCAGCGCGCGAATACGTCCATCGGGTCCGCGCCGAACCGGCCGTCCGAGCGCCGTTCGACATCGATCAGGCGCCTGCCGCGAACCAGGCTCGCCCGTCCGTTCGAGTTTGCGAGCTCAACCCCCATGGATTCTCCGAATGGTGTGCCCGGCGCAGGCGCCGGCTCAGGGACGCGGAAGGTCGTTCTGCAACTGCTGGAAGATCGAGCCGATGGCGTCTTCGTACGCCGTGATCGACGCACCGATGTCGTCGCCGGCAACCGCGCGCTCTTCGGAATAGCTCTTCTGGAGCAGGAGCTCTTTGCGATTGGTTCCGAGCAGGGCGAACCCGATCTCGACGGCGATGCGCGGCGCGCCGCTGCCGGTGTGTCGCTCCAGCCGGACCAGCCGGCCCTTCAGCGAGAAGTCCGAATCCACATGCATGCCCGACGTGACGACCCCTTCCGCCGCGCCCGCCGCGCGCAGGTACCGGGCCAGCTGATCCTGCAGCATCACGCCGGGGGGGTCGGCCCAGAAGTGGTAGTTGTACTGCCCGATCACGTTGGGGAGGCTCGCGTCGCGGTACAGCATGCGTCGTCCCTGCGCGATCGCTTCGACGCGCAAACGGTCGACCTCGAGGATGCCGGGGAGCAGGGGGCTCGGGAGCTGCGCGGGCGCGGCGATCTCCAGGCGGTAGAAGTGATCGCGGGGCGCCGGCTCGGAGGCACAAGCGAGGCAGCCGCCGACGAGCAGCATCGCGAGCGCGACACGACGGGCGTGTGTCGCGGCCATCAGTTCGATCCTCCCGGTGCGTCCGCAGATTCGCGGCCTCGCAGGATCACGCTCGGATCCTCCCGGATCTGCCGGCTGAATTCGTTCATGTTGAGCGTGGTGGCCTCGAGGTTGGTTGCGATCGACTCGATATGGCGCGCAAGGGCCTCGAGCGATTCGTGGAGGTCGGTCACCGAGGCGCCCAGGTCCTCCTTGTTCGATTCGATCAGCTCGCCGACGTCGGCGATCAGCCGGCCGACCTTCTCGATCGCGCCGTCGAGCTTCGCGCGCGTGCCTCCCAGCCCGCTCGTGAGCTCCTGCACCTCTTCGCTCACGTCTTCGAGATTCCGGAGGATCGCGCCCACCCGACCGGTGTTCTCCGAGCTGAGCAGCGCGTTGACCTGATCGATCGTTCCGCGCAGGTCTCCGACGATCGTTTCGATCTGGGGCTTCATCGTCTCCTTGAGGAACTGATTCAGGCCGGCGGCGGTATCCGACAGCTCGGCCATCAGGTTGGAGGCTTCGACGCTCTTGATCTCGTCGCCGGGCTCGAGATAGGTCTTCGATCGCCCGCGCCGGATGTTGAGCACGTTGGTGGAGAGCAGTCCGGCGGCCGTTATCTCGGCCCGGCTGTCCTCGGGAATCTTCCAACCCGACTTCACGCTGACTTCGAGCACGAACATCTTCTCCGCGCCTTCCGCTGCACGCTCGATCGATTCGATCTTTCCGATCTGGAAGCCGTTCAAATAGACCTGCGTGCCGCCTGCAGACAGGCCGAGAACCGAATCGTATCGCGTCACGTAGGTGTCGGCCGAACCCGTGCTGCCGGCCAGCATCGCGATCCAGAGGATCAGGCCCGCGACCATCGCGATCACGAAGATGCCGACGACGATGTAGTTGCGCTGATCGTTCTTCATCGGTTCAGGCTTCCCCGTTCGAATCAAGCATTCTGTTTCTCTCCAACCAGGCGCCGGATGTATTCTTCGGCATCGAGCTCTTCTTCTTCGAAGCGCCGGGTCAGCAGCGCCTGAATGCGATCGTTCTTGCTGTTGCGAACCTCATCCACCGTGCCGATCGCGAGGATCTTGCCGCGGTCGAGCACCGTGATCCGGTCCGCGATCCGAAAGGCGCTGTCGAGCTCGTGGGTGACGACGACGATCGTCATGCCCATCGCATCGCGCAGTCGAATGATCAGCTCGTCGAGGGCCGAGGAAACCACGGGGTCGAGGCCGGCCGAGGGTTCGTCGCAGAACAGCAGCGCCGGATCCATGACGATCGCGCGCGCGAGTGCGGCGCGCTTGATCATTCCGCCCGAGAGCTCCGAGGGCATCAGGTTCTCGGCGACCGCGAGATCGACGACCTCGAGCTTCATCCGGACCATGATCTCCATCGTGGTCCGGTCGAGGTTGGTGTGTTCGCGCAGGGGCAACATCACGTTCTCGCCCACCGTCATCGAGCTGAACAGCGCACCCCCCTGAAATGCCACGCCGAGCTTGCGGCAGAACGCGTAGAACTCGTGGTCGCTCATGTCGTCGACTTCGCGCCCGAGCAGCTCGATCGTGCCCGAGGTCTTGCGCTCGAGCCGGATCAGGTGACGCAGGAGCGTGCTCTTGCCGGACCCGCTGCCGCCCATGATCACCATGATCTCGCCGCGGCGAATGTCCATGTCGATGCCGTCGAGGATCTTGCGGTCGCCGTAGTGGGTGACGAGGTCGCGCACGCCGATCACGATTTCCGCGTCGTCCGCTCGTTCCGTCGCTGCAGCGAGGGGGGCTTCGCTCATGCTAGCGGGTCGCCGCGAACACGAAGATCATGTCCGTGAGTACGATGGCGGAGATGCCGTGGACCACGGAGGCCGTGGTCACGCGTCCGACTCCCTCGGCCCCTCCGGTGACCGAGCTGCCGTCGACGATGCCGACGATCGTGATCAGCACGCCGAAGATCGCGCTCTTCGTGATCCCGTGCATCACGTCGTCCACGCTGATCGCCGCGAGTGTCTGGTCGATGTACGCAGGCATCGTGATGTCGATTTCGGGCGCGATGTAGAGGCCTGCGCCCAGTAGAGCGACGAAGTCGGCCATCACCACCAGCGCCGGGACCATCACCGCCATCGCGAGCAGTGCGGGAACGACGAGGAAGCGAACCGGGTCGATTCCCATCGAACGCAGTGCGTCGATTTCCTGGCTGATGGTCATGGTCGCGAGGCGCGCGGCCAAAGCCGAGCCGGAACGTCCCGCGACCAGGATGCCGGTGATCAGCGGAGCGAATTCACGCGTGATTCCGAGCGCGACGCCCAGAACGACTTGATGCTCGGCGCCGAACGCCTTGAGGGCGTGGATGCCCTGGAGTGCGAGCATGATGCCGATGGTCATCGACAGGATGGCGATGATCGGAATCGCGCGGATGCCGGCTTCCATCGCCTCGGCGAAGATCGGCGCCATCCGTACGCGCTGCTGTCGGAACCTCCCCATGAAGACCCAGTAGAGCGTCTGCCAGACGAGGGTCGCGCCGTAGCCGAACTGCTCGATACCGTGCACGGTGTTGCGACCGACTTGCTCGAGGAAGTCGGCGGTCCCGGCCTGCTGTCGTTCAGGCGCCGCCATCGAGCCCCTCGCTGAGCGTTGCGTGGATCACGAAGATCCGGTCGAGCCGCGCGAGCTGGAGGACCCGTAGCGCGGCGGGATTGACCGCCACCAGCGCGAAGGTGGACCCCTGCGTCTTCGCGCGTTGGAACCCCTCGACCAGGCTCGCGACGCCGGAACTGTCGATGTAGGTGACGCCCGACATGTCGACGAAGACGTTCTTGCCCTGGCCGATGCCGCTCAACAGGATTTCGCGAGCCTTCGGGGAGTGTTCCAGATCGACATCGCCTTCCAGTGCGATGACGAGCGCCCCCTGTTCCTCTCTCAGCGTGTGCTGCATTCGAGCTCCTCGTTCAGCGTCCGGTCATTCGATTCGTTTGGTCATTCTTAACAGATTCCCGGCTCCTCCGGGTCTGGGAAGGAAATCCGCCCGGTCCATCAATTCCCGGATGAAGTGGGTTCCGAGACCCCCGGGTCGGATGTCGTCCAGGTCGCGGCTCTTCACGTTCTCCGTGTCGACCAGCGGCGCCCGGTCGAGCAGCGCGAACACCAGATTCTCGCCTTCGCGGTCGATGCGGAGTTCGATCTCGCCGTCCGGGTCGCCCTTGTAGGCGTGCCGGATGATGTTCTGGCAGGCTTCGTCGATCACGAGCACGATGTCCGCGGTCGGCGTTTCGCTGCAGCCGCTGGCTTCCACGCACGCCCGTACCGCATCACGCATCCGACACAGCTCGTCGGAACGCGCCCGAATGGTGAATTTCAGCAGACGCCCCGCGCCGATCGGCATCAGGCGTCCGGGTCCAGACCGGCGAGGACCAACAACGTGAGGTCGTCGCGCAGCTCGAGCTCGCCGACGTCACCGATGATCGCATCGACGCGCTCGTCCACGGGCCGATCCGCGAACTTCTCGATCATCTTCTTCAGGCCGTCCGGGCCGAGCTGCTCGCCCGATGCGCAGGCGGCCTCGGTGAGGCCGTCCGAGAAGACGTAGAGCGAACCGCCGCGCAGCTCGATCTCGACTTCCGGGAATTCGATCCCGACGAGGATCCCGAGCGGCGGCGCTTCGGCTGCGTGCGAGCTGAAACCGCCGTCGGGATGATGGCAGAGCAACGGCTCGTGACCGGCATTTGCCGCACTCACGCGGCCGCTCTCCGGGTCGTAGATGGCAGCCATCATCGTCACGAACATGCCTCGCGTGGCAGTCTCGCAGATTTCGTCGTTGAGGGCGCGCAACAGCGCCCCGGGGCTGTCCACCGTCTTGGCGAGGCAGCGGTAGAGACTGGCGGTCTTCGCCATCAGCATCGCGGCGTTCATGCCCTTGCCGCTGACGTCGCCGAGACAGAAGGCGATCCGACCGCTCGGGAGCAGCAGGATGTCGTAGAAATCACCCGAGACGGTGCGAGCCGGAATGTTCACACCGCAGACGGGGAAGGGCTGCGGGCGAGGCGCAGGCAGCAGGTTGCGCTGGATTTCGGCCGCCAGCTCGAGTTCGCGTCGGACCCGCTCGTGCTCGACCAGCGAGGCCGCCATGCGGGCGTTCGCGACCGACAGCGCGGCGGACGACGTCAGCACTTCGAGGAAGTGGATGTCGCTCTCGTCGAAGCAGCGGTTCTCGTTCGTGAGCTTGTTGAGCAGCTCGATCGCGCCGAGCGGTTCGTCCGAGAAGCTCATCGGTGCGCACAACAGGGAGCGCGTCTCGAAGCCGGATTCTTCGTCGACCGAGACGCTGAAGTTCGGATCCTTGCTCACGTCGAGAACGGTCTGGCAGACGTTCTCGCGGATGCTGCGGCCGATGATGCCCGTGTCGATTCCGAGTCGCATTCCGGTGATCGGGTTCGGGCCGATCGAGGCCATGCACTCGAGGTGGCGTCCGCCCTCGTCGATCAGCCACAGCGAGCCGGCCTCGGCGTGCAGATGCTCGGCGATCATCGCGAGTGCGCGCTTCAGGGTCGACTCGATCTCGAGCGTGTCGGCGAAGGCGCGAGCCATCTCGGCGAGCAGCGCGAATGCGCTCGCGAACTCTTCACTCTGCTGGAAAGGAACGGCTTTCCTGGAATTCATACCGGAAGATCGCGGCCACCGGGTAACCCCGGGGCATCCCTGGTCGGCAGTGTACCACCGTTCGCCGTCATCTCGTCCGCGACCGAGGGGTTCATGAGATGGGGCCTAGTCGTTCGGGGGCACCAGGACGAAGCCGAGCAGCGGGCAGATCCGCCGGCCGTTGATCAGCGCGAAGGCTTGCCGGCCGGCCGGCCGGAACTCCATCGACGCATCACTCGGAAATTCGAGTCCGTGGCATTCGGGCGAGTTCGGGATCACCGCGATCAGGTCGCTCGTTCCGGTGATCTCGATCTGGGCGGCCTGCGGGAAGCGGCCGCGGACCAGCACCACTTCCTCGTCGAGATACACCCGTTCGCGCAATTCGGCGCGCGAACGCGGAATCACGCTCGCATTCTGGCGCCGCGGTCGGCGGTCTCGCCACTGTGTGAGTGAGAGGATCCCGACCGGATCACAAGTCCGAAGGCCCGCCTGGAATCCGCCGAAGCGGCCGCCGCTGTTCGAGTAGGTCACGGTCTGCCCGGTCGTGAACAGACTGCGGCAGTCTTCGTCGTTCGGAACGAAGAAGCGGGTCTCGCGCCCGCCGGACCGGGAAGTCACGTCGAGCCAGTCGCCGCGCTCGGCTACGAGCGCGACCTCGGCGGAAGCACGCGCCCCGGGGATTCCGCTCTGGACCACGATTTCGTCGGTCGTGCAGGCGAGCGCGAGACAGCCCGCAACGAGACCGGCGAGTCGGGCGCTCGCAGCTCCGCGTCCTCTCATCACTACACGTCCTCCTTTCGCACGAGATTACACCCACCTCGTGCCACGGTTCCAGCCGTCCGCCGCGGCGAGATCGCAGCGCGGATCAGACGAGCGCGCTCGCGAGTCGTTCCGCGGTGCGGCGCAACGCGTCGTCGTCTCCGCGCACTCGCGAGTGCAACGCGAACGGCTCTCCCACGTTTCGCGGCAGCAGGTGCATGTGGTAGTGGAAGACGGTCTGTCCTGCGGCGGCGCCGTTCAGCTGGAATACGCCCAGGCCTTCGGGCGCGAGCGTCGCGCGAATCGCAGCGGCGATCCGCAGGGATACCGCCGATACCGCGGCGAGCGTCTCGGAGTCCATCTCGAACAGGTCGGTCGCGTGATGCTTCGGGATGATCAGCGTGTGGCCTTCGGCCACCGGGAAGAGATCCATGAAGACGAGCGTGCGGTCGTCTTCGCAGACCTTGAAGCACGGCAGCGCGCCGCTCACGATGCCGCAGAAGATGCAATCGTCGCGATTTCCCACGTCGCCCCGCCTCCGCCTCGCCGGCCCTCGATGCGACCGGATGCTAGCCGCTCCGATTCCGCGTCGCCGTGCCTCGAATTCCTGCTATCAATCCATCCGACGGTTCACGGACGCGGAATCCGGGGAGGATGCGATGCGCGCTTGGGGTTCGCTCGGGGCAGCGGTCGATCGGTCGTCTCTTCACCACTTCGCATGGGCGCTCGTCGTATCGCTGGCGTTGCTCACAGGCTGCGAGTCTCGCTCGCCGCTGCGGATCCGGCCCGGACCGGTGATCGAGTCGGACCAGGATGCGAAGACCGGCGAGGCGATGAGGCTGGTCGCGGTGGTGCCGTTCCAGGCGCGCCAGACCACCGGTCGTTCGATCGGAACCAGTGCGAAAGTGGAATGGGACAGCGCCGCGCTGGTAGCGAGCTATTTCACGGATGCGCTGGTCGCCCGCGGCTTCGATGTGATTCCGCCGAGCGACCTCGAAGGAGCCTTCGCGAACCAAGGCGACGTGGTGCCCCGTCTCGACCCGCGCGCCGCAGCCGAGAAGGCCAATCGGGATTTCGGCGCGTCCGCGGTCGTGATCGGGCTGGTGACGCGATGGCGCGAGCGCGAAGGCTCCGGGGCGGGTGCGAAGCAACCTGCGAGCATCGCGTTCGAGATCTCGCTCCACGAGGCCCCCTCCGGCCGGCGTCTCTGGACCGGGCGGTTCGACGAGACCCAGAAGTCGATGACGGAGTCGATCTTTCGCGCACGGCAGTATCCCGGCGGCGGAACGCGCTGGCTTTCCGCCGAGGAGTTCGCGCGTTGGGGAGCCGCGGAAGTCGCGAAATCGATGACGCAGCGGCCCTGATCGTCGTTGACGCCGCGCCCGGGTGCAGCCGAGCGGGTCCCCGCCGCGCGAGGACGCGCATCAGGCTCGCGAGCCGGGCTCCCGAACCATTCGGAAGGTCAGATTGAGACGAGGGTCCGCTGGGCGCGCGGTCTTCGGAACGGCGTGCTTCCAGGCGCGCTGCGTCGCACCGGCCATCAAGATCAGCGATCCGTTGCCCGGAAGCAGCTCCAGGGTGTCGAGATCGCGCCGCGTGCGGTGTCGCAGCAGGAAGCGGCGGGTTCCGCCGAAGCTGAGCGACGCGATCGTCGGCGCTTGCCCGAGCTCCGGCTCGTCGTCGCTGTGCCAGCCCATGCTGTCTCTTCCGTCGCGATAGAAGTTCGCGAGTACGCTGTTGAAAGGGCGACCGACCGTCTGCTCCAGGCGATTCCGGATTTCGACCAGCGCCGGAAGCCAGGGCTTCGGCTCGAGTCGCAGCCCCGAGTACGCGTAGCTCGCGCCCGGATCGCCGTACCAGGCCGAGAGCCGCGGGGCGACGACGTCGCGGCCGAAGATCTTCAGGGTCTGCTGCTCGAGTTCGAGAGAAGCGATCAACGCCGCAGCCAGGGAATTCGCCTCTTCCTCCGCGTAGAAGTGCGGCGTGAATTCGATGTCCGCATCGGGCGCGGCGAATCGCGTGCTGCGGGCTGCCGTGCCCCGTGTCATCGCGGCTCCCACGGATAGCGGTCTTCGCGCACCGCAACCCACCGGAGTGTGCCGGACTCCCGCCACGGATCGAGCACGATGCCGCTCGCGAACGACTCGCCACGCGCCGTCACGACCAGGCTGTTGTGCTCGTGAAAGAGCCTGCCGCGGTGTGCGATGCCCCAGTGCAGCTCGTAGCTCGATAGCGGCAATTCTCGCAGCGCTGCGATCAGGTCCTCGGTCCAGTGCCAGCAGAGTCCGCGCTTCTTCAAGCCGATGTTGACGAGAACGTTGTTGAACAGCGCCGGGCGCGCCATGCGGTATTCGGCCGCGAGTCGTGTCGACTCGGCCATCGCAGCTTCGGCGAGCAGCCGGGCCTCGCCGGGCGCGGCGCCTGCGGCCAGTTCGTCGAGGTCGTGTTGCAGCGACGCGGTGCGGTCGGGCGGCGGAACAGGCGCGCGCCCGACGCCATTGCTCGCGCATCCGAACGCGAACGCGAACGCACACGCGAGCGCGAGCGGTGCGCTCGCTCCGGTGGCTCGGCCTCGCCGGGTCTCGCTCATGCGGGAAGCGTACACATCCGGGCCGCTGCAGACGATCGTTCGCCAACCCGGGTGGGTCGCTCAGCCTTCGCGCCAGGCGCGGAGTGTGCGCTCGATATCGGATCGCGCCTGTTCGAGGATCTGCTTGCCACTCGCATCGTCACTGCGGCGGATCGGGTCGGCGAAACGGATCCGGATCCGCGTGCCGAAGGGAACCGGCAGCAGGTTGTTCTGGAGCAGGTGCCAGGAGCCGTCGATCGTGACGGGCACCACGTCGAGGTCGGGCGCGGACTCGAGCAGGGCCAAGGTGCCGGCGGGTCGGAAATTCGCCAGCTCGCCCGCGCGGGCCCGCGTTCCCTCCGGATAGATCACCACCGAGACACCACGCTCCTGGGAGCGCGCACCGAGTTTTCGAATCGTGCGTTCCGCCGACCCGCGGTCGCTGCGGTCGATCAGCGCGTTGCCGCCCCGACGGAGGTTGTACGAGATGCTCGGAATCCAGCGTGCGAGCTCGCGCTTCGAAACGTATTTCGGGTAGTTGCTGAACAGCAGCGCTCCGAACATCGGAATGTCGAACATGCTCTGATGGTTCGCGATCAGGATGTACGGGGTGCGCGGGGCGACCTTCGGCGAGCGCTCGATCGAGATCCGCGTCCCGCACAGACGCAGCGACGCCATGAGCGAAACCTGCAGCGCTCCGACGACGATCTCGTGGGGACGTCGACCGAACAACCGCGCCAGGCGCTGGAACGGGTCGAAGACGAGCAGGATCAGCCCGAAGGCGAGAAGGAACGGCAGGGTCAGCGCCCAGTCCAGCACGCGCATCGCGACCGGCCGCGCGTGCGCCACCGCCGCCATCGCTCCTCTACCGGCTCCTTCGGAGATCTCGTTTCCCTCGCGACTACATTGCCGGAACTGTATAGCCGTCCACTACGGGCTCGCGCTTCTCGAAGAACGGTCCGAGTGCCGCGTGGAGCGAATCCGTGTTCCACCGCTCGCTGCTCTCGAAGACCTCGTCGATCCCGGGACGACTCACGACCTTCACCTCGCGATTCCAGATGATGAAGACGTGCCCCGAGATCCGCTCGGCGCGCGGTGAAGCCAGGTAGCCGATCAGCGGCGAAGTGTTCTCCGGTGCGAACGCGTCGAAGCCCTCCTCGGGCTTCGCGAACATCGCAGCGAGCGCGCCCGAGTCGGTCATCCGGGTGCGGGCGCGCGGGACGAAGACGTTCGCCGTCACGCCGTACTTGAGCAGCAGCTGCGCGGCTCCCATCGTGAGCGACACGATGCCGGCCTTCGCGGCCGAGTAGTTGGGCTGGCCGGGAGGGCAGAACAGGTAGGACTCGGACGCGGTGCTGATCAGCCGCCCGTAGACCTGCCCCTTGGCCTTGCCCTGCTCGCGCCAGTACTGCGCTGCGTGCCGGATCGGGCAGAAGTGCCCCTTCAGGTGGACGCGGACCACCGAGTCGAAGTCGTCCTCGCTCATGTTGAACAGGATTGCGTCGCGCAGGAAGCCGGCGTTGTTGACCAGGATGTTGAGTTCGCCGAACTCGTCGATCGCGGTCCCGATCATCGCCTTGGCGTCGTCCCAGTTCGCGACGTCGCCGAAGTGAGGCACGGCTTCGCCGCCCATTGCCTTGATTTCCTCGCAGACCGCGCGCGCGGGACCCTCGTCGCGACCCTTGCCGTCCGCCGCCACTCCGAGATCGTTGACGACGATGCGGGCTCCCTGCCCGGCGAGTTCGAGCGCGTGGCAGCGACCCAGGCCGCGCGCCGCACCCGTGATGACGGCAACTCTTCCGTCCAGATCTCCCATTCCCGGATCTCCTTCGCCTACAGGCGTTCGATGATGGTGCCGGTGCCGACCGAGGCGCCGCAACACATGGTGATGAAGGCAGTACTCTTGTCTTGTCTTTCCAGCTCGTTCAGCGCGGTGATGATGAGCCGCGAGCCGGTTGCGCCCACGGGATGGCCGAGAGCGATCGCGCCGCCGTTCACGTTCACCTTGTCCACATCGGGCTCGCACACCTTGATCCACGACATCACGACCGCGGCGAACGCCTCGTTGATCTCGAAGAGATCGATGTCGTTCAGGTTCATGCCGCTCTTCTTCAGGATCTCCTTCGTGGCGTCGATCGGACCGTCGAGCAGGTAGTAGGGGTCCGTGCCCACCACGACCTGGTGCAGGATTCGGGCGCGCGGCTTGAGGCCGAGCTCGCGGGCCTTGTCGGCCGACATCCACAGCACCGCGGCTGCGCCGTCGCTGATCTGCGACGAATTGCCGGCGGTGTGGATGCCGCCCTCGGTCACCGGCTTCAAGGCTGCGAGGCCCTCCGCGGTGCTCGGCCGAATGCCCTGGTCGCTGTCGACCAGGCGCGTTTCGCCCGTCGGTTGGCCGTCGTCTCCGAGCACGGGCGCGTCGATCGGATGGATCTCGTTCTTGAACCGACCTTCGTCGCGAGCCACGAGGGCTCGCGTCTGCGAACGCAACGCCCAGGCGTCGACCTCGTCGCGCGTGATGCCGCGGTTCTTCACGATGCGTTCGGCGGCCTGGAACTGGTCGGGCGTGGAGTCCCACGGCCAGTCGGAAGGCTGGAAGTAACCGGGGCCGTTTATCACGTTCGCACCGAGACCGACATGGCTCATCTGCTCGACGCCGCAGGCGATGCCGATGTCGAGCGTGCCCGCCTTCACGAACGCGTTCACGATGTGGTTGGCCTGCTGGCCCGAGCCGCACTGGGTGTCGACGGTGGTGCCGCCGGTTCGCCAGCCCTTGCCGCGATTCAGCCAGGCGTTGCGGGCGAGGTTGCCCGCCTGCTCGCCGGCCTGGGTCACGCAGCCGCCGACGACCTGCTCGACGTCCGCGGGGTCGATGCCCGCCTTGTCGACCACGGCCTGCTGGATCAGGCCCAACAGCTGGACCGGGTGGAACGCGGACAAGTCGCCCTTGATGGGCTTCCCGCGTGCGATGGGAGTGCGAAGGGCTTCGACGATGACGGCTTCCGACATGGGGATCTCCTGTTCCAATTTGCTCTAGATTTTCGAATTTCCGAGGCGCCGCTGCGCCTCAGTCGGGCTTTCCGAGGATCATGCCGCTCGTCGGTACACCGATTCCGGCGGTGACGAGCACGTGATCGTTCTTCGGTGGTTGGTTGATGGAGTCGCCGCGGATCAGACGGACCCCTTCGATCACACCGTTGACACCGTGGATGTAGGCCTCCGAGAGCTGGCCGCCATGGGTGTTGATCGGCAGTCGGCCGCGGAGGCCGACGTTGCCGTCGTGTACGAAGTCCTTGGCCTCGCCGGTCTTGCAGAAGCCGAACGACTCGAGCTGCATCAGTACGATCGACGAGAACGCGTCGTACACGATCGCCGCATCGATGTCGTCCGGGCCGAGGCCGGAGACGCGATAACACTCGCGGGCCACTACGTCCATTTCTCGTATCTCGCTGATCTCGTCGCGGTAGAAGCTCGTCATGACTTCCTGTTCGGAGCCCGCGCCCTGGGCGATGCCGCGAATCACGGCCGCACCCGCGTCGAGGTCGCGCGCCCGTTCGGGAGTCGTGACGATCACCGCCGACGCGCCGTCGGTCTCCTGGCAGCAGTCGTACAGCCGCAGCGGGTCGACGATCATTCGCGCGTTCATGTAGTCGTCGAGGGAGAGCGGCTTCTGGTAGAAGAACGCCGCGGGGTTCTTCACCGCGTGGTCGCGTTGCGTGATGCAGACCTGGGCGAAATCCTCGGGCCGGGTGCCGGTCCGGTGCATGTAGCGCTGTGTGAACATTGCCACCCAGCTCGCGGGCGTCATCAGCCCGAACGGCATGTAGTAGCTCCAGTGGATCAGGTCGGAGGTCACGATGTCGCCGGAGACGCCTTCGCTGTAGCGCTGGCCCGAGCGGCCGTTCAGTGCGCGGTAGCAGACGACGTACTTGGCGGCGCCCGTCGCGACCGCCATCGCGGCCTGGTGGATGATGCCGACGGCCGCGCCGCCGCCGTGCGGCGTGCGGCTGAAGAAGGTCAGCTCGCCGATCCCGACCGCTCGTGCGATCTCGATCTCGTCGGTGGTGTCGAGCGTGAACGTCACCATCCCGTCGACGTCGCCGGGTGCGATGCCGGCGTCGAGGATTGCGGCCTTGGTCGCCTCGCAGGCGAGCTGCACCTCGCTTCGCCCCGAGTTCTTCGAGTATTCGGTCTGGCCGACGCCGACGATCGCGGCTTCGTTCTTCAGTGTCGTGGGCATCTCTAGGCTCCCGTCGGAAGGGCGACGGTCACCGTTCCGGTGACGTGGTTGCCCCAGGCATTCTTGCCGGCGATCTCGACCTCGACGGTTCCGGCGCCTTCGTCCTTGGCCTTCACTGCGCCGGTCAGCGTCATCGTGTCGCCGGGAAGATTCGGCGTGCCGAGCTTGATCGACACCGCGGTGATGCGCGCGTCC
>Ga0055476_10000096_pt1 | contig 19671 bp, 11 predicted proteins | sample Muzzi_CordC_D2_FD_57682 | JGI IMG/M metagenome (GOLD analysis project Ga0055476, IMG submission 57682) | Wetland microbial communities from San Francisco Bay, California, USA, that impact long-term carbon sequestration - Muzzi_CordC_D2 | ecosystem: Environmental > Aquatic > Marine > Wetlands ... | reverse complement strand
GCTAAACTTTAGCTATTGCAGTTCAAAAGGTTAAACCCATGTCCATACGCGTCGCCATCCACCATAAAACCGATTACCTGTTCGATCGACTGGTATCCCTGGCGCCACACCAGATTCGACTGCGCCCGGCGCCCCATACCAGGACACCCTTGCACCACTACTCGCTGAACGTGGGACCGGCCGATCACTTCATCAACTGGCAACAGGACCCTTTCGGCAATTTCATCGCCCGCTACGTTTTTACCGAGAAAACCCGCAAGCTCTCCATCGAAGTGGACATGGTGGCGGAGATGGTCACCATCAATCCGTTTGATTTTTTTGTCGAAAAATACGCGGAAGAGTTCCCCTTCACCTACCCGACCCAGTTGCGCAAGGAGTTAACACCCTATTTCGAGATCACGGAGCGTGGACCGCAACTGAGCGAATGGCTGGCCGGGGTATGCCGGGAACCCAAGCACATCGTGTATTTCCTGGTGGAACTGAACGAGCAGTTGCAGAAGCAGATCGGTTACGTGATCCGCATGGAGCCCGGTGTACAAAGCTGTGAACAGACCCTGGAACTCGCCAAAGGCTCTTGCCGCGACAGCGCCTGGCTGCTGGTGCAGATTCTGCGGCATCTGGGGTTGGCGGCACGTTTCGTCTCCGGCTATCTGGTTCAGCTTGCTCCTGACCAGAAATCACTGGACGGCCCCTCGGGGCCCGAAGAGGATTTTACTGACCTCCACGCCTGGACCGAAGTCTTCGTGCCCGGCGCCGGCTGGGTCGGGCTTGACCCCACCTCCGGCCTGTTTGCCGGCGAGGGTCACATCCCGCTGGCCTGCACCCCCGACCCGGTAAGCGCCGCACCGGTGACCGGCACGACAGACGAATGCGAGGTGAGTTTCCACTTTGAAAACAATGTCACCCGCATCCATGAAGACCCGAGGGTCACCAAGCCCTACAGCGACCAGCAATGGTCGGCGGTGATGGCCCTTGGCGAAGCCGTGGACCGGGAACTCAGCGACAATGATGTGCGCCTGACCATGGGAGGTGAACCGACCTTTGTCTCGATTGATGACATGGACGGCGCCGAGTGGAATACAGCGGCGCTGGGCGATCACAAGCGTGAGCGGGCCGAGGTGCTGCTGCGACGACTGCACGAGCGCTTCGCACCGTCCGGCCTGCTGCACCACGGCCAGGGCAAATGGTACCCGGGTGAACCGCTGCCACGCTGGGCGCTGTCCTGTTACTGGCGTTCAGACGCTAAACCACTGTGGCGCGACAGCAGCTTGATAGCCGACCCCACCGTCAGCGGCAAAGCCGACAGCGCCGCTGCGAAAAACTTTACCCGCCGGCTGGCTCGACGCCTGGGTTTAACGGAGGGTTCCGTCCAGCCCGGCTTCGAGGATGGTCTTTACTACCTCTGGAAAGAGGGCACGCTGCCTGAAAACGTGGACGTCCTGGACAGTAAACTCAGCGACCCGATGGAGCGCGCCCGCTTGCGCCGCCTGTTCGATCAGGGACTGGACCAGGTGGTGGGTTATGCCCTGCCGCTGGCCTGGGACGCGGTCAGAGAGCGCTGGGTCAGCAACCCCTGGCGTTTCAAACGGGAGCACATGTTTCTGTTACCCGGTGACTCCGCCATGGGGCTCAGGCTTCCTCTCGATGCCCTGCTGTGGGAACCGAAACAGAAACGTCAAACCCTGCTGCCAAGGGACCCGTTTGCACAGAAAGAGGTATTACCGGCCGACTTCGGCGAAGTTCATGCCCGCTACGCCAGCCTGGTTGATGATGAGCAGCGCCAACCGGGCCTGCAACCGCAGGATGTCGCGGACGCTGTCGGGCGGAAATCCGGGGAGTTCGTCCGCACCGCGCTGTGCGTGGAGCCGCGCGACGGCACCCTGTTCGTGTTCCTGCCACCCTTAACCCATCTGCTGCACTGGCTGGACCTGGTGGCAGCCATCGAGGCAACCGCCTCGGAACTGCGCCAACCCATTGCGCTGGAAGGCTATGAAGCGCCGCCTGACGAACGCCTGCAACGCTTTCAGGTCACCCCCGACCCGGGTGTCATCGAGTTCAACATCCATCCTGCCCATGACTGGCAGCAACTGGTGAGCAACACCTGCATCCTCTACCAGGAGGCCCGGCAGGTGCGCTTGAGCACCGAGAAGTTCATGCTCGATGGCCGCCACTCGGGGACCGGCGGCGGCAATCATGTGACCCTGGGTGGAGCGACACCGGAAGACAGCCCGGTACTGCGGCGCCCGCAGATACTATCCAGCCTGATCTGCTACTGGCAGAATCATCCCAGCCTCTCCTATCTGTTTTCAGGCCTGTTTATAGGACCCACCTCCCAGGCCCCGCGGGTCGACGAGGCCAGGGACGATAGTCTGTACGAACTCGAGATTGCACTGCAGCAGATGCCGGCGGGAGAAGTACCCACGCCCTGGCTGGTGGACAGGGTGCTTCGCAACCTGCTGGTGGACGTGACGGGCAACACCCACCCGGCCGAATTCTGTATCGATAAACTCTATTCTCCCGACAGCGCGTCCGGCCGCCTGGGCCTGGTGGAATTCCGCGGTTTCGAGATGCCACCCCACGAACGTATGAGCCTGGTGCAGATGCTGTTGCTGCGCTCACTGATCGCCCGCTTCTGGCGTGAGCCCTATGAGCAGAAGCCGGTTCGCTGGGGTACCGAGCTGCATGACCGCTTTATGCTCCCCCACTATGTAGAACGTGACCTGGAGGATGTAGTGAACGACCTCAAGCACTGGGGCTACCCGTTGGACGCGGCCTGGTTTGCCCCCTTCCAGGAGTTCCGTTTTCCTCGCCATGGCACCATCAATGTCGGCGATATCGAACTGGAGCTGCGCTTCGCCATCGAACCCTGGCACGTACTCGGCGAGGAGGTGACGACCCAGGGCACCGCGCGCTTCGTCGACTCCTCGGTGGAAAGGCTGCAGGTCAGGGTACGCGACCTGACGGATTCACGCCATGTTGTGACATGCAACGGCCGTCGCGTGCCATTACGGTGCACAGGGGTCCGTGGCGACTATGTGGCAGGCGTACGCTACAAGGCATGGAACCCGCCCTCCGGCCTGCACCCCAGCATCCCGGTGCAGGCGCCGCTGGTATTTGATATCGTGGATACCTGGTCGAACCGGTCACTGGGCGGTTGCACTTATCACGTTTCCCATCCCGGTGGGCGCCATGATGAGACCTTTCCCGTCAACGCCTATGAAGCCGAGTCCCGCCGCCTGGCACGATTCTGGCCAATCGGTCATACACCGGGCCCTATGCAAGCGCCGCCGGAGGAACCCCATGGTGATCATCCACACACCCTGGATCTTCGCTACCAGCCTTCCTGAACGATACCTTCCCACAGCCTAAGGAAAAGGAAACCCAGGCAATGCCCATCGATCTGACCCATTACCAAACCAATGACTTCCATGACGAGATGATGGAACGCCCCAACCGGGCTCGTTCCTATACCAGGAAGATGGTGGGTGCCCTACGCAAGATGGATGACGGTGAGCTGGCGGCACGCCAGGCGGCCGCAGAACTGGCCATCAAGGAGATGGGCATCACCTTTACCGTGTACTGCGAAGAGGAAGGCACCATCGACCGCACCTGGCCGTTTGATATTGTGCCGCGCATCATACCCAAGCAGGAATGGGACCGGGTAGAGGCTGGTCTCAAACAGCGGGTCAAGGCGATCAACCTTTTTATCGACGACCTTTATCACGACCAGAAAATCGTCAATGAAGGCGTGTTCCCCAGGGAAGTGCTGGACAAATCGAAAAACTTCCGAGCACAGTGCGTCGGCATCGACCCGCCGCTGAACATCTGGGCTCATATCTGCGGATCCGACCTGGTTCGTGACCGCGATGGCACCCTCTATGTACTGGAAGACAATTTGCGAGTCCCCTCCGGCGTCTCCTACATGCTGGAGAACCGGCTGGTGACCAAACGTGTCTTCCCGGAACTGTTCGAGAGTTATGCGCCGCTGCCGGTGGACGACTATCCCACCCAGCTCTACCAAACCCTGGCAGTCTTGTCGCCACGAAAGACGAAACGGCCTGCGGTAGCGGTACTTACACCCGGCATCTACAACTCGGCCTATTTCGAACACGCCTACCTGGCGCAGGCGATGGGGGCCGGGCTGGTGGAAGGCCGCGACCTGTTCGTGGACGATGACGACTGCGTCTACATGCGCACCGTGTCGGGACCCGAACGGGTCGACGTAATCTACCGCCGCATCGACGATGACTTTATGGACCCGGAAGTATTCCGGCGAGACTCAACGCTCGGAGTGCCTGGCCTGATGCGAAGCTGGAAAGCCGGCAAGGTGGGCCTGGCCAATGCCCCCGGCGCCGGAGTGGCAGACGACAAGGTGGTGTACGCTTTCATTCCCGACATCATCAGGTACTATTTGAACGAAGAGCCCGGCATACCCAATGTTCCCACCTATCGCTGCCTGTACAAGGACGAGCGTGACTATGTATTGGACAACCTCGACAAGCTGGTGGTCAAACCCGCCAATGAATCCGGCGGATACGGCATGCTCATGGGCCCCATGTCCACCGCCAGCGAGCGCGAGACCTTTGCCAGGCTGATTAAAAAGGACCCGCGTAACTATATTGGCCAGCCCACCCTGGGCATCTCCACCGTGCCGACGGTAGTCGGTCGTGACCTGGAACCCCGCCACGTGGATCTGCGCCCCTTTATCCTGAGCGGGAAAACCCGCCTGGTGACCACCGGGGGGCTGACCCGGGTGGCGCTGCGCAAGGGGTCGCTGGTGGTGAACTCCTCTCAGGGTGGTGGCAGCAAAGACACATGGATCGTCGATACGGAGGCCAGATAATATGCTTTCGCGAGTAGCCGAGAATATCTACTGGATGGCCCGCTACGTGGAGCGGGCTGAGAATACCGCCCGACTGGTCGGGGTCAACGCCAATCTTCTGCTGGACCTGCCCAAGGGCATTGCCCCCGGCTGGGAGCCGCTGGTGAGCATCATGGGCGTGGACGAGGAATTTCACAAGCGCTACACCAGTTCCACCGAGCGTAACGTTGTCAAATTCCTGATTGGCGACAGCGCGAACCACTGCTCCATCCTCAGCTCACTGCAGGCCGCCAGGGAAAACTGTCGCACCATACGTGACATCGTCCCCCGCAGCGGCTGGGAGCAGATCAACGAACTCTATCTCTATGCCAGGGAGAATATAAATGCAGGCCTGACCAAGAGTGGCCGTCATGCCTACCTGGCCCGCATCATTGCCGGCTCTCAGACCATCAACGGCCTGCTGGGATCGGTTGTTTTGCGCGACGAAGCCTACCAGTTCCTGCGCATCGGCAGGAACCTCGAACGCGCCGACATGACCACCCGCATTATCGATGTACGTTCTACCGATCTGCTGCCGGAAGAAGCCACTGAGTCGAAAGCCTTCGATACCATCCAGTGGGTTAGCGTACTCAATTCCCTGTCGGCTTATCAGGCCTACCGGCGCAAGGTACAGCCGCAGGTGAAGCGGGACGAAGCACTGCAGTTCCTGTTCAAGAACACCCTTTTTCCACGCGCCTTCATACACTGCCTGTACGCCTTGGAGGAAAGCATCGGAGAGCTGAAAAACAATCAGTTCAGCCTGATGGAATTACGCAAGCTGATACACAAGGTGTCAGCAACCGAAGTGGATAAACTGCGTAAGGGGCAACTGCACACCTTTATCGACGAACTGCAGCTGGGCATTATCAAGCTGCACAGTGCGGTGGAGAAAACCTATTTCCTGCCACCGGTGGAGGCCGTGAGTGTTTCCTGAAAAAGAAAGCAATCCGGTACCATTGCCATGCAGAACCAGTTATCTACAAGGATAGCCGTACATGAATGCCATCTGGCTGCGTAGCGAATGCGACCTTCACTTCGATGTGGCCGTCTACACCCCCTTTGTTTTCATGCTGCGTCCGCGCAGTGGCGCTGAACAGTGGGTGGCGCAAGAGCGCTACGCGATCACACCGAGCGTTTCAGTTGTGGAGTTCACCGACGGATATGGCAATCTCTGCCAGCGGCTGATCGCACCCCCGGGAAGCTTCTCGGTGCGCACCAGTGCCGAAGTCATGACCTCGGCGCACATCGATACGGCGGCTGGCGCGCCGTTCGTCCCGGTTCAGGATCTCCCGGAATCCGCGCTCACCTATCTGCTGCCGAGCCGGTACTGCGAAGCCGACCGTCTCTCCGACCTGGCGCGGGAGATCACTGCCTGGGCCACTCCGGGGTACGATCAAGTCGCCGCGATCAACACCTGGGTTCAGGCTGCCGTACAATTTGCACCTGGGTCCAGTCAGATCCCCACCTCCGCTGTCGAAGTCCGGCAACGTGGCATCGGGGTATGTCGAGACCTGGCGCATCTGGCCATTGCCCTGTGCCGTAGCCTGGTGGTACCCGCTCGCCTGGTGGTGGGCTACCTGAAAGGCCTGCAACCGATGGATCTGCATGCCTGGTTCGAGGCCTACGTCGGAGGTCGTTGGTATACGTTCGACCCGACCCAGGCGGAACCGTGCGGCGGCAGGGTGGCGATCGCCTATGGCAGGGATGCGGCGGACGTGGCGGTTTACTCGCAGTACGGACCGGCTCTTTTACCCAGCTCCATGCGGGTCTCTGTACAGTTGTTGTCGAAACCGTCCGACTGAGATTCCCGGCAGTTTCAAATACCACCGCGCCGGGTTACCCTTAAGAAATGGCCCTATCCTCACACAGCAATCTCATTGACGCCTATCGACGCCTGCCAGGTGTTGCCGACGAGATGCTGGACGCCGCCGGCAACGTGCGGGCGGATTGGCGCTACGTCGGGCAGGCGCTCGACACCCTCAGCCAGGGCGAACTGGTCAAGCGCCAACGTGAGGCGCGGCGACTGCTCCGCGACAGCGGTGTCACTTACACCATCCACGGTGCCCCACAGGGCCTGGAACACCCGTGGGAGCTGGACCCCATCCCTTACCTGGTCGCGAGTGATGAATGGGCCGCCATCGAATCGGGTCTGATGCAACGGGCGGAGCTCTTGAATCTGCTGCTCAAGGACATCTATGGCCCGCAAGAACTGATCAAGAAGGGCATCCTGCCGCTGGAACTGATCTACGCCCATGGAGGATTTCTACGTCCCTGTCATGCGATACCCTTCCCGAACGAGCACGCTCTGGCCTTTTACGCCGCCGATCTTGCCCGTGGGAGCGATGGGCGCATGTGGGTACTGAGCGATCGCAGTCAGGCGCCTTCAGGCGCCGGTTATGCACTCGAAAACCGGGTCGTGATGACGCGTATTCTGCCCAGCCTGTTTCGCGACGCGCACGTACATCGCCTTGCCCTGTTCTTCCAGAACCTGCGGGCCAGCATTGCCGCCATGGCACCGCGCGCAGGCGAAGAAGCCAGGGTAATCGTCTTGACCCCCGGCCCACTCAACGAGACCTACTTCGAGCATTCCTTCCTGGCGAGCTATCTCGGCTATACCCTGGCGCGGGGTGACGATCTGACGGTGCGCGACGGCCGCGTGTGGCTGCGTTCGATGAAACGGCTGGAACCGGTGGACGTAATCCTGCGAAGGGTCGACGACCATTACTGCGACCCGCTGGCATTGCGGCCCGACTCCCGTCTCGGGGTGCCCGGGCTGACCGAGGCCGTGCGCCGTGGCCATGTCAGGATAGTCAATCCGATCGGCTCGAGCGTGCTGGAGAATCCAGGCCTCTACGCCTTTCTACCCGACATCGCGCGCCACCTGCTAGGCCAGGAGCTGGAGCTGCCCTCGGTTGCAAGCTGGTGGTGTGGCCAGCCGAAGGCATGCGCGCACGTTCTGGCCAACCTCAGCCAGCTGCTTATCAAGCCCATCTACCGGGAGGCAGGCAGTCGGGTAGTCGATGCATCAAAGCTCTGCGAAGCCGGGCGTGCGGAGCTCAAGGCGCGCATCAAGGCTCAGCCGCACCTGTTCGTCGGCCAGGAACGGATCGGCTTCTCGACGGTGCCAACCCTGGTCGAGTCAGGACTGGAGGCGCGCCAGGCAGTGTTGCGCAGTTTCCTGGTGGCCCGCAAGGACGGGTACGTGGTAATGCCCGGAGGCCTGACCCGCATTGCGCCATCGCAGGACAGCTTCGATGTCTCCGGGCAGGCCGGCGGGCTATCGAAGGATACCTGGATCCTCGCGACCGAACCGGAGAAGCAGGTCAGCTTGCTTCCCTCCATAATCACCGGCGTTGCCGCCCTTCAGCGGCGGGGAGACTTGCCGGGTGGAGCGGCCGACAGCCTGTTCTGGCTCGGGCGCTACGCCGAACGGGCTGAACAGTCTGCGCGCTTCATGCGCACCACCCTGCGGCTGTACCGCGACGCCGTGGATTATCAGGGCGAGGTCGAATCGGTCTGTCTCGATGACTTTATCCAAGGCCTGACTCATCTCACCACCACCTATCCGGGATTCATCGGAACGCAAGGCAAGTCAATGCGGTCGGACCCCATTCCCGAGCTGGTGGCGCTGGTGCTCGACAGACAAAGGAGCGGGACCCTCAGTTTCAATCTGCAAGCGCTGCTCGCCGCCGCCTACGCGGTGCGCGACCTGCTGTCCGGGGACACCTGGCATATCGTCAACGGCATCCGCGGCCGCCTGGAGCAACTGCAGACAATCGAATCCGGGCGCGTGAATGGCCTGCAGAACCACCTGGATGATCTGATTATGGCACTCATCGCGCTGGCGGGCGGCGCCCAGGAGAGCATGTTGCGGGCACAGGCATGGCTGTTCCTCGACATGGGTCGGCGCATCGAGCGGGCACTGTTGATAATCTCCATGCTGCGCTCCACTGTGATCGCACGGCGGGACCCGCAGGTGGAAGCTCTTCTGCTGGAGTCCGTGTTGCACAGTGCGGACAGCCTGCATGCCTACCGTCGTAGCTACCACGATCAGCCACAGATCGACGCAGTACTGAATCTGCTCCTGCATGATGAAGGCAACCCGCGGTCTCTGGCCTTTCAGCTCGGCCAGTTGCAGACGCGGGTGAGTGCGTTGCCGCACGAAGAGGGGGTACGAATGACTGAAGAGCAGCGTCTGGTGCTGGATGCCGTCCACCGCCTGCAACTGTCCCGGCTGGAAGACCTGGTGGCCTTCGATGCCGAACGTCCCAGCCGCCTGGTACTCGATCGCCAGTTGAGTGACATTGCCGCGTTGCTGCGCGCGGCTTCGAGCGCGCTGACAAAGGATTACTTTGCCGATCTGCGTGGACCGCGGCAGCTTTTAAATGATGCGAAGGATGCGACATGAAGTATCGGGTCACCCACCGCACCGCGTATAGCTACTCCAGCCAGGTCAGCCTGTGCCACAACGAGGCACATCTCACGCCTCGTTCCTGCGGCATGCAGACAGTCATGCAGCACAAATTGTTGATCGAGCCGCAAACGGCGGCCTACTCAGAGCGCGTCGACTTCTTCGGCAACCATGTGGCCTATTTCGCAGTTCAGCAGCCGCATACCGAACTGGTGGTCACCGCGATCAGTGAAGTTGAACTGGATACCGACAACGGGCAACTGCATTTTCATTCAAACGCCTGCTGGGAAGAAGCCGTGATGCGCATCCGCGATCAGCCCAGTCCGGCAAACCTGGAAGCCAGGCAGTATCTGTTGGATTCGCCGATGGTGAAGGCGAGCGCAGACATCGCCGAATACGCGGCGGTCTCCTTTCCACGCCAGCGCCCACTGGTAGACGCAGTTCATGACCTGATGGAACGGATCCACTCGGATTTCATCTACGACCCGGGATTCACAGAGATCGCGACGCCGCTGCAACACGTCTTCGAGCACCGGCGCGGCGTGTGTCAGGATTTCGCGCACCTGGCGATCGCCTGCCTGCGTACCCAGGGCCTGGCCGCTCGTTACATCTCGGGTTATCTGCAGACGCAACCGCCCCCCGGAAAGGTGAAGATGCAGGGCGCCGACGCGTCTCATGCCTGGTTCGCAGTTTACGATCCGGACGTCGGCTGGCTCGACTTCGATCCAACCAACAACAAAATCCCCATTGACCAGCACATTACCACCGCCTGGGGCCGGGACTACGCTGACATTGCACCGCTTAAGGGCATCATCTTCGGCGGTGGCAAGCACAAGGCCCGCGTCGGCGTGGATGTAGACAGGATCTGATCGAACCCGTCGGGCGGGGAGCCCTGGCCGGCAATGTTTGTTATTACAACTCGGTCACCCATACCCCCACATCCAGGCTCGCTCCCGGGGGCCCAATGAACGATCCGGCTATTGGCGGCACAGATTCGGGCAACCTTGCCACCGCCACAGCGATGTGATTGGTGCCTGCGATTTCTCCAATAGTAGGATCGAAACCTTTCCAGCCGGCACCTGGCAGGTACACTTCGGCCCAGGCGTGGGTCGAACCAAAATTGACCGTTGATGGTGGAGCGTGGTGGTAACCGCTGACAAAACGCGAGGCGAAGCCCAGGTGCCGTGCGGCTTCCATGAAGAGGTAGGCGAAGTCACGGCAGGAGCCGGTGCCGCAAGACAGTGTTTCTGCTGCGCTTTGAACGCCGGGCTCCTCGCGCAGTTGATACGACAGCGTTTGATAGATGTGGACACCAAGGCGCTGCAACAAGGCGTATGTCTGAAGCTGCTCGCCTGGCTGCCATAGATTCGCAACCCATTCAGGCAGCAAGCCTGTGGCTGTGCGCTCGGCGATATTCATATAGGGCGACAACACAACCCTGTCCTCGGCTGTATAGGCAAACGGGTAGTCCGTCACGTAATCAGCCACCAGAAAATCGAGGGGGGCCTGGTTGTATTGCTGAATGATGACTTCGCTCTCAACCAAAAGCTGTTCAGCGTGCGAATCAAAGGTCGCTATGGCAACAGAATTATCTTCCACGTCACGGTGCCAGCGCAGGGTAGCCGAAGGCGTGATCTCCAGGGATGAGGATTCGATGCGCAGCTCATGCCCCTCTCGCGGACGCAAGCGCATGGCGTGTGGTTCGAGCCACACAGCGGCAGAGAAATTATAGTAGGTGCGATGAAGAATTTTATAGCGCTGCATATTTCATCCTGTTCGCCAATTCCAGCGGCGGCTGAACCTCATTCACACACAGGAAGACTGAAACCGAATAACGCGCCGTGCTGGAGTTGCTCGTCTGCCCATATTCTTCCTCCATGATCCTCGATAATCGAGCGGCTGATGGATAAGCCCATCCCCATCCCTGATGCCTTGCTGGTCTGGAACGGATCAAACATTTTGCCAATTATACCGGTATTTATACCAGGCCCATTATCGGTCACGGTGATTTCGATTGATCCATCCCCCGTCAATTGTGTTTTCAGGATTACCTTGCCGGCATTTGTCGGCACACCCTGTATTGCCTCAATGCTGTTCCTGACCAGGTTGACCAATACCTGCTCGATCTGAACCTTATTGGCCATGACCTGACGATCCCGGCCATCAAGATAAATTTCCAACTTCACTTTTGAACTTTTCAGCTCTGAACTGAGGAGAACATTGAGACCCTCGATAACTTCATCAAGGTCCAGGGGTTGCTTATGGCCACCTTCCTTACTGACAAATTCACGAAGATGCCGAATGATACTGCTGGCACGCTGCGCCTGCTCCGAGGTGCGCTCCAGTATGTCAAGAAGTCGTGGTGGCGGCATTGGAAGTGAGTTCAGCAGCGATGTTGCTGTTCCACAATAACTGACTAATGCAGCTAATGGCTGATTTAATTCATGCGCCATACCTGAGGCCATTTCCCCCATAGTGCTGAGGCGAATGACGTGTGCCAGTTCCCGGTGGTGACGCTGTACTTCTTCCTCCACCCACTTTCTATCGGTGATATCCCTTCCTTCCGGAATGAGGAGTACCGTCTCGCCTTGCTGGTTAACGACTGGCTTGAGTGTAAAGTCAATAGTTCTGATGGTGTTGCCGCTGGCGAGCACATCCTCTTCGTAATATACCGACTTTCCCTGCGAGGCATCCCTGATCGCGGCTTTGAGTCGATGCTGGACTGCAGTCGAGTAGCGCCACCAATAGGTGTCCCAGAATGGGCGCCCGATAACATCCATTTGCTTGAGTCCGCCAAAATCCAGCGCTGTTTGATTGACTTCGAGTACAATGCCATCGGGATCCAGGACACCAATGAGCTGGTGGGTGGAATTGAATATGGCGCGAAATCGCCGTTCGCTGTTGGCCAGGGCGATTGCGGCGCATTTACGTTCGGTCATGTCCCGCTGAATGATCAAAAACGTCGTGAAATTACCATTTTCATCGGATACACCGGTCGCCGAACATTCCATCTGGATAACGCGCCCATCCCTGCACAGAAATTCGATGTCCGACCGCTCGTAACCGCGTTCCCGCAGCCTGGGAAATTTGCAGTCACAAAGTGCCTGTGACTCCTCAGTAAAGAATTCCTTGATATTTCGTCCGATGAGTTCCTCTGCCTGATAGCCTGAATGTTCGTAAACATAACGGTTCGCCTTAACAATCCCGCCCTCAGAATCGATGACGAAAATAAATTCGGCTGCTGAATCAAACAGGGCTTGCAGTCGGGCTTCGCTTTTCCTCAAAGTGGTTTCCGCCTGCTTGCGCCGGGTAATATCCATATAAATGCCGAGCATCCCGCTCACCTGTCCCGATGCATCCAGAAGCGGCACCTTGCTGGTGAGAAGTTCGACCTTCTTGCCATCGGCCCGCCGTTGTGATTCCTCGATATTCAGCATTGCTTCGCCGCTATCCATCACTTTGCGGTCACATTCCCGGTAAAAATCAGCCTCTTCCTTTGTCCACGCCAGGTCATAGTCTGATTTTCCGATGAGATCCTGCGGACTCTGAAGACCTGCATCGAGTACAAACCGCTCGTTTACGCCAAGGTATACCGAGTTTCTGTCCTTCCAGAATATTGAAGCGGGGACATTGGACAAAACGTTGTCAAACAGGTCATGTTGGGCTGCCAGTTCCCGCTGCATTGTTTTCTGCGCAGTGATATCGCGTGCGACCGCATACACGAAACCCTCTTCGATCACCGCTACAGAATTCCAGGCGAGCCACTTGTATGAACCATCCTTACAGCGATAGCGGTTCTCGAAATAGGCTGCCGACCCACCGCTCACCAGCTGCTGGCTTGCTGCCAGGGTTGCCGCTTTATCATCAGGATGAACGAACTCGATTGATGGTTTCTTCAGCAGCGCTTCTCTGGAGTGCCCCAGGGTGTTTTCAAAAGCTGCATTGATCATCCTAAATTTCCCATCAAAATCAGCCACACAAAGCATATCCAGAGAGAGATTGAAAAGTTTCTCCAGCGCCTCATCCGGGGTCAACTGCGTCACTTCAGCGGTTTCCAGCGGCTGCGGGCACCGCTGCGGTTCCTTGTAGCCTGGTTTTCCGACCATCACAGCTCTCCAATTCCAGTCATCTATTCTATCTTGTATAACGTAAACGGATATAGCGTAACTGGCAAACCTGCCTCACCGATGGGCGTAATCAACTTGTCAGCGCAACTGCTGCTGTCCCGTTAACGCCCCCTGGGAAAGAGCTGGGGAGAGGGAATCAAATCAATACTCCAACGAGTATACATTGATGGGTCGTTAAGGTGATTTATAAAGTATACGCACTAGCAAGCTGATGCATTTAGGGATTATATGCCAGGCAAAAAATATCCAGTCAAGCTGACTGATGAAGAGCGCGACTATCGGGGCGGATTGATTTCAAGTGGGACAATGGCCGCCCGCAAGGCAAGCCATGCCCGGATACTGCTGCATGCCAACGAGAGCTGTGAGGAGGGATATTTCGAAATTGACGGCATTGCGGACGTATTGCATGTTAGCCGGGTAACGCTAGCACGGCTTCGCAGGCGTTTTGTAGAGAATGGGCTGGAGTCGGTGCTCAATCTCAAGCCACGCACACGTCCTCGACCCTGAAAGCTGGATGGAAAAGCGCAGGCCTTCCCGGTGGCGACAGCCTGTTCGGCAGCGCCGGACGGGCGCAAGGACTGCACGCTGCAGTTATTGGCGGATCAGCTGATTGGATGTCAAGGAACCCTGTACGATGTAGCACTGGCCCGGAGCACACATCAGCTGTCACGCTCAGCTTGGCCAGGGACATATATATACCAAATTGAGGCGCTGTTGAAAGCCGAATATAAGCAGACAGAGATTACGAATGTGTGGGCATCGAACAACCCGCACCAAGCCGCCAGGGAACCCCTATTGGTATCCCTCCGACCCATTGCCGAAGAACTGCCGGGAAGATTCGCAGTCCCGATTACTTGTCGCTAACTGAAGGAAAGGTTGACTAAACCAAGCTCTACAGCGGCCAAAACCGCTTCTGTTCGATTATTGACACGGAGTTTCCCCAGAATCGCGTGCACATGAAACTTTACCGTCGCTTCACAGATGAACAGTTTTTCGGCGATACTGCGGTTGCTTCTACCCTCGGCCAGACAATCCAGCACTTCAAGCTCACGCCTGCTGAGTATGCCCTTTGCAGTTGCTTCCTCTGCATTATCATCCTTGTTGAAAATCTGCACCAGCTTGGCAGCAATTGCAGGGCTAAGCACAGTGCCCCCCTCGTACACATCATGAATTGCGCGCAACAGCTCATCGGTAGGACAATCTTTCGTCAGGTAACCGTTTACCCCCTGTACGGTTGCCTGCATGATGTGCTCTTCATCGACATGCTCGGTATAAATGATGAACCGACATGTCATTGCATCCTCAGACACCTGCCGCAGTGATGTCACGCACTGCATATCACCCAGCTCCAGATCCAGTAATACTACATCAGGTCTGGTTTCTTTCAGTATGGTGTAAACATCTTTAGTACAGGGGGCATCGCCGACAACCGTTATTGCGGGATCCTCATTCAACAAACTCCGCAGTCCGAATCGAATTAGCGGTTGGTCGTCAACAATCAGGACACGAATTTCTTTATTCTTAATTGACTCAATCATTCATCTATCCCTCCCAGACTTCTGCCTGGATATTTTTTATAAGTTATGAGTTGTGAATGTGAACTGTTCTTACTACTTGTTACCTTTTTGTGCCGCCATCCTTTAGTTCTGTTTTTATACGACTTAAACAGTGTAGTCAAGGAAATCGGTTGATGCAATTAAACTTATGTTTAGTTTTCAGCATCGTTGTTACCACAATACAAACCCATCTGCAATGCACTGACCCGACCCTGTTGAACACCTCGCCACCTTTCAGGCGTTTGTATTTTTCTTATAACTATCAAACAAATCCGGCTACCTGAGCCACATCCTTGCCGTGCCACTGGTAGGCAAGCTTAGCCGTGACTGACTCATAGTGGGGGGTGATGCACATCTTCTGATCAAGATTAAAACCAATCTTCAGGACAGTGGTACCTGTGAGGCAAACGACTATTCTCATGCCCTAGGAGTGAAAGGAACAGAAGCAGGTAGCAACAGACAAGAATAACAAGAAGCATGAAGACGTTTGTGGCCAGGCGCCACACAACGAAATCACATGACACTGTTCAAGTATTGGGTAATGCCCGGGTTATAGCGATATACCTCGAGGCGATAATAACAAACCCAACATTATCGGGGTGGGAAGACAATGAAAATAAAAACACCAAGAACGAAAACCAAGCAGGTTTACACACATCCACATCATCCTGAGGAACACAATGATCGGCGCTGCCTTCTGTGCAGCATGCTCTCGATTCACCAGCCCTGTTTTACCAGTTGCAGGGGTTCAACTAAATGATTAGCAAATCGAGATACGCACGTGCACGCATGATCTTGCGGGCCGCGCTGAGCGTGATAACTGCGGGCATGATCTTCTACCCGGGACCGGGCACCGCCATTATAGTATCGCTGAAAACTGTCACGATCCCGATACCACTCGACATCGGTAACTATGTCTCGAGCCAGTTCGCGGTGGAGCAGCTGGGCAAGGCGCTGTTCTGGGACATGCAGGTCGGCAGCGACGGTGTGCAGGCCTGTGCCACCTGTCATTTCCATGCCGGCGCAGACAGCCGGAGCAGGAATCAGCTCAGTCCGGGCATTAACGCCGGCGATAACCAGTTCGGGAACAACAATGCGGGGATGCCTGAACCGGCCCCCGGCGCAATGCACGTCGACCAGCAGCTGACGGCGGCGCATTTCCCGTTGCATCGTTTGACGGATCAGCACGTGTCGGGTGACCCGGCACTTAACCCGAGTAACACAGTCAGGGATACCAATGATGTGGTGTCTTCGCAGGGCGTGCTGCTGACCCAGTTCGTGGACATCGATCCCGGCAATCCGGTGGATATCGGCACTGTCATCCCGGACCCGGCATTCACGACAGCAGGGAATGTCCAGGTTCGTCGTGTGGAACCGCGCAACACACCCACGGTCATCAATGCCGTGTTCAATTTCGATAACTTCTGGGACGGTCGCGCCAACAATATTTTCAACGGCAATAACCCGTTTGGCCCAGCTGATGACCGCCAGCACCTGATCACCAATAGCACCGGCAGTCTGGCAACGGAAGAGTTACGGCTGCGCCAGTCAGCGTTGGCATCCCAGGCGGTTGGACCACCGCTGAGCGACTTCGAGATGTCCTTTCGTGGACGCACCTGGCCCAAGGTCGGTAAGAAGATGCTCAGCCTGAGACCGCTGGCTCAACAGGCAGTTGCATCAGATGACAGTAGGTTAGGGGCCCTGTCATCAGGCGCACCGGGTGGAACCGGCCTCAACACAACCTACGCCGCGATGATCCAGGCCGCCTTCCCGGCGAAGTACTGGAACAACACCACCGAGAAGGTCACCTTTAACGCCAACGGCATCCCCAGCTTCCAGCCGTGGGACGGCGTGACACCGCTGACGACAGATGAGTACACCCAGATGGAAGCCAACTTCGCCACCTTCTTCGGCGTGGCGGTGCAGATGTATGAGGCGACGCTGGTCGCCAATGACTCCAAATTCGACCAGTTTATGGATGGCAGTGGCGCCCTGTCCAACGAGGAAACCCTCGGCATGGCCGACTTTAGCGGGGCCGCTGGCTGCATATTCTGCCATGACGGCGGCACATTGAGTGATATTGATGTGACCTTTATACAGGGCAGAGACCCGGTCACCGATTTCCCAATCCCGTTCAACCAGAACCCGATCGCCGCGAACGAATTCATGCAGATCTCTACCGGCTTAGGCTTGTATGACGCCGGCTTTCACAATACCGGCGTACGCCCACAAGGCAACCCGGATTCCCTGGCGCCCGACTTTCTGGCTGTCAACGAAGACGTCGGTCGGGGTGGCACCACCGGCCTGGGCGGCGGTATGACGGAAATCTCCCTGTCCAAAGGCATCCTGGGTCTGCAGAACGAGTTTGGACTTTTGCCGCTGCAAACGCCCGGTCTGAATCCACTGCCTGCGCATGTGGCGCCCTGGGTTCCACAACTGCCCGACGGCTTCGATCCCAACGACACCGCGGGGCTCCCTCCCGCCTTTTCCGGACGGGTGACCAATTTCGGCGCCTTCAAGACATCCGCCATACGTAACATAGCACTCACCGGGCCTTATATGCACAACGGTGGCCTGTCGACTTTGCGCCAGGTCGTGGACTTCTATGTGCGCGGCGGTGATTTTGCCACTACCAACCGCATGAATTTTGATTCCGAGGGTATTACCGTCCTCCCGCTGTTGCGGGACTCGGGTGCTATTCCGGGCCTGCCAACTCCTGAGCAGCGGAGGGACAATCTGGTGCAGTTCATGATGGCGCTGACCGATCAACGTGTGGCGAATGAAGCGGCTCCGTTTGATCACCCCGAGATATTCGTGCCCGTCACCGGTACCGCTCCGGTCTCTCCCGGCACGCGTGCCGGTCTGTTGGCCAATCCGACGGATTTCATGCAAGTAAATGCCGTGGGTTCCGCTGGCCGTGGCTCGGTGGGCTTGCCACCACTGGGTACCTTCCTGGGCCTGAATCCGCGGAGTGACGGCCTTGTCGCTGACGCAGATCTGGATTTGATCGAAGACAGCGCAGATAACTGTCCAGATCACGCCAACCCGTTACAGGAGGATGTCCTCGATGGCGATGGTGTGGGCGATGCCTGCGACAACTGCACCCTGGTCGCTAACTCCAGCCAGCTCGATACCGATGCGGATGGGTACGGCAATATCTGTGACGGAGATCTTGATAATAATGGTCTGGTTGCCGGAGCGGATGCACTTATATTCAGAAATGCTTTGGGACAAACAGGTGTAAGTAGCGCGGCAGATTTTAACGGTGATACAGCTGTAACTGGGGCGGATGCCCTGATATTCAGAACGTTGCTTGGAAATCCGCCCGGTCCCTCGGGACTCCATCCGTAGTTACGGGCAGGCACTGTGCTGGTGCAGCTTGAAAACCCAAGTTGCACCAGTGCAAAGGACAATCAGTGGAAAGTTGATATGAAGAACCAACTAAAACCTGAAGCCAAACACGGTAGAAAAATCAATCGCTGTCTAACCACGGAAGACGAATTTTTCTGTTCAGGACAATTGCCCGGACAAACACCGGAATCCTCTGACTAAGGGGAAAACATAAATGAAGAGTACACAAATAAAAATCACTGCGTTTTGCACTGGCAGTGTTCGGCAGGTAGCTATGGCAATGGCGCTCGCTGCTGCCGTGACGGTCACGGGACCGGCGCAGGCCGTACTGGACAGCTTCAGGCCAGTCGATGAGCCGAGCCCGCCGGGTCATGGCTTCCCCGTGTGGTACACGGCGACCGACGGCATGAGCCTTGAACTGTGTCTGGACGTGAACGCGGTCAATGCGGTATTACCGCTCAATCAACTCTGCCTGCTGGATCCGGCGGAATTAGCCAATCCACTTGACCCGGTCTCATTTCCGGATAATTTCTGGCCGGAGATCTTCTATACCCGGGTGGATTCGGATTTGCCAATCAGTACCTTCATTGACCCTGTCACACAGCAACCGGTGGGCGGCAGCACATTACTGGTGATGGCGCTGGAAGGTGCTTTCTCAAGCGTCACTGGCGACGCGTCGGTCGGGGAGAACATCACTTTCGCACGGATTCGAGTGCGTATCGACAATCCGATAGAGGGCGCAAACTTCAAAGTCACCCATCCGTACGGTGTAGTGACGTTTACCAATATTCCGCAAGGCGCCAGGGCCGTCAATTTCACCGAGGACATTGGCATCCCGGCAGTGCTACCGCCACCAACCGACTTTAGTGGTGCCCTGCTCGGCCCGATTGGCCCGTTTCTGCGCTGGACCGCTCCGGACTTCCCGGTGCTGGATCAAAATGGCAATACCTATATTGGCGATCCCGCCATTCCGCACTCTGTGACGGGTAGCCCCTTTAATACCAATTTCTACCGCATTGAAGGGCCGGTGGGGATATTTTCTGGGGTTAGCGCTCTTTGTGCAGATCCAGCGCTGGGTGATGACCCGGTCGATTTGACTGACTGTATCGAGACGGACCTGTTTCTTGCTTCCGGAAAACTTGTCAATGACATAGACCAGGACGGTATTGTGGATACGGCAGACAACTGCCCTGCCACCGCCAACCCCGGACAGGAAGATGCTGACGGCGATGGTGCTGGTGATGTCTGTGATAACTGCACACTGGTGGCCAATGGTCCGCTTGCACCGGATGCTGGTGGTAACAGCCAGCTCGACACTGACGGGGATGGTTTTGGCAATATCTGCGATGCGGATCTCGATAATAA
>Ga0055476_10000095_pt1 | contig 19849 bp, 10 predicted proteins | sample Muzzi_CordC_D2_FD_57682 | JGI IMG/M metagenome (GOLD analysis project Ga0055476, IMG submission 57682) | Wetland microbial communities from San Francisco Bay, California, USA, that impact long-term carbon sequestration - Muzzi_CordC_D2 | ecosystem: Environmental > Aquatic > Marine > Wetlands ... | reverse complement strand
CCCGAAGAACTCCAGCGGTGAATAGAGCGTCAGGTGAGGGGTATAGGTTTCGATCGCGCGCGACACGATCATCGCGCGATAGCCGAATTCGAATCCCTTCGAGACGTACAGCAGCTGCTCGCCCAGCCAGCCGGCGACGAGCACGATTCCGGCGGTGAACAACAGCGGGCGATGGTCCGGCTTCCGCAGGAAGAGGAGACCGAGGCCGGGCGCCAGCAGCAATGGTGAATTCGCGCGCAGCAGATACGCCCAGAAGAGCAGCGCACCGACGCCGACGCCGCGAAGGCGCGGCGAGGCCCCTGTGCGCTGGCCGTCGAGCACCGCGATGGCGAGCAGCAGGCAGGCGGCCGCCGGCAGGTCCGCGAAGAAACGGCCGGCGTGCATCAGCTCGTACGGCATGATCGCGTGCAGTCCGACGATCGCCAAGGCCGCCCCGGCTCCGATGTTCTTGCGCGCCAGGAGCCAAACGGCGGCGACGCCGACCAGCGCGAACAGCAACGGCACGAGGTGGTAGCTGGTCGCGCTGCGTCCGAACAGCCAGATGATCGGCATCGCGACCGGAAGCATGCCGATGCGCAGGCTCTGGTGGCTCAGGCCACCGTCCCGGCACGACAGGCACAGCAGGTCGGGGCCCAGCGCGGGCCGCGGGTCGGGGGTGAACAGCCAGTGCTGGCCCGTCACCGCGTCGGACGCGTATTCGAACAGCGCGAGATCGTCCGAATTCATCGGCTCCAGGCGCATCCACCAGCGGATCGCAGCCACCGCCAGGATCGCGACGAGGCAGACGGAAGCGTGGAGGATGCGCGGCCCGGATCGCCGGGCAGGCGGGTGGGTCTGCATAAGCGCGGTCACCGGCCGCTCCGTGTTCTTCATCGGCTCGAGCCGGTAGATTCGGGAATCGTCGTTTCCTCCCGAGTCTCGACGGCTTCGAGGCGCCCCATCATGATCGTACGCAGTGTAGGAGCAAGCGGCTGCTTCAGGAAGCGGCCCGGTCGAGGGATCGTCCTCTATGCTCCCGCTGGAATCATGCGACGAACCGCGACCGTCTGGAAATCGACCGCCGTCCCGCTGCTCCTGATCGGTATTTCGATCCTCGGCGGTTGCAGCGTCTTCGCGCCGCAATGGCGGGCGCGCCACGGCCGCGACCATCCGCTGGTCGGTCGGATCTTCGACGTGAACGCGCGACGCTTCGTGGACCGCAGCGAGCTGATGACGACGCTCTCGGCTGCGGAGTTCGTGTTGCTCGGTGAGCGTCACGATCACCCCGATCATCACCGTCTGCAGGCCGAAATCGTCGGCGCGTTGATCGAGCGCGGCCGGCGACCCGCAATCGCGTTCGAAGTCTTCGACGTGGATGACGGCCCGGCCATCGAGCGCTACCTCCGCGAGCACCCCGAGGACGTCGACGGCATCGCCGAGCTGGTGAAGTGGAGCGAGGGAGGCTGGCCGGATTGGCGCTTCTATCGGCCGATCGTCGCGCGCGCGGTTTCGGCCGGGCTTCCGGTGGTGGCGGCGAATCTGTCGCGGGCGGAGGTGCGTGAGCTCGGCCGCGCGGCCTCCGAGGCCGATCTCGAGAATTCCCGTCCCGCGAGCGACGCGACGCTGGCCGCGCTGCGCGCGACCGAGGCGGGGCGGAAGATCCTCGAACTCGGGCTCGATCGCCCGATCGAGCCCGCCGACGAAGCGGCGATCGCCGACGCGATCCGAGCCAGCCACTGCGGCCACGCTCCGGAGCCGCGGATTCCCGCGATGATCCTGGCCCAACGCGCGCGCGACGCTCAGCTCGCCGAGGCCCTGGCGAGTGCGGAGGGCACGGACGGGGTGGTATTGATCGCGGGCGCGGGGCACGCGCGTCTGGATCGCGCCGCGCCCTACTACCTTCGCCTTCGCCTCCCCGGCGCGCGCGTGGTTTCACTGGCCTTCATGGAGGTGCAGGACGACGCGATCGCGCCCGGTGACTACGCCGAGGCAACCGGCGACGCGGCTCTGCCCTTCGACATCGTCTGGTTCACGCCCCGGTTCTCGAACCAGGATCCCTGCGAAAGATTTCGCGAGTCGCTCGAGAAGCTGTCGCAGACACACCCGGACGCGGAACGGCCGGAAGCGCCGTCACCGGACGGCGCGCGCTGACGCGCTCGCCGTCACGAGGGGATGCTGGCGACCGTCCCGCCATTGCCGCCGGGCGTCAGTGCCCCCAACCGGCGCGCGCGAGCACGACGTGGAATGCATCCACGAGCTGATCGCGTTCCGCCGCGGTCAGCGGCGGCAACGCCTTCACGGGCTTCCGCCACCACGGCCCGATCGAATCCGGCTCGGGGGCGACGGTTCCCCCGGCCGCGACGATTTCCTGGAGCGCGTCGAGGTCGGACACGGTGAGGTAGAGGGGCCCTCCGACCATCGGATTCAACTGTCGGATCTCGAGGTTCGCCCCCCGACTCTTCCAACCCGCCCGCCGCAAGGTGGCGCGCCCGCTTCCGAACTTGCCCTCGATGGTCTGGTCGTAATAGGGCCCTCCCAGCTCGGCGCCCAGGTGGGCGACGAGCGAGGGCATCACCGGGCGCTCGAAGCGTTCTGCGAGCTGCCAGCGAACCCGGTACACCCGGTCGCGAAACAACTCGAACTCGACGCGGTCGATGTCTTCGGTGGCCGATTGGAGTGCGAATCGCTGTTGCTCGGCGAACGGATCCTTCGCCGTCGCCACGGGCTGCGGCGGTGGCTTCCCCTCGGCATCGGACGCCGGCGTCTTCGGAATCCGGATCTGCTGGCTGGGCTCGCGCCGGACTTCGATCGTCGACGGCTGCAACGCGCTGCCGAATTCTTCATGCAGCTCCGCGCGACTGAAACCCAGCCACGAAGGTCGCACGGGCGACTCGGCCTCGGCCGCTGCGCTCGCGCCGGAAACCGGCGCGAGCAGCAGCAGTGCGGCGATCAGCAGCTTCCCGAAGATCAGGGCAGACCTGGAGCGGTGTAGCCATCGCCCTGGCGGTCGACGAAGATCGGATTCGTGAAACCGAACGGCTCGACACCGGGCTCGAGCGTCTGCACGGTGTCCAGCAGCCCGGGCGACACCGGATTCCCGTTGACGTCGAGACGAATGCCGGCTTCGACGTGGAAGTACGAGTCGTCATCGACGTCGCTGAGCGGGATCGTGCGGTTGAAGCGCAACACCTTGCCCAGGACCTTGGACGACTGAATCGCTTGCGTCTCGACGAGCTCGCAGTTGCGGTAGATGCGAACCTCTTCCACAGGGATCCAGGGAGCGGCCTCGACGCGGATCTTGAGCTTCACCTTGCTCCCCGTCGCGACAGCGGTGTCGCCGAGGCCGACTTGGGTCGCGGCGTCGTCTTCGACCGAGAATCGGATGAAGGGGCCCGTCGTCCCGACGACCTTCATTCCGATCACGCTGTCGGTGAGCTCGTCTTCGTCGATCGACGCGGGGTCGTCCGTGCTGGAGGCGACGAACGAACGCGCGAAGCCCGCATTTTCGAGAATCAGCCGATGGGAGTCGGAGACCGCCGTTCCGGTCTTCCCGATGCCCTGATCGAACAGGCTGCACCAGTCGTCCCGAACCTCGAGGAAGCGGCCCACGCCGCTGCCGTTCATCACCTCGAGTGCATCGAAGGACAGCGCGGTCGTCTGCGTTCCGCCGGGCCCGATGATGGCCTCGTTGTACAGCGACGGAGTGAAGAGCAGGTTGTTCGGCGGCGAGGTGATCGGAAGCGACGGATCGTAGCCTCCCGGCGGCGCACCGCCGGGATTGTTCAAGCCGTTGAACATTCCGATGACGACCAGCCCGGCGAAGCCCGCGCGCGGGTGGTTCAGCATCACGACTTCGTCGTCGCCGGTGGCTTCGCCGATGCCGATCGCGGTGACCCAGTCGGTGATCGTCGCCGTGTCCGGCGTCTTCCCGATCAGTGCCAGCGAGTCCATGCCGCGGAGTCGATCGATCGCGGTGCCCGGCGTGATGAATTCGTTCTGCGGGGCTCCGTTGCGGCGATTGCTCGGATAGACCGTGAGCGGCCAGGCGTTCCAGTGGCCGATCCCTTCCGGGAAGGCCTCGATACCACCCTGGGTGGCATCCGCGGGCACCGGGCTCCCGCCGGTCAGCTCTTCACCGACGATGGTGGCGATCTCGTCCGAGACGCCCAGCGAACTGACGAGCGGGCCGTAGTCGGTCACGTGGCTGTGATCGGTGGCGACGAGCAAGTCGACGCCCTCCGCCATGAAGCTGACGAGGCGATCGCTCATCGGAACCGAGCTGTCGAAGCTCTTGGCGGAGTGCACGTGGAAGTCCGCCGAGATGTAGCCGGTCGTGTCGACCACCCGTTCGATGTCCAGCGAGACGGACGTGGTTGCGCCCGGCGAGATCGTGAACGGCTTGGCGTCGATCGAGTACTCGAGACCGCGCGAGGCGAACACGACGTAGCTGCCCGGCTTGAGATCGAGCGTGCCGACGCCGTCCGCGTCCACGTGGAAGTTCAGCGCCGGCGAGCCGACGAGGACTTCGGAGAGCTGTGCCGAGTTCCCCTCCGTCACGGGATCCTTGCCGTCCGCGCCGCTGTTCTTCGAAAGCCCGCTGTAGTTTCGCAGGCTCACGAACTGGCTACCCATGTCCGGATTGTCCGTCCCCGGGTTGCCGAGGATCGTGAGCTTCGCGGGCGAGGTCGAACCGGTGCCGACGTCGTTGACGGTGAACGCGAGCGTGCCCGTGTCGTCGAGCACGATGTCGCCGAGGTTCGTCGTCGTACCGCCGAGGGCGGGTATGTTCGCGGGCGAAACCACCAGGCCCGGCACCGTCACGGTGGGGCGCTCGGGCGCCTGGACGTGGAGTTCGTAGACCGACGGAATCGAAGGCGCGCCTCCCGAGAGCTGCGCCTGCAGCTTGACGGAGAAGGTCCCGTCCGCAGCCGTCACGACGTGCGTGGTGGGAAGCTTGTCTCCGCCCGCCGCGAAGATCTGGCCGTCCACGACGCCGTCCTGGTTCTCGTCGAGCAGCGTGCGAAGGCCGGTGACCAGCAGCGGGTCGGCGCCGGGAACCGTGTTGTCGAAGAACACGTGCGCGTCCGGAATCGGCGTTCCGGAACCGTCGACCACGCGACCGGTGAAGCCGCCGCGGGCGTCGAAGCCGTACACCGGGCCGTAGAGTCCGGGCAGCGCGATGTCGAGCCCCGACTCGACGCTGTTGCCCTTCGAGATCACGAACTTGCGCGCGTAGTCGAGAGTTCCGCCCGGGTTGATGGTCGGGGGCGAACCGGAAGCCACGGCCGCCAGATCGAACACGTTGCTCGCGATCGTGAGCAAGCCGGCTGCGGTGCCCATGATCGGCGTGAACACGGAGTCCGCGACGAACGTGTAGCTCACCTCGCCGGACGGGCTGCCGTCATTGTTCGTGGGTCCGTCCGCGGGGCCGTTGTTGCCCGGCGCGGCAATGTAGTTGAACACGCCCAGCGACAGGAAGATCGACGTGGGGCTGGTCAGGTCCAGCGGCGGCGACTTGTTTCCGCGCGCCGGGAACGGTTGGAACGGCAGGCGTCCGCGGTCGACCGTGATGTCGACGTCCGCGATGGAGAAGATCGGGAAGGGGAACGGGAGGAGGTTGGTCACCTCGGTCTGGATGTCGACCCAGGAGTTCCCGTCCGTCAGCGAGTAGGTGGTCTTCGCGACGAGCGTTCGAGCCGTCGGGGGAGACGGTGCGGAGACGCCGGGGAACAGGACCACGCCCGTCACTTCGATCGATGCCGTCGCGCCCGCGGCGCTCGTGATCGTGGATCCGTCGTAGAAGAGCACGTTGCTGCCGAGGTTCGCGACGTGGTCGATCTCGCCGAGCTGGTCGTTCTTGTCTCCCCGCGTTCCGGCGTCGATGATGACCCCGCGTCCGGGCAGCGCTTCGCTCACGATCGGAATTCCGAAGTCCGGGGTTCCGGCGACGGCGAGGATCACGACTTCGATCTTGTCGTTGCGGAGCAGCAGGTCGCCCACACCGCCTTTGAAATCCGTTCCGCCCATGTCGGCGATGTCGGCCGCCGTGAGCAGACGCGCTTCGGCACCCCAGGCCGACGGGGCTGCGAGCAAGCCTACGGAGAGGGAAGCGACGAGGACGGCGATGATTTTTCGCATGGGAACCTCCGGCCGCGTCGGACGCCGGACGCGGCAGAACAGTGGATCGATTCGCTGAGTAGCCGGAGCATCCGCCAGCGTGCGGAATCCTGCTCGATTGATTCCTTATATGGGTTTCGGGCCCCGGAAAGCAATCGATTTCTGGTGTAGAGGGGCGGACGTTGCCGCGAACTCCGGCGCGAGACGCGTGCGTGTGTGCAACTCGCGCTCTAATGGCTCGTAATCACGAGAGACTCCGTTCATTCGGTGGAACTACCTACGAGCCGTCGGAACGGACGAACGACTCGCCCTGAGCAACGCGGCGAAAACCGCCGTCAGCAGCAGCCAGCCGTTCAACGGGACCGCCACCGGCTCCGCTGGAAAGTCCTCGGGGTCGTTGGGATCGGTCCCCGCCGCGACTTCGACCGGGTCGTCGAACCCGTCGCCGTCCGTGTCGGCGAGGAGCGGATTGGTGCCGAGAGCGACTTCCTCGACGTCGCTCAGCCCATCGTTGTCGTCGTCGTCGTCGCAAGCGTCTCCGATTCCGTCGCCGCAGACATCGTCGGAACCCGGGATCGGCAGCGGGAATCCCGCCCCGTTCGGCGGACACAGCTCACCCGGATCGTCCACGCCGCCGACTGCATCGTCATCGACGCCCGCCACCCCCGGCTGACCGTCCGGACCGGGGTCCGTCTCCGAATCGCGCTGGTCGAAGTTTGCGATCAGCGGGCAGTTGTCGAACTCGTCCGGAACGATGTCGTCGTCGTCGTCCGTGTCACAGGCGTCGCCCGAAAGGTCTCCATCGGTGTCCGTCTGGCCGGCGTTTGCCGCGAACACGCAATTGTCCGAGACGTCGGGAACTCCGTCGTCATCGTCGTCGGAGTCGCAGGCATCCCCGAACGAGTCGCCGTCGTTGTCGAGCTGCAGTGCGTTGGGATCGCTCGGGCAGTTGTCACAAGCGTCTCCGACGCCATCGTCGTCGCCGTCGAGCTGGGCCGGGTCGGACAGACTCGGACAGGTGTCACAGACATCTCCGGCACCGTCTTGATCGCCGTCCGACTGCTCGAAGTTCGCGACCAACGGACAATTGTCGCTCGCGTCCGGAACCGAATCGTCATCATCGTCCGTGTCGCAGGCGTCTCCGAGTCCGTCGAAGTCGGCGTCCTCCTGTCCCGAATTCGCGATTGCGGAGCAGTTGTCGCAGGGGTTGCCGACACCGTCCGTGTCCGTGTCCGTCTGGTCGGGGTTCGAGAGGGAAGGGCAGCTGTCGCACGCATTCGGGACCAGGTCGTTGTCCGCGTCGAATCCGAGCGACAGCCCGACCAGGTTGTCGCCCTCATCGAGGTTCAACGCCGAAAACGGGAAGACCGCGACGAAGGCGTGACTCATGACGTCTCCGGGGGACATGTCGTCCGGATCGGGGTCGTTATTTCGATCCGCCTCCCCGTCGGGGCCGAGCAGCGTGGGCGAGCCCGGTGCGAGCGAGAAGTAGACGCTGCCGCCGTCGATGGCGATTGCGTCGATCGCGTCGCCCGCCACGAGTCCGAGCGTGCTTCCGGAACGCCACACGGTCGCCGCGCCCGAAGCTCCGACGCGCGATTCGAGGATGTCTTCGGGGCCGGCGCCGAGCGTCGCCAGGCTCGGCGAGCCCGGCGCCAACGTGAAATACACGCTCGCGTCGAGGACGCCGTCGCCGTCCGGGTCCACCGTGCTCGCGGCGCACATGCTGAAGCCCGACACGTCGTCGATCGAAGCGCCGTCCTCGTCGAGCCCGAGGCCGGGTGATGCGGGCGAACCGCCCACACCATCGCCGTCGAGAACGAGTGTGTGATTGGGCGGGAAGTGGCTGCGGTAGATGTCTCCGGCGGCTCCGCTCTGGCGCTCGCTGTCGATATCGGGCGGGAAGAGCCCTGCGATTCCGGTCGCCGATCGGTCGACTCCGAAGAACAGCACGCCGGACGGAATCGCGTCGACTCCGAAGCTCAACGCCGATGGAACGTCGCCGGCGACGAGGCCGAGATCCGACAGGCCGACGGCGCGGACCGGCCCCGGCAGCGGTCCGGGCCCGGGCGGAAGGCTCGGGCTCAACACCTCGCCCGCTTCCGCCGCGATGACTCCGAGCGTGGGAGAGCTCGGGTCGAGCAGCAGCGATGGAGCGGCGGCTGCGAAGACCGGGCCCGACCCGGCGCACAGGGCCGCGGCCGCAATTGCGGTGAACACCCATGCCCTGCGAAGGGTCGCGATCGACCCGGTCGAGCCCGCCGCTTCCGACTCGCCGTTCGACATCGCCGACAAACCATCTCCCTCCAACCCGGGCCCCCGCGGCAGCCAGCCTACTCCCAATCGCGCCAAAAGAGAATTCGGATGGCGTCGTCGAGACTCGAAACCGGCCGTCGAGCCGGCTCGAACGGCCTCGCCGCACGGATAGGAGGTTGTCGCTTCGCGCCGGTGCGTTGAGGTCGAGTGCAGGATCGGCAACCATGCGGTCGAACCGGCTGTTCGAAGTTCGATCAGCGTTCGATCGGGAGAGTGCGTCGATGGCTGGTTGGCGTCGAACGACCAACGCCCAAATCTCCCGGCTCGCTCGTTTCGTCGTACGTCGCCCGTGGTGGGTCATCGCGGCCTGCGTGCTCCCGGTCGTCGCACTGGCATCGCAGCTGTCGAGTGTCCGATTCGACACTTCCACCGAAGGCTTCCTGCACGACGACGACCCGGCGCTGATCGATTACGACGCGTTTCGCGATCAATTCGGCCGCGACGATCTGATCCTGCTGGCGTTGCGGCCGCCGCGCGTCTTCGACATGGCCTTTCTCTCGACGTTGCGGGAATTGCACGAGCGGCTCGAAGCCGAAGTGCCGTATCTCGACGAGGTCACGAGCCTGATCAACGCTCGGGCCACCCGGGGTTCCGAGGACGAGCTGCTGGTCGAGGACCTGCTCGAGGAGTGGCCGGCGGGCCCGCAAGACCTGCCGCCATTGGCGGCCTGGGTCACGAGCAACCCGTCGTACCGCAACCTGCTGATCTCGGAGGACGGTCGCTTCACCACCGTTGCGATCCGCAGCAGCGCCTACTCGCGCGGCGGAGCGGAAGCGGGCGACGACTTCGCGGCGGCGTTCGACGACGACGCGGAGCCCGGGGCGGGCGAAGCAGGGATCGTCTACCTGACTGACGAGGAGGTCGGCGAAATCGTCGCCAGCGTGCGCGCGATCGTCGCCGACTTCGACGCGCCGGACTTTCCCATCGCCATGGCGGGTTCACCGGTGGCGATGGACGTCGTCAAACGCAACATGCGCGGCGATATGTTGCGTTTCATCCGGCTGACGCTCGTCGCGATCGCGGTCCTGCTCTTTCTGCTGTTTCGCCGGGCCTCGGCGGTCTTGCTGCCCCTGGCGGTCGTGATCCTCGCGCTGGTTTCCACCATCGGCCTGATGACCGCGTGCGGTTCGGCATTGAAACTGCCGACGATGATCCTGCCGTCGTTCCTGCTGGCGGTCGGAGTCGGCGACTCGGTGCACATCCTGACGCTCTTCTTTCGCAGCCTGGACGCCGGTGGTGTCGACAAGCGGCAGGCGATCGTCTCGGCGCTCGAGCATTCCGGATTGCCGGTCGTCCTGACGAGCCTGACGACCGCGGGGGGGCTCTTGTCCTTCGCACCGACCGAGCTGGCGCCGATCTCCGATCTCGGGATCTTCGCACCCGCGGGCGTGATGATCGCGTTGCTGCTCTCGCTGTTGCTGCTCCCGGCTCTGCTCGCAGTGGTTCCGATCCGGTCGCGCGCGAGGGCCGCCGGGGAAAGCGGAGAACTCCGGAATTGGATCGACCGCGTGATCACGGCGACGGGCGACTTCGCGACCCGCAAGCCCTGGCGAGTGATCGGCGCGTGGGCGTTGCTGCTGTGCATCGCGGGACTCGGGGCGGTTCGCATCGATTTCTCCCACAACCCGCTCACCTGGCTGCCCCCGTCGACGCCCGTTCGCCAGGCGACCGAATTGATCGATCGCGAACTCCGTGGCTCCGTCGGCATGGAAGTCGTTCTCACACGCGACGTGGAGAACGGCTGGCACGACCCCGACGCGCTGCGAAATCTGGAGGAGTTCTCGCGCGATGCGGAGGCGTACCGGTCCGGGGAGTTCTTCGTCGGTCGCGCCTTCTCGCTGGTCGACGTGTTGAAGGAGATCCACCGGGCGTTGAACGCCAACGACCCGCGCTACTACGACATCCCGGGTGACCGCGAGTTGATCGCCCAGGAGTTCCTGCTCTTCGAGAACAGCGGCTCCGACGACCTGGAAGACCTGGTGGACAGTCAGTTCCGCCGTGTGCGTCTGACGCTGAAGGGACCGTTTCTCGATGCCGGCAGCTACACCCGCGGACTCGCGGAACTCGAATCGAACCTGTGGAGCCGATTCGGAAGCGATACCGAGATCGTGGTGACCGGCCTGGTGCCGCTGCTCACGCGCACCATGGACGCCGTCATGACCAGCATCGCGGAGAGCTACGCCATCGCCTTCGTCGTCATCACGCTGCTGATGATGCTGCTGATCGGGAGCGCGCGACTCGGCCTGGTCGCGATGCTGCCCAATCTGGCGCCGATCCTGTGCGCCCTCGGATTGATGGGCTGGCTCGGTCTGCCGCTCGACATCTTCACGATGCTGATCGGCAGCATCGCGCTCGGGCTGGCGGTGGACGACACGATCCACTTCATGCACAACTATCGCGGCTATCTGGACGCAGGCTGCGATTCGCGAACCGCGGTCCACCGGACCCTGGAGACGGCCGGCAGGGCGATGCTGCTCACCACCCTCGTGCTCTCGACCGGCTTCCTGATCTTCACGCTGTCGTCCATGAGCAACATCTTCAACTTCGGCATGCTCACCGCCTTCGCGATCGCCGTCGCGCTGCTGGCCGACTTCCTGCTGGCGCCTGCGTTGATGCAGGTGATCCATGGACGAGGGGCCGGCGCGGACTGACGCCGCGGCACCGGGGTGATCGCGTCGGAATCATGCCGGTGGCGCGGGGCTCAGGCGTCCGCGGCGCGCACGTTGACGGGTACGGCGGTCATGCGCGCCATGCCGGTGACGGGATCCCACTCGCGTTCGGGCGACAGCAATTGCGCGGTGTTGCTCCCCGATTTGGCGTCCGGTCGGCCGCCGTCCGGCCGGCCCCAGCAGTGCGCCATCGAGATCACCCCCGGTTCGACCTCGTCGGTGGTCGCGACGACTGCGAGGATTCGGTCCACCTCGGATTCGATCTCGATCACGTCTCCCGCCTCGCAGCCGAGAGCCGCGACATCCTTCTCGTTCATCCATGCGGGGTTCGTGGCGGCCTGCTTCTGTGAGTCGGGGAAGTCCTGTCCCACGGAGTTCAGCACCATCTTCATGCGCCGGCAGATCAGCAGGTGGCTGAAGCGTGAGCGCGCGTCGAGGAAGTCTTCCGCGCGCACCTGCCGGAGCTCGTCGCAGACGCCCGCGGGCGCCAATTGCAGCCGCGCCGCAAGCCCCGGAATGGGCGGCGCGGCAACGGCGGCCACCTCTTCGAAGACCTTGCCGCCGTTGGCATCGCGGATCTCGTCGAGGGGAACGCGCGTGGCCGGCAGGCTCCGCTTCAGCAGGTCGAGCTTCGAGAGCGGCTCGTCGAGCGGAACTTCGCCGCCCGGGAGCTCGATCTTGCCGCCCAACATGCCCGACCAGGCGACGAACGGTTCCCAGTCTTCGAGCGTGTCGAAGTCCGGGTTCACCACCGCCCGTGTGAAATGCGAGTAGGGAACTTCGTAGAAGAGGTCCATGAACTCGGTCAGGTCTTCACGCTCGAGCGAGTGCCGGGCGGCCAGCACGTAATCCGAACGCTTCGCCGTCTCGGAGAGCGAGATGTCGATGGTCACGAGCAAGTCGAGGGATTCGAGGGCCTCGATCATCCGGGCCGAATCGGGTACCGCCACCGCCGGGTTTCCACCCGTCACGATCAACGCCCGGATCTGCTCCTGGCCCGGAGTCAGGATCTCGTCTGCGAGGGTGGTGGTGGGCATCTCGTCGAACATTCGCGACAGGTTCCGGAAGCGCGACGTCGAAGCGCCGCCCAACTGCAGGGTCGGGGGCAGGAGTTCCGGGGCGATGACCTGGGCGGGGCGCGGAACCGGGACGCCGAGCACTCCGGGATTGGGAATCGCTTCGCCCTCCCGGTTGTAGCGGCCGCAGATGCCGTTGATGCATGAAATCAAGTGTTCGTTGAGGGAAGGGTGGGGGCCCATGTCGGGGCCGGTGCCCGAAGAGACGCAGCCCCTCGGCCCGGCGGCAAACAGCCGGGTGGCCTCGAAAAGCTGCGCCCGCGGCACGCCGCTGCGCCGTTCGACGTAGTCGGGGCTGAAGTCCGCCAGCGCGGCTTTCAGCTCGGCGAGGCCTTCGGTGTGCTCGGCGCAGAAATCGCGATCGTGGAGCTCCTCGTCGAGGATGATGCGCAGCATGCCCGCGAGCAGGCTCGTGTCCTCGCCCGGTCGAAGTTGCAGGTGGATGTCGGATCGCCGGGCCACCTCGCTGCGACGGGGGTCGACGCAGATCAGCTTCAGGCCCCGACGCCGGGCATCCTCCAGGGTCTTGAACGGATTCGTGCCGGGGATGCCGCCCGGCAGCGTGAGGCCCGAGACGAGGGGGTTGTTGCCGATGCTCATGATCACGTCCGCGCTGGCGAAGCTGTGAGGGCCGGCGCCCCACACGCCCTGCCGGGCGACGGCCACGATCTTCGAAGGCTGATCGATCGTCATCGTCGAATAGTTCGAGCACGAGCCGATGCCCCGGTGCCAGGCCCGGATCAGCGGCAGCAGACCGGAGTTCGAGTAGGCCGCGGTGCCGCTGTAGGAGCCGATGGCGCGCGGCCCGTGCGCGGCGAGGATGCCCGCCAGTCGCTCGCCGATTTCGCGCACGGCCCGGCGACTCCCGATCGCTTCGAAGCTGCCGTCGGTGCAGCGTCGCAGCGAGCCGCGCAGGCGGTTGGGTCCGGCCTGCTGGTGGGCGAGCTGCCGCCCCTTGATGCAGGTGTAGCCACCGGAGAGCGGGTCCTGCCGGTCGCCGCGGAGACCCACGATGCGCTCGTCGGCGACGTCGACCTCGAGGCCGCAGTAGGCGGTGCAGATGCGACAGTAGGTCTTGTGGGCCCGGACCCGGCCTTCGCCCGATGCGCCGGGAGTGGAGACGCTCGTCATTCGGATCTCCTGCGCCTCAACCGGCCCCGTCGGCGCGATCCTTCATCCCGTACTTCTCGAACGGCCCGATGAAAGCGTGCTCGTAGAGTCCGTAGCCGACGCGGTCCGCGTAGCGGTAGCGGCCGACGTGATCGACGATGGTGAGCTGGCCGAGCGTGGCGATGTCGGCGGTCACGTACTCCTTGCCCTCTACGACGAGCGGACCCTGGTACATGCCGTGTCGCCACTCGGGCTCGAGCGGCGTGTAGCCCGTGCCGATCGCGATGAAGGCGTGGCACAGCGGCTCGCAGCTGATCTCGATCGCTCCCGACGGTGCGTCGGGAAAGCGCAGGATCGAGCCGCACATCATGCGTGTGCCGGGGGTGAGCTTGTGTTCGTAATCGACCAGGCCGAGGTTCTCGATCGGCTTGGTCGGATCGTTCCAGATTCGCCGCGCGTCGTAGAGCGCGACGGTTCCGTCGTCTTCTTCGTTCAGGATGAAGAGGATGGTGTGGTCGTCGAACTGCATCGGGAAGTAGTTCCACATCCCCGACAGCGAGCCGGGACCGTTTGCGTGGATGCCCTCGGGTTCCGGTTCGCCGTGCGGGCGGATTCCCCAGGAGCGATCGCGCGTGCCCCACCAGCGGTCGGGCGTCACCTCGAATTCTTCGTCGCCGACGCGCAGGGTTCCCTGCCAGCATCCCGTCTGCGCAAACCGCGAAGTGTCGAAGAGAACGCGACCGTGGCGGCGAATGAACTGGTTCTGCTCTTCGACGGCCGGAATCGCGCCCTTCCAACGCAAGTCGGCCGCGATGCCGTGCTCGTTCTCTTCGAGCACGAAGCGCAGCTCTTCGAGCGGCTTCACGACTTCGATGCGGAACGGGCCGACGCTGGTGTCCATGCGATCGCCGAGTTCGCGCGAGGCGCGCACGACCCGGTAGGTTTCGCCGCGTTGGACGCAAGCGAAGGCGTCCTGGACCGCGAGATTCGGATATTGGCCGAGTCCCATCACCATGAACAGATCGTCGCTGCAGGCGTGCATGTTGAAGTAATAGCGATCGTAGAAATTGCGATCGCTGGTCTGGACGAAGCGCACGGGCTGGTTCGTCTGGTGGACCGGGAAGTCGTCCCAACTTGAAATCATCGATTCGCACTCCATTCGGCCGACCGGGGGCCCGCCGGTCGGTCGATTCTAGCGCTTCGATCGCTTCCAGCTGCAGCTCGCCGGAATCGGAGTCGACGCTCCGGCGCGGCGATCGGACCGGAACCGGCGTCGGGCAACTCGGCGCTGCGGGCCGGTCGCGCCGGCCCGGGCTATCATCGCGCGCATGGATGGACGGCTTTGTGCAGGCCTGGAAACGTCGCTCGAATCCGGCTGGAAACGCCCCGTCGCGAGTCGATTCCAAGGTCGTTTCCGCGACGATTTGCGCTGAAGCCCGTCGTTGGCCATGTCGTCCCGGTTCCCGTTGGTCAGCATCATCATCCCGCACTATGCGGGCACCGAAATCCTGCTGAATTGTCTCGCCAGGCTCGCCGCCGGCTCCCAGGATCCGGATACCGAGATCATCCTGGTCGACAACGCCTCCAGCGACGGCAGCGTGGCCGAAGCGCAGCATCGATTCCCCGGCATCCGGGTGCTCCGACTCGAAGAGAACCAGGGCTATGCGGGTGGTTGCAACCGCGGAATCGAAGTTGCGCGCGGCAAGTACGTAGTGCTGCTGAACGACGATACGGAGATCGATCCGGCCTGCGTGAGCGAACTCGCGCAGGCGGCGGAGCTCGATCCGACGGTCGCGGCCTGCCAACCGAAGATCCGCTCGTTGCGCGAACCGTCGCAATTCGAGTATTCGGGCGCTGCCGGAGGCCTGATGGACGTCTACGGCTACCCGTTCTCGCGCGGGCGACTGATGGACGACGTCGAGGCCGACGAAGGGCAGTACGACGAGCCGGTCGAGATCTTCTGGGCGAGCGGCGTCTGCATGCTCATCCGCAAGCAGGTCCTCGACGAGGTGGGCGCCTTCGACGAAACCTTCTTCGCCTACATGGAAGAGATCGATCTGTCGTGGCGGTTCCATCTCGCCGGACATCGGGTCGTCTACGTGCCGACCGCCGTCGTCTACCACATCGGCGGCTACTCGCTCGAACGCAAGAACGTGCGTCGGATGTTCCTGAACCATCGCAACAGCATGATCATGCTGCTCAAGAACTACTCGGCTCGTTCACTGCTGTGGGTGTTTCCGGTGAAGATCGTCCTCGAGCTGTTCATCTTCGCCGGTGCGCTGCTTCGGAATCCGCGCCGCTCGCAGGCGGTCCTGCTCTCCTTCGGTTGGCTCCTCGAGAACTTCGGCCTGGTGCTGCGTCTGCGCGAATCGGTGCAGGCGGTGCGGATGGTGTCCGATCGGGTGATCTTCTCGCGCTTGTACTACGGCATGGCCCCGATCTGGTACTTCCTGTTCGGGATCCGGCACGTGACCGATCTCCCCGATATCGAGCCGGTGTTGCAGCAGCCGTATCGGGGCGGGCGGGAGTTCAACAGGATCGGAACGATCCACCCGCGCCATCGGAACTTCCTGTTCGCCTACATGGACCAGGCGCCGATCTCGCTGGCATTGATGCGCGCCATCGAGTGCGATCTCTTTTCCGGGCTCTCGTTCGAACGCCCGATTCTCGACGTCGGCTGCGGCGATGGGACGTTTGCACGAATCCTGTTCAACGGCGTCACCGTCGATGCCGGCGTCGACGACGACGTCGAGCGGATCGAGTGGGCCGAGCGGATGCGTTGTTACGACGATCTCCGGACGGCGAAGCTGGAACGCCTGCCCTTCGAATCCGGACGTTTCGCGACGGTCTACGGCAACCACGCCCTCGAACACATTTCCGACATCGAAACCGCACTTCGCGAGATCCACCGGGTGCTCAGGCCGGGCGGGATCTTCTACATGACGGTGCCGACCCCGCGTTGCACGGAGTATCTGCTGTGGCCGACGGTATTCGAGCGGATCGGACTCTCGGCGTTGGCGGACTGGTATTCGCGGCTCATGCTTCGGTTGTTCGAGGCGAAGCACGTCCTCGAAGACGAAGAGTGGTCGGAGCTCCTCGAGCGATTCGGCTTCTCGGTGGAGAGCAATCGGCAGTACATGCCCCGCAAGGCGGCGCGCCTCCAGGATCTGTTCCTGGCGTCGGCGATCGCCTCGACGGTTTCGAAGTTCTTCTTCGGCAGGCGGCTGATCTTTCCGCGGCTGCATCGCGTAAAGGTCCGGCTGTATCGGCGATTCCTTCTGCCGGCCTATGAAGAGCGTTCGCCGCAGGGGAGTTCCACGTTGCTCGTTGCGCGAAAGGCGCAGGATGGTGACGGTGGCGTTCGGGATCGCCGACGCGACGACTAGTCCGCCGAGCGGCGGATCACGGCCGGGCCGAGGCAACGACGGTGATCGTCCGGAACGGGTTCGCCGCTCTCGTTCCGGCGCCGCCTGCCGCGCATGCAATCGGGATCTTTTAGCACCGGGCCGCTAGCATATCGGCGAGATGCAGGAATCCGATCCGACAGCGCCGGGGAGGCCCCTCGCGGAATCCCGAATCGAAGCCGGGGCGGCGCGTGTCTGACTCGAACGCGTCCGATCTGACGGGTGACAACCGGAAGATCTGGGAAGCCAGCCCGCCGACCTTCGTCGATCGGCGCGTCGAGACGATCCTGGAGCTGCTCCCACGGCTCGGGCCCGAAGCCAAGCTGCTCGACGTCGGTTGCCTCGAAGGCAGCTATACGCGCATGTATGCGGACACCGTGGGCGCGGGATCCGTCCACGGAGTGGATGTATCGCTTACCGCCGTCGCCCGCAGCAAGGGCATCGAGGCGATCGAGTTCGATCTGAACTCGGGCGAGAAGCTCCCCTATGCCGATGCCGAGTTCGACGTCGTCGTCTGCATCGAATCCCTGGAGCACATCTACCCCACGGACTTCATGCTGAGCGAAATCCGGCGGGTGCTGAAGCCGATGGGAACCGCGATCATCGACGTTCCCCGGCTCGACTCCTTCCTGAACATCGCCCTGTTGACGCTGGGGTATCAGCCGCCCGGGATCGAGTGCTCTCGCGAGCGGCGCTACGGATCGATCAACGACGACAGCCTTCTCACCGGGCACGTTGCGTATTTCACCCGCCGCGCGCTCCTCGAAATGCTGGAAGGCAGCGGATTCAGGGTCGTCGAAGCGCGCCAGGTCGGGCAGCGGACCGGGTGGCTGATGTTGCAGGAGGCGGAGGGTCGGAAGGTGGGCGTCGTCGTGCGTCTTCTGTGGTGGCTCTACGACGTTCTTTCGCCCAAGAAGGAATACATGGTGGTGAAGGTCACGACGGACGGATGACGAACGCGATCCGATGGAAATCGGCGCCGCTGATGCGGCATTCCGAATCCGTCGTCTTCCTGATCATCTTCATCTCGGCGATGGTCTACTTCGATTCGACGGTCCATCTCACCCTCGAATTGCGGGACGAGGGGTTCCTGCTCTACCGCATCGCGCGCGTGGCGGACGGCGAAATCCCGAACCGTGATTTCATCGAGGAATACGGCATCGGCGTATACGCGCTGACCGCGCCGATCTTCGAGTTGTTCGGCAAGTCGGTCTACGCGATCCGCGAGCTTCTCGTCGTCATTCGAGCGCTGGGCGTGGCCTTGTCGTACGCGATCGCACGCCACTTCGTCTCGCGCCCCTTCGCGCTGATCGCTGCCTTCATCGCAGCGGCGCATTGGGGGCGCGTGGTCTGGGCGGTCAATACTCCGTATGCCGCCTTGCTGACGGTTCCCATCTGCATGTCGTCGCTGGCCCTGCTGCTGCACGGCCAGACGCGAGGTTCTCGCGGCGCCTACTTCTGGTCGGGAATCGTCTGTGGAGCGGCGCTCACGTTCAAGTGGACTCTCGCCGCAGTGAGCGCCTACGGCATGGTCCTGGCCATCTGTGCGGGCGCGATGCTGCAAGCGCCGCCGCCCGACAGCCCGCGAAGCCACCGGGCCCCCGTCCTGCTCGCCTGGGTCGTGGCGGCTGCCGCGATCGTCGTGCCGTTCCATGCCAGCTTGTCCGCATACGACTACCTGCTCCACATCGCGCCGATCCATCTGTTGATCGGGTTGATCGGCTTTCGCTTCGCGCGTTTCGGAGACGGCCGGGCGGCCGTTCGCGTCGCGCTGCCGCTGGTCGCGAGATATTGCATCGGCTTCATCGTGATCCCGGGTCTCGTTGCCGCGCTCTACCTGTCGTGGGGCGCACTCGGCGATCTCTTCTACAACACGGTTCAGCGACCGCTGCACTATCGCAACTACTACGAGTCGGTCCGCGCGCCTCGGTTCGGAAGTCTGCTTCTGCTGGTTTGCGTGGTTGCGTGGGTCACGGCCGTGCTGGCGGGGCTTCGCCGTTCCTATCGCGTCGCCATCCCGATGGTCGTCCTGGGCGCGCTGCTGGCGCCCATCGGATTCGCGACCATCCAGGCGCGTGGAAACATCTCGAGCGCTCTGGAGTTCCTGCTGCCGCAACTGCCCGCGATCAGCGCCTTCGCAACGCTCGCGTTTCTCGCGGTTCCACTCGCACGTTCTCGATCGCTCGAACCGGGCACGGCATTCACCGCGGTGATTGCGGCGCTGTTCTTCCAGGAAATGATGAGCTTCCAGATCTTCCCGCGCATCTCGTACAATGCGTTCTTCATGCTGCCAACGCTGGGGCCCGTGTTCGCCTATCTCTGCTACCGCGGGTACTCCTTCGCCAGCGCAGACGATGCGCCCACGACCCGTCCGCGACGCGTACTCGCCTTCGTCGCGGTGGCGTTGGTGCCCGTACTCACCGTGGGCGAAATCGTCCGGACCGCGCTCGTCGCACCCGGTCCGAGTGCGCTCGCCCACACGGCTCTCCGGGCCCCCGCGCTCGCGGGCATCCGGCCCAGGCCCGATCTCTACGAGCGGGAGGACCTCGCCGCGTTCGATGCGCTGATCGTGCGTCTGGAGCGACTCGAGCCCGCCGATGCGCCGATCTTTGCGGTCCAGAACGAACCCATGATCTATTTCCTGAGCGAGCGAAAGCCGCTGTTCGCGGATCACGGCCTGGTCCTGTTCCTGGCCGGCTGGGGAATGCTTCCCGCGAACGACCCGTATGCGCCGTCGCCATCCGCATTGATCGAACGCCTTTCCCGGACGCCGGATGCGATCGTCGTCATTCGAGAGCACGACAAGACGACCAGGAATTTCATCCAATATTATCCGCAGGTGATGCGCTACATCCGTACCAACTTCGGCATCGAGTACCGGATCGGCGACTACCGCATCCTGCGCAGGATCGAAGCGACCTAGATGATGGGGATGGAATCGTTCGACGTTCGGCGAACCGCGATCGTGGCCGCGACACTCGCGTGCTTCGTGCTCGGCGTGGCGGGCGCTCTGCGGGTCGTGGGCTGGTCCAATCTGTCGGGCGGCGGCGTCGACGGTATTCAACAGCCGATCGCGTTCGACGACTACGCGCTGCAGTTCTACTACGGCCAGCTCGGGGGGCGCTTCTTGAACGAAGGCGGCGTGACCTACGGCTACGACCCGAACTTCATGGCGGGG
>Ga0055476_10000094_pt1 | contig 19867 bp, 15 predicted proteins | sample Muzzi_CordC_D2_FD_57682 | JGI IMG/M metagenome (GOLD analysis project Ga0055476, IMG submission 57682) | Wetland microbial communities from San Francisco Bay, California, USA, that impact long-term carbon sequestration - Muzzi_CordC_D2 | ecosystem: Environmental > Aquatic > Marine > Wetlands ... | reverse complement strand
GCTGTTGGCGACTGATTCCGGAGCGGAAGCGGCGACGCGCAAATCGTGGTCGAACGCGGTTGCAACCGGCGCGGCGTACGGAATCGCGTTGTTGTTGTGGCCCGGCATGCTGCTCCATGTCGGCCTGGTGGAAATTGGGCTGCTCGTGTATCTGCTCGGGCTCGCACGCCGCGATGCGGCGATCGGGTTCGCGGGTCGTCTGGCGGCCGTACACGCGGTGGCATTCGCGTTGCTGCTTTCCTTCGGGTCGACGAGCACTTGGCTGGTGTGGAGCCGATTCAGTCCGGTCGTCTCGTCATGGTTCCAGCCGTGGTACTTCGGCGCGGGAACGCTGTTCTGCCTCGGATGCCTGCTTCTCTGGAAGTCGGGAATCGGATCGAAGACCCGCGCCGGCCGGATCGTCGGCGCCGTCGGAATGGCGGCGATTCTGCTGGTATTGAGCGCGTGGTGGTTTCCGGAACTCGTGAATGCGTTCGGAGACGCGTGGAAGTGGTTTGCGAAGCAGGACGGTTTTCAGGAGCACGTGGCGGAATCGCAGTCGCTGTTCCGCTCGCGCGACGGAGGATTCACGCTCAGTGTCGCCTTGCTCCGACTCTCGGCCTTTGCGTTTTTGGCCCCGATTGCACTGGCGATCGGTTTCGTGACGGTCCAGCGCCGACCGGACCGCGCGGCGATCCGATTGTTGCTGTGGTGGAGCCTCGGCCTGTGTGTGGTGACGATCTTCCAACGGCGCTTCTTCAACTCGGCATCGGTAGCCATCGCACTGCTGTTCGCGCTCAGCTTTCGAGGCGTCTACTCGCGCCTTTCGTCGACGTTTCAGTATCGATCCGGGCCACGCCGGATCGCGAAGACCGCGCTCGCCGTATGTGCGGTCTTCCTGCTCCTTCCGACGTTGGCGAGCTACCGCGACTATCTCGCGAACGTCGCGTCCGGACTGAGGGGGGAAGAACCGAATTTCAGCTACGAGACGCGCAAGAAGTTCGCAATGGTGCAGATGTCGAACTGGCTTCGAACCCGAACGCCGAATCCCTCCGCCTGGCTCGACGCGAACGCCCGACCCGAATACGGAATCCTGGCGCCGTGGACGATCGGGCACGTGCTCGAATACGAGGCGAGGCGTCCGACGGTCGCGACCAACTTCGGCGACGACATCGGACGCAAGAACTATCTGCTCGCGCGGCGCTATTACCAGAGCGAAGAGGGACCCGCGGCGGAGATTCTCGACCGGCTTCGGGTCCGTTACGTGATTGCACAGGAGGTTCCGAACTTCCTCGGTGAAGACGCTCTTCCGAGCTCGATGTTCTTCTCGCTCTTCCATCACGATGGTTCGCGCTTCGAAGGCGATCCAACCGATCGCAACCGTCCGGCCCGACCCGCGCTCGAACGACATCGTCTGATCTACGAGTCTCCACCGATGGGGCGAACGGATCCGCCGAGCCGCTCCCTGTTCAAGGTGTTCGAATACGTTCCCGGAGCCAGGGTGGTCGGACACGCAGCTCCAGGGGCACGAATTCGCGCGACGTTGCCGGTTCGGAGCAACCGTCGGCGCTGGCTCCGCTATACGGCCGAAGCAGTCGCCTCGCCGTCCGGGGAATACGCGTTCAGGTTTCCCTACGCGAACCGCGGCGGCCCGAGTGCGGTGAAGGTGGCAGCCGCCTATCGATTCGAGTGCCGCGGCGATATTGCCAGCGTGACCGTCGACGAATCCGCGGTGAAGAGTGGAACGACCCTTCCCGGACCGGATCTCTGTCCTCTGGATCGGAGCCGTTCGGAATCGACGAGCGGCTGAGCGACGCGTTCACGCCGGTACCGCCCCGAATCGTTCGCTCTCCCGATTTCGGATCGCTCGGATGCGACATGCGCCGCGATTCCAGTGGCTTGCGGGCGACGGTTGCACACCCGAGAGGCTTCGAGGCCACGGAGGCGTCGAAGCAGGGAACAGTGAGGCGACAATCCGAGGGGAATGTGCCACACTTCTTGAGGCAGTGACCGGGACCCATTGGGTTCGCCTGCCCCACGACAAGAGCAAACCCGACGGAAGTCGGGGACGCAAAGCCAGTGCCCGGCTTCGGTGGTACCGAGGGGGTCGAACGGCTGCCGAAAGGGGTTCACGATGCGACCGACCGATCGACGCTCGACATTCCTGATCGCGCTGATCTTGTCCACGGTTTCCTGCTCGATCCCCCCTGCGATCGAGCGCGGGAACGTGATGGCGCAAGACGAGTCTTCGAAATCCGCAGCGACCCCGGAGATGCTCGTCAGCGAGGTCGAGGGAATCGCGAGCGTTCTCTCCGATCGAAATCCCGGACTCCTTCCCGCCGAGGCGTCGCACCTCGCGGCAGTGATCGTGAAAGAGGCCCATCGGGCCGGGCTGCCGCCAAAATTCGTGCTGGCGGTGATCGAGGTCGAAAGCAGCGGTCGCCACGATGCGATGTCGGAGGCCGGTGCGCTTGGCCTGATGCAGATCATGCCGGCGACGGGCGAATTCATCGCGAGTCGGCTCGACGTTCCATGGCGCGGTCGCGAGAGCCTCTTCGACCCCGCGATCAACGTTCGACTCGGCGTGAACTACCTGGAAGAGCTGATCGGCCGTTACGCGAACGTGCGAACCGCCCTGGCCGCGTACAATGCCGGACCCGGCAATGTCTCGCGCCGAATCCAGAGCGGCAAGCCGATTCCGGCGGCGTATGCGGACAAAGTGCTGGCCGCGTACGGCGAGTCCGACGAGGAGATCTAGGCGCGAGATCCGAAATCGGCTGACGCGGCCGGGAAGCAGCGGTTCACCTCCTTGAACTATCGTAGACGGTGCGAGCGGGTGTTCGGCACGGAGCGGCGATGACGATCGAAGCGAACAAGGAGCTGGCGCGAAACTTCATCGATGCGCTGAGTCGCGCCGACACCGATTGGGTGCTGGAACACTACGCCGACGACATGGTGATGTGGACCGCAGGCTCCTTGCCGATCTCCGGCTTGCACCACAAGTCCGAAATCCGCGCGATGATGGACGGAATTCTGGGCGCCTTCCCGAGCGGACTCCGTTTCACGATCGCCACTCTCACTGCCGAGGGCGACCGTGTCGCGATCGAAGCCGAATCACGCGGGATTCACGCGAGCGGAAAGCCGTACCACAACCAGTATCACTTCCTGATGCGAATTCGAGACGGCTTGGTGATCGAATTCAAGGAGTACCTCGATACGCTCCATGCAAACGAGGTGCTCCTGGGCGGTTGAAACGATCGCGCGTCCGTATCCGGCCTGCGTCAGCTCGCGGGCCCGGATCCGAGGCTCAGCATGAAGCGGGTACCCTGATCCATGCGCTCGGTATTCACCATCGCCCGGCGCCCGTCCTTCGTCGCGGTCAACAGCTTGCCCCTGCCGAGGTCGTTCACGCCCTCGACCGACCAACCTTCGGCGGTCAGGCGGTCGCGATAGAATTCGATGATGTCGTCGGCGCTCGCCGCGGATTCGAACGCGGCGATGGCCGTGCCGCCGGTCGTTTCGATGGCGGACTGGGCCACGGCACCCGGATACGCGGGCAGATCGCTGCCGAAATCGCTCGGAACCGAGACGTCGCCGCCGATCTGCGCCTTGAAGGCATCGCCCGATTCGGTTTCGCCGCTGTAGCGGATTTCGCCCTCGCTGCCGGCTTCGGCATTCAGCGGAGGCTCGGGCTTGATCGGGGCCGCGGCGGGTTTCCGTTCCCCGGCCTGCGGAGCCGTCTTGTCGTCGCCACCGCATGCGGAGACCGCGAGTGCGAGCCCGAGGATCAGCGCGACTGCCACCCGGAATTGGAACTTGACCATCTGGAAATCCCCCCATTCGATTGCGGCCATCCTACCTCGGCTCGAGGCGAACGTGTAGTGGAGAAATTGCTTCGAACGGAGGTCCGCACGCGCGGCGGCGATTTCGGCGATCGAATCAGGAGTCGCCCCCCAGGGTGGTGGGCCGCCTGCCTGCCACTTCTCGAGTCGGCTCGAACGGTCCGCCGCGATGCGCCTTCCGCCGCTCTATTTCGAAGCGCGGCGGGCGTTCGAACGTTCGTGTACGACGTTCGCGCCGATGGTGTCGCTCGGTTGCGAAGTCCACAAGAGCATCGCCGCGTACGCGCGCCACGGGCGCCATCGCTCCGATCTCTTCCGGAGTCGCGACGCAGAAATCGGCCCCGCGGAATTCGCGAGTGCGCGGCGCAATCCGAGATCGGAATGGGGAAAGGCATCGGGTTCATGGAGAGCGCGCATTGCGATGTAGTGCGCGGTCCACTCGCCGATTCCCCGCAAAGCGGTCAATCGCGCGATGGCATCAGCGAGGTCGCACGGTCCATCGAGGTCGAGTTCGTCCGACGCGACCGCGCGCGCGAGTGATCGGATCGCTTCCGCTCTTGTCTCGGGCAAGCCGATCGCGGCAATGTCGCTCTCGGCGAGGACTGCGGCTGTCGGAAAGAGGAACGCGAGATCGGGATCGTCGTCGGTCATGCAGGCCGCGCGGCCGAAGCGCGCTGCGAGCCGGCCGCTCAGCGTGGTGGCTCCCCTGACCGAGATTTGCTGCCCGAGCACTGCGCGCACCGCGAGTTCGAATCCGTCCCAGGCACCCGGAACGCGGACACCCGGATTCCCGCGCAGGCGCTTTGCCAGGATCGGATCGCGTCCGAGGTCGGTTGCAATGATGGCCGGATCCGCTCCGAGGTCGAAGATGCGCTGTGCGCGCTGAGAGATCGTCTGGAGGTGGCGCGCATCGTCGAGCCGAATGCGGGCGACCAGCTCGTTGGCTCCGGGAACGGGAGCGACCTCGAGCAGACCTTCACTGCCATCGATCACGAGCGTTCGTCGATAGCTGTGCTCGGAAACGCATTCGACGCCGGGTATCGCGCGGATTGCGAGGAAGCGTTGCATGGCGACCCAATCGAGCGGCGGGCGATAGGCGAGACTGAGTGTGAGGTTGCAGCCCCCGTCGTTTCGCATCTCGTGCCCGCGTCGGCTGCGCAGCTCGCGCGGTGATCTGCCATAGGTGCCGCGAATCGCGTCGTTGAAGCGCCGGACGCTCGAAAAGCCCGACGACAATCCGACCTGCACCATCGGCAACGAAGTCTCGTCGATCAGCCGCTTGGCGAACAGGACGCGTCGGGTCTGGGCAACGGCGACCGGGGATGCGCCGATGTGTCGCCGGAACAGACGACGAAGCTGTCGCTCTCCGATCCCGACCCGGGCCGCCAGCTCGTCGACGCTGCCGCGGTCGAGCGCGCCGTCCGCGATCAGCCGCAAGCTGCGCGAGACGGTCGTCGATGTGCCGAGCCACGCCGGGGTGCCGGGGGCGGTTTCGGGGCGGCAGCGGCGGCAGGGCCGATAGCCGAGTTCGGCCGCCGCGGCCGCGCACGGCAGGAACAGACAGTTCTCGGCTTTCGGTGTGGGCGCCGGACAGATGGGGCGGCAATAGATGCCGGTCGACCGGACGGCCGTGAAGAATCGGCCGTCGAATCGCGGGTCGCGTGTTCGCAGGGCTCGGTAACAGTGCTCGGGATCGAGGTCCATGCGAAAGCAGTATCGCGTGTCCAGGCTGGATCTGGCCATTTTCGGACACGGCCGCCGTCGCAGCGGGAGCTCGGGAAGTGCACCCGCCTAGGGGGGCGGCGCGAGCGATGCGCCCGCGGGCTCGGAGCGACGGATGACGGCCAGCAGTTCCTCGCCGTACTTCTCGGCCTTCGCGGGCCCGATCCCGTGCGCGAGCTGCAGCTCGGCGGCGCAACGCGGACGCAGTCGTGCGAGATCGCGCAGGCTGCGGTCGCTCGCGACGACGTACGGCGGTACGCCCTCGCGGTGCGCGACCTCGCGGCGATAGCCTCGCAACGCCTCGAAGATTTCGGTGGCCGCTGCGTCGAGCTCCTCCAACGGCGCGGAATCCGTGCTGCGACGCATTCGCGCGGCGGTCGCTCCAGCGGGTAGCGGCGATCGTCGATACGAAGGCAACAACAGTCGGGCAGGGCGAATTCCGCGCATCACCGCCGTACCGTCTTCCGAGAGCACCACCACCGGGCGATCGCCACCGCTGAAATCGACCCAGCCGGCCGTGACGCAGCGGCGCAGCAGCCGCAACAGCCAATCTTCGCTGCACTCCGCGAGGATTCCGAACGTCCGGGTGTGATCGAGGCCTGAATTCACGAGTCGCGGATCGGATTCTCCGCGCAGCAGCTTTGCTGCGGCCGCGATTCCGAAACGTCCGTGGATTCGGGCAACGGCCGACAATGCCTTGCGGACGACCTCGGTGACGTGTTCGGGGTCGGCCTGCTCGTTGTCGACGAGGTCGAGACAGACGTCGCAGCGTCCGCAACCTTCGAGCGTCTCTTCTTCGTCGCCGAAGTAGCGCAGGATGGCGTCGTGGCGGCAGCTTCCCCCTTCGGCCCAGCGCATCAATTCGAGGAACACGTTCCATTTGTGCCGGACGGTTTCGACGTCGAGCGAACGGCCTTCTACGTCGCTGTCGATCAGGTGCCTGCGCAGCGACATGTCGCCGGGGTTCACGAGCAGCAGGCCGACGGCGTCGGCACCGTCGCGTCCGGCACGACCGACTTCCTGGTAGTAGGCTTCGATCGAACCGGGTGGGCCGAGGTGGATCACGGCGCGCACGTCGGCCCGATCGATCCCCATGCCGAAGGCGTTCGTTGCCGCCACGATTTCGGTCTCTCCGGCCGCGAAGGCCGATTGAACCGCGTCGCGGGCGTTGCCGGGCAGCCCCGCGTGGTACGCGGCGGCGCGCCAACCCGCATTCGCGAGCCGTTGCGCCTCCTCTTCGCTGGACTTGCGCGTGGGGGCGTAGACGATCGCGGATCCCCGTCCTCCGCCCGGCACCCCGAGTGTTTCCTCGAGCACTGCGTCGACGTTCGTCTCCCGCTCCCGTTTCGACTTCACTTCGCGGGCCCGCAACGCCAGATTCGGGCGCGCGAAACCGCGCAGGATCTGCGGCGTGTCGGCGTCGAGGCCCAGCCGTTCGAGGATTTCGTCGCGTACGACCGGCGTCGCGGTAGCGGTGCACGCCAGCGCTCGCGCGCGCGGCAGATCGTTCAACATCTCGCCGATCTGGAGGTATTCGGGGCGGAAATCGTGACCCCACTGGCTGATGCAATGGGCCTCGTCGACGGCGACGAGAGGGCAATCGAGGTCGCGGAGCAGCGATCGGAAGCCCGGAAAGGTCAACCGCTCGGGCGCGACGTAGATCAGCTTGTAGGCGCTGCGCGCAGCTTCGCTCATGCGCCGATGCAGCTCCGAGGGCTCGAGCGTGGAGGCCAGATAGCTCGCGGCGATTCCGCGCTCGCTGAGAGCCGCGACCTGATCCTGCATGAGCGAGATCAACGGGGAGATCACGACCGTGGTACCGGCGAGCAGGCTGCCGGGCAGCTGATAGATCAGGCTCTTGCCGCCACCCGTCGGCGCGACGAGCAACAGCCGACCGACATCGAGCAGGCTGCGGACCGCTTCGAGCTGGCCCGGCCGGAAATGTTCGTACCCGAGCCGCCGGAGGCCCGCTTCGAGCTCCGCGTCTCCGAGCGTCGAATCGATGGGGTTGTGCGAATCCTGGGCGGTGCTCGACATGGGCTCTCGTTCGGCGGGGCCGCACGGGGGGGGGAGGGCAGGCTAGCACGACTTCGCCGGCGAAATCGCCTGCGCCGAGCGCTTCGGGCCCGGGACCTCGGCGCCGATCGGAGAGCGATCGAGTGCTGGCGGCCGCTGCCGTCGGGCGACTACGACGCCGAGAGGTCGCGAAGCAGCGGCGACGGCGTCCCTACACACGTGAGCCAGAGTTGGTGGACCGCTCGGGTCGCGCCCACGTGAAGCCGTCGCCGCGCCGCGTCCGTATCCGGGTAGTTCTCGTACGTCACATCCGCGAGGATCACGTAATCGAATTCGAGGCCCTTCACCTGCTCGACCTCGGTCACTTCGATTCCGGGTGCGAAGGTGAATTCCTGATTCACGACGCGGCGAACTTCCAAGAGCTCGGTCGCGCGCAGCCCCGCATGGAAGCGCTCGCTGATCGCCGGCGAAGGTGTCAGGATCGCTACCGATGCCATCGGCTCCTCTCGCATCAGGTCGGCGAGGGCATCGGATAGAAACGCGATGCAGGCTCCGCGATCGCGGAAGCGAAACAGCTCGACGGGTGGACCCGATCGCGTGGTGATCGGCGGTTCGTCGTCCTCGCGCAGATCACCCAGTAGCGACAGCGAGAAATCGACGATTTCGCGCGACGAACGGTAGGCGACGCGCAGTGTCTGGATTTCCGCACCGTGAACGCCGAGCTGGCCGAGGAAGGTGCTCCAGGAAGTGAATCCGCTCTTCGTCACGACGTGTTGCTGCGTGTCGCCCGCGAGCGTGATGCTGCGGTTCCGATCGAGGCAGTCGATCAGGACCTGGATTTCGATCGGCGAGAAATCCTGGACCTCGTCGATCGCGACGTGGCGGAATCTCAAGGGCCGTTTGCCGTGGCTGCGAAGCGCGCCTACCCGCAGCTGCCAGGCGCGCAACAGCAGCGCATCGTCTTCGGGGTCGAGCTCCGCCTGGGCTTCGGGCTCGCGGGCGAGGTGCGCCTCGAGCGCTTCGGCGGCGCGGCGATTCGATTCGACGAATCGGCGAATCTCGTCGTTCTTGATTTCGCCGGGCGCCACCTCGGCGAAGCAGCGTTCGAGGATTTCGCTGTGGGTGAGCACGCTCAGCCAGTCGTCGACTGCCTGAGGGCCGCTGGCCGGGCCCGGGACGCGTGCCACCTGCTGCTCGAGCGCACGGGCGAGCGCGGGGTGGAGCTTCAGACGCTGGATCAGCTCCGGCGTGTCTTCGCGAATGGCGAGCGGAAGCTGCGGGAAATGACGTCGGCGTTGGTCCGCAGCCCATTCGCCGTAGGTGAGAGTCCGCACGTTTTCGACCCCGAGCGCGGGCAGTACATGGCTGACGTAGTTCCGCAATGCGGGTGAGAAGACGATGAAGACGGTCTCTGCAGAGTCGAAGCCGGGATCGTCGAATGCGAGGTAGGCGATGCGATGGAGTGCGACGGTGGTCTTGCCCGAACCGGCGGTCCCGCGGATCGCGAGAAAGCCGGTGGATGGGCGGGTGATCAGCTCGAATTGGTCGGGGTCGATCAGGCTGGTGATTTCCGGCAGGTGCTTGTCGATGCGACGGCGCGTTCCCGCGAGGTCGGTGCCCAGGCGGCGCTCGGATCCGTCGTCATCCGCATGGGCCCGCAGCGCGGTTGCCTGGCCCCCCGAGAGCCTCGGAGGCTCGCGTTGCACCTGCTGCCAGTCATCCGGCGAGGCGGGGTCCGGCGTGAAGAACCCCTCCGGCGCTTCGATGCGCTCGAGCAGACCATCGTGGATCTGGACCGTACGTCGCGCGATGACCTCGCCGGATCGCAGCCGCCCCGCGAGGTTCTCCTCGTACGCCTCGCCCTGTCGATAGCGGTAGAAGATTCGAGAGATCGGTGCGTTCCTCCAGTCGACGATTCGCACACCCCCTTCGATACAGGTTGCCCGGCCGAGGCACAGATCGCGCTCGCGGCCGTCTTCGAGCAACCGAAGGTGGGCGAAGTAGGGCGTCAGGGGGTCGACGGAGGGAGCCTCCCGGGAGGTCCGAAGCTGGCGGAGCAGCGCCGACTGTCGGTGCCATTGCTGCGTGAGGGCTCCGACGTCCTTGCGATCGCTCCCCGAGACGAGCTGGTCGCGGATGCGTTCGAGCTCCTCGACGATCGGGGCCTCGGACGGAGTCGGTGGGCCGGTCAGGCGTTCGAGCTGCCGCGAAACCCGGTCGAGAAGCTCCAGTTCCTCTGAAACGATCGGGTGCGGCAATTCAAATCTCGCATTGCATCGTGGAGCCGGGGATTCGGACCGGACATTGTTCAGGATGAACGCCTTGCACGCCAACCGGAGAGTCGAACGGATGCGCCCGAGTCGACCGAACCGGTACATTGACGCCATGTCCGCGACGAATGGCTGCGATGGAGCGCCGGCCGACGAGTACGCACGGCGACTCGCATCCCGGCGAAGTGGCGCGGAAGCCTGTCGCCGCCGCTCCGCAGTGGTGTCGAACGTTCGACTCGCGGTGTTCGCCGTCGGGATCGCGGTCGGCGCCGCGGTCTTCGGTCCAAAGGTCTTGAGCGAGGTCTGGTTGCTGCCGCCGGTCGTCGTCTTCATCGGGCTGGTCGTGGTGCACGACCGCGAGATCCGGCGCGGCGATCGGGCCGAGCGCGCGGTCGCTTTCTACGAGGCGGGCGCGGCCCGGCTCGAGGGTCGTTGGATGGGGCGGAGCGAGTGCACGGGCGAAGCCTTCCGGGAAGCCGAGCATCCGTACACCGAGGACCTGGATATCTTCGGGCAGGGCTCGCTCTTCGAGTTGCTGAGCCTCGCGCGCACCCGCGCCGGCGAACGCACGCTGGCGGACTGGTTGTCGCGTCCGGCTACGCCCGAGGTCGCACTCGCGCGCCAGGCGGCCGTGGCGGAACTCGCTCCGAAGCTCGACCTGCGTGAGGATCTCTGGCTGATCGGGGGACCGGTCGCGGTCGGAATGCACCCCGAGGAGTTGCGCAGCTGGGGCGAGGCAGCGCCCGGCGCAAGCGGGAAGGTGCTGCGCGGGATCGCATCGCTGCTGGCATCGCTGACGATCGGCACGCTGGTCGCATGGTGGGCGCTGGGGGTCGGGTCGGTGCCGTTCCAGGTGATGCTGCTGGTCCAGTCGGGCTTCGCATTGTCGTTGCGCGGTCGGGTGCGTCGATCGATTCTCGCCGTCGAGGCGCCATGTCGCGATCTCGCGCTGTTCTCGGCGCTTCTCGAGCGACTCGAGTGTGAAGCTTTCGATTCGCCGAGGCTTCGATCATTGCTCGCGGCGCTCGACGGCGGCGAGCATCGCGCTTCCGAACGAATCGCGCGGCTGCGGCGCCGAGTCGATCTGCTCGATGCTCGGCGCAATCAGCTCTTCGCGCCGATCGGGGCCCTGCTGCTGTGGTCGACGCAGCTCGCGCTCGCCATCGAAGACTGGCGTTCGGTCTTCGGGCCGAGGCTCGGTGAGTGGATCGATGCCGTAGGGGAGGTCGAAGCACTCGCGAGTCTCGCGGGCTTCCATTTCGAGAACCCGTCGAGCGTGTTTCCGGAGATCGTCGCGGCGGGGGCCTGCTTCGAGGGCCGATCGCTCGGGCATCCGCTGCTGCCGCCCGGGCGCCGCATCGTGAACGATGTCGCCCTCGACGGCGGGCTCCAGTTGCTCGTCGTCAGCGGCTCCAACATGTCGGGCAAGAGCACGCTGCTGCGAACCGTCGGTACGAATGCCGTACTCGCGCTCGCGGGAGGAGCGGTCGTCGCCGAGCACCTGCGCCTGAGCCGGCTCGCGATCGGAGCATCGATCCGGATCCAGGATTCCCTGCTCGAAGGGAGCTCGCATTTCTATGCGGAGATCCAGCGGCTGCGGCTGATCATGGAAATCGCCGACGGCGAGACCGCCCTGCTGTTCCTGGTGGACGAAATTCTCCACGGTACGAATTCCCACGACCGTGGCGTCGGCGCGGAGGCGGTCGTGCGTGGCTTCGTGGAACGCGGTGCGATCGGCCTCGTCACCACACACGATCTCGCACTCGCGCGGGTCGCCGATGCACTGGCACCACGAGCCGCGAACGTCCACTTCGAGGATCATCTGGAGGGGGGGGTGATTGCGTTCGACTACCGGCTGCGACCCGGGGTGGTCGAAAAGAGCAATGCGCTGGAGCTGATGCGCGCGGTGGGACTTGCGGTCTGAGAACCCGCACCCCGCGATCGTCGCAAGCCGTCAGTCCGCGGGCGGCACGAGTTCGATTTCGACGATCGCTCGCGCGTCGTAGCGGCCGGTGAGACGCGAGAAGAAATCGGTGAGGCGCATCAGCCAACCGTATTTTGCATGCAGGGCTTCGTATGCGATCGCGACCGATTCCGCATCCTCGACTCGACGTGCACGACCGGGGATCCACTCGGCATGGACCTTCCCGCGCAAGTCGCAGGCCGCCACCCGGCAAGTCGGATCGTTCTTGAGGCGCTTCATCTTGCCGGCCTTGGCCTCGCTGAACACGTACAGCTTCCCGTTCGCGGGCGCGAACCAGACCGGTGTCTCGACCGCCTGGCCGTTGCGACGAAAGGTCGCGAAGCTGATGTAGGACTCGCGGGCGAGTCGGCGGGTCGGGTCCTCGGGCATGATTCCCTCTCGGGGCTGTGTCGAGGTTCGGAGTTGCTCGAAGATTGCGTCACAAGGTACTGGATCCAAATGGAATTCCCAGCTGGATGGGGACGGAATTGGAACTCTGGAAGAATGCCGGCAACGTGTCGGTGCGGCCGCGGAGAAGCGGGCCCCGCGACGATCGAAGATTTGCGGAATCGCTCGCGCCCGCACGGGTCGATCCGCCGTTGTAGAGTGAACGAATTCACAGCGAGGCGACTCGCAAGATCGTAAGCTGAGCTCGATGCCGCAATGGGGCAGCGTGCGCGGCGGAGGAGAAGCAATGCATACAACGCTTTCGGAGCGGGGGCGCGGCGCGAAGGCGCTCGTGGTGATGGTTCTACTGGTCTTTCTCGGCACCGCGTGTGAAACCGCGGGCCCGAAGACCGCGATCGGCGGAGCGACCGGCGCGGCCGCCGGCGGCCTGATCGGTCATGCGGCCGGCGGCGGGGCGGCCGGAATCGTCGGGGGCGTGCTGCTCGGTGGTCTGCTGGGCGGCGCGATCGGCAACGCGCTCGACCAGCGCGATCAGCGACTCGCGATGGAGGCGGCCCAGAACAGCTTCGAGAACAGCCGGACCGGCACCCAGACGACCTGGCGAAACCCCGATTCGGGGCATTCGGGTACCATCACACCGACCCGCACATACGAGAGCTCGGGGGGCCAGTACTGCCGCGAGTACCAGCAGACCATCAACGTGGGGGGGGAGACGAAGAAAGCCTACGGAACGGCCTGCAGGCAGCCGGACGGCAGCTGGCAGGTCGTCAACTGACCGGGTTTCCGGTCGAAGGGAGCGGTTAAGTCCTTCGCCCGTTCGGCCGATGGAGGGGGGGTGAAGATCCTGATCCTCACCCTCGTGGGCCTTCTCTGCGGCGGCTGCTTCGTGATCGACGAGATCGACCAGGGGCGCGCGATCATGGACGCCCACACGCCGGACTCCGAAAAGGCGAAGGCCGAGTCCATCGGGACGGCCGGGAACGGCGAGGGCACTCCGAAGAGCGCTCGCGAGCGCTTGAACGATTACTACGCGAAGCAGCGCGCGAATGCGCCGGCTCCGGCGACGACCGCGGATCCCGGAGACAAGGTCGGACGCTGCCGGATTCGCGGAGCAACCCAGTTCACGCGCCGCTCCGACTGCCGCCTGCGCGGCGGCACCTTCCTCTAGGGCACGTTCCCCCGTTCCTCGCAGTATACTGCGGTCGGATGTCGAAGACCGCGGTCGTACTCGGAGTGGGAAGGAGTGCAGGTCTGGGAGCGGCGCTGTGTCGTCGCTTCGCGCGGGAGGGGTTTCACGTGCTCCCCGCCGGTCGTACGGCCGGCTCCCTTGCCGAGGTTGCAGAAGAGATCGAATCCGAGGGCGGCCAGGCCACGCCCGTGGTCGCGGACGCGACCCGAGCGGAAGACGTGCTGCGACTGTTCGATGCCGCGGAGGCTGCGGGTGGCGCGCCCGGTTTGGCGGTCTACAACGCGGGCAACAACCGCATCAAACCGCTGCTCGCGATGGACGACGCGTTCTTCGAGGACGTGTGGCGCCTGTGCTGCTTCGGTGGATTCTTGTTCGGGCGCGAGGCGGCTCGGCGAATGCTGCCGTCCGGTGGAAGCCTGTTGTTCACCGGTGCGACGGCGTCGATTCGAGCTCGGCCGCCTTTCACCGCCTTCGCGTCCGCCAAGGCGGCGCTGCGCGCGCTGGCTCACGGGATGGCGCGTGAGTTCGGGCCCGAGGGCCTGCACGTCGCGCACGTGATCATCGATGGAATGATCGATGGCGATCAGCTGAACCAGCGTTTTCCCGCACTGCGACAGCAGAAGGGCGTCGACGGCATGCTGAATGTCGACGCCATCGCGGATGCCTATTGGGCCCTGCACGCGCAATCACGCAGCGCCTGGAGTCTCGAAATCGACCTCCGGCCCTTCAGCGAGTCGTTCTAGTCGCACTCGTCGGCGGCGCGTTCGACGGCGTTCCGCAGGCTGCCGAGGTCGTCGAGCATCGAGTCGAGCAGGCGCAACTGGGCTCGGGCGCGGTCGAGATTGTGGCCTTCGCGCCGGATCCGGAAATAGCGGTCACCGGAGAGGTGGTCGGCGAGAAACCGCACCGCGTTCTCGAGCGTGAGGACGGGACCCGCGAGCGCCAGGCTGGCGACTTCGCTTCGGACGAGGATCGGCTTTGCGCCGCTGAGGTAGCCGCGCGCGAGCGCGTCGAACAGCTCGATGTCGAAGCGAATCGCATCGACATCCACCTCGTCTTCGGGAGACCTGCACGTGCCGCTCCGGACGAGCTCGCCGAAGTCGAACAGCACGCGCCCGGGCATGACCGTGTCGAGATCGATCACGCACAGCGCCTCGCCGCTGCGCGCATCGAGGAGCAGGTTGTTGAGCTTGCAGTCGTTGTGGACCACCCGTTCCGGGAGTTGATCCGCACCGCACGCCGACATCTCCTGCTCGATCCGCGCGAATCGGCGCAGCGATTGGTCGACCTCGCGTCGAACGGCGTCGGCGCGCCCGACCGTGTCGGCTGCCGCCGCGTTCTCGAGTTGCCGGATGCGTTTCGGCAGATCGTGGAAGTCGGGGATCGTCTCCGCGAGCGGCGGAGCGGGCAGGTCGACGAGGTCGGCCGCGAACCTGCCGAACGCACGCGCCGCCACGAACGCCTGGTCGGGGCCTTCGACGCGGTCGACGGTCCGGGTGCCGTCGATGAAGTGAAACATCCGCCAGACGTCACCGGCTGCGTCGACGTGGACGAGCTCACCGGTATGTGTAGCGATCCCCCGAAGGTAGTGACGCTCGGGCGCGAGGGTGCCCCGCTCGGTCACTTTTGCGCGCAGATGGTTCGCGATCCGCTCGAGATTCCGACTCAGCGTCTCCGGGTCGGGGAAGACGTCCGTGTTGATCCGTTGCAGGATGTAACGGGAGCGTTGCCCGGAGCTCTCGAAGGTGACCAGGAAGGTGTCGTGAATGTGTCCGCTGCCGTAGCGCCGGCTGTCGCGCCAGCGTCCGTCGGTGCGGAATTCGTCGATCGCTTCGGGATCCGCGCGGGTCACATTCTCTCCGTTGCGTGCGCTCGTGAGGTCCGCCCATGCGATACCGAGCTTTTCGGCCCGGCGCTATCCCGCTCCCAGCGACGACCCCGGCGGGGCAACGCGACTGCGCGTAGGGCGCCGGTCGATACGGTGGACACCGGGCGGCGTCTCGCTCACCGGGCGCGTCTGGCGAGTCGTTCTGGGCTACGGTGGTTGCGGGGGACGACGCCGTGAAGAATCCGTTCGCTGCGCTGCTTCGACCGACCCGCTTCGACGACGAAACTCAGGACCTGCGCGCTGCGACGCTTCACCTGGCCCTGCTGGTGGTGATGGGAGGCGGGCTCGCCTGGGCCGCAGCGACCTTCGTGAACGACGAGGACCCCAGCGCGCGCTTCCTCCTGCTCGCGGCGGTACTGGTGGCCGAGGTGATGGCGCTGCTCGCGTTGCGCCGCCGGCATCTCGGACTCGCGGCCGGGCTCGTGCTGGTCGGGCTCTGGCTCTGCTTCACGATCGGCGGCTGGTTCGCTGGCGGGCTGGGGCACTCGCTCGGTGCGGCTTTTCTGATGCTGACGGTCCTTTCCGGGCTGTTGTTGGGTGGCCGCGGAGCGGTCGTCGTCGGGGCTCTTTCCCTCGCATCCGTGCAGTGGCTGAGCTACGCCGAATTTCGGGCGTGGCTTCCGGAACCACGATTGCAGGACGGCGGCGTCGTGCCGGTGATGCTCGTGGTTTCATTCGCGGCGGTGACGGCATTTCTGTATGTGGCCGACCGCAACCTCCGAGGTGTGCTGCGCGAACGCGCCGAGCAACGCCGAGAGATCGAGGCCAGCCGCGAGCGCTACCGCGTCCTGACCGAGAATACGGTGGCGCTCGTATCCGAACTCGATTCAGCGGGACAGATCCTCTACGTGAGCCCGCAGCATCAGGAGCGCCTCGGCTGGGATCCCGAATCGTTGGTCGGGCACCCCGCGACCGAGTACGTGCATCCGGACGATCGGGCGCTGCTGGTTTCGTCGTTGCACCGGATCCTCGAGAGCGGCGAACCGGTTACTACCCGGTACCGCGTTCGCGCCCGAAACGGTGAATGGCGACCTCTCGAGAGCGGCGGGCGCGCCTACACCGCTTCCGACGGGTCGATTCGGATCATCGTCGTCAGCATGGATTCGAGAGAGCGTGTTCTGGCCGAAGCCGCGTTGCAGGAGGTCGAGACGCAGTTGCGAATCTCGCAACGGATGGAGTCGCTCGGCCGACTGGCCGGGGGTGTGGCGCATGACTTCAACAACTTGTTGACCGTCATCCTGGGATCCGCGCGTTGGCTGGAACGCCACTCGGATCTGCCGCCCGAAGAGGTTCGCGAGTTCGCTTCGGGAATCGTCCAGTCGGCTCAGCGATCGGCGGATCTGACGCGGCAGCTGCTCGCGTTCAGTCGCAAGCAGGTGGTGGAGACCTGCGTGCTCGATCTCGATGAACGGATCGACGATCTCGCGCGAATCCTGAAGAGCCTGGCCGGAGACGAGATCAACGTCGTCGCGACAACGCATCAGGGGCGGCATTTCGTCGAAGCCGATCCGAGTCAGATCGAGCAGATCATCGTCAATCTGGTCGCCAACGCCTGCGATGCGATGCCGAAGGGGGGCACGGTATCGATCCGAACCGGCTCGACGCGAGTCGCAGCGGATGACGCCTGCGAGCTTCCGGCGGGCGAGTACGTGCGTCTCGAAGTCGAAGACAACGGCATCGGAATGACGGAAGCGACGCGCATGCGGATCTTCGAGCCGTTCTTCACCACCAAGGAGATGGGCAGCGGAACCGGTCTCGGACTCTCGACCGTCTACGGTATCGTCCGGCAGGGCGGGGGAGAGATCCGTGTGAGCAGCGAGCCCGGTCGGGGCTCCTGTTTCCGGATCTTGCTGCCGCTCGCCCTGCGACCCGCCGCGGCGCCCGTGTCCGAAATTCCGGAGGAGGAGGCCGTCGGCGGTCGCGGCGAGCGGCTCCTGCTCGCGGAGGACGAGCCGGCGGTGCGCGAGTTCACGCTGCAGCTGCTCGAGGAAGCGGGCTATCGCGTGACTGCGGTCGAGAATGGTGTCGAGGCATTCGAGTGTGTGCGGGAATCCGCCGAGGGGTACGATCTGCTGGTGACCGACGTCGCGATGCCGGAGATGGGAGGGATCGAGCTCGCGCTGCGCTGCGCCGAACGCGACCCGGAATTTCCGGTGCTCTTCGTCTCCGCCTACGCCGACCCGGAACTGGCGAAGGAGGGTCTCCGGATCGCGCGAAGCCGCTGGCTGAAGAAGCCCTTCGCTCCCGATGAGCTCCTTGTGCGGATACGACAACTCCTCGACACGCAGACACAGGGGGTAGCATGATCAAGGGATACGCCGGCCGGATTCTCGAAGTCGATCTCGCCAATCGCAGCTTCGTCTTCAAGCCGCTCGACGAGTCGATCGCTCGGCTCTACATCGGCGGCAAAGGCTATGGAACCCGGCTCCTGTACGACCGGACTCCCGCGGGAATCGACCCCCTCGGCCCCGACAATCCGTTGATCTTCGCAACGGGCCCGTTGAATGGCTCGGTGGCTCCGCAGAGCAATCGTTTTGCGGTGGTGTGCAAGAGTCCGCTCACGGGGGGGATCGGCAATGCGACCTGCGGCGGGTCGTTTGCATTCGGAATGAAGAAGGCGGGGATCGACCTGCTGATCGTCGAGCATCGTGCCACCGCTCCCGTGCGAATCGAAATCGACGGCGACCGCGACGAGGTGCTCTTTCACGACGCAGCCGAGCTGTGGGGGAAGGGAACCTACGCGACGCAGGAAAGTCTCGGAAAGAAGCAGCATCACGCGGTCATCGGCCCCGCGGGCGAGAACCAGGTGCTGTACGCGGGGATCGTCTCGAACGAGCGGATCGCGGGTCGAACCGGCGTCGGAGCGGTCATGGGTTCCAAATTGTTGAAGGCGGTGAGCGTCCGGGGCTCGCGCAAGCTCGACATGGAGGATCCCGAAAAGTTCAAGGAATACACGAAGGAAGTGCGAAAGCTGTTCAAGAATCATCCGGTTCTCGGTGAGAGCATGAAGCGATTCGGAACCGGGGCGATCGTCAACACCACCAACGCGCGCAACATCCTGCCGACTCGGAATTTCCAGCGAGGTTCGTTCTCCGAGGCGATGAGCATTTCGGGCGAGTACATGGAGGATCACGAGCTCCGCGGGGTGAAGTCGAGCTGCATCCACTGCCCCGTGACGTGCGGACGCGATGTCGACGTCGACGGGGTCGGCCGCGTGAAGGGCCCCGAGTACGAGACGCTTGCGCTGATGGGATCGAATCTCGAGGTCGGGAACCTGAAGAAGATCTCCGAATGGAACTACCTCGCCGACGACCTCGGAATGGACACGATCAGTCTCGGCGCATCGCTCAGTTTTGCGATGGAGCTGCACGAGCGCGGTGTTCTCGACGCCGGAATCTCGTTCGGGGACCCGGAGGGCGTGAGCGAGCTGATCCGCGACATCGGCCACCGACACGGAATCGGCGACGAACTGGCGAACGGAACTCGACGCATGAGCGAGAAGTACGGCGGCAAGGAGTTCGCGATGCACGTGAAGGGGCTCGAGCTCTCGGCCTACGATCCACGCGGTTCGTTTGCCCAGGGGGTCGAGTACGCGACCACGAATCGCGGGGGCTGTCACGTCCAGGGCGCGAGCATGTACATGGAATCGGTGGGTCCGCTCACGATCAACCCACAGAACCTCAAGCTGAAGGCCGACATCCCGGTCGTGCAGCAGAATCTCGCGTGCGCGATCAATTCGATGGTTCTCTGCATCTTTACGACCTATGGCATCGTTCCCAGGGCAATTCACGAGATGAATCCGAATTCCCTCCGCTATCGGGCGCTCGTCTTCGCGTTCGAGAACATGGGGCCTCTCCTCCGTACGGCAATGGGAATGAAGGGGCCGCCGATGCTGTGGTTCGAGAAGTGGCTCAGCTACATCACCGGCAGCAAGATCTCGGGCGGTCATCTCCAGGAAATCGGCGCGCGCATCTTCAACCTCGAACGGATGTACAATCTGCGCGAGGGATTCACGGCGGTCGACGACACGCTGCCCGACCGGATCCTTCACGAGCCGACGTTCAAGCACATGCAGAGCGGTCACCCGCTCGGCCAGTTGCTTCCGAAGTACTACAAGATTCGCGGCTGGGATGAGCAGGGCGTTCCGACTCCGCGTACCCTGGAGCGCCTGCAGGTCCGAACCTGAGCCGCCCTGGTCGGAGAGGTAGCCGATGCCGGTAACGCTTCAATTGACCTACGAGATGAGCAAGGCTCTGGGCGTTCCGCGCATCGAACTGGACGGGCCCGAGACGGTCGCAGACGCGGTTCGAACCGTCGCGAGCCGCTTCGGCGAAGCCGGCGCCGACTTTGCGAAGCTCACGCGCGTCACCGCGGTGGCGGTCAACGGCGTCCTGGTCAACTACCGGCGTGGCATGAAGACACGCCTGGAAGAGGGCGACGTGGTCGCGTTCGTGAAGGCCGCCGCCGGCGGTTGACCCGCGGCACCCGGGATTCCCCCGAAATTTCGGAGAATTCGAGTCGCCGGGCGTAAACCGCCCGGAGCTCTTGAGCGTCCAATGGGTCGGATCACTCGAGAGGTGCCAGTGGAGT
>Ga0055476_10000093_pt1 | contig 20008 bp, 16 predicted proteins | sample Muzzi_CordC_D2_FD_57682 | JGI IMG/M metagenome (GOLD analysis project Ga0055476, IMG submission 57682) | Wetland microbial communities from San Francisco Bay, California, USA, that impact long-term carbon sequestration - Muzzi_CordC_D2 | ecosystem: Environmental > Aquatic > Marine > Wetlands ... | reverse complement strand
ATCGGCCCGGCCGGCGCGGCCTGACGCGAAGCACGCCGCCCACCTCGTGTCGCGAGATCGGCCGGCCGAGCGGACGTCGTGCGATCCGGAGCGACGCAACCGCAGCATGCAGCGCTTCTCCGCCGGGAGCTAGCGACGGTGGCCGGCTTCGATGCTGTCGTCGAGGCTCAGGGGGCGACCGACCCAACAGCCGAGGTTGTGGCCGCTGCGACCGCCGGAGCCCTCTGCGAACAGCTCGAGCAGCAGCTCGCAGACCTGCTCGGGCTTGATCCAGGTTGCGATCAGCTCTTCGGGGGCTCCGACCGCGAGGTTGCGCAACATGGGTGTATCGGTAGCGCCGAGGCAGAGGCCGTTCACCCGAATTCCGTGCGGGCCCAGGCTGGCGGCCCAATCGAGCGTGAGGCCGTTCAGGGCCCACTTCGAGGCGTTGTAGACGTCCATTCCGCCGTGGCCGTGGACGCGCAGCCCCGGCATCGGGTAGATGTGGTCGGTCGATACGTTCACGATGTGGCCGGCCTTCTGCTCGATCATCGCCGGCGCCACCGCACGGCCGAAGAGGAAGGCTCCGAAGAAATTGCTGCCGACGATCTCCGCGTAATCGCGCAGCCCCTGCTCCCAGTCCTGGCCCGCCTGACTCCCGCGCGCGACGCCGGCGTTGTTCACGAGCACGTCGATCCGGCCGTGCGTTTCGAGCGCCGCATCGACGACACGTCGAACATCTTCCGGCTTGGAGACATCGGCGCGAAAGGTCGAGCCATCCAGCTCGTCGATCGCGGGATCGACATCGCAGCCGACGATCTCGAATCCCGCCGCGCCGAAGCCCATCGCGAGTGCGCGACCGAGCCCCTTGGCGGCGCCCGTGATCAATGCGACCTGTCCGTCGAATGAATCAGCCACCGAAGCCCATCACGAGCTTGCGCCCGTCCTCCATGCCGTCGACGCGCTTTCGCAGTACGTCGATCCAGTCCGGGTGGGTGAGGATCCAGAACTCCTTCGCTCGGACCGCGTGAACCACCCGCTCAGCGACGCTCTCCGGCGAGTGCCCTTCCCCGACGAGCTTGCCGGCGAACTGGCGGAAGCGTCGATTGGTCTCCGTATCGTCCGCCGCATCGGGCCGATTGCGCTCGCTCTCGGTGATGCGCGTCGCAATGGCGCCGGGACACAGCACCGAGGCGCCGATCGCGCTGTCCTCCGCGATCAGCTCGAGCTGCAGTGTCTCGCTGAGCGCAACGACGCCGAACTTGGCCACATTGTACGGGCCGATCTCGGGCGCCGACTGCAGGCCCGAACTCGAAGCGGTGTTCACGATGTGCCCTTCACCCGCCTCGCGAATCAGCGGGAGGAATGTCTTCACGCCGTAGATCACGCTCCAGAGGTCGACGTCGAGCACCCATTGCCAGTCGGCGATGCTGAGCTCCGCCAGGCGCCCGGCGCGAACGACGCCCGCGTTGTTGTGCACGACGTGGACCTGCCCGAAGGCCGCGAGGGTCCGTTCGGCCAGCTGTTCGATCGAATCCAACCGGCTGACATCCGTGGGCACCCCCAGGACCTCGTGCCCCTGATCCCGCAGCTTCGCGACCGCCGCGGCGAGCGGGGCGCGCTCGATGTCCGCCAACACCACGCGCATTCCCTCGCGGGCGAACCGGGTTGCGGTGGCCAGGCCGATTCCGCTGGCCGCGCCGGTCACCACGGCCACTCGCCCCGCGAACTCGTCCATCGCGCCCTCCTCCAACCTTCCGGTGCCACGGGGCGTTGACGCTAGGCATCTCTAACTGATATACCTCTAATTGTTAGCATCCGGCGCCGGACGCATCCACCCACGGCGCCGGGCGCAGAGGGAGAGCCCTGCGTGTCCCCCCCCAAGAAGCGTCGCCTGGGTTCGCGCTATGCCGTGCTCGGCATGTTGAGCATGGGCTTGAAGACGGGCTACGCGATGAAGAAGCACGTCGAGCGCAACCTCGGACACTACTGGAGCGAGAGCTACGGGCAGATCTATCCGATCCTGCGACAGCTCGTGGACGAAGGGCTCGCGACCTGCACCGAGGAGCGGCGCAAGGGCAAGCCCGCGCGCAACCTCTACGCGATCACCCCTTCCGGAAGGAAGGCCCTGCGCGAGTGGCTGGCGCTGCCGCCGGAGCCGCAGCCCCAGCGTTCCGAGCTGCTGCTCAAGCTGAGCTTCGGCGATCGCGTCACCTCCAAGACGTGCCAGAAGCTGGTTCGCGACTACGGCCGGCAGTGTGAACGCGATCTGTCGTATCTGGGCGAGATCGAGTCCGCCCTCCACGAGCCGCCTCCGAAGCACCGCGATCAGCCGTATTGGCTGATGACGCTGCGCCATGGTCGGGCCGTCCGCGAGGCCGAGCTGGCCTGGTGCAACGAGACGCTCGAGCAGCTGCGCCGACTCGAGGCGGAAGGCAAGCGATGAGGCGGCCCTTCGCAGCGAGCGGAAGGACGGCGGGAGCGGCGAGAGCCCTCGACCGTTCGGATCGAGGGCGTGGCGGGTCGCGACGCGATCGACAGGGGCATCGGGATGACTGGACGAGGGAATTCGAATGACTGATCCGACGCACGACGAAATCGGGAATCTTCGCAGGCGGGTGGAGCGAATCGAGGCGGTGGAGGCCTGCCGAGGCCGCTTCAACGCCTATCTGTACTGCCTGGATGCCGGCCATCTGGAGGAACTGCTCGGCCTGTTCGCCGACAATGCGCGGCTCGAGCTCCAGAACTTCCCGCCCGGCACCGGAGGCAATCTCCTGTATACGGGCCGCGACGAGATTCGCGGCCTCTACTCGGCCTTCGTCGGCGAGGGAGCGCGACATCACTCCGCGAACGTATCGGTCGTCCCGAGCGAAGCGCTCGATCGGGTCGAGCTGACCGCCTACTTCCAGACGGCAATCGAGTACACGCTCACCGGCGGAATCTACGAGCTACAGCTTCGGCCCCGAGTCGCGGACTGGCAGATCTCGCGCATGCGCATCTCGAGCACCTGGGGCTGGGCCGTCCCGCACACCGATCCGCCGTTTCTCAAAGAGAAGTTCAGCGCGGGCACCCTCCGCGGCGGCCGCCCCCCGTCTGCCGACGGGATCGACTGGGACTGACTTCGGGGAAGACGAGCACACTCACGCGAGTGCCCCGCTCGGGGCGCTTCGCACGCATCCCATCAATCCACCACGAGGCCATGCAGACCATGCCGGATGAAACGATGAAGCGAGTCCTGATCGCGGGGGCGACGGGCTATCTCGGCAAGTACGCCGTCAAGGCCTTCAAGGAACGGGGCTATCACGTTCGGGTCCTGACGCGCAGCGAGAAGCGCCTGTCGGAGCCGGGCCCCTTCACCGCACCGGCGATCACCAAGGAGGATGTGGACGAGGTCTTCGTCGGGGAGATCAGCAAGCCCGAAACCCTCGCGGGCCTGATGGACGGGATCGACCTGGTGTTCTCCTCGGTCGGCATCTCCCGACAGCGGGACGGGCTCAGCTTCGAGCAGGTGGACTACCAGTGCAACAAGAACCTGATCGATCGATGCCGAGCGTCCGGCGTCAAACGCTTCGTCTACGTCTCGATGCAGGGCGCCGAGAACATCATGCAGCTGGCGATCACCCAGGCTCACGAGAAGGTCGTCGCCGCGCTGAAGGATTCGGGAATGGAGTACCGCATCGTTCGCCCCTGCGGTTACTTCTCGGACATGGGCGTTCTGCTGGACATGGCCAAGAAGGGTCGGGCCTATTTGATCGGCGACGGCAGCAACAAGATGAATCCCATCCACGGTCGCGATCTCGCACGGATCTGCGTCGACACCGCCGAAGGCGACGAGCTCGAAGTCGAGGCGGGTGGCCCCGACATCATGACCCAGCGGGAGGCCGTCGAGCTGGCGTTCGAAGTCGTCGGCAAGCCGGTGAAGGTCACCGTCATTCCCATGTGGCTGGCACGAGGTGTCGTCAAGTTCGTCGGCCTGCTGTCGACGCAGTTCGGCGACCTGGCGGATTTCATCGTCACCGCCGGCGAAATCGACGGCGTCGGCCCGCAGCGGGGCACCACCAGCCTGCGCAGCTATTTCGAGGCCTTGAACGCCGGGGATCCGAACCCTTGATTCCGCTGCCGGCTCGTGACCCGAAGGCCGCGCACGACCCCTCATCGTTGCCCGGCGCACGTTCGTGCGGCACGAGCCGAGTTCTTTCGAGGAGCATGGGATGAGCGCGACACGAGGCGGCGATGACGGCGGAGTGGTCGTGATCGGCGGCGGCATGGGAGGAATGGCGGCGGCCCTGCAGCTGCGGGCCAAGGGTCATGCGGTCGTACTGGTCGAGAAGAACGAGCACCTCGGCGGCATCGCGGCGGGCTTCGAGCAGAACGGCGTGCGAGGCTGCTACCCGCTGGGTTTCGGTGACTACGCCGCCTTCGAATCACTGTTCGAATTGCACGGCAGGAAGGCGAACGACTACGTCGCCGTGATCGATCAAGACGGCATGCGAACTCGATTCATCGCCGACGACAAGACGAGCGTCGATCTCGGCGACCTCCCCTTCTCCCTCTCCAGCCTGAAGCAGAAGAGCGACGAACACGCAGCGCAATATCAACGGCTCTACGATTGTTCGAAGCGGCAATTCGAGCAGATGGGAGCCTCCACGAAGATCTTCTCGAAGGTGGTCGCAGAGCACGTCGACGACGCGCTGGTGCAGATGGCCATCAACTACCGGACGTCTCTGCTGGGAGAGAATCCCTACTCGACCAGCAGCTTCTACATCATGATGCTGCACATGCAGGAGATGTGGGGGACGTTCACGGCTCCGGGCGGAGTGGGGGGACTCGTAGAGCCTCTCGAGAAATTGATGCGGGACGTCCGCATCGAAGTCATCAACGGAGACGCCGCCACCCGCCTCGAGTGCCGGGACGGCCGTGTCGAGGCGGTCGAGCTGCAGTCCGGCAAGAGGATGGCCTGCAGCCACGTGATCAGCGACATCTCGCCCCTCGATCTCTACGGCAAGCTGCTGCCCGAAGATTGCGGTGCGAAGTCGCGGGGGCTCCTGGAGGACATCAAGTATTCACCGAGCGTGTTCTCGTATCACTTCACGACGCGTCGATGCCGTTCCGACCTGCCCGCCATGATCGTCATCTTTCCCGGCGACTTCGAGAAGTTCTGCTCGCAGATCTACGACGAAGCCGTGTTGCCGGACGAGCTGTTGCTCGGTGTGTATCGAGCCGGCTTCTACGACGGAAGCCTCTCGCCCGAAGGCGGCGATCACTTCAGCGTCTACCTCTCGGTACCGAATCTTCGATCCGACATCCGCTGGGACGAGGTGAGCGCGCCGTTGGTCGCAGACATCGTGGCCAGGCTCGAGGAGTACCTCCTGCCGAACCTGTCCGAGGACATCGTCGCAGGCTTCCATCGGACCCCGCTGGACATGCAGTCGGAATGCTCCGTGCCCTACGGAGCCGGCTTCGGCCGCCAGGTGACGGACCCGGCGCTCGGCAAGGAGTTCTTTCCGAACCAGGATCCCGAATTGAGCAATCTGTACCTGGTGGGGCACCACACGATGCCGGGCCCGGGCTTGAATGCGGTCTTGATGTCCGCGCTGTTCGCGGCCGCCAAGATCCCCGCCCCGGCTTGAAGAGCGGCGATCGGCGCGGGCAGGATGAGCGGGGATCCGTCGTCGGAACGAATCGCGAAGGCCCTGGCGTTCGCGTCAGTCCGCTCCGCTCTGCAGCAGGTATCCGTTCGATTCGCGCTCGACGATCGGCAGGCCGTCGCGGTAGCACACGGTCTGTGAGCGGACCGCGGGCACGCGCAGGCCCGGCGTGAGGATCCCGATCAGGTTGAGCGGATCGGCGGCCGACAGACGCACGACTTCCCCGTCGCGCGGGAGCTTGCGCGTGCGGCGCAGCGCGTCGACCGCGCCCGGCAGCGCGAATTGCTCGCCGCTGAAGCCGGTCACGAAGCGGCCGCCGCGCACCGTGCCGCGCGCTTCGAGACGCCGCAGCGCCCACGCGATCTCCCGCCACGGCAATGCCAGGGATTCACGCGCGAGCAGGTGGTAGAAGATCACGCCGTAGCGCGCGAGCAGCTGCTCGGCGGCGGCTTCGGCCAGCGCGTCGCGATCCGCTTCGCACTCGGCGGCGGGCAACAGCGCCCAGCGCCCCTCCGCACCCGCGCGGGCCCGCACGCCGCGGCGCAGGCGGCGGTCGCTGCGCCTGTTGTCGCGCTGTTTGGCCCAGCGCCCGCTCGACGCCAGCAGCGAACGCAGCGTGTGGAAGCCGTCCGCGGTCACGAGCCCGCGCGACACCAGCTCCCAGAGTCCTTCTTCGATCTCGATCGGCAGGCGCCGGGTCGCCTGCGCGAGCTCGGACGGGAAGGCCGCGCCGCGGGTCTCGAGGCAGTGGAGCAGATCGCGCGCGGCGCCTTCACCCGGAAGCGCGGGCTCGGCCTCGCCGCGCGCGATCGCGAGCAAGAAGGGCAGGTCGTGGCGCAACGCCAGGCTGATCGGCGTCGCGCGCGACGGCGCCGCACCGCCGCGGCGGCCGTCGCCGGGGCCGGTCGCGCGCAGCCCGACACGACCCCACACCACCTCGCCGGAGAGGCACAGATCGTCGAGCCACTCGCGGCGATAGCCGTGCAGCCGCGCGGACAGCACGCTCTCCTCCCAGGCGCCCGCCGCGAGCTCGAAGCCCTGCAGCTGCTCGATCGCGGCCAGCAGGCCGCGCCGCCCTTCCCTGCGGGTCTGCGGCGTCGCGTGTTGCCAGCGCAGCAGGAAGCGCATGAAGTCCTGCGCGCTGACGGGCTCGATCTCGCGCCGGAGTCGGTCCTGGGTGAAGGCATGAATGCGCGTCAACAGACTGCGCGCACAGAACTGCTCGCGCCCGTGCGGCGCCGGCGGCTGCGAGCCGGCGACGGCGAGCGACCAGTCGCTCGATTCCCGCTCTGCATGTTCCGTCCGGCCGCCCCCCGCTGCCTCCGGCTCGAACTCGCCGCGCAGCACGAAGCCCTCGCCTTCGAGGTGCGCCAGCGCCTGCTCGACCCAGACCTCGCGCAGCGCCGTCGCGGCTGCGAGCGCGGGCAGCGTGCACGGACCGGCCGTTTCCAGATGCCCGCGAACGGTCGCGATCACCGCCGCTTCGGCATCGGGTGCGGGCTGCCCCGCGAGCGCGGGCGGAAGCTCGCGCTCGGGGTCGATCGAAGCATCCGGGAACATCGCCTCGAGCGCGCGCTGCTTCTCGATCGCGAACCAGAGCCGACCTTCGCGCGTTGCGGCGACGGCCGCGCGCCCGTCGCGCACCAGCGCGTCGAAGTGCGCGGCCCAGCTCGCGACCGGCCGTGCGACGACCCAGCGCAGGAGTACGTCGTGCAGCTCGTCGGGATCGCGCGGATCGGGTCGGGCCTGCTCGCGGACGCGCGCGATCGCATCCGGATCGAGGCGCGCCAGGTCGCGCGCTTCGAGCGGCAGCCCGCGCCGCAGCGCGACCGCCCGGGTCCGGCGTTCTTCGAGCGGTGCATCGTCGAGGAAGGTGAACGGCTTGCCGTTCAGGATCTCGTGGCACGCGAGCGACGGCTCGGTCGAATCGCACAGCCGCACCGCGACCGCGCCGGACTCGATCGCCTCGAGCAGCGCCACCAGCGCGTCGACGTCCATCGCTTCGTGCAGGCAATCGTGCATCGTCTGGTTCACGATCGGTTGGTCGGGAATCTCGATCGGCCCGGTCTGATTCTCCTGGCAGCCCGCCAGCCGCGGGAAGATCGCCGCCATCAGGTCGTCGGCCTGCATGCGCTGAATCGGCGGCGGGTTGCGGCGACCGCCGCGAAAGCGCAACACTGCGAGCGAACGCCCGAGGTTCCAGCGCCAACGCGCGGTGAACATCGGCGACGCGAGCACCGCCTGCGACAAGGCTTCGCGGACCGATCGCGACGACAGCATCTTCAGAAAGTCGTCGAGCGCGAAGCTGTGCTGCGGACCGAGCGACAACACCAGCGCGTCGTCGTTGGCGGCCGCCTGCAGCTCGAAGTCGAAGCTGCGACAGATCCGCTTGCGCAGCGCCAGGCCGAAGCCCCGATTCACGCGGCCGCCGTGGGGCGAGTGCACCACGAGCTGCATGCCGCCGGTCTCGTCGAAGAAGCGCTCGACGACCAGCTGTCGACGGGTCGGGATCACCCCCAGCGCCGTGCGCACCGCTGCTATGTAACGCACGATCTGCTCGGCTCCGGCCCGCGACAGGCCCGCCTCGGCCTCGAGCCACCGCTCCGCGCCCGGCGCGTCGCCGCGCTCGAGGAAGGCGGCGACCTCGGTGCGCAGATCCGACACCTCGACCGAGAGCTCCTCGCTGCGCGTGGGAGCCTCGCCGAGCCAGAACGGAATCGTCGGCGGCGCGCCCGCGGCGTCCGACACCCGCACCACGCCGGTCTCGACCCGGCGGATGCGCCACGAGGTGCTGCCGAGCAGGAAGACGTCGCCCGCCATGCTCTCGATCGCCCAGTCTTCGTTGACCGTACCGACGAAGGTGTCGTCGGGATCGGCGACGACGCGGTAGTCGGCCGTGTCGGGAATCGCGCCGCCCGAGGTCAGCGCCGCCAGGCGCGCGCCGCGGCGCCCGCGCACGCGGGCGTGGACGCGATCGCGGTGCAGGTAGGCGGCGCGCCGGCCGCGACCGGTCTCGATGCCCTCGGCGAGCATCTCGAGCACGGCGTCGAAGTCGCTGCGCGAAAGCGACGCGAACGGCGCCGCGGAGCGCATCAGCGCGAACAATCCATCCTCGGACCACTCGTCCGCCGCACAGGCGGCGACGATCTGTTGCGCGAGGATGTCGAGCGGCGCTTCCGGCGGGCGCAAACGATCGAGGTTGCCGCGCCCGACGCCCCGCAACAGCGCCGCGCACTCGACCAGCTCGTCGCGCGTGACCGGAAACAGCCGTCCCTTCGGCGTGTCGCCGCGGCTGTGGCCGGAGCGTCCGACCCGCTGCAGGAAGGTCGCGATGCTCCGCGGCGACCCGAGCTGGCACACCAGGTCGACGGGCCCGATGTCGATGCCGAGCTCGAGTGATGCGGTCGCGACCAGCACGTCGAGATCGCCCGCGCGCAGCCGATCCTCGATGCGCAGGCGGCGCTGCTTCGACAGGCTGCCGTGGTGGGCGGCGCAGCGGCCGCTGCCGAGCTTCGCTTCGAGCAGGTGGGCGAATCGCTCGGCCAGACGGCGCGTGTTCGAGAACACCAGCGTGGTGCGATGGCTCCGCACCAGCTCGGCGACGCGGTCGACGATCTCGGCCCACTGCTCGTGCGACGCCACCGCTTCGAGATCGCTGCCCGGCACCTCGATCGCGAGGTCGAGCTCGCGCCGATGTCCGCTGTCGACCACGTGACAGTCCGGCGGCGGGCTGCCGGCGGCGGAGTCGAGCCCGCCCCCGCCGACCAGCAGCCGCGCGACGACTTCGATCGGCCGCTGCGTCGCCGACAACCCGATCCGGATCGGCCGCGCTTCACAGAGGGCGTCGAGGCGCGCGAGCGTCAGCGCCAGGTGCGAGCCGCGCTTGTCGCGCGCGACCGCGTGGATCTCGTCGACGATCACGCTGCGCACCCGCCGCAGATTCTCGCGGCTGCGCTCCGAAGTCACGAGCAGGAACAACGATTCGGGCGTCGTCACGAGCAGGTGCGGCGGCTTGCGCAGCATCGCGGCGCGCGCCGACGCCCGGGTGTCGCCCGAGCGGACGACCGCGCGAATGGCGGGTGCCGCGAGCCCGAGCTCTTCCGCAATGGCGCGAATTTCGGCGAGCGGAGTCTCGAGGTTCTGCTGGATGTCGACCGCCAGTGCCTTCAGCGGCGACACGTAGACGACCGAGGTCTCGTCGGCGAGGCTCCCTTCCGACTCGAACGCGCGATACAGGCGATCGATGCAAACCAGGAAGGCCGCCAGGGTCTTGCCGCTGCCGGTCGGCGCGGCGATCAGCGTGTTGCGTTCGGCCGCGATCGCGGGCCAACCGCGGCGCTGGGGCTCCGTGGGTCCGGACGGAAAGCGACGCTCGAACCAGGTACGCACGGCGGGATGGAACGAAGCGAGTGCTTCCATGGGCGGAGCGGAAGGCTAGCAGAGTCGCCGAAACCGGACCCGGGCGCACCGATCTCGCGACGCTCGGATCGCTTCCGGTGCGCCGTGCGACGTGCGTTCGCAGCCGTCAACCGTCAGCCGTGGGGGTGGCCGACATCGAGAGCCGAATGAAACTCGACTCCGGCCAGCCCGGAATACGCGTAACGATTCTCGATCCGCTGGAGGTCCTCGGCCGAAGCCGCACGGCCGGAAGCGCTGAAGACGGCAGCGACCAGCGCACCGTCCTTCCGGTAGATGAAGGGATGAGCCTCGAGAAATGCCGCGGATCCGGGGGAATCATCCAGGATCTGGAGCACCAGCGATTGCTTGCGAGTGCCGGTGATGCGGTGGCCCCATTTTCGCTTGTAGCAGAGCACGCCATCGTCCAGGAATGCTCTCGACGCACCGAAGCCGGCCTTCGTGTGGCCCTGCTCCCCCAGAGCGGAAAGGGCGAAGAAATAGAGTGCAGCAACGCCGCCGCAGCGAACGTGATCGCGGTCGCCGTCGCGGGCGCCCAGGGTCTTCAGATGCGGCATGCCGTCCTTGTACTCGATCACCATGCCCGCGATCGTCCGGTCTGCCTTCCGGATCAGCATCAGCTCGCCATTGGCGAAGTACTTCTTCACTTGATCGCGGGTTCCGATGTGGGCCGCCTCGCCATGCGATCGCTTCGCGTGCGGTACGTACATGTTCTCGTAGAAATCGTCGAAGTGTCGCTCGTCGCGAGTAAACTCGAACTGGAGCTCGTTCCGTCGGACGCGATCGATATCCGAGCGAACGCTCGTCGACCTCAGGATGGAGGTCGCGCAAGGGAGGTCGCACTCGCCGACGATCCAGAGGGGAATCCGGAAGCCCTCGAGCGTTCGCAGCGGCTTCGGATCGGACTTGCTGATTTCGACGAAGGCGAGCGAGCAACCGCGACTCCGCTGTCGAATCGCATCGGGCACGTTCCAGCTCCAGGATCGTCCGGCTTCGCGCACGTGGTACGTGTCGCCGAAGACCAGCCGGAGGAGGTACGGGTCGATGGGCCCCGGTCCGACGTAGATGATCGAGAGGGGAGCTCCGGTGGTCGCCTCGCGCCCTTCCACGACCTGCAGCCTGAACCGGATCCCGAGCCGGACGATCCGCCTGAGCCGCTTGAGCCGCCAACGGGGGGCTCGTTTCAGAAGGGCGGGGGTCCGGCGAACGAGCCGTGGAGCGTCGAGCCGAACGATTCCATCCATTCCGCAGGGACGAGTAGCAACCGAGCCGAGACACCGCCAAGGGAGCGAAAGATTCTATGGGCGGCTTTCGATGGGAAACATCTGCAACGGTTTCCGGAGGAATCCCCCTCGGCTGATGTAGTGTGTCCTGTCCACCCGCCATTGCTTGCCGAGCCAGCGATTGAATTTCGGACAAGAGGTGGGGGTGGAGCGTATACCCGCTTCCGGATAGAGCGTGATCTCTCCCAGCATGATCCCCTTCGTCGTGTCGTACAGATCGATTCGAGCGAAGTCGATTTCCTCGCCAATGCATTCGGCGGCGCCGATCAGCCGCGACAGGTTGCCCGGTTTCTCCGGTAGCCGCTCCGGCCGCCCTTCCCGCTCATAGCTGCTCAGATCGATCGGATTCCAGGACGGATCGAACAGCACGTTGCTCCGGTTCTTCCGATGGCTCGGCGAGCCGATGCCGATCACTTTGACCGTCCCGCCGAACGTATACATCCGATAGTCCCGGAGCTCGTCGCCAACCGCCGGCACGAGCCGCTCCTCGACCAGGATCTTGGGAGCGACCTGGTGATAGGCCCATTCGTGCCGGGAGTGCTTCCGGCCCAGCCAATCGGTGCAAAGTCCGAGCACCTGGGCGTGGGTGAGGAATTCACCGCGATCCGATGTTCGGTCGCACTCGGAATTCGTCTTCGACACGAGACCACTGCCGTCGCCGAAGAAACGATGCCGGGACTCGGAGCACAGGATATTCCAACGCCAGCCGTGGTTCGCCTTGATGAAGTAGTCTGCGGGCAGATCTTCGAACGGAATGCGTTCCGGCCGGTCGGTCACGAACAATGATTTCGCGGTATCCACGCCGCGCGAACGGGCGAAATCCTTCACTTTGCACTTGTCCACCAGTTCGACGAACCGAGGGTTGCGCTCGTACCACATGCGTCGTCGCACCTTCAGCGCGAAGTCCCGATCACGGAAGCCCGCTGCGTTACCGATCGCTTTCCGCAGCCGTTTGCGCTTTCTGCGTAGAGTCCTGCCGGTGGCCAGAGGTGCAGCGAGAAATTGCATGACTTTTTGGATCTTCCGAGTAGGGCCCGCACTGGCGCGAAGAGAGCTGCCGCGAGTCTATTCTCTTCACGACCGAAATGCCTGGCGTGAACCGTCCGGCTGAACGAACCCGAGGCAGTCTATCAGCTCGGCGGGGGTCGCAGGCAGTTCTCGCTGGCCATTCCGATCCGGGCGAATATCGAGAGCACACGCGCCTGGCCGCCGGCCGCTTCGCATCGAGAGATCCGTCGATGGGTGGAGCGATCGGTCAACGGGTAGAATGCGAGCCTGGATTTCCTGCTCGAAATCCGGACGACTCGGCGATCGTGCGGATTCGACCGGAGCGAGGGGCATGGTGAAGGTTCTACTGGCCACCTGCGGCGGCGGAGGCCGAACCACACTCAGCGTGATGCGATCGCTGGCGCGGGCCGGTGCGCGGCTGACGCTGGGAGGCGACCGGTTTCGCGGCGAGGCGTTCCGTTCACGCCACGCCCACGCACGCATCTGCTATCCGAGCCCGGCCGTCGATGTCGAGGGCTTCAGGACTTCGCTCCTGGGTCACCTGCGGAGCGGGGCTTTCGACGTGTTGTTGCCGCTGTCCGATTACACGAATCTCGCGATCGGCGCGATCCGGAGCGAGATCGAATCGCTCGTGAAGGTGCCCCTGGCGAGCGATGCAGCGATTCGCCTGGCCCAGGACAAGCTCGAGACACTGAATTTCGCGCAACGGCTCGGCATTGCGATCCCCGAGACCCATGCACCAACGACCCTTCGCGACCTCGAGGAGGTGGCTGCGAAGATCGGGTATCCCTGCGTCTTGAAGCCGCGTAGCGGCACCGGGGCGCGCCATACCTACGTCGTCGAATCCGCCGCGGAGCTCGTGCGCCGCTACGAGCAGCGGCCGCGACGGAGGGACCTGGTCTACGACCATCGTCCGCTGGTGCAGCAGTACATCCCGGGGCGGATCCACGAAGCGGGTGCTCTGTTCTGTCGCGGGCAACCTCGCGCGCTCGTCACGCAAGTGCGACTGCGTATGCGCCCAGCGGCGGCTGGAGCCGGGGTCGACAATGTCACGACCCGAGAGGACGACCTGCAGGAGCAAGCCGTCGCGTTGCTCCGTGCTCTCAATTGGCACGGCCCCGCCCAGGTAGAGTTCGTCCGCGACGCTCGCGATGGGACGCCCACCCTGATGGAAGTGAACCCGCGCTTCTGGGGAACCCTCGATCTGGCGGTACGGGCGGGCATCGATTTCCCCGCCCTGGCGGCGCGACTCGCGGTGGACGGAGACGTCGATCCGTGCTCGGACTACCGCGTCGGGCTGCGCTACCGCTGGCTCGATGTATCACGCGGCCGGACCTTCTGGAACGTTCTGCGCCCGTCGAAGGCCGCGGTGACCGACTTCCGTTGGAACGATCCGATGCCACAGCTCTACCTGCTCTCGAAATGGTGGCAGCGGCGAATGAAACGCAGGCGATCCCGCCGCCAATCGCGCCCGAACACCTAGCACGAGCGCGCGCTCGGGGGGCTGCCGCCACTGCCCGCCGAAAAGGGAGCGGCAGGCACCCCCCTGCTCGCGCGGATCCGAACCGACCCGGCCCGATCCCACCGACGCGAATCCTCGTGAAGCCGAGCAGGCCGTTGGCGTGGGCTTGGCGGCGCTTCGGCGGCAGCGCGCAGCGCCCTGCACTTCCAGCCGGCTGCGGCGGAAGCTGCCACTCCGGTGCCGATCGCTGAACTCCGGACGGGCCCCGGGGCGGGCGAGCGGTGCTCAGCGCGAACGCCCGTCCCGTCGATGTGCCGGGAACCCACTCCGGTATCCGGAGCAGCGGGCGGGGAGCACAGCTTGCGAATCGTGTTGGCTGCAGACGGCACCGTCGGCGACGTCCATCCGCTGCGCGCGCTCGGTGCGGGCTGGCTCGCCGAGGGCCACGAGGTGACGCTGTGCGGGCCGCCCGACTTCGAGCCGATCGCGCGCGCGAGCGGGATCGACTATCGCGTGGTCGGCCGGAGCTCCCGCGAATTCCTGCTGGAAGTCTCGCACGCGATCGCGGGCAAACCGGTCGCGACGCTTCGCGAGATGATGGCGTACCTCGACGAGGTGCTCGCCGCCCAATTCGAGCTGGTCCCCGCCGCCGCGAAGGGCGCCGACCTGGTGATCGGCGCGGGCGTGCAGGCGGGCGCCGCGCTCGCGGGCGAGATCCACGGCATTCCGTACCGCTACATCGCGTATTGCCCGGCGATGTTCCCGTCCGCCGAATACGGGCCGGTGATGCTGCCGACCAGCGGGATGCCGCGCTGGCTGAACCGCCTGGCCTGGGCGGTGTTCCAGCCGATCTTCGTGGGCTTGTTCCAGTTCAAGCTGAACCGCCGACGGCGCCTGCTCGGACTCGGGAAGTTGCACGACGCCTTCCGCTACATCCTGTCGGAGCGCCCGATCCTCGCCTCCGATCTCGACCTCGGCCGGCCCGGCCCCGACGGCCCGTTCGACGTGCAGCAGATCCGCGGCCTGCATCCGATCGACACCTCGCCGCTGCCGGAAAAGCTGCAGGCCTTTCTCGACGCCGGCCCGCCGCCGATCTACATCGGCTTCGGCAGCATGACCGACCCGGCCCCGGCGGCGACCACGCGCACCGTGCTCGATGCCATCGAGCGCGTCGGTTGCCGTGCGGTCATCTCGCAGGGCTGGGCCGGGCTCGGTGACGGCCCATTGCCCGAGCGCGTCTTCGTGACCGGGCCGGTGCCGCACGGCTCGCTGTTCCCGCGTTGCGCGCTGATCGTGCACCACGGCGGCGCGGGCACGACGACGAGCGCGGCGCGCGCGGGCGTGCCGCAGCTGCTGGTCCCGCATCTGCTCGACCAGTTCTACTGGGTCGGCCAGATCCGCATGCTCGGTGTCGGGCCGCCCGCGCTGCGCCGCGACCGCCTGCGCGCCGATCGCCTGGCCGAGCGGATCGAGGCGACGCTCGGCAACGAGTGGATGGCCGGGCGCGCGCGCGACCTGGCCGCGAGCCTCGAGCGACTCGGAGCGACGACGCCTCCGCTGGCGAGCCTGCTCTGATCTCGGGCGGTTGCGGCGACGCTCAGGCGACGATGCGGTAGAGCACGCTGCCGCGCGCACAGATGCGCCCGTCGGCCTGCCCCGCGACCTCGACCTCGCTCCAGAGGATTTCGCCGTCGCGCTGCACGCAGCGGCCGTACGCCACCAGATCGCCGCTCGGGGCCGGCGCGATGATGCGCGCCTGCATCGACGGCGTCGACGCGCGGTAGTTCCCGGCGCCGTGCTCCGCCCAGGCCGCCATCGCGCCGGTGCTGTCGAGCAGCGCGAGCACCGCGCCCTCGTGGACGCCGCCGTCCGAGTCCCCGTTGACCTCGCCGAGCGGCATCGTGAGCCGCGACGTGCCGTCGACCATGTGCTCGGCCACGATGCCGCGGCGGCCCATGAAGGGGATGCTGCCGAGATGGGGGCCCATCGGCCCCGGATCCGAACGGCCGTGGTCGCCCGCGCTCACCGCGAGCTCGGCCGGCGCTGCAGCAAAGCGCGCGCGGACCGCGGCCGTCGCGTGCGCGATCGGCTTGCCGTCGTCGCCGACCACGTCGGTCTCGACGAAGCAGAGCTCCTTGCCGCGGCGCAGCAGCGTCGAATGTGCGACGACGTCCTGCGCCTTCGCGGCCGCGAGGTAGTTGATCTGCAGGCTCGCCGTATGCCACGGGCCCGACGCCGCACCGAGGGTGGCGCGCGTGACGGTCTGCGCACCGATGGCCGCGAGCGACGCCGCGACGCCGCCGTGCAACACCTGCCCCGGGTTGGTGTTGTCGTCGTCGAACGGCAGGCGGAGACGCGCGCGGCCGTCGCCGATGGCTTCGGGCACGACGCCGAGCGCGGCGCTGTAGGGCGACTTCTCGATCCAGCTCTTCACGAAATCCGATTCGCTCAATCCTCAATCCTTTCCGGGCAACAAACAGGAGTGAATCGACGCTTCGCCCGGAATCTCGCGAGCGAGGGTCCGAATCGCGAGCTCGGCATCGCGCAGGCCGAAGTCGTGGGTGTGCATCTTCTCGATCGGATGGCGACCCGACTCGATCAACCGGATCGCATTGGCATAGCCCGACGACGTCACGCCGATCGCGCCCTTCAGCTCGATCTCCTTGATCACGATCTTGTCGGAAATCAAGTTCGGAATCGGCCGGAAACCCTTCACGCCCGCGAGCACCACGCGACCGCCCACCGCGGCGCAGTCGATCGCCTGGACGACCGGCTCGGTCGAGTAGGACGAGACGTCCACCACGACGTCGGCGCCGCGCCCGTCCGTGAGTTCGCGCACGCGTTCGACCGTATTCTCGTTCTCGACGTCGATGCAGTGATCGGCGCCGAACTCGCGTGCGAGCGCGAGCTTCGGTGCATCCGCAGCGAGCCCGGTGACGACGATCTTCGCCGCACCGGCGGCTCGACATGCCAGTACGCAGGCCAGTCCGCGCTGGCCGGGGCCGAGGATCAACACCGTGTCGCCGGGCCCGGTGCGCGGCATCTCGACGCCCCAGCGAAAGCCCGCGCCGAGCGGGTTGAACATCACCGCGGTCGCGGCCGGAATCGCGGGGTCCATCTTGTGGACGATGGCGTTGGGGTCGAGATACATGTACTCCGCGTAGGCGCCCCACAGCCCGGGCTCGTCGCTGAGCGGGATGTAGGAGTAGATCCGACGCGAATCGCACAGCTGATAGCGCCCGGCGAGACACGGCGCGCAAAAGCGACACGACAGCATCGTTTCGACCGCGACGCGGTCGCCGACGTCGATGCCGAAGCGGCGCGCCGCCGCGTCGCCGATCTTCGCCACCACTCCGAGCGGTTCGTGGCCGGGAATCACCGGCATCGGCGTGCGCAACGAGCCCTCGTACTGCTCGTAGTCGCTGCCGCAGATCCCGCAGGCCTCGATGCGAATCAGACCGGCGTCGTCGCCGATGTCCGGGATCGGCAGGTCGCGTGCTTCGAGCTTGCGCGGCGCGGTCTGCACCATCGCGAGTGTCTTGCGCGGAACCGGCGGCATCGTCTGGCTCCATTCCGTCCCGGGTTGGGGAATTCGGATAGCATATCCGGGGCGGTCGAATTCGCGAATCGCTCACCGACTCTTCGAGCAGGGAGACCCCGATGTTCCTGATGCGCTTCGACATGCGCGCGCCCGCGTTCGGATCCGCTGCGCCGGCCGAGCTGTACGCCGCCGCACTCGAGATGGCGGAATGGGGCGAGAGCAACGGTTGCATGCAGATCGTGGTCTCGGAGCATCACGGCTCGGACGATGGTTATCTCTCGTCCCCGCTCGTACTGGCGTCGGCGATCGCCGCGCGCACGAAGAAGATCCCGATCCAGGTGGCGGCGTTGATCGTGCCGCTCCACGATCCGCTGCGACTCGCGGAGGACATGGCGGTGCTCGATCTGCTCTCCGGCGGTCGCGTCTCGTACATCACCGCGGTCGGCTACGTCGAATCCGAGTTCGAAATGTTCGGCCGATCCTTTCCCGGCCGGGGAAAGCGCATGGATCGATGCCTCACCGCGCTGCGCAATGCGTGGACCGGCGAAGCCTTCGAGTTCGAAGGCCGCAGCGTGCGCATCACACCCAAGCCCCTCACCCCGGGCGGCCCGGGTCTGCTGATGGGCGGCAACAGCGTGGCGGCGGCGCGGCGTGCCGCGCGCTTCGACATGGGGCTGCTGGCGCAGGGCTTGAATCCGGACATCGAGGCGATCTACCGCGCCGAATGCGAGAAGCTCGGCAAGCCGCCCGGCCTGTGCATCAACCCGCCGCCCCAGACGGTGGCTTCGGCGTTCGTCGCCGAAGACGTCGACCGCGCCTGGTCCGAGTTCGGCCCGTACCTGCTGCACGACGCCCAGGCGTACGCGCGCTGGATGACGAGCGGCACCGCAGTGACGACGACGATCGCCGCATCGGTCGAAGAGCTGCGCGCACTACAGGGCGTGTACCGGATCTTCAGCGTCGACGAAGCCGTCGACCACCTGCGGCGGAACGGTCTGTTGCTCACGCAGCCGCTCTGCGGCGGACTGCCGCCCGAGCTCGCGTGGTCGAGTCTCGAGCTGCTCGCGCACGAGGTGCTGCCGCGCGCCGCCGCTTGATCGCGGCCGGCGCGGCCCGCGCCGGTCAGCCGGTGAGCTGGCGCAGGATCGTCGCCGAGTCGAAATACACGCGCTCGCAGACGAGCTCCTCGCCTTCGAAGAGGAAGAACGCCGTCATGCGGCACTTGAAGGAGCGCCCCGTCGGCGGGATCCCCAGCAGCGGTCCCTCGTGGGTGCCGAGCAGCCAGAACTCGACGATCACCGCGTCGTCGGCATGGCGCAGCGAGATCAGCTCGTTGCGTTGGTCCGGGAAGGCCGTGCGCGTCTCGCGAAAGTACTCGCGCACCGCGTCCTCGCCGTCGTGGAGGCGATCGGTCGCGATCAGCTCGTAGCGCGGGTGCCCGAAGGTCGCGATCACGTCGTCGAAATCATGGACGTTCTCGGACTGCATGTGGCGGCGCACGAGCGCCTCGCGGTGTTCTCGCAGCGTCTCCAGCGTGGGGTGCCTCCGGGTGCGAGCTTATCACGCCACTCGATCGTCCCGGCACCCGGCGTGCGATAGGCTGTGAAGGGTCGGAATCGGAGAATGCGTTTGGACGATATCGACAGTGCCGGCGTCTACTACCTCTCCATCGAGGAATTCGAATCGCGCACGCCCGCGCCCGACCGAGCCGGCAGCGACACCCGCGAGCCCGAAGATCAGCCCGCGGTCGATTCGACGAAATCGACGATCACCCGCCCCAGCTCCTCGCCGCAGTCCTCTTGAAGGAAGTGCCCGCCACCGGCCAGCGTGACGTGCGGCTGCCCCGCGGCGCCCGGAATCCGCTGTTGGAAGACGCGGTCCCAGCCCGCGGTCGTGGGGTCGGAGTCGCTGAAGGCCGTGAGGACCGGACGGTCGAAGCCTTCGAGCGCGCGCCAGGTCGCGCGGTTGATCTTCGCTCCGGGGTCGCTGCGCGTGATCGGAATCAGGATCGGAAACTGGCGAACTCCGGCCAGATAGCGCGGGTCCGGGAACGGCGCGTCGTAGGCGGCGGCCACGTCGGCCGGAACGTCGCCCACGGTCGAAGCGTTCACGAACAGGCTCGGTCGCAGCACCGGCATGCGCTGCGAGAGCGTGACCCAGTTGAGCAGTCCCTCGGCGATCGTACTGGTGGTGCCGTCGGAGTGCGCGGCCCAGACGAGCCTGCCCGCGAGCTCGGGTTCGAGGGTGTGGAGCATGGTGTTGCCGAGCACGATCCGATCGAATCGCTCCGGCTCGCGCGCGACCGCCGACAAGCCGATCGCTCCGCCCCAGTCCTGCCCGAACAGCGTCACGCCGTGCAGATCGAGAGCGGATAGGAATGCATCGACCCAGCCGATGTGGCGCGCGTAGGTGTAATCGGTCGCCTCGCTCAATTTGTCGGAGCGTCCGAAGCCGATGTGGTCGGGGGCGATCGCGCGCAGGCCGGCGGCGACGAGCACGGGGATCACCTTGCGGTAGAGATACGACCAGGTCGGTTCGCCGTGCAGCAGCAGCACGACGGGCGCGTCGCGAGGCCCCGCGTCGACGTAGTGCATCCGCAACGGGGCGCCGTCCCGGTGCGGCACCTCGACGTAGTTCGGCGCGAACGGATAGCCCGGCAGGTCGTCGAAGC
>Ga0055476_10000092_pt1 | contig 20163 bp, 13 predicted proteins | sample Muzzi_CordC_D2_FD_57682 | JGI IMG/M metagenome (GOLD analysis project Ga0055476, IMG submission 57682) | Wetland microbial communities from San Francisco Bay, California, USA, that impact long-term carbon sequestration - Muzzi_CordC_D2 | ecosystem: Environmental > Aquatic > Marine > Wetlands ... | reverse complement strand
TGCGAGTGCGAGCGCGTCGCAGGCGCCGCCCGGTTGCCGCAGTCGCTGGAAGTGCCGCGGACCGACTCGATGCACCGGAACCCCCGCCGTCCTCGCGCGTCGCTCCAACGCGACGATGGGCGCATCGTCGGCCTCGTCGCGCAGCACGATCCGTTGCAGCGTCGCGCCGCGCTCGAGTGCGGCGACGATCGCGGCACTGCCCACGATCTGTCGTCGATCGCTCACCCCGCCCCCCTCGCTCCGAGCAGAAAATAGCGGTTGAGATTTCCCTCGCGACCGTCCGCGTCGTAACACGCGAGGCGCTCGAGGCCCGTCGCTTCGACCAGGCGCTCCGCTTCGGCCGCGTCGACGTGGTGGCAGTAGCGCACGGCAGCGGAGCCCTCGCCCCAGCGCAGCAGGTGGTCTCCCGGCTCGAGCTGTGAAACCTCGATCGCTTCGGGTGCATCGCGGTTCCATTCCTCGAAGGTCCTGCGGCGCTGCCGAAAGCGCTCGAAGTCGCCGAAGCGAAAGACGGCGAGTGCGAGCAGCCCTCCGGGCGCGAGCCGTCGCGCCAGGGCAGCCAGCAACGCCGCGCGCCGTCGCTCGTCCGGAATGTGGTGGAGCAGCCCGAAGACCGCGATCACGGAGAACGCGCGATCCGCGACCAGCGCCTCGATCGGGTTTTCGATCACGTCGCCGAGCACGGCCTCGGCAGCCGCGAAGGGCAGGCGGCGCGCGCGCACCGAATCGAGCAGCGTCGCGCTGGCATCGAGGCCGCAGTAGACGATGTCGCCGGCTCGACCGGGAAGCGCCTCGGCGAGAAACGCGCCGAAGCGGCCGTTCCCGCAGCCGACGTCGAGCACCTCGAGCGCACCGTCCGGCAGCCGCTTCTCGATCCACCCCGGCAGGCGGTCCCACCCCGGCCAGGCAGCGCCGCGCGTCTCGCTGAAGGCTGCAGCCGAATCGCGATAGAAATTCCGGTTGATCGCGGCGAGGGCCCGAACGGTTTTCTCGTCCATGACGCGTTGCGATACAGTAGCTGGCCCAGTGCTGGACCCCCATCCGCGACGACACCGCAACCAGTTCGACCCCGATCCCCACGAGCGCGAACTCGTCGGGATCGTCGAGGCCATCCTCGCGGCCGACGAACTGGACGCGCGTGCGCTCGACCGCATCGTGAAGAACCACCCGAAGAATGGAACGGGTCTGTTCTCACGCAGCGAGGTCATCGCGGGGTTCCGTCGTTTCGCCCCCGGCCGTTCGTGGGCGGTCGACGAGCTCGCATTCATCGAGCGCTTGCGGATGCGTCCGGTACGCACGCAGAGCGGCGTCACTCCCGTCACGGTGCTCACGAAGCCCTATCCGTGCCCGGGTCGCTGCATCTTCTGCCCGAACGACGTGCGGATGCCGAAGAGCTACCTGAGGGACGAGCCGGGGGCGCAGCGCGCCGAGGACAACCGCTTCGATCCCTACCTGCAGACCTGGAACCGGCTGGCTGCGTACCACAGCATCGGCCACCCGGTCGAGAAGATCGAACTCATCGTCCTCGGAGGGACCTGGTCGTTTCATCCCGAGCCCTATCAGATCTGGTACGTGAAGCGCTGTTTCGACGCGATGAACGACTTCGGGGCGGGCATGGATCGATGCGCGGAAGCGGGTGCTCCGACGGTCGATTTCTCGGAGATTCCCGCGATCGACGGTCGCGCGCTCGAGTCGACGAGCTACAACCGGGTGATCCGCGACGCGCTGACCCGATCGCACGGGGGCGCGCTCGTGCACGAATCGGAGGCTGCGACCTGGGCGGAGCTCGAAATCGCACAGCGCACGAACGAGGTCGCGGCTTGTCGCAACGTCGGGCTTGCGTTCGAAACGCGGCCCGACGAGATCACGCCGGGTGAAGTGCAGCGGCTCCGCCGCCTCGGGGGTACCAAGGTCCAGATCGGCATCCAGAACCTGTCGGATCGCGTGCTCGCGATGAACCGTCGGGGGCACGACGTCGCGGCGACCCGGCGCGCGCTCGCGTTGCTCCGAGCGGCCGGCTTCAAGATTCATGCGCACTGGATGCCGAACCTGCTCGGTGCGACTCCGGATGGCGACATCGAGGATTTCTCGAAGTTGTTCGGAGACGCCGATTTCCGACCCGACGAATTGAAGATCTACCCCTGCAGCCTGGTCGAAAGCGCCGAGTTGATGGCGCATCACGAGAGCGGAGAGTGGCGCCCCTACGCACCGGCGGAACTGCTTCGCGTGCTCATGGCCGGCATGGCTCGGACGCCTCGATACTGCCGGATCACTCGGGTGATCCGCGATTTCTCCGCCGACGACATCGTCGTCGGCAACAAAGTCGCAAACCTTCGCGAAGTAGCCGAACGTGCACTCGCAGAGCAGGGCGTTCGTTGCCGCGAGATCCGTGCACGCGAGATCCGGGGCGAACCGTTTCGGCAGGAGGATCTCCGCCTTTCCGAACACGGCTACGCGACCTCGATCGGTCGTGAGGTCTTCCTCGAGTACACCACCCCTGCGGACCAGCTGGTTGCGTTCTTGCGACTCGCACTCCCCGAAGACCGAACACAGCCGGGCGAGCTGGGCGGAAGCGCGATCGTTCGCGAGGTACACGTGTACGGCACGTCACTCGCGTTGGGTCGGCGAGCGGGCGGGCGGGCGCAGCACATCGGTCTCGGGCGGAAGCTGATCGCGCGCGCTCGGCAACTGGCGGCCGACGCGGGCTACGGCGATCTCGCGGTCATCTCGGCCGTCGGAACCCGGGCCTATTACCGAAGCCTCGGGTTTCGCGATGGTCCGCTGTACCAGCACGCCGATACGACCGCTTGATTCGCGCGGCGAACGCGATCAGCTGGCGCCGGAGCGGCTGAGGACTGCGGGCAGGGTCTTGGTCAGGATCCACAGATCGGTCGACAGGGACCACGTCTCGATGTATTCGACATCGAGCTTCACCCAGTCGGCGAATCCGATCGCATTCCGCCCCTGAACCTGCCAGAAACACGTGATGCCCGGTCGCATCGACAAACGCCGGCGCTCGAAGGTTCGGTAGAGCGCGACCTCGGAAGGAACCGGCGGACGCGGGCCGACCAGGCTCATGTCGCCCTTCAGCACGTTCCAGGCCTGCGGGAGCTCGTCGAGGCTCCAGTTGCGCAGGTAGCGTCCGACGCGCGTCACGCGCGGATCGCTGCGGATCTTGAAGACCGGTCCGTCGCACTCGTTCAGATGTGCGAGCTTCGACTTCTGCTCCTCCGCGTCGTTCACCATCGTCCGCAACTTGTACATCCAGAACTCGCGACCGTGCAATCCGCAGCGCTTCTGGCGGAAGATCACCGGCCCCGGAGACGTCAAACGAATGGCCGCCATCGAGACCAACAGGATCGGTGCGGTCAGGATCAGTACGCTGGCCGCTCCGACGACGTCGATACTCCGCTTGATTGCCAGCTTGAAGCGACTGTGATGGACGGGCGCGTAGCTGAGTGCCGCCGAGCTGCCGAAGCGGGTGACCCGCGGCGCCGGCATGAAATCCTCGAACAAGTCCACCGGGATCGTGAGCGATACGCCGACCATGGAACAGGCTTCGACGACCGGAGCGAGAGAGGAGAGCATCGAGCGCGGCAAGGCGACGACGACCTCGTCGATCACGTGGTTGCGGAAGAGTTCCGGCAGGTCGGCGAATTTGTGGACTTCACCGATCGCACTGACCTCGCCGTTCGCGTACGCGTGATCGTCGATGAAGCCGATGATGTGCAGTGCCCAATCGGGGTGCCGTTTCACCATGCGGTGAACGTGGGCTGCACGCGGGCCGGAGCCGACGATGAGGATGTTTCGGAAATTCCGACCGCCGCGCCGCAGAAAACGCAGGCCGCCGTGAATGGACAGCCGGAGCGTTGCCAGGCACGCGAACTGGGTCGCGCCGAAGAGGAACGGGAAGGCGGCGGGCACGGGAGCGGACAGCGCGAACGCCGCCGCGGCGATCAAGAGCGTGCTCGCGACCCCGGCGCTGGCCACGCGAAGCAGCAGCTGGCCGGCGGACTGGAGGCGCTGCGACGAGTAGAGGTCGAGCGCGTTCAGGACCAGTGGCCAGGTCGAACAGCCGACGATTCCGAGCGCGAGCAGCGCCGGGCCGTCGTGACCGAGCACGACCGGAACCGTGTCGGTCGCGCCCGTAGACAATGCGAATACCGCGAAAATTGCAGCGCTGAGTGCGATTTCGGCGGCCAGGAGGAGGAGTTGGAATGCCAGCCAGTGGGTCTTCAACATCTTGGGAGGAAGCTCCGGAGTGAATTATGGGGGGTGCGGATGACAGACCGTCTCGACGGTTTCGGGTATTTATTCCCCCAATTCGAGCGATCTGCTGTGAAGTGCTTCATAGCGGAGTATTTCGGAATGTGTGATCCAGCACACAGTTAGTAACCAATTACATCGATTCGGTGTCAGAATCAATAGAAATAAAATCGGGTTTCGAAAATCGAAATCGATCGATTTCGTCAATAATTTTGAATATTTAGGTTTTCTCATGCATCTGAATGATGCAGCCTGGGCGAGTGGATTCGCTGCGCGCGCTCCGATCGTACGATCGGGAGGATTATCCCCCGGAAATTGGACTCGAATTTCCATGCTGCAAGCGTCGGCCGGAAGGTATTCGGCGATTTCCGAGCTGCGATCGCCGCCCCGGCCGCTTTCGCGGCGGGCGGGATCCGGCTCGCCGGCGCGTCGTGGGCGGTGGGCCGGAGCTTCGACCGGGCGGGCCATCAGTCCGGCTGCGGCTGGAATGCGACGGAGAGCCCGTTTGCGGGGGCCGTGCGTATTGCGGGCATCCGCTTTGGGTCGAAACTCGCAACGGTCGGAGCACGGCGGGCAGAACGCCTGCAATCGACCTTTCGGGATCGGGCGAGTTCACTCGCGCGGCAACTTGCGTACCGCTGAGGCCGTGGCCGCGATTCCGCTCGCAGCTCAGCAGAGTGCCCTTGATCCCCGACGCCAAAATGTCGATGGTTCCTAGGCGATGTACGAATCCTACTTCGGTCTTCGGGAGCCGGCGTTCTCGCTCAACCCCGACCCGCGCTTTCTCTGGCCTTCCGAGACGCACGAGGAAGGGCTTTCCGCCCTCTACTACGGTGTGGTGCGTCGCAAGGGATTCCTGCTGCTGACCGGCGGGATCGGAACCGGCAAGACCACGTTGTTGCGCGCGGTGCTCGCCAAGGTGCCCGCGGAGACGGACACGGCCCTCGTGATGAATACCGCCGAAGCGAGCGGTCTCGATCTGATGAAGCTGATCGCGGCCGAGCTCGGGCTACGCGGTCCGTTCGAGTCGAAGGTGGATTACATCATTGCGTTGAACTCGCATCTGCTCGAGCGACTCCGGGCGGGGATCAACACGGTATTGGTGATCGACGAGGCGCAGAATCTCGACCTCGCTACACTCGAGGAGGTGCGCTTGCTGTCGAACCTCGAGACGGATTCGGAAAAGCTGCTCCAGATCGTGTTGACCGGTCAGCCGGAGCTCCGCGAGAAGCTCGCAGATCCGAGTCTGCGCCAGCTGCGACAGCGGATCGCGATCGAGCATCACCTCGAGCCTCTCCGTCCATCGGAATTGATTCCGTACCTCTCGCATCGCATCGCCGTTGCCGGAGGGCATTACGACGAGATCTTCGGACCGGGCTGCGATTCGGCGTTCTATGCCTATTCGCACGGTTGCCCGCGCATGATCAGCCTGTTGGCCGACCGTGTCCTGCTGGCCGCGTACTCGAAGCAGATTCGGCCGATTCCCGTTGCCATGGTCGAGAAGAAGGCCAAGGAAATGCTCGAAGCACACGGCGCGTGGTCGAACGAACCCGGCTCCGGCGTGGCGGAGAACTGAGGTGGGAGAGATCACCGACGCGCTTCGCCGCGCGCGCGAGGAGGCCGATCGTTCGGTCGAGGCCACTGCGCCCGATTCGCTGATCGACGAGCCGGTCCTCTCGCCCGTCCCCGCGGTGCCGAAAGACGACGAGTTCCAACGTCGACCTGCACGGCGCGCGACCGATATCCGACTTCTGCACTCGAAGGAGGGTGCGTGGGTCGCGCGTGCCGTCGTCGTCGATCAGCACGGTCCTTTTTCAGCCCACTACCGTCACTTCGCGCTGCGTCTGGGGGCCGAGCTGGCGGAGCGCGACGCTCGAGTCGCGCTCATCACGAGCGCCGTCGGGCAGGACGGCAAGACGACGACGGCTTGCAATGTCGCGCTCGCATTCGCCTCGATGAACGCCTCGCGACGGGTCGCGATCGTGGAGCTCGACCTGCGGCGACCGACGATCGCGAAGGCGCTCGGCTTCGGGCTGCCGGAGGTCGGCGTCGAGCACGTTCTGCTCGGTCAGGCGTCGATCGCGTCGATCTGTCTCCACAGTGATGCCGGATTGGACATCTATCCGGTGGTGGGCTCCCGCGACGATGCCCACGAAATCCTCTCACGCCCCGAACTGGGTGTATTGATGCGAAGCCTGGCCCAGGCCTACGACATCGTCATCCTCGATACGCCGCCCGTGCTTCCGGTTCCGGACGTATCGCTGATCCTGCCGCACGTAAAGGCCTGCGTCGCCGTGGCGCGTGCGGGTGGGACGCCGCTTTCCGCATTTCGCGCGATGCTCGAGTTGATTCCGCAGGAGAAGATCGCCGGCGCGTTCATCAACAACGCGAGCCGTCGCAAGGACTTCTCGCAATACGATTATCATTCCGACGACAGCAAGGACGGAAAGACCTGGTGAACATTTGAGCATGGACGAATTCGAAGAACTCGAATCCGGTGGGCTGCCCGCGTTCTTGTGGGATCCGGTCGGAGTCGTGGTCCGCCGCTGGCGCTGGATGCTCGCCGTTCTGCTGGCCGGGCTGCTGGCTACGGTATTGGCGAGTGTCGTGCTGGAACCTCGCTATCGGGCCAGCGCAACCGTGATGATCGCGACGCAGGAAATGCCGGAAGAATTCGTGCGCTCGACGGTTCGCGGAGATCCGTTCGAGCGAATCAACGCGATGGTGGCGGAGGTCCTCGCCCGCCCGCACCTCTTCGCCCTGATCGAAGAGTACAACCTCTACCAGGACTTGCGCGAGAAGCTTCCGATGACGGAGCTGGTCGAGCGCATGCGAGACGACATCGACATCTCGGCCGAGAGCGGGATCGGAAGCTTGGTGCGCTCCGAATCGGCCCGCCTGCTCGCGATCGAGTTCGAGAACGACGACCCGGTCGTCGCTGCGGCGGTCGCCAACCGTCTTGCGGGCCTCCTCGTCGACGAAGGCATCCGCCTGCGAAGCCAGCAGGCCGCCCTGGCGACCGACTTCATGAGGCGCGAACTCGAGCGGTCCGAGCGCGAGCTGCGTGAGCACGACCGGAAGATCACGGAGTTCAAGCAACGTTATCGCGGCGAGCTCCCCGCGGATCTGGAGCCGTCCTTGCGTGCGCTGACGCGGCTCCAAGAGCAGCGAGCGTCACTCGCGCTCCAGATCGCGGAAACGGAATCCCGCATGGCGACGCTGTCGACCGCCGAAAGCGATTCTCCGGCGACGCGTCTTCAGAAGCTGCGGTCCGACCTTGCGGCGGAGCGGGCCCGCCATACCGAGAAGCACCCCGATGTGATCGCGCTCCGGCGGCAGATCGAGCAGCTCGAAGCGGAGATCGAATCCGAGGGGATTCCCGCGGATGCATCCCCGTCCGGTCTGCTCTCGTCCGGGCGCCGGACGGTCGCGGAGCTGCGGCGGCAACGGATCGCTGGTGAAGCGAGGATTCGCGAGCTCGAAGAGCGGGTCGCGCGGATCCCCGAGCGGCAGGAAACGCTCGAAGCCCTCGAGGGAAAGCAGGCCGTGCTGCAGGCCACCTACACCGGATTTCTCCGCAAAGTACAGGAGGCCGGGCTCGCCCAGAGTCTCGAGCAGGCCCAGCAGGGCGCCCGCATCTCCTTCTTGGAGCAGGCGGAACCGCCGCTGCTGCCGACACGGCAGCGCTGGAAGATCCTGGCCGGCGGGTCGGGTGCGGCGTTCATCCTCGCGTTCGTCGTCGGGCTGCTGCTCGAATTCGCCGAACCGGTGCTGTTGCTGCCGAGTGACGCGCGCTTCGTGGAAGAAGTCCCCATCCTGGGATCCGCCCCCTGGATCCGTTGAGTCGCGCCGCAGCGGCACGATGACGCCGTTCCAGCGGCGCAAGCGTACACGGCTCGAGGAAGTACACGGGCGCCCGGGTTCCCGGGCCACGCGGAAATCCGTGCAAGAAGTGCTCGCCCGGGAGCTCCCTCCCGGGGCGACCGCCGAACTCGAAACCGACGATCACCGCGCCTGCTGCATCGCATCGCGATCGGAGCGGCGGTGCGGAACTGCGTGAAGCCGACGTCGGTGCGGCCGGGAGTCCACCACCGGGTGTGGCGGAGGGGGCGATCCCGCGGGCGTGGACGGTGCCGCAGTTGCTGCGGGAGCGGCGCTTCCCGTGGCGCTTCGAATCGAATGGCCGGCTCGAGGACTGCCATTTCGCGCGGATTCCGACGCGGCGGATGCCGCACTGTCGGGAGCACGAGCTCGAGTACGCGGCTCGACCGCTGAGTTGTGTGGGAAACGCCCAGGTTCGATCAACGCCGGCGCAATCTTCGCGACACGACGCGAGCCACGACTAGGCGTGTAGGGTGAAGCGGCTCAATCGCGGCCCCGGCTCCATCTTGGACCGTCGCCTTCGGCGCAACCACATCACGGGCGGCAACAGGAAGACCAGCTCGGCACCCAGCCCGCACTTCTTGCCGCCACCGCCGCCACCGCCGCCACCGCCACCACCGTCGCTGACGACGGCTTCGCTGGTCGCCCAGGCCGCTTTGCACTCGGGGTCGAGCACGTCGATCATGTTGTCGCCGTCGTTGTCGATGCCGTCGTTGCAGACCGGGTCTTCGATGTCGGATTCCCGATTGCGGCAGCCCGGGTCGACGCCGGTGTCGATCTGGCCGTCGCCGTCGTTGTCGAGTTGATCGCTGCAGGCGGGCGCGGTGGCTCCGATCCGGAAGATGTCACCATTCTCGTGCAGCACGTAGAGGGCTCCGCCGCCGCCTTCGCCGAAGCTCGCAATCTCGAGTCGTTTGCCGGCGGCTTCGCCGAGTGCCGCGGTCCAGTTGGTTCCCTGGCCGGTGTTGCGGTCGATGCTCCAGATCGCCCCGGAGCAGTAGTCGCCGTAGAAGTATTCTCCGTACAGCGAGTCGTCGGTGCCGCGGTAGACGTAGCCGCCGGTGATCGAGCACGAGTCGTCGTCGTGCGGGTATTCGTGGAGCGGCGGTGCGAGCGAATCGTCACCGCAGGGCGGCGACGGAGCCGGCAGCGCAGCGCACGCCGTCCCTTCCATCACGTCCCAGCCGTAGTTCTTGCCGCCGGCGCTGTCTGCCGGTTCATAGTTGATTTCTTCGCGCAGGTCCTGGCCTTCGTCGGCAAGCCAGAGGTCGCCGAGGTCGCGGTCGAAGCTGAAGCGATACGGGTTGCGCACGCCGAACGCCCAGATCTCGTCCCGAACACCCGCGACTCCGACGAACGGATTGTCGTCCGGGATCGCGTAGCTGCCGGCCGGCGTCGAATTGGGCGAGGGCGGTTGCGCGACGTCGATGCGCAGCAGCTTGCCGAGCAGCTCGCTGCCGTCCTGTGACACGTTCGACGGGTCGTTGGTCGATCCGCCGTCCCCCATGCCGATGTAGAGGAACCCGTCGCCGGGCGAGAATGCGATGGCGCCGCCGTTCTGCGAGTCGAAGGGCTGCGGGACGGTCAGCAGCACTTCCTCGCTGTTCGGGTCGGCGACGTTGGCATCGCGTCCGATCTTGAAGCGGGACAGCACCACGGTGTCGTCCGAGTCGATCCAGTGCACGTAGAACGTTCCGGTCTTGGCATACTCGGGGTCGAACGCGAAGCTCAGCAGCTCCTGCCCGGCCGTGGTGAAGCCGAGGTCGAGGAACGGAGTCGGCAGGACCGTCCCGTCGTCGACGATTCGGATCACGCCGCCGGCTTCGGCAACGAAGAGCCGCGGGTCGCCTCGCGGCGCAGTCAGGTAGACGGGCGACGTGAGGCCACTCGCGACCCGCTCGGCCACGACGCTGTCACTCGGCGGGAACGAGCTGTTTCCGACCGGGGGCGAATCGGGAGCGTCGGCGGGTTCCACCGTGACGGATGCGATCGCGGGGCTGTCGTCGACTTGCCCGTCGGAGTCCCTGACGAAGAGCTGAACGGTGAATTTGCCCGGAGCGTCGAAGGTCACCAATCCCGGTGTCTTGTCGCTGGAGATCGGGATGCCCGAGCGCCCGGAGTCGAAGTTCCATGCAAAGCTGTACGGCTCGACGCCGTCCTCGGCCCTGCCGTCGAAGAAGACCGTCTCGCCCGCGGTGATCGTCACGGGCTTCGTCGGAGATGTGATCACCGCGTTCGGCGGCGGGATCTGGATGGCCTCGACGGTGACCACGACCGAGGCCGGAGTCGGATCGGACAGACCTTTCGAGTCGGTCACCGTGAACTCCACGACGTAGCGGCCCGGGTTGTTGAACTGGATCGCCCCGGGCTCCGGCAGCGCGGAGGCTCCGGCTCCGTCGAAGTCCCAGTTGTACTCGAGCGGGTCGTTGCCGTCCGGGTCGCTGCCATGCCCCGCAAAATTCACGCTGCCGCCTGCGGTGATCGTCAACGGGCCGGACGGAGAATCGATGGTGCTCTGCGGCGGTTCGTTCGTGCCGGGAATCGCGAGCGCAACCTGCTGGTTGGACAACGCGCTCTCGACGAGATCGACGGTGTACGAGGTCATCGCCACGTAGACGTCGATTCCATCGGGGATGACCGCCGTGCCCGATCGGATTCCATCCGCGTCGGCGTCGGGTAGCCCGATGTCGTAATCGAGATCGAAGACTCCGGACTCGGTTCCGACATACAACCGGAAGCCGACGACCGGTGAGGGAGCCGGGTTCGGGTCGATCCAACGAAGTGTCACCGTGCGGGCGTTGCCGTTCGCCGCGAAGCCGAACAGGATGAGCCCGATGATTCCGACGAGTCGAACAGCTCCGGCGGAGCGGGTGAATCTGGGATGCGTGGATCGAGATTTCATGCGGAAACTCCGGCAGCCGGTCGGGCGCCTTGCCTCATCGGGTAGGGGGAAGATCGGCGCGATCCGATTCCCGGTATGTGATGGGAATCACCTGGGTGTGCGATTCGTGAACGCGCGATCGTCGTCTCGATCGCCAGTCGCGGCGTGCACGTGCCAGCCTGCTTGCCGATGCGTTGCGTGTCGCTGGTCACCGCCGTACCACCGGCGCCCGGACTCGTGTGCAGATCCTGTACGATTCCCGGGAATGACGAGCACCGAAGAAATCGGCGGCGGAACCCACCCGGCGCGGGCGTCCGACATCGATCGGCTCCTCACCGCTGCGGTGGTCGTGTTCGGCCTCTTGCTGTGCGTGCCCGGCCTGTTGAGACTGTCCTTCCTCTGGGAGAGCAGCCTGTTCTACGGCCATGCCTACGCGATCCCCGTGGTGGCCGCATACCTCGCCTACGCGAACCTCGGATCGATTCGGCTCGCGAGTTCCGAGCTCCATCCGCCCCTGTGGGGGCCGCTGGCGGTTTTCGGGGCCGCGACGCTACAGGTGCTGGCATTGATGGGAGACATCCGATCCGTGGTCGGATTGGGGATTCCGTTGATGCTCGGGGCGATCGCCTACGCGATCGGGGGGCGCCGATTGCTGGCACCGATGCGGCTTCCCCTGATCTTCCTGGCACTGATGGTTCCGCCGCCACGCTTCGTGACGTACCAGATCCTGTTCCGGTTGAAACTGATGGTCACCGAGGCCGCGGTCGCGGTGCTCCAGCGGATGGGCACGACGGTGGCGGCCGAGGGGAACCAGATCCTGCTCCCCGGCGAGACCCTGTTCGTGGCCGATGCCTGTAGCGGTCTCACCTCGATTGTCACCCTGATGCCGCTGGCGTGCATCGTCGCGTACTTCCTGAGCCACGGTGTCTGGCGGCGCGTGCTCGTGGTCGCGAGCGTCGTACCGCTGACCTTTGCCGCGAATGTATTCAGGGTGATCGTGACCGTGCGGATGGTGTCGACCCACGGCGCCGAGTTCGCTCAGGGCGTGTTGCACGAGACTTTCGGCCTGGCCACCTACGTGATCGGCACGCTTGCCGTGATCGGCGTCGCGCGGATCACCCGGTGAGCCGTCGCAGCCTGCTGATCGCGACGCTGATCGCGTTGCTGCTGCCGGGCGCGTTGCTCTGGCGCTGGACGCGGGCTCCGGAAACCCGGACGCCGTATCCGGAAACGACTCCGTTGCCGAGCGAAGTCGGCCCGTGGCACGCGACGGAGCAGCGCCGGCTCGCGGACGACGTGTTCGAGATGATCGAACCGGACTCCTACCTCATGCAGCTCTACGAAGCGCCCGGTCGAACGCCGATCTGGCTGTACATCGGCGTCTACGCCGGCCGGACCAGCTACGGCAAGGGCGCCCACGACCCGGAAGTCTGCTACCCGGCTCAGGGTTGGGACGTCCTGCACAGCGAATCCTTCGAAGTGCGGCTCGGAGGTTCCGAGCTGCTGCACACGAAGAGCATCGAGGCGCGTCGCGGGGCGCTGCTGGAGGACGTGCTCTACTGGTTTCAGCCCGCGATGCGCTGGCCCGAAGCGGGTGCGGGCGAGCGCTTGATGCGCGTGCTGGACGCGGTGAACGGGCGTCCGCAGTATGCGTTCGTCCGATTGTCCGGTCCCAACGACGGGGGAGCGACGGCGAAGCGCGACCTCGCCGATTTTGCGGCGCGAATCGCGCGGCCGGTTCGCGCCGTCGTCGACAACGACGGCGGGCCGGTGCTCCCCGCGCGCGAACGGCGCTCCTGAGCGGAGCGCCGTTCCGAGGTCAGCCCTTTCTGAACGAGAGCGCCTCGGCGTCCGGCTGGTAGTCGGCCACGATGCGCGATCCTTCCGGGAAATCGCCTTCCAGGATCCGCATCGACAGCGGATCCTGGACCATGCGCTGGATCACCCGCTTCAGCGGACGGGCTCCGTAATGCGGGTCGTATCCCTTGTCGGCCAGGAATTCCTTGGCGGCGTCGGTGATCTCCAGCTCGAGTCGTCGATCCGACAGCAGCTTTCGAACCCGTCCGAGCTGGATGTCGACGATCTGCGAGCACTCTTTGCGCCCGAGTTGATGGAATACGATGGTGTCGTCTACGCGATTCAGGAATTCGGGTTTGAAATGTGCTCGCAACGCTTCTTCGACCCGGCGTTCGATCTCTTCCCGGTCGCTCTCGCCGAGCTCGACGATGTATTGGCTGCCGATGTTGGACGTCAGGATCAGGACCGTGTTGCGGAAATCGACGGTACGGCCCTGGCCGTCCGTGAGGCGTCCGTCGTCGAGCACCTGGAGCAGCACGTTGAACACGTCCGGGTGCGCCTTTTCGATCTCGTCGAAGAGCACGACGCTATAGGGGCGGCGCCGGACGGCTTCCGTCAACGCTCCGCCTTCTTCGTAGCCCACGTAGCCCGGCGGCGCGCCGATCATTCGTGACACGGAGTGCTTTTCCATGAACTCGCTCATGTCGATGCGCGTCATGGCGTGTTCGTCGTCGAACATGAATTCTGCGATCGCGCGGGCAGTCTCGGTCTTCCCGACGCCGGTGGGGCCGAGGAAGATGAACGATCCGATCGGGCGATCCGGATCCTGGAGTCCCGCCCGCGCGCGGCGCACGGCCGAGGAGACGGCCACGAGCGCGTCGTCCTGGCCGACCACCCGCTGCCGCAGCATGTCTTCCATCGACAGCAGCTTCTCCTGCTCTCCCTCGAGCATCTTCGCGACCGGGATGCCGGTCCACTTCGAGACGATCTCGGCGATCTCTTCGGGAGAGACCTCTTCGGACAGCATCGAGCCGCCCTCCTGGAGTTCGGAGAGCCGGGCCTGTTCCGCCTCGAGGTCCTTCTCGAGAGTGATCAGGTCGCTGTAGCGAATCTCCGCGGCGCGTTCGAGGTTGCCGGATCGTTCGGCGCGCTGTTCTTCCGCGCGCAGCTCGTCGCGCTTCGCCATCAACTCGCGTGACCGCTCGATGGCCTGCTTCTCGTTGTCCCAGCGTGCCTTCATCGCAGCGCCGGAGTCCTTCAGCTCGGCGATTTCGCGCTCGACATGGTCGAGCCGCTCCGCGCTGGCTGCGTCGCTTTCCTTCTTGAGGGCCTCTCGCTCGATCTCGAGCTGCATCCGCTTGCGTTCGATCTGGTCGAGCTCCTCGGGCATCGAATCGATCTGTACGCGCACGCGGCTCGCGGCCTCGTCGATCAGGTCGATCGCCTTGTCGGGCAGGAAGCGGTCGGCGATGTAGCGATTCGAGAGCGTCGCGGCTGCGACCAGCGCACCGTCGAGGATTCTCACACCGTGGTGGACCTCGTAGCGTTCCTTGAGTCCGCGCAGGATCGAGATGGTGTCCTGGACCGTCGGCTCGCCCACGAAGACCGGCTGGAAGCGCCGTTCGAGCGCCGCATCCTTCTCGACGTGCTTGCGATACTCGTCGAGAGTGGTCGCGCCGATACAGTGCAGCTCGCCGCGCGCGAGTGCGGGCTTGAGCATGTTCGCGGCGTCGGCCGCACCCTCGGCGGCGCCGGCACCGACGATGGTGTGCATCTCGTCGATGAAGAGGATGACCTGGCCTTCGGCCTCGGAAACCTCGCGGAGCACGGCCTTCAGGCGATCCTCGAATTCGCCGCGGTACTTTGCGCCCGCGATCAGCGCACCGATGTCGAGCGCGATCAAGCGTCGGTCCTTGAGCGTGTCCGGAACGTCTCCGGACACGATTCGCTGTGCGAGCCCCTCCGCGATTGCGGTCTTGCCCACGCCCGGTTCACCGATCAGGACCGGATTGTTCTTGGTCCGCCGCGACAACACCTGGATCACGCGTCGGATCTCCTCGTCGCGGCCGATCACCGGATCGATCTTTCCGAGTCGGGCTGCGTCCGTGAGGTCGCGCCCGAATTTCGCGAGCGACTGGTATTTCGATTCCGGGTCCTGATCGGTGATCCGCGCACCGCCGCGCACCGACGCCAGCGCCTTCAGCAGTGAATCGCGGTCGGCGCCCACGCCGAGCAGCACGCGCGCGGCCGGGTCGCTCTTCTGCTCGACGATGGCGAGCAGCAGGTGCTCGGTCGAGACGTACTCATCCTTGAGGTGCGAGGCCTCGGTGAAGGCGTCATCCAGCAGCTTCGAAAGCGCCGGCGAGAGCTGCGGTTGCGCCCCGCCCGTGACCTTGGGGATCTGTTCGAGAATCTTCTCGACGTCGCGCATGAGCGGGTCGAGCGATATGCCGAGCTTCTGCAGCACCGGAACGGTGCTGCCGTCGGTCTGGCCCAGCAGACTCTGGAGCAGGTGGGAAGGTTGGATCTCGCCGTGTCCGCGCGACGCGGCAACGGATTGCGCCTCGCTCAGCGCCTCCTGGCTCTTGATCGTCAGCTTGTCGAATTGCATGGAGCCGAAGCTAGGCACGACCTCCGGCGCTGCAAGGATGCCCGCGCACGATTCCCCGCGGGCATCCCTGCTTGCGTCAGTTCTCGGCGCGCTTCAGCGGCACGAAGATCGTCGCGTCGCCCCGGCGGACGAGCAGCAGCGCGCGACCTTCGGCTTTGCCGAGCCGGTCCTCCAGTTCGCTCGCGGTATTCACCGGCGAGCGATCGACCTCGAGGATCAGGTCGCCACGCCGCAGCCCGGCCGCGTCGGCGGCGCTGCCGGGCTCCACCGCGGTAACGAGTACGCCGGCATCGTCCTCGACGCCGAGCTGGTCGGCGATTTCCGGTGTCAGATCCTGCACCCGCAAGCCGAATTTTGCCGCGCTCTCGCCATCGCCATTGGAGCCGTTGAGTTCGGCCACGACCTCGCTCTCCTCCAGCGTGCCGATCTTCGCGGTCAGCGTCTTGCGCTTTCCGTCGCGGGTGACGACCAGCTCGACCTCCTTGCCGACCGGCGTCGCGGCGACGATGCGCGGCAGATCGTTCCAGCTCTCGACTTTCTGACCGTCGAATTCGATGATCACGTCGCCGTGTTCGACGCCCGCCTCGTCGGCGGGGCCGTTGGGCGCCACTTTCGAAACCAGGGCTCCCTGGTCACCGTCGAGCTCGAGAGCCTCGATGAGTTCCGGTGTGATGCGTTGGATCACGACGCCGAGCCAGCCGCGTGTGACGGATCCCTTGGCTTTGAGCTGCGGCAGGATCTGCTTCGCCATGTTGATCGGAACTGCAAAGCCGATGGTGTTCGCCCGCGGATTGATCGCGGTGTTGATGCCGATCACCTCGCCCTTGAGGTTGAGGAGCGGGCCGCCCGAATTGCCCGGGTTGATCGCGGCGTCCGTCTGGATGTAGTCGTCGTAGCTGCCCTGGCCGATCACCCGGTGCTTCGCGCTGACGATGCCCGCGGTGACGGTGTGTTCGAGGCCGAACGGGTTGCCGATCGCGACGACCCATTCGCCGGGACGCACCGCGGACGAATCGCCGAGCGGCAGCGCGAACAGCTTCTTGCTGGATTCGACCTGGATCAGTGCGATGTCGGTCTTGGGGTCGCGGCCGATGATCGTCGCGTCGAGCTCGGATCCGTCGATGAAGGCGACCTTGATGCTGTCCACTCCTTCGACGACGTGGTTGTTGGTGACGATGTAGCCGTCGGACGAGATGACGAAGCCGCTGCCGAGACTCGGCACCTGGCGCTCGAGCTCCTGCCCATGGCCGCGAGGAATGCCGAAGAAGAAGTCCTCGAAGTTCGGCATCGCCTGGCCCTTGATCGTCTTCGAGGTCTGGATGTTGACGACGCCCGGTGAAGTCCGCTCCGCGAGGTCGGCGAATCCACTCGTCAGTCCTTCGGGCAGTCCGGCCTCGTGGCCCGAACCGTTCTCCTTCCAGAACACTTCTCCCGCATCCGTCGCCGCGTCGTCGTCGCCCCTGCCGAAGAGATCCAGCGCTTTTGCGCCGTTGTCGCGCCAATCGATGCGAATGTCGAGCACTCCACCGCCGACCAGCAGGATCACCGCTGCAGCCGTGTAGAGAAGAAACATTCCGAGTCGACCTGTCTTCATTCGATTCTCCATTGGATGGGAAACTTGGAACGGGCGCGATTGGGGCGCCTCCCCCTCACTTCTCGTCGATCATGCTCCGGTGGAATTGGAACCCGCCGATCTGGAGCGAGTTCGCGCTTCGCCCCGCCCGATCATCCGATTCAGAGGAGCGGAATCGTGACATTGTACCGACCGGGACCACGCTGAACCATCACCAACGCGCGGCTGTGCCCGCGCAATTCGAGTATCGCCCTCCGAACCGATTCTTCGTGCACGAGGCTTCGGCCGTTGATCGCGAGCACCACGTCGCCGATTTCGAGTCCGATGCGGGCAGCGCCGCTGCCCGCGCGGACCCGCGTCACCACGAAGCCCACTTCGTCGCGCGCCGTCAATTCGATGCCGAGCAGGTCGTCGGTGAGTTGCTCGACCAGCTCGGCGGGAACCTTCTCGGCCGTTACGCCGACGGTTCCGGTCTTGCCGCCTCGCCAATAGGACATCTTCACGACCTGCCGCGGCGTCACGGTGACGAGGATCTCGAAGAAGTCCTGCGCGGAATTCACGCGGTGGCCGTCGGCGTGGGTCACCACGTCGCCGCGGCGGAGCTTGGCACGCGCCGCCGGGCTGCCTTTGCGCACGCGGTTCACGAGCGCGCCCGTGAGTTCCTCGGGCAGGCCGAGTGCTTCGTGGAGTCCCGGATTCAGGTCCTGGAAATCGAGCCCCAGCCAGACCGGGGTGACTTCTCCGTGTTGGATCAGCTCCAGTACGACGCGGCGCGCGACGTCGACGGGGATCGCGAAGCCGATTCCCTCGCCGCCGCTGTAGACCGCCGTGTTGATGCCGACCAACTTGCCCTCGGCGTTGAGCAGTGGGCCGCCGGAATTCCCGGGGTTGATCGACGCATCCGTCTGGAGGAAGCCGTGATACACGCGATGCTCGGTGCGTACCGAGCGGTCGATCGCCGAGATCACGCCGGTCGTGACGGTGTTCGACAATCCGAACGGGTTGCCGATCGCGATCACCGGCTCGCCGACCATCAGATCCGATGAAATCGAGAGCGGAACCCACGGCAGGTCGCCCGCGCCCTTGGCCTGCAACACCGCGAGATCGTTGTTCGGGTCCGCACCGATCAGCTCCGCATCGAATTCGCGGCCGTCGCCGAGGCTGAACCGGATGCGATCCGCTTTTGCGATGACGTGTTGGTTGGTGAGGATGTGGCCCTGGTCGTCGATGACGACGCCCGAACCGAGGCTGTTCGACGTCTGCGGAAGCCTCGGCTCGAAGAAATCCTCGAAGAAGCGGTCGAAGAACGGATTGCCGCTCCGATTGCCGAAGGCGTTGCGGCCCTTCAGGATGCGTTCGGTCGTGATGTTGACGACCGCCGGCCCGACGCGCTCGACCACTTCGACCGCGGTGGTGCGCCGCAGAAACGGGTCGTGTGCGCTCGCAGCAACCGCGGTGAGCGAAAGCACGAGGCTGCAGGCGAGTGTTGCTTTCATCATCCGCTCCTTGAGACGCGGGAATCTCCCGGTTCGTTCACCGGCGCTGCCCTCGGCGACGCCACGGTAGCGCAGCGTGAAACGAAGGCGGCACGGAGAGTGTTAGCCTGGAACCCGCTCGGGAGGGAGCCATGCAGACAGAACGGTTCGGGGAATTCCGGTCTCGCTTCGGCGGACCGCCGGAGGTCGTCGCTCGGGCTCCCGGCCGCGTGAACCTGATCGGAGAGCACACGGACTACAACGGTGGGCTGGTACTGCCGTGTGCGATCGACCTGGATACCCGCGTCCTGCTGCGCGCGCGGTCGGATCGCACGGTTCGGGTGTTCTCGCGTGAATGGCGCGAAGAGCGGGCCTTCGACGCCTCCGCTCCGGCCCGGCGCGGCGGCTGGATCGACTACGTCCAGGGCGTGTTTGCAGTGCTCCGCGAGCACGGAGTGACGGCGCGGGGCTTCGACATCGCCATCGAGAGCGACGTGCCGCCCGGGGCCGGGCTGTCGAGTTCGGCGGCGCTCGAACTCGCGCTGCTGACCGCAATCGATCGACGCCTCGAGCTCGCTCTCGCAGCCGAGCGGCGTTGCGAACTCGCCCATGCCGCCGAGGTCGACTTCGTCGGAGTGCCGTGCGGCATCATGGACCAGTGGGTGGTGGGGCTGGCGCGTCGCGACACACTGCTGCGAATCGATTGTCACACGCAGAGCGTCCGTCCGGTCGTGTTTCCAGGGGATCGGGTTGCGCTGCTGATCGCGGATTCGGGTGTCCGACGCGCCCTCAGCGCGGGCGGTCTCGCGAAACGCCACGGCGAGTGCGCCGAGGTGCTCGAGATCGCACGCCGCGCGGGAGCATTGCCCGAGTCGGCCCCGGGCCTGTGCGCACTCGACCCCGATGCGCTCGAGGACCTGGCTCCGCTGCTCTCCAGCCGGCTGCTGCGTCGCGCGCGGCACGTCGTCAGCGAGAACCGCCGCGTGGAGGCGAGCTGCCGCGCGCTCGAGGTCGGAGATTTCGCTTCGGTCGGAGAACTGTTGCGCGAGGGAATGCGCAGCCTGCGCGAGGATTTCGAGGTCAGCACGCCGGAGCTCGATCGTCTCTGCCGGTCGGGCGACAGCGCGCCCGGGGTGTACGGCTCGCGTCTCACCGGTGCCGGATTCGGCGGCTGCAGCCTCCATCTCGTCGAGCCGCAAGCCGCCGGCGACGCGGCGGACTCGATCGCGTCCGGATTCGCGCGCGAGTTCGGTCGCAGGCCGAAGATCCAGCTCGTGCGCCCCGCCAACGGCGCCTCGTCGCGGGTCATCCGCGGTTGAGCGCGTCGCGCAGTGCGCGCGTCGTGTTCACGACGTCGGCCGAAAGCAGGATCGAGCCGGTGACCGCCACTCCGGCTGCGCCCGCCCGACAGGCATCGCGCGCGTTCTCGACCGTGATGCCGCCCTGGGCCAGCACGGCAACGCCGCTGCGTGCCGCCGCGGCGAGCGCCTCGAGTCCGAGGGCCGGGCGCGTCGCGCGTTTGGAGAGCGGGGGGAAGATCGGCGCGAGGTGTGCGTAGTCCGCGTCGGTCGCCGCGGCCACTTCGGCGACCGAATGGGCCGAGACGCCGATGAAGGCGCGTGGACCGAGCAGTCGGCGAGCATCGCCGATTTCCATCCCGTCGAAGCCGAGGTGAACG
>Ga0055476_10000091_pt1 | contig 20257 bp, 17 predicted proteins | sample Muzzi_CordC_D2_FD_57682 | JGI IMG/M metagenome (GOLD analysis project Ga0055476, IMG submission 57682) | Wetland microbial communities from San Francisco Bay, California, USA, that impact long-term carbon sequestration - Muzzi_CordC_D2 | ecosystem: Environmental > Aquatic > Marine > Wetlands ... | reverse complement strand
CGAGCGGGCCGCCCTCGGCGCTGGTGCCGTTGTCGCCGTTGATGTAGATGACGAGCGTGTCGTCGAGCTTGCCCATGTCTTCGATGGCTTGAATGACGCGCCCGATCTCGTGGTCGTTGTAGGCCGCATAGGCGGCGAAGACTTCCACCTGCTTGATGTAGAGCTTCTTCTCGTCGGCGGTCAGGTCATCCCAGTTCTTGAGAACTTCCGTCGGCCAGGGCTCGAGCTGGGTGTCCGGTGGGATCACCCCGAGCTTCTTCTGGTTCTCGAAGATCTGCTCGCGCAGCTTGTTCCAGCCCGCGTCGAATAGGTGCATCTTGGCGATCTTCTCGATCCATTCCTTCGTCGGATGGTGCGGCGCGTGCGTGGCGCCCGGCGCGTACTTGATGAAGAACGGCTTGCTGGGAATCGTCTGGTTCATGCGATTCAGGTAGTCGATGGCGTCGTCCGCCATGGCGGTGACCAGGTTCCAACCCGGCTTGCCATCGAAGGGATAGATCTGGGTGGTGTTGCGGAACAGGTTCGGCTGCCACTGGTTCGCATCGCCGCCCACGAAACCGTAGAAGTACTCGAAGCCCAAACCGGTCGGCCATTGGTCGAACGGCCCTGCCTGGCTTGCGGCGAACGCCGGTGTGTTGTGGTCCTTTCCGAACCACGCGGTGGCGTAGCCGTTCTCGAGCAGGATCCGCCCGATGGTGGCCTTGTCCTCGGCGATGATGCTGTTGTAGCCGGGGAAGCCCGTGGCCTGCTCGGAGATCACGCCGAAACCGGCTGAGTGATGGTTCCGGCCGGTGATGAGCGCGGCACGGGTCGGCGAACACAGCGCGGTCGAGTGAATGTTGTTGTAGCGCAGACCTTCATTCGCGACGCGATCCATCGCGGGCGTCGGGATGACGCCGCCGAAGGTGCTCGGCACGCCGAACCCGGCATCATCCGTGATGATGAGCAGGACGTTGGGGGCCTGCTTGGGCGGCACGATGCGCGGCGCCCACCACGGCTTCGATTGCAGGGCATCATGCTCTATCGTGCCGCCGAATTTCGGCTCGGGTGCGGGGAGCTGCTTGCCGCTGATGGTGGTGGTGGCGCTGGGGGAACCGACCGTGCCGGTGACTTCTTCGGCCTGGGCGAAAGACGCCGCCATGGCCACCGCTGCGAGGGTTCCGCTCAGCAGGAAGCGAGTTCGAATTCTTGCATTTCGAGTCTTCATCGTTCGCACCTTCGTCGTTTGAGATGTTGATACCGGAGCACCGGAGTTTTCAGCGCGTCCGTTCCAAGTGACCGCGAATCGCCATCAGCGGATGCCGATGCCGCGGCGGCCGACACGGAGAGCGCCGCATTCGGCGGGTTCTCGCCGAAATTGTCCTCGCCCTGGGTCCATTCCTGCAGATAGTCGGGCATCGCGAGGTGCCCGGCGATCCGGACCGGCCGATCGGAGAAGTACAAGACTTGTTGGTTCACCTTCACCAGGCGGAGTGTGTTGGCGTCTGTATCGATCGCGAGATCGTCCGAGCTGTGGACGAACATGAACCGGGCTTTCGCTTCATCCGCGTGCGCGTCGCCTGCGAAATTCAGCAGCCCCGCGAGCGCCGCGAAGGCGAGCGTCCGGAACAATGCGCCCCGGACGTGCCGAACGGACCCGTTCGTTGCACCTTCGTTCATCAAATTTCCTCTCCGCTGGGCAAGCCAGGCGGGAAATCGAGTGCCCAAGTCGTCTGGATGATCTGGAATGCCCGAAGACTCCGCCGGTCATTTCGCGACGATTTGCGGACACTGTCGCGTACGGCCCCGAGGTTCCAGAATGCTAATCCAAGCGCCGAGAGCCGGCCCGTCATCCGCGAAGAAATGACCCGCGCCTCGTGATGCGAATTCCACACATACGAGTGATCGATACCGGCGATGTATGGAAACCATTCATGTGGCAATTCGCACCCGGTAGATCTTGCTAGATCGCGATCGACTGAGCTTTAATTCGCGACGTGTACAACGAGCCGGCAGCAGACGCATCCCTCCTCGCCTGCCCGGACTGCGACCTGCTCCAGCGGCTCCCGAACCTCGAGCAAGGAGCGTCCGCCCGCTGCCCCCGCTGCAACCACGAGCTCTGGCGACGTCGCGACCACCTGCGTCACCGCACGCTTCCGCTGACGCTCGCGGCCGCGGTGCTCTACCTGATCGCGAACACGACTCCGATGCTCGGTCTCGAAGCCGTCGGCCGTGAAGCCTCCACCACGGTTCTGGGAGGTGCCGAGCACCTCTGGCACGACGGCCGGAAGATCGTCGCCGGGCTGGTGTTGTTCACCGCGGTCGTCGCACCGGCGCTCCAGATCGGCTTCATGCTGTTGATCACACTCGGGGCGCGCCGCGAGCAACCGCCGAGCTGGGTGGGAACACTTCTCCGCTACCACCCGATCACCCGGATCTGGAGCATGATCGAGGTCATGATGCTCGGCGTGCTGGTCGCGCTGATCAAGATCGCCGAGCTAGCGACGGTGGTACCGGGAACGGCGATGTACGCTCTCGGGGCGCTGGTCTTCCTGCTCGCTGCGATCCAGGCGAGTGTCGATCCACGCGACGTATGGCTTCGCGTCGAGTGGGCGGCGGAAGCCGAAGCGCGGCGCGGCGGCGCTCGGACGCGCAGGGCCGCCGGAGCCATGCCGTGAGCTCCGCCGCCACCACCGCGATGGAGCAAGGCCTGCAGAGCTGTGATGGCTGCGGCCTGTTGTCGCGGCCCGCAGCGGGCGAGGACGAGGGGCACTGCCCGCGCTGCGGCGAGGAGCTCGCCTTCCGCAAGGCCGCGAGCATCCAGCGCACCTGGGCCTACGTCATCGCGGCGGCGATCTGTTACATCCCCGCGAACGTCCTCCCGGTGCTGACGACGAGCACCGCCGCGGGCAGCGAGTCCGACACGATCATGCAGGGAGTCGTGCTGCTGTGGTCGCCGACGGGGTGGCCGCTCTCGCTCATCGTGCTCTTCGCCAGCGTCATGATCCCGAGCGCCAAGATCCTGTCGCTCGCCTACCTGCTCGTCACGATCCAGCGCGGCTCGATCCGAAACAACGGGCAGCGCGTTCGGCTCTACCGTACCGTCGAACTCGTCGGACGCTGGTCGATGGTCGATGTCTTCGTCGATGCCTTCACCGCCGCCCTCGTCCAGCTTCAGCCACTCATGGCGGTGTCGCCGGGGCCGGGCCTGTTCTTCTTTGCGGCGGTGGTAGTGTTGACCATGCTCGCAGTCGAATCCTTCGATCCCCGGTTGATCTGGGACGCCTCGAGCGCAGAAGAGGCTCGCGATGCCTGAGAGCAATGGAACGCCCCCTCGAATCCCCGAATCCAGGGTCGTCGCACGCAAGCGGACGCGCCTCTCGCTCGTCTGGCTGATCCCGATCGTGGCGGCGGCGGCCGGCGCCTGGGTGGCCGTGACGAAGACTCTCGCGGAAGGGCCCGAAATCACGATCCTGTTCCGGTCGGCCGAAGGACTCGAGGCCGGCAAGACCAAGATCGACTACAACGGCGTCGAAGTCGGGACCCTGAAGAAGATCCGGCTCTCCGACGACCATCAGCGGGTGATCGCGACCGCGCAGATGGCCCCGAAGACCGCCGGCTTCCTGGTCGAGGACACGAACTTCTGGGTCGTGCGCCCGCGCATCTCGGGCGGCTCCGTGTCGGGGCTCGGAACCCTGCTCTCCGGGGCCTACATCGGCATGGAGATCGGCGACTCGAAGAAGAGCCGGCGCCGCTTCGAAGCACTCGAAGAGCCGCCGGTGGTGACGACCGACGTGCCCGGTCGTTCCTTCGTGCTCGACACTCCCACTCTGGGCTCGCTGGAGAACGGCACGCCGATCTACTTCCGGCGCCTGAAGGTCGGTGAGGTCGAATCATATGAATTCGCCAAGGACGGCCGGTCGTTTCACGTGAAGGCGTTCGTGAACGCGCCCTACGACCAGTACGTCACTCCCAGCACGCGTTTCTGGCATGCGAGCGGAGTCGACGTCTCGCTCTCCGCGAGCGGGCTCAAGGTGCAGACCCAATCCCTCATGTCCATCCTGGTCGGCGGCATTGCATTCGAGACGCCCGCAACCGGCCCGGTGCTGCCGCCGGCCGACGAAGGAGCCACCTTCCCGTTGTTCGGCGACCGCGCCGAAGCCTTCCGGCCGGCGGCCCAGGATCCCGAGATCTATGAGCTCGTCTTCGAGCAGGCGGTGCGCGGACTCGAGCCGGGCGCACCCGTCCAGTTCCGCGGAATCACGATCGGCGAAGTCCTCGACCTCAAGGGGCAATTGGATCCGGAGACCGTCGACTTCTCGGTACGGGTCAGCATCCAGCTCGACGCGGGAAGATTCGGTGTCCAGATCCCCGGCACGGAAGGCATCGTCGATCGCGCGACCTTCCGCAGGAAGACGATCGATGCACTCGTCTCGCATGGGGTACGCGCACAGCTACAGAGCGGGAGCCTGCTGACCGGGGCACTCTTCGTGGCGTTCGACTTCTTTCCCGACGCGCCGAAGGCGACGGTGGACTGGTCTCAGCAGCCGCCGCAGCTGCCCACCACCCCCGAAACGCTCGAGGCGCTCGAGGCGAACGTCGCCAGCATCATCAAGAAGATCGACCGGATGCCCCTCGAGGCCATCGGTGACGATCTGAAGCAGGCGATCGCCGATCTCGACGCCACGATCGTGAGCGCGCGTGGAACCCTCGACGATGCCAGCGCCCTGATCGAGCCGAACTCCGTGCTGGTCCAGCAGCTCGAGGGCACGCTCCAGGAGGTGAATGGCGCAGCCCGTTCACTGCGTGTGCTGATGGACTATCTCGAGCGCCATCCCGAGGCGTTGATCCGGGGCAAGACGGGGGATTCGAAGTGACGAGAATCGAACTGGCGCGTTGGATCGGGATCCTGCTCGTCGCGGCCGCCGCCGCGGGCTGCGCAACGTCGACTCCGACGCATTTCTACACCCTCGACTCGTTGGCAACCCGAGCGGACGCGGGAGTCGTGGACTTCGGCGTCATGGTCGGGCCGGTATCCGTGCCGACTTCGGTCGACCGACCCGAATTCGTGGTTCAGGTCGCGCCGAACCGCGTCGAGATCGACGAGTTCAATCGCTGGGCGGCGCCGCTCGGCGAAAACATCGCGCGCACCGTTGCCGGCGACCTCAGCGTGTTGCTCGGGACACCGGACGTCGCCGTCGCACCGTTCGCGAACTTCGATCCGGCCTATCGCGTCACGATCAACGTCCAGCGCTTCGACTCGCTGCCGGGCGACTCGATCCGCCTCGATGCGGTCTGGGCCGTGCGCACGACGGCGGGCGGAAAGACGCGCGCGGGCCGCACGACCGCGCGCGAGGCCGTCGCGAGCAAGGACTTCGACGCGCTGGCCGCGGCCCACAGCCGCGCACTCGCCCAGCTGAGCCGCGACATCGCCGCCACGCTCCGGGTAGTCGCCGAAGCGCGCTGATCGCGTATGCGCAAGCTCGAGCTCGGAAACCCGCTGCATCCTCCCGCAGTCGACGGCGACGCCGCGCCGCCCGATGTCTGGATCGACATCGACGTGGCGGACGACGAGGGACGTCGCTGGCTGGTCGACCAGAGTGGGCTCGACGACGCGGTCACGGAGAGATTGCTCGAGCCGGCATTCGCCACCCACTGGCGCCGGTTCGGCCACGGAACCTTTCTCGGTATGAGCGCCGAAGTGCCGGGCGAGCTCGCTTCGACGCTTCGGAGCGTCGAGTTCGGAATCTGGCTGGAGCGCGGCCGGATCATCACCGTGCGCCACGGCGAAGTGCCGGCGCTCGACAGGGCGGCGGCGGCTTGCGCGGGCGGTGAGGGCCCTGCCGGCTCCTGGGGGCTGATCGTCATGCTGCTGTCGACGAGCCTGACCGGGGCGGAGCGGAATCTTCACGAGTTGACCACCGCGATCGATCAGCTCGAAGACGAGATCCTGGCTGGGGTTGGCGGCCCGCCCATCGATCGTATCGCCGACCTCCAGAATCGGTTGATCCACGCGCGCCGCTTCCGGCTGCCGCTGGCGAACATGCTCGGCTTCATTTCGGCCCAGCCGGGCCGGATCATCGACGCCGACATTCTCGACGAGCTCGAGGGAATCGCGAGCGCCGCCAAGCAGCACCAGCAGCTGCTGACTCTCTCGATCGACAGGGCCTCGGCCTTGCAGGGTCACATTCGGGACCATCTGGCCGACTCGATGAACAATGCGACCTATCGATTCACCTGGGTGGCCACCGTCTTCCTGCCGTTGAGCTTCATCACCGGGCTGCTCGGAATCAACGTCGCAGGCATTCCCGGCGACCACAATCCCCTGGCGTTCTGGCTGGTCTGCGGCGCGCTCTGTGTCATTGCCGCGACATGGGGAATCGCCGTCGGTCGGATGACCGGCACCCGCAGCCGATTGCGCCGACGGCGGAGCCGCTGACGAATTCACGACCGGCCCCGCCCGCGCCGGTCGGCGTTCGAGCGCACGACCGATCCATCAGTAGTTGAATATAACTATGTAATTCCTCGCGTCGCCAACACGATGTTGAGTGCGTGAACGGCGACCGCGACGGCGATCCCGACGAAGATGACCCCGATGAAGGCGAGAAAGACCGTGATGACTCGCGCGCCGCGCGAGTTCGGCGCCACATCCCCGAAGCCGACCGTCAATGCGGTAATGAAAGCAAAGTAGATGGCGTCTTCCAGCGGGATGCGGTCGAATCGCGCAATCAACACCCCCGCAATCACGATGGCCGCGACCAGGACGAGAAACACGCCACTGAGTTCGTGCAGAAGCCCCAGGTGCGCCGCCACGAAGTCCTTCAGCATTCGCCCTCTCGCGTTGCACGCTCCTAGTAGATGACTTGGTCTTCGACCAGCTCGGCGTAGCGTTCTCGAGACAGGCCGAGGAGCTCCTTCAGCACGTACTCGTTGTCCTGGCCGATCCACGGTCCGGGATGGATGCGCGGCTCGGTGCGGCTGGTCTTCACGTAGGCGCCGTAGATGGTCTCGCGGAAGCCGAGCGGGTGCTCGACTTCGACGAAGGTATTGCGCGCCGTGTAGTGCGGGTCGCTCAGCAGATCCGCGACGTTCAGCACCGGGGCCGCTGCGACGCCGTGCTGCTGCAGCCGCTCCGCGAGCTCGCGATCGTCGAAGTCCGGCGTCCAGGCATTGATCTTCTCGTGCAGCGCTTCGATGTTCTCGAGTCGCGCGGCGGTGGTCGCGAACGCGTCGGCACTCGCCCAGTCCGGGTTTCCCATCGCGCCGGCGAGACCGCGCCATTCCGCGTCGGTCGCGACCGCCAGGCTGATCCAGCGGTCGTCGCCCGCGCATCGGAACACGCCGTGCGGCGCCATCGCGGCCGATGGGTGGCGATTTCCGATCGGGCCGGCCACGCGGTCGTTCAGCACGTAGTCCATGTAGGCGGGGCCGACCATCTGCATCACAGCTTCCTGCTGTGAGTAGTCGACGTGCTGGCCCTCGCCGGTGCGATCGCGGTGCGCGAGCGCGACCAGCACCGCGTACGCCCCCATGATGCCGTTGTAGGGGTCGGAGAAGGCGTTCTCGACCGGGATCGGGCCACCGCCGAGATAGCCCGTGAGACTGTCGAGGCCCGTCGTGCTCGTGAGGCTGAGCCCGTAGGTGCGAATGTCCTTGAGCGGCCCGAACAGGCCCGCGGCCGGCATCGAGAACAGCACGATGTCGGGCTTCACGGCCCTGAGTGCGTCGTAGCCGAGCCCGAGCTGCTCCATCACGCCCGGGCCGAAGTTCTCGATCACGACGTCGCTCTCGGCCACCAGTGCGAGCGCGAGCTCCTTCGCCTCGGCCTTCTTCAGGTTGAGGCTCACGCTGCCGTTGCCCGCCCAGCAGGCGTGGTTCGACAGGCTGCGGTTCGGGTCGCGCTCGCCGCCCGCGAACGGCGGCAGGTTTCGCGTCATGTCGACGCGCGCGTAGGATTCGATCTTGTAGACCTCGGCGCCCAGGTACGCGAGCGTCTGCCCCACGACCGGCCCCGCCCAGACCCAGCCCAGGTTCGCGACGCGCACGCCCTCGAGCGGAAGCGCGCGGCCGTCCGCGCATGCGCGCGGCGGCTTCGTCGTCGCGGGCGGCGCGCTGCGTGCGGTCGGGCGCTCGCGCCACGCCGGGTCGGCCGTGTGCTCGCCCTTGCGCGGCGCGGCCGTGCGCGGCCCGCCCGGGCTCGCGGGCAGCAGGAACGGCGCCCCGAGGTCGCGAAACGAGCCGAGCTCGGGATGTTCGAGGTCGACGATGTAGCCACGCTCTGCCAGGTGCGGGTGCTCCGCGGCTTCCTTCACGGTGAAGACCGCGGTCACCGGACAGCCGGCCGCCTGGCACAGCTCCATGATTTCAGCTTTGCCATGCCGCATGGTCCATTCTTCGATGAACGGGTAGATCAGGTCCGCGTTCTGCGCCCGCATGAACATGTCGTCGAACATGTCGAGCTGCGCCCACTCGGGGTTCCCCATCACCTCGACGAGCCCCTTCCACTGGCCGGTTTCGAGCGCGAGCATCCAGACGTGGCCGTCCTTGCACGGCACGATCGTCGCAGGCGCGCCGAGCGGCATGCCGACCCCCGTGCGCTTGTCGAACTTCCCGTCCTGCGCAAAGCCGCCGATGTTCTGGCCGCCCACGAAGGTGGCCGCGATCGCCTCCGCGCAGGACACGTCGAGCTGCTGACCGCCTCCCGCGCGCTCCCGCCCCAGCGTCGCCGCCAGGCCCCACGCGGCGCCGGCGGTCGCGCCGAAGAAGTCCGCAGCGTAGGTGCCGTGCTCGAGCGGCTGCTCGCCGGGCCGGCCGCAGTAGCGGCTGCTCGAACCCGTCAGGTGGTAGGCGTTCAGGTCGTAGCCGTTCCAGTCCGCGTACGGTCCGGTCTGACCGAACGGCGTGATCGAGATCATCACGAGGCCGGGGTTCCGCGCCGACAGCGCCGCGTAGTCGAGCCCCCATTCGCGCCACCGCTTCGGCAGGAAGTTCTCGATCAGCACGTCCGCATCGGCCAGCAGCCCGAGCAGCGCTTCGCGGCCGTCGGCCTCCGCGGGATCGAGCGCGACCGAACGCTTGTTGGTGTTGAGGAAGTGGAAGATCCCGCTCTTCTCCGGGTGCGGACGATCCTGCGGAAACGGCCCCCAGCTGCGCGCCGTGTCGCCTCCCGGCAGCTCGACCTTGATCACGTCCGCGCCGAAATCGGAGAACAGCTTCGCGCAGTAAGGCGCCGACACCATCTCGCCGAATTCGACGACCCGGATTCCGGCGAGTGCACCTTCAGACATCGAGACCCTCCTGCGCGGCGCTCGGTAGACGGAGAGCGACGGCGTTGCTGGCGCCGGGCGTGAAATCAGTCGCGCGACCTTCCGAAGAGTCGCCTGAAGAAATCGACGATCGCCGCGACGATCGTGCGGAAGATCAACGACACGATGGCGACCGGCTTCTGCTCCGCAACCGCGGCGACCGCCGCCCGCTCGGCCGCCTCGTCCTCGGCCTCGAGAATCTCCTTGGCGCTGGCCGCAAACTGCTTGAAGAGCTGGTGCGAAACCCCCTGGATCATGCCGCGCCCGACCTGCATGACGCGCCCGGTGAGGTCGATGCCCGCCTCGATCGCGAGTTCGACCGGTCCGTCGGGCAGCTGGTTCACGCGGAGGTCGATCGTTCCCTTCGCCGTGCCGCCCCCGGTCTCGCGTCCTTCGGCGACCATCCGGATCGAGCGCGCCTGCGCGTCGACCTCGGCGAACTCCACGCGACCCTTGTACCTGGTCGTGATCGCGCCGAGCTTGACCTTCACGGTTCCGAGGAAGGTCTTGTCGTCGACGACCTCGTCGAGTGCGGCGCCCGGCATGCAGGTCACAACCCGCTGCGGATCGACGACGAAGTCCCAGACCCGTTCGATGGGCGCATCGACCTGGAGTGTTTCCTTGATTTCGATCGCCATGAATTCCTCTTGGCCGTCGGTTCTTCGGGAAGCGCGCCGCGGCCCGGCGACGGCGCTCGGAGCACGACAGAATACACGACACGCCGACGAAATCCCCGGAGACGACGCAGCGTTGCGACTCAGCCGGAGCCGCGCAGGCTCGCGGCGATCCGCGCGAAGTCTTCGGGCGTGTCGATGTCGGGAGGCGGCTCCCCGGCGACGGGCAGCTCGATCACACCCGGCCTCCGCGGGGAGAACAATGCGCGCGCACCCTGGTCGCCGCGCAGGGGTTCCAACTCGTGGAAGATCTCGCGTGCGAGCAGCACCGGGTGACCGGGACGGCCGCCGGCATCGGAGTAGACCGGTCGGGCCGCGCGGGCCCCGGACGCCAGGAAGGCCGCGATCGCGGCGTCGATCGCCTCGCTGCGCAGCGTCGGCTGGTCGCCGAGCAGGATCGCGACCGCGCACGCCTCGGCGCTCGCCGCCGCCACCCCGCAGCGCAACGACGTGATCTGCCCGGCGGCGAAGTCGGGATTCACGACCGCGCGGGCGCGACCGTCGAGGCGGAGCGCGGCTTCGATCTCGTCGGCGCACGAGCCGAGCACGACGATCACCTCGTCGAGGCTGGACGCCAGCGCCGCATCGACGACGTGCTGCAACAACGGCCGTCCCGCGACGTCCAGCAGCTGCTTGGGTCGACCCATCCGGATCGACGCGCCCGCCGCGAGCACGACACCGCTCACGAACGGCCGGCCGGCGCCCTCAATCGTCGTCATGGATCGGCGCCCGCCGCTGCATGAGCGGTCGCCCGTCGCGCCCCCGACGCTGCGCGACCATCTCGGCGACGATGCTGAGCGCCACCTCTTCGGGCGTGCGCCCGCCGATGTCGAGGCCGACCGGGGTGCGGATGCGTGCGAGCTCGGCCTCGCCGAACCCCAGCTCGCGCAGCTGCTCCAGGCGGCGCGCGTGCGTGGGGCGGCTGCCGAGCGCGCCGATGTAGCCGGCCTGCGAGCGCAGCGCGAGCGCGAGCGCGGGCAGATCGAACTTCGGGTCGTGGCTGAGCGCGACGACGTGGCAATCGGGTGTGAGCTCGATCTTCTCGAACGCCTCGTCCGGCCAGGCGCGAACCAGCGCGTCGACCTCGGGGAATCGCTCCTCGCTCGCGAACACCTCGCGCGCGTCGACGACCGTGACCTCGAAGCCGACTTCCTGCGCGATCCGGCACAGCGGGATCGCGGTGTGGGTCGCGCCGACGATGAACAGGCGCGGCGGCGCGGGAAATGCCTCGATGAAGATCTCGGCGGCTTCACCCCGCCACGGCCGCTCGAGCAGCTGCGACGACGACCCGCCGAGCAGGGCCTCCGCGACCGCGGCGAGCTCGGCGTCGAGCTCGGGCGCGACGGAGCCGACGAGCTCGCCGCTCGATGTCCGCGTCAGACTGCGACCGCGCAGCTCGCCCGGGCCCACGGCGACACAGAAGGTTGCGGGCGTCCGGGCCCCGAGGGCTCGGCGCAGCGCCGCGTACGCGGCGCTCGGCTCGAAGGTCTCGATCAACACGTCGATGCTGCCGCCGCACGCGAGCCCGACTTCGAGGCCGAGCTCGTCCGCCGCGCCGTAGCTCACCAGCAACGGTCGCCCGTCGTCGAGCACGCGCTGTGCGCGTTCGCAGACGTCGCTCTCGACGCAGCCGCCGCTGACCGAGCCCGCCATCCGCCCGCCGCGCGTCACTGCGAGCCGCGCTCCGGGCCGACGCGGCGCCGAGCCGCGCACGCGCACCACGGTCGCGAGGGCAATGTCTTCGCCTTCGCGCTGCCAGCGGTCGAGGTGGGGGAGGAGGTCTCGCATTCCGGGTAGCGCGGCATCCGCGTTTCCGCCCGCGGGCGGAAACCTGCTGCGATCCGGGAGGTTATCAGAGATCGCCGAGCGCGTCGCGGCGCGCGCGAACGGCTCCGACGTTCGCGCGCTCGGTTGCAGCCGCCGCTTTCCAATTGGTAGCTTGCAACGATCTTCGGGCGCTCCTTCGCCGGAGCGCCCTGCCATTCCACTCGGGCGCGAGAGCCGCTGCACGCGATCCCGACGAGAGCGCTCGATGGACGCCACGCGCGAGATCTACTGGAACATCGTCTACGGCGCGCTGATCTACGGCTTCATGATCGCGGCGCTGGGCCTGCTCGCCTACGGCGTCCTGCAGCGAATGAAGCTGTGGCGGCTCGGCGCTGCGGCGGCGCGCTTCGACCGGATTCCGGAACGCCTGAGCGGGCTGCTCGGCGAGATCTTCGGCCAGCGCCGGCAGCTGCGCGACCCGGTCCCGGGCATCGCGCACCTGTTCATCTTCTACGGCTTCCTCACCTCGCTGATCGCGACGTCGCTGATCTCGATCCAGGAATGGACCGGCATCCACTACCTGAAGGGCGTGTTCTACCAGTGGTACTCGCTCGTCTCCGACCTCGGCGGCGTGATCGGCCTCGTCGGTCTCGGCATCGTGATCTGGCGGCGCGGCATCACGCGCCCCGAGCGACTGCACTCGGCCGTCAACGACTGGATCGCCCTCACCCTCTTGACGCTGATCTTCGCCCAGGGCTTCGTCGTCGAGGGGCTGCGAATCGCCGCGACCGAGCTCGCCCAACAGCCCGAGCTGGCGCGCTGGTCGCCGGGCGGATTCCTCGTCGCCCAGCTGTTCTCCGGGCTCCCGGACGAAACGCTGCGCGCGCTGCACCGCTCTTCGTGGTGGTTCCACGCGGTCACCGCGTTCGCCTTCATCGGCTACATGGCCTTTGGCAAGTTCGACCACATCCTGTTCGGCATCGCCAACGTGTTCTTCCGCAATCTCGAGCCGAGCGGCAAGCTCAGCCATCCCGACATCGAAGCACTCGCCGACAGCGACCCCGACGCACTCGATGCGCTCGGTGTGAATCGCATCGAGCAATTCAGCTGGAAGGACCTGCTCGACCTCGACACCTGCGTGAACTGCGGCCGCTGCGAAGCCGTCTGTCCGGCCTACGGCAGCGGCGTGCCGCTGTCGCCGCGCAAGCTGATCCAGGACATGAAGCAACACCTGTCCGACGTCGGCCCGGCACTCGTCGCAGCGCGGAGCGCGAACGGCGCGGGTGCGGCCGACGTGCCGAGCGGCGGGCCGATCCTCTTCGGCGATGCGACGGAAGGCGGTTCGCCGCGAATCGCGGTGCTCGAAGACGAGCTCTGGGGCTGCCGCACCTGCGGCGCGTGTCAGCAGGAGTGCCCGCTGTTCATCGAGCACATCCCGAAGATCGTCGACATGCGGCGCCACCTCGTGATGACCGAGTCGAAGATGAGCGACGAAGCGCAGCTCTTCCTCAAGAACATGGACGACCGCATGCACCCGTGGGTGGGCGCGTCCGTCGAGCGCGACGAGTGGTACCAGGACCTCGACGTGAAAGTGCTCGGAGACGGCCACAGCGCCGAGTACCTGTTCTGGGTGGGCTGCACCGGCTCGATGCAGGAACGCAACATCAAGACGACCCGTGCGATGGTGAAGATCCTGCAGGCCGCGAACATCGACTTCGGCATCCTCGGTCCGGAGGAAGTCTGCACCGGCGACCCGGCGCGGCGCGCCGGCGGCGAGCTCACCTTCCAGATCTGCGCGAAGACCAACATCGAGACGCTCGCGAACTACGGCGTCACCAAGATCATCACGACCTGCCCGCACTGCTTCAACACCTACAGCAACGAATACCCGGACTTCGGCGGCCACTACGAGGTGGTGCATCACACCCAGCTCATCGACGAGCTGATCTCGAGCGGTCGCCTCAAACTCGACAAGCGGCTCGACTCCGTCACCTACCACGACCCCTGCTATCTCGGCCGCCACAACGGCGTCTACGACGAACCCCGCAACGTGCTCTCCGAACTCGCGGGGCCCGGCGGCTTCGCAGAGCTCGAGCGCAACAAGTCGAAGGCCCTCTGCTGCGGCTCGGGCGGCGGCTACGCGTTCATGGACGACGACCCGAAGCAGCGCATCAACCACACCCGACTCGCGGACGTGAAGGCCTGCGGCGCCAAGACCGCCGCGGTGTCGTGCCCCTTCTGCATGCAGATGTTCGAGGACGCGCTGAATTCACTCGACCCGGACAAGACCATCCGCGCGGCCGACATCGCCGAACTCGTCGCCGAGGCCATCGCGGATCCGGCGTGAGCGACGCACGCGCGATTCGACGCCTGCTCGACCTCGAAGAAATTCGCGATCTCGCGCGGCGCTACGCCCACTGCGTCTGGCAGCGCGACGCCGCGGCTGCCGCCCTGCTGTTCGCCGAAGACGGCGAGATGGACACCGGCGACCGACCTCCGATCCGGGGACGCGAAGCGATTCGCGCCTCGTACGAGGAGATCTTCCGGAGTCGGGAGTTCCGTCCGATGGTCCACAACCACGTGATCGACCTCGACGGCGAATCCGCGACGGGCACCTGCTACCTGGACGTTCGCACCAGCGTGGACGGCGTCGACAAGATCGGGCTCGGCTACTACCAGGACCGCTACGTGCGCACGCCGGACGGCTGGAAGTTCCGTTCACGGCTGCTCGAGCTGCAGTCCTTCGTCGACGCGAACGGGCGGGGCGCTGCTTGAGGCGAAGCGGCGGCGTGTGTCCCATCATTGGCAACCCGAGTGGAGACAGGCGAGCGAATTCGGATGGCGAAGATCCGAGAATCTGAGAACGGAAACGGCGGCGAGCCCTGGGAGTTCGCGGGCTGGGGGCGTGCCGAGCGCATCCCCAACCTGCGCAGCGCCACTCTCAAGCGCCTGGACCAGCCGCACCGGCACACGCTCGGCACCTGGCGGGCGACCGCCATCTGCGGCAACGACATCACGTCGAGCGTGCTCTACGTCTCGGCGCTCTGCGCGGCGCAGGCGGGCATCCTCGCCCCGGTCGTGCTGCTGATCGTGGCCGGCGTTCTGTTTCTCTACCGCAAGGTGTACGCCGAAGTGGGAAGCGCGCTGCCGCTCAACGGCGGCACGTACACCGTGCTGCTCAACACCACGAACAAGCGGGTGGCCGCGGGAGCAGCCTGTCTCACCCTGCTCTCCTACATCGCGACGGCCGTCATCAGTGCGAACGAAGCGATGCACTATGCGGGCAACCTCTGGCCGGGAATCGAGGTCTTCACGGCCACGGTCGGGGTGCTCGCCGTCTTCGCCCTGCTGGGAATCATCGGGATCAGCGAGTCGGCCGTCGTTGCGCTCGGAATCTTCATCTTTCACCTGGCCACGCTCACGCTGCTGCTCCTCTCCTGCGGATTCGTCGTGGTCCAGGATCCTTCGCTCCTGCTCGAGAACTGGCACCTGCCGAGCGTCGAGAGCATCCCGCACGCCCTCTTCTTCGGCTTCGCCGCGGCGATGCTCGGCATCAGCGGATTCGAGAGCTCGGCGAACTTCATCGAGGAGCAGAAGGAAGGCGTCTTCCCGAAGACGCTTCGCAACATGTGGATCGCCGTCGCCATCTTCAATCCGGCGATCAGCCTGCTGTCGCTCGGGCTGCTGCCGCTTGCCCAGATCCAGGCGGTGCCGCCCGACCTGCTCGCCCGGATGGGGGAAGTCGCCGTCGGAAGACCCCTCGCGGTGCTCGTCAGCGCGGACGCCGTGCTCGTACTGTCGGGCGCGGTCCTCACCAGCTTCGTCGGTGTGACGGGACTGGTGCGGCGCATGGCGCTCGACCGCTGCTTGCCGCAGTTCCTGCTCCAGGAGAACCGCTGGCGCGGGACGAATCACTGGATCCTCCTGGGCTTCTTCGGACTGTGCGTCTCGATCCTCGCGATCACCGCCGGCCGGATCGAGGCCCTGGCCGGCGTCTACACGCTGGCGTTCCTGAGCGTGATGGCGCTCTTCGCGGTGGGCAACATGCTCCTCAAGTCGCGGCGCGGGAAGCTCCCCCGCGCGGTGAGGGCGAGCTGGCCGATGGTCACGACGGCGCTGTTGGCCGCGCTCGTGGGTCTGGCGGGCAACATCGTTCTCGATCCGATCAACCTCGAAATCTTCGAAGGCTACTTCGCGGCGACGGTCGCTCTCGTGGCCGTGATGTTCCTGCGCCTCGAGATCCTCAAGATCGGCCTGCACATCTCACGCGCCCTGATCGAAAGATTGAGTACGGCCAGCGGCTGGGTGCACGAGGCGATCCTGAGCGAGATCGACCACGTCAACGAAAAGGCGATGGTCTACTTCACCAAGGGCGACAACCTCGTCACACTGAATCAGGCGGCGCTGTACGTCCTCGACAACGAGCAGACCTCGCGCCTGAAGGTCGTCCACGCCTACGAGGACGAAGACGAGATTCCGCCGCACCTGGCGGCTCATCTGAAGCTCGTCGACCGCCTCTACCCGCAGCTGCGGATCGACTTCGTGGCGGTGAAGGGGAACTTCGGGCCCGAGTTCGTAGAGGCCCTGTCGCGTCGTCTTCGGGTCCCGAAGAACTACATGTTCATCGGAACGCCGGGCGATCGTTTCCCTCACCGGATCGAGGATCTCGGTGGCGTGCGGGTGGTGCTGTGAGGGCGCGACTCCGATGAGCCTGCTCGAGAGCTTCCTCGAGACCTACGGACTTCTCGCCATCTTTCTCGGGACCTTCTTGGAGGGCGAGACGATCCTGGTGCTGGCCGGGCTCGCGGCACACCGGGGCTATATCCCGCTGCCCTCCGTGATCGCGGCGGGGTTCGCGGGAACGTTCTTCGGCGATCAGCTCTACTTCTACCTCGGGCGGCGGCACGCGGGGGCGTTCCTCGCGAAGCGGCCGGCGTGGAAAGATCGGATCGCGCGTGCCCGGCGCGTCCTCGAACGGCACGACGTCGCCTTCATCTTCGGCTTCCGGTTCCTGTACGGGCTTCGTACGGTGTCTCCATTCGCCATCGGGATGAGCGACGTTCCGCTGCGTCGGTACCTGATCCTGAACCTGCTGGGCGGTCTCGGCTGGTCGCTGGTGGTCGCGCTGCTCGGCTACAGCGTGGGCCACGGTGCGGAGGCGCTACTCGGGCGAGTGAAGGAAGTCGAGGCGTGGCTCTTCCTGGGAGTGGCGGTCGCGGGAGCGATCGTCTGGTTGGGCTATTTCGTGCAACGGCGCAGACAGCAGCACGAATAGCGCCGGAGCCGGGAGTTCGCGGCCTGTTTCGCCGCTCCTGCGAGGGCGCCGTGCACGAACCGGATCCTGCCTCGCGTCCTCATGGGCGCGGCCGAGGTGCATTGGGTGATGGCCCTCCCCGGCCATCGATCGGCGGCGGCGACCGGCCGCTTTCGACCCGGCTGGAAAACTCCGCTTCGGTTGGGAGAGCGGGACCTCGATCGGGATGGATGCGCTCCGGGCCCTAAGGCCCACGGGTATCGAATCCGAAACGCAAGGAGGAAACGAAAGTCTCGCTGGAAGCATCGATGGACGATTTTGGCACATACCTCCTGAAGAAAGCAGCCATCTCCGCGGCCCAGCTGAATGAAGCCACTCAGTCCCAGGTCATTTTTGGTGGGCGGCTGGGGACGAACCTCGCGGAACTCGGGTACCTGGATCTTCCGGATCTGCGCAGGCATTTGTCCGAGTATCTGGCGATCCCACTTCCGAGCGAAGAATGGATCAAGAACCCCAGTCCAGAAGCGCGCGAAGCCGTTTCCGGCGAATTGGTCGCGAAGTACCGCGTCCTGCCGTTGCAGCTCGACAAGCGAAAGCTGCATCTGGCAATGCTCGATCCGCGGGACCCGGTCCAAATCGACGAGATCGCTTTTGCGACGGGTCTGACCTTGATTCCCTACATCCTTCCCGAAGTCCAGTTGTTTGCGCTGATCGAGCACTACTACGGGGTGAAACGCGAGCTTCGCTACATCGATCTGGGTCGCGAGGCTGCCCGCGGCAAGCGCACGGGCCCGAAGCCGGAAGTCATCGAATCAACCGACGTCGGCGACGACGGCTCGGCTCTTGTTTCGTCGGCCGCAAAGCAAGCGAGTGAAGATCTGATCAGCGAAGAACTCTTTCAACAGATTCACGAGCGCGCGGAGCGTCCCGCTCCCGAAAACGCCGAAGAGCCGGAGGAGATTCGAACCCTCGAGGAGTCGACGCTCACCCTCGAAGATGTCCATCATTCCGCGACGGCGATCGAACGCGCCGACGACAAGGAAGACCGCATCGCCGGCCTCGAGGCCGAACTCGCCAGCGCGGCGGACCGCGACGGGGTCGGTGCTCTCGCCTTGCGCATCGCTCGCCGCTTTGCAGACGCGGCGGCGCTCTTCGTCACACGAGGCGAGATCGTTTCGGGTTTTCGCGGGGACGGCGAGCGGATTCCCGAAGATATTTCCGGAATCCTCTTGACCGCCGGCTTCGGCTCCTCGTTGACGGCTCCGGTCAGCTCCCGGGTCGCGTTCCGAGGTCCGGCGCCCGAAGAAGGAGTCGACGCGAAGATCCTGAGAAGCCTCGGGCGCGGAGACGTGAAAGAGGTCGCAGTGTTCCCCATTCTCATCCGCGGCCAGGTCGTCAACCTGCTCTACACCGATAATGGGCCCGACGTGTGCGGAGCGACGAGCCTTGCCGCCTTGGCAGCCCTCGCGAACCTGGTTTCCGCCGCGTACGAGCGCCTCATCCTCGAGAGAAAGTCGGCACTCGCCTGAGCCTGCGGGCTCTTTCGGATGGCTTCATCGGCAGCAACCGACTCCTCGCCAGCTTCGAGCTTCGCGCTCCGTAGGCGCGGGCGCACCGCAGCGTCGCTCGTGCTAGCAGGGTGCTGAAGAAGTCCTGCGATGGTTGCGAGAGGTCGGGGGGGGGGGGCTGCCGCGACCGTCGGCCGATCAGGGAGCGGCAGGCCCCCCCGACCTCTCGCGGATCCAACAGAACCGGCCTTCTTCAGCACCCTGCTAGTCGGCTCCGCTCGCGCTTCCTGCGCCGACCAGCGCGTCGCGAACCGAGCGCACCAGTGGCTCGATGCCGCTCAATGCGTCGTCGTCTTCCTGGGCGAGGCCGAGGCGCACGACGACGAGGTCGGCGGTGGGGTCCACCACCACGTACTGGCCGCCGTGGCCGCACGCGGCGTAGATCTCGCGAGGCAGGCTCGGCCACCGCCGCTGCGTGGGATCGTCCGGGTCGCCGGCGTTGAGCCACCAGTGGGCGCCGTAGCGGCCACGCGCGGCGGGGGTCGGCGTGGTGACGTAGTCGACCCAAGCCTCCGGCAGAACCCGCGCACCCTGCCAACTGCCGTGTTGCAGATGGAGCTGGCCGAAGCGCGCCCAGTCGCGCGCGCTCATGAAGGCGAAGGACGAGCCGATGAAGCTCCCGCTCGCGTCCGGCTCGATGAAGGCGGTGTGCAGCTGCGCGGGCGCGAACAGCGCGTCGCGCGCGAAGCGCACCAGGGCCGCGAGGTCGCGGCCGAACGCGTCGCGCAGGATGCGCGCCAGGATGTTCGAGGTGCCGCTCGAGTAGGCCCAGAAAGTGTCCGGTGCATGGGCGAGCGGGAACGCGGCGGCGAAGCGCCCGGTGTCGCCGCGCGTGAAGAGCATGCGCGAAACATCGTTGACGGCGCCGTAGGTCTCGTCGAAGGCGAGCCCACTCGATTGGCGCAGCAGCTGGTCCATGGTGATGGCACCGCGCGGGTCGTCCGGCCCCCGCCACTCGGGCACCGGAGCCGGCGCGCGGAGGTCGAATCGGCCCTGCTCCGCCGCGAGACCGACGAGCGTGGCGAGCACGCTCTTCGCCATCGACCAGCTCAGCATCGGAGTCGCGGGTCCGTAGCCCGGCGCATAGCGTTCCGCCACCAGCCGACCCGCATGCGCGACGACCACGGCGGTGGTCTGGCGCCGGGGCGCGCCGGCGGAATTCGGCTCGGCGAAGGCGCGGTCGATCGCCGCTTCGACCGCGGGCGGCGACGGCGTTCGCGGCGGTGCGCTTCCGCCAGGCCACGGCGCGTCCGGCGGCAGCGGGGGCCGGGGCGACAGATCCGGGCGCTCGGCGCGCAGCGCCGCCTCGGAGGTGTCGGCCACGAGGGTGCAACCCAGTCCTTCGCGGTGGATGGCTCGAGCGCGCACCAGGCCCAGGCTGGACGCGTCGGTGACGCCCGCCTCGCGGTCCACCGCCACGGCGATCACCGCGTCGAGCGGCTCGATCTCGTGGGCCACGTAGTCGCGCAGGACCGCATCCGGATCCCGCCCGCTGTTCTGCGCCAGCGAGCAGACCACCTTGGCGGCATAGCCGGTCCCCACCGAGACCGCGATGTGGAGCTGGTGCAGGCCGTACGCCAGCGCCGCCACCGCGACGACTGCAACGATGAGTTGCCGCGCGCGCATTCGCACAGGCTATCGCCTTCCGCGTCCGGTGGCCTGCGCGTGCGCGCGCCCCGGCGGAGCGCGAAGTCGTCGGCGCTTCAGTCG
>Ga0055476_10000090_pt1 | contig 20387 bp, 17 predicted proteins | sample Muzzi_CordC_D2_FD_57682 | JGI IMG/M metagenome (GOLD analysis project Ga0055476, IMG submission 57682) | Wetland microbial communities from San Francisco Bay, California, USA, that impact long-term carbon sequestration - Muzzi_CordC_D2 | ecosystem: Environmental > Aquatic > Marine > Wetlands ... | reverse complement strand
ACCCAGGGTAAAGGCGAAAAGGGTCCCAATGCCTCGCGCTGCCACCACTGCCCGGTTTTTTGACGTTCGTCCGGCTTGCTGAAGCGGTATTTGTAGGCCTCCACACGGATATAGCGGGGTGGCTGGTCGGGAAACGGGTTGTCGCGCAACAGCGCGGTGACCGTCGGTGAGTTGTCCAGCAATGCCTGCAGGAAACTGTGGAAAAAGCGCATATATTTCGGGTGCTGGGTAACGAACCACATTTCCCAGTCCAGTCGCGGCTGGTGTGGCAGCACGATGGCGGGTCGCTCTGCCGGATCGCCCGGTTTGTACCTGAAACGATACTTTTTCCATTCCCTGCCGTCCTGCGAACCCGACAGTTCGAGTTCGATGCGTTGGCTTCTCATGGTCGGGAAGACGTGGTACTTGTTGACGACCCGGTAGGCTTCCGCGTACTCGATCAGCGTGCCGATGCTGCCCGTGGAGCGTTGCAGGGTGACCAGTTCCCAGAAGTGCACGCTGCTGGTCAGCAGGATAAAGGTGGCGAGCGCAGCCACCAGGATCCGCTTGGCCATGGCTCGGCCGCCGCTGGCCGCCGTCACGGGCTGCCCACTCAGCCAGGTCTTCAGACCCTGCGGCAGGATGGCCTGTACGGCTTTATCGTCGAACAGAAACAGGCACAGTACAATGGTGAGGATGTTGAACCAGTTGTGGTTGCTGGTGAGCATAATCAGGACCTGCCAGAGTATCGTGATCCAGGCGGCTGCAAAGCGCCAGCGCCGTGGCAGAAACATCATGAACGGCACCAGGATTTCGATGACCAGTGTGGCCGCGGTTCCGGTCATCAACAGCCATTCCGGAAGCTGGTGTACGTACCAGGCCAGGGGGGTCGGCAGGGGCTGGACCTCGAAGTAGCTGTTCAGGGCGGTGAGGCCGGACCAGCTGGGATCCTGCATGGTCAGCTTGGAGATCCCAGACATAAAGCGCAGTCGAAACAGCAGCCAGCGAAACAGCAGGATGACGACGCGTGACGCGGGGGTCAGGAAAATCGCCAGAAAACCGGCTTCCAGCAACAAGCCATCCCACTGAAAGTTCAGAAACAGCTGGCCGGCGCTGTACAGGGAGAGATAGAGCACGAACGCTGTGATCAGGCACAGCCGGGTCCAGCGGTCGAGGATAATCAGCACTGACACGGTGCAGCCGGCGATGGCTGCTCCGGTCAATGCAGCGTCACTGGCATTCAGCCAGAACAGATTGGGCACCAGGAAATAGCGCTCGATACCCAGCTGGCTTTCGAGATAAACCAGCTCCTGGCTGAATGGCAGGATACCCTGGCTGCCCGCCAGGCCCTCGATCTGTACCCCGATCGAAGCAAAGGCGATCAGGTAGATCAAACCGAGCAGGCGCAAGAAAAGCGCCGCTACCAGTTGATAGCTATTGGTTGAATCTGCAGTCATTAATAATAAGCATAGTCGGGATATCGTGGCGTGGCACCTGTCTTCAGCGACGATCTGCTTGCTGTTACCTGCGAGTTGTCTGTCCGTTGCTGTCGGCCGGGTTCGCTGGATTTGCGGGAAAGGGGTGGGTTATGCTTCCGGTGCGATTGTCGGCGGTGTGCGCCATACTGCCTGAGGTCAGTTCAACCCCCGCTTGTATTAATCCAGGCTGATTGGAAAAAACCATGGAATTTGAAAACGGTATTTTGCAACTCGGTGCTTTTTTCTCGGTTACACTGGGTATCGTTGTGCTGTTTGTCGGCAAGCGGGTCAATGATGCCGTCGGCTTTCTCAGGGAGTTCAGCATACCGGAGCCGGTAACCGGCGGCTTGATCGTGTCCCTGCTGATTTCGCTGCTGTATTTTATCAGCCATATCGAAATCAGATTCGAACTGGCTGCACGCGATGTGCTGCTGGTTTACTTTTTTACCACCATCGGCATCAATGCCAGCCTGAAAGACCTGTTGGCGGGTGGGAAACCGCTGGTAATACTGCTTTCGATCACTATCGCCTATATGTTCCTGCAGAACCTGACCGGCATCACGGTGGCTGCGTTATTTGAACAACCCACAGCGGTCGGCATGCTCGGTGGTACGATTTCCCTGATTGGCGGGCACGGGACGGCTATTGCCTGGTCGCCGAGAATCGCAGAGGACTACGGGATTGCCAACGCCATGGAGATTGGCATCGCCTGCGCCACTTTCGGACTTATTCTTGCCAGCCTGATGGGAGGGCCCATCGCGAAATTCCTCATTACGCGGCACAAGCTGGAACCGGCAAAGGTGGAACCGCTGGATGTCGGCGCCCCGGAAGAACAGAAAGGCAAGCACGGTATTGATCATCTGGACTTGCTGGATGCCATTCTTGCTATTCATGTCAGCGCCATATTCGGTATTCTGATCAACTCAGGGCTTGAAGAGCTCGGACTTAAGTTGCCGCTGTTCGTCACCTGCCTGTTTGCCGGTATTCTCATCACCAACCTGATCCCTAAATCCTTCCCGCGCGTCAGCGGCACTGAATGGCCCAGCCGCAAACCGGCCATTGCCCTGATTGCCGACGTATCGCTGGGCACCTTTCTGGCAATGTCGCTGATGAGCATGCAGTTATGGACGCTGATTGATCTGGCCGGTCCTATTTTTACGATTCTCGGCGTACAGTTTCTGATCGCCGTCAGCCTGACTCTGTTTGTGGTTTTCCCCCTGATGGGCCGCAATTACGCCGCCGTCGTCTGCGCCGGGTTCGGCGGGATTTCACTGGGCTCGACCCCCACCGCCATGGCGAACATGTCGGCAGTGGCCCAACGTTATGGCGCTTCACACCTGGCGTTTATTATTGTTCCACTGGTATGCGCGTTTTTCATCGACCTGGTCAATGCCTTGCTTATCCCCTTTTTCCTGGCACACTTCTGAGCAATCCTGCCATACGTTTTGGCACTTGAAAACGTGACTGGCATTCGATTCGGCATCATGCTTATCGCAAGACTGCTGTTCACGGCACAGTTGGCCTATGCAGTCCCGGAATACATCCAGAGTGAACAGACCGCAGCAGGCAGCGTTGACGAATCCGTTGAATCGACCGAACATGCCTTCAGGCCACCTGAACTGGTCCAGGCATTTTCACGCCTGGGAGATGTTTTCCGCGAAGGTGCGCTGGACCTCAAACTGCGTAATTATTACTTCCACAGCAGGCGCGATGCCGATCCGAATATCGAAGCCTGGGCGCAGGGTGGTGGACTCATTTATGCCACACCCTGGTGGAAAGACCGTCTGCGTCTTGGCACCACCCTTTATACTTCGCAGAAACTTTACGGCCCTGCTGACAAGGACGGCAGCAAACTTCTCGAACCCGGACAGAAAAGCTTCAGCGTAGCGGGCCAGGCTTACCTCGAAGCACGGCTGTACAGGCAGTTGTACTTAAGGGCTTACCGGCAGGCATTCCAGTTACCCTATTTAAACGGCAACGACAGCCGCATGGTTCCCAATACCTTCGAAGCCGTCACCCTGTATGATTTTTCGGGAGAACATCTTGTATACGGACTTGGGCAGACCTGGCGTATAAAAAAACGCGACGCCACCAATTTTATCAGCATGACGGAAGCGGCCGGCATCGACGGCCCCGATCGCGCGGTATCCACGGCCGGGGCCCGGTATACTTTTTCCAACGGAGCCAATGTGGGCCTGGTAAACCACTATTGCCACGACTTCATGAATATCTTTTACACCGAGGTCAATTCGAGAACCAGAACAATCCAGGGGCTCGGCTTTCAGTTTTCCACACAGTTCACCCGCCAGAATGCGGTGGGCGACCAGTTGGGAGGAAATTTTGATAGCCGCTCCTGGGGCGCCAAACTGGCGGCAAGCTACGCGGGTCTGGTGCTCAGTCTGGCGCACACTTCCACGGCAAATAATGCCGGAATCCAGAGTAACTGGGGAGGTAAACCCGGCTATCTCTCGCTGATGATCAAGGACTTTGACCGTGCCGGTGAGGATGCCTGGCTGGTCGGCCTATCTACTGACTTCGACGTATTCGGTGCTAACGCGTTCAGCGGTTTTATCAATTATGCCTCGGGTGATACCCCTGATCACGGCCGTAACGCCAGCCCGGATCAATCGGAGTTTGATTTGACACTGGACTACAAACCCGAAGCGGGCATGCTCAAAGGCCTGTGGTTCAGGCTGCGTGGCGCATTTGTGGATCAGGATGGCAGCGCTGGTTCGGACCTCAGGGAGATGCGCTTTATTGCCAACTATGATTTTTCCATTCTATAGCATGATGTCGAGAGTAGAGGCATGTCATTCGGCTTAAATTTGCACGCAGCTGGCTGGGCCTGGAAACTCAGGATGTCGGTAACACTGCTTTCGTGTCAGCGATTGCGGTAGCGGTTCAGATCGAACAGCCCGGAAAGTACCGGTTTGTCGCGCGCATATCGCTCGTGAAACCAGACGGCATGATGCCAGAACTTGTCGCTGCTGCGTCGCACCCCGTAGCGGGCGACGAACTGTTCGTAATCATCCGGTGTCTGAATAGTGCGGTAGTCTCGGGCGAATGCTTCGATGTCTTCGATGTCAATCACGAAGAAGAAATTCGGATAGCAACCTTCCAGCCAGTCGACCACGGTCAGGCTGTCGTGCTTGAAATCCCGCTTCGCTTCCAGCGAAGCGTCCTGAAACATCGAAGTGACGTGGGTGTAGGCATTATTGCGTATCAGCGTATAAGCCATATCCTTCAGTGGATCGTCACAGGTACGGACACGCACGAAGGCAACGTCCGGGAAGACCGCCAGATTGCGGCAGTCGCAGGGTATTGCCGCGATCGGCCGGTAACTGGAGATCGTCGGCTATCTTGTCGAGGAATTCAGGCTGCTGGGTGAATATGGCGTGGACCGGGTCGAAGAACATGACCCAGAACTGATCTTCGATCATGTTTAATGTGACCTGGCGCCTGCAGACCGGGCCTTTGATGAAACCCTCGATGAAAAATCTGGCGTCATCCAGCAGAAATCGATAGCGGGAGTCGGGTGGAAGCGCTCTGTAGACCTTGAACGGATTGGATGCGATGCTGGTCTCATAAGGTGGCAATTGCTGGACTTCGAACGCCGGGTCGATGAAAGGCCCTGCAGCGCGAAATAATGTGTTAACCGTTCGTCTTGTGGAGTTCGAGGAATTCGGTGATTTCGTTTCGAGCGCTGAGGCCATCCTGGTAGCCTAGTTCAATCAACTCCTGACAGAACGCAGACTCGAACAGCAGATAACTCAACAGCGGGCGGCTTTCATGTGAAAGTGCGCCCAGGCTCCTGAGCAGAAGTCGCACCGAGCGGGGGAAATCCTTGATGTGGCGTTCGGAAATTTCCCGAACATCCTTGCTCGGGGAGATCATGAGGAACTCGATGGGTCGCAGAGTCGTATCTTCATGCTCGACATTCTTTCTGCGGGTCTCGCCGATGATATGGTTGACGCGATTCATACGTTCGATATCCGAATCGAGTCTGTCCATGAACAGTGTATCGAGCATATAGCCGGTGATCTGGCCGATGGTCGGATAGGGTACCTTTTCACCGGCAGACGGCTTGGGGTCGAGTGCGGAGTTGCGTACTCCGATAATAAGCAGGCGATCGGCACCGAGATGAATCGCCGGACTCAGCGGTGCGCTTTCGCGCATTGAGCCGTCGCCGTGATATTCATCGTTCAACCAGACAGCTGGAAACACCAGCGGGATGGCTGAAGACGCCATGAGATGATCGATGGTGATCTCTTCGGCTACCCCCTGGCGGCGGGTACGTTGCCAGGGTCGCATACCCTCGACGCTCTGATAGTAGTTGAACGACATGCCGCTGCTGTAGCTGGATGAAGTGATGGCCAGAGCGCGCAGTGCGCCCGTGTCGATGGCGTGTTGTATGCGAGCCAGACGGATATGGCTCTCGATAAATTCGCGCTGGGGGGTGTTATCCAGCAGGGCGCGCGGTGCGGATCGGCCGAGCCCTGCGGTGGCGAAGGACGAGGTCCAGCGCAAACCACTTTTCAGTGCTGACCAGCTGTCGACGTGAAAAATCTTTCCGCAATGGAAGTTTTCCCAGATTCCGATCATGCGAGAGATGCCTTCGCTAAACTGGGTGGAGTTGCTGGCGAGTATGGCGGCGTTGAGCGCACCGGAAGAGGTTCCCGAAATAACCGGGAATGGATTTGCCGAATTCTCGGGTAACATTTCTGCAAGCGCTTTCAGCACGCCGGCCTGGTAGGCATTACGTGCTCCGCCACCCGGAAGAATCAGGCCATTGGTGGGGGGGGTCTCTTTCCTTTTGCGCGAAAACCAGTACACAGCATGAGTTCCTGAGCGGGAATTTTCAGTCAGTACCTGTTAACGGCCGATGCTAGTGGCTCTCCAATGTGACGACCCGGTATACTGCATATAATATCGATTTAATATATGGTTAGAGTGCATTATTCGCTTAATACATAAAGCTGTAAATAACGATTATCCCCTGAGCGCTCCTGGTGGTTGATTCAGCCCACATACGCCTGTTTACGTGCATTGTAATCGGTTACCAGCGTCTCGACCTGGTCCGTATCAAAAGTGCGCAGGCCGCTCAGGATCATATTTTTTTCACCCATGCCAACGATCTCTTCAGAAGCTTTCAGCTGGAATTCGAGGTGTACCGTGCCTCTTTTACCCTTGACTTCAAGTCTGGATGCAGTGAGCTCGAGTTGCGGATCTGCGATATCCAGCCGCTCCAGGTTGATGGCCATGCTTTGATAAATGACCAGCGGGCGGTCCGGATTGATCATGACCTGTTTTTCAGACATCAGGGGTACAAGAATATGCGGAAAGGTCTGTCCGGAAAAGCGTACATAACTGCAGGTCAGATCCTGCATCAGGTTCCGGTCGTTTGATGTATCACCTTCGCGGTACAGGCTCAGATATTTCTTGCCATTGTCGCCATAAATATCAAGCTCAGAGGATACAGAGTCCGGCAGACTCAACAGCACCTCGTCGCTCACCAGCTCTGAAAACACGAAACGCATGCGCTGGCTCAAGCCGTATTTTGACATTACCAGCGCGAACAGCAGATCACCCGGTACGCAAAAGCGTTTGGCTTCCGGGTCATGAATTGGATTGAAGTCGCCGGCGACCTCTTTGGCGAAGCGGCTTGCCTGCTGGCGGGGAAAGTGGATCTTTTCGTTATCCTCGGAATAATAGTTTTGCAAAAACATGGCTTGAATTCCGCTGTCTTCCTTGGACTATACAGTGGCAAATTATATCCTGATCCGGTCAGATGTGGGGGGATCTGTTAAATGACCTGATTGTGTTCATCGCGCGATACCTGTCGGGATATGGAGACATCTGGCATTATGTCATCTAACTGCCTATCCTTCCCAGGATTTTACGTTTTTTCACGATATGAACGATACAGTTCGAGGTAAAGCTTAATGATGAGAAATAAACTGGCGACATTAATTGTGTCAACAGGGCTGATTATGCCAGGCTCGGTCCTTCAGGCGGAGCCAATTGATAACACCAATACATTACCTCCCGCTAAACCCGGGCAGTGTTACGCCAAAGTGATGATTCCGGCCAAATATGAGACCAAGACAGAGAAAGTCCTGGTGCGGGAATCGGCAGAAAAGATCGAAACCATCCCGGCCAAGTATGAGTGGGTGGAAAAGAAAGTCACGCTCAACGCAGCCCACACAAAGCTGGTTCCCGTTGCTGCCCAGTATGAAAAGGTTAGCGAGAAGGTTGAAGTGAGCCCGGGTATGACAATCTGGGTCACCAGCTTGGATAAAAAAGGGCTTCCCGTCAGTCCCACACTGTTGAGTGCGGCCAAAGCATCGGGTGTTAATGTAAACGAGGCTGAATCCGGCATGTGTTTCCGGGAATATTACCAGCCCGCCCGGTTCACGACTGAAGCCAAGGAAATACTGGTCAAGGAGGCTTCCGAAAAGGTTGAGACCATCCCGGCCAAGTACGAAACGGTGGAGGAGAAGGTGCTGGTCAAGGAGGCTTCCAAAAAAATCGTCGAAGTTCCAGCCAGCTATGAAATGGTCACCGAGAAGGTCCTGATTGAACCGGCGAAGACAGTGTGGAAAAAGGGCGCGGGACCTAAAGAGCGAATTGATAACACCACTGGCGAGATTATGTGTCTGGTGGAGATTCCGGCAAAATACAAGACGATACAGAAACAGGTCATCAAAACACCGGCTACTACCCAGCAGGTTGAAGTGCCGGCTGTTTACGAGACTGTCAAAGTCACCAAGCTGGTGACGCCAGCCGAGGAAAAACGTACCAAGGTCCCGGAGGAGTTCAAGCAGCTTGCCAAGCGTGTGAAAACTGCGGATGCGTCTTTTTCCTGGCATGCATCGCACGATGCGAACAAGCCGCAAGGGACTCCTACCGGGCAGCAGATCTGTTTGAAAGAGATACCTGCCCAGTACAAGACTGTCGAGAAGCAGGTTGTAAAAGTGCCGGCCTCTTTCAAGAAAGAGGAAGTTCCCGCGGTTATGGAGACACTCAAGGTTCGCAAGCTGGTGGCAAAAGCCGGGGAAAAGCGGACAAAAATTCCTGCTGAATACAAGGAAGTCTCAAAGCGGGCCAAAGTCGGCGAAGAGCGGCTTGAGTGGCGCCAGGTGCTTTGCGAGACGAATATAAACAAGGATATCGTCAGCCGTGTACAGCAGGCGCTGATAGCCGCTGGATTCAACCCTGGTACGCCCGACGGCGTTGTCGGAGGTGCAACGCTGCGGGCGGTCGACGAGTATCAGCGTAGCAAGGGGCTGCCACGCGGTGGCCTGACAATCCGCACCCTGGAGTCACTGGGTGTAAACATTTAATCTTTGCTGTTGTTGAGGGGACAGGGATGTCCCCGCCCTGACAATCAAGACTGAATTCTGGATCCTGTCCGCCAGCGCCTCCAGGCTGTCACGACCGCTTGTCAGTACAGTCACATCGGTTTCCCTCGCCTGCCGTGGCGCGTCCAGCATGAGTTCTTCTATTCTGTCGGCCTTGAGGGCGTAGTTGATGTTCGGTATTGGCTGGGTCTTGCCATCGGCAGATTCAATCGTACCCAGCATCGAGGTAATGAGGCCGACGACTTCGCCCTGCATATTGAGCAAGGGTCCGCCGCTGTTGCCCGGTTGTACAGTGACTGAAATCTGGTAGCTCGCAGGGTCATCGTACAGGCCGTTTACGCCGCTGATAATACCCACGCTCAGTTTGGGTGTCGTGCCCATGACATCAACCCGTGGAAAGCCGATGGTAAAGACGCTGGAACCCAGCTGGGCACTGGCACAGGACAGCGGTAACGCAGCGGGCAGTCTGGCGGGGTCGCCCACGCTCAGTAGGGCAATATCATGCCGATCATCGCTGGCGACCACCGTGGCCGGAATTTCTTCGCCCTGACTGTTGACCAGAACAATCGACTGTTTGCCGGACACGACATGATGATTGGTGATTGCGTAACCGTTGGTCGTTGGCCAGGCTGTGCCGGTTGACACTCCGGGTTCAAGTGCATCATCAACGCCCTGTTCCAGCAGGCCCCGCTGGGCAGCCAGTTGTGACTCAAGTTGTAGGGATAGTCGATGCGCAGAGCTGATTTCCTGCAGGGCGCTTACAGCGGAGCGGGCACCATCGGTATCGCCATTGGACAGATAATTCACTCCGGCCTGATACAGCCATTGAGGAGCGTCGGCTATCTTCGCCTGGCCGGCAACACCTTGAGCGTACATCAGGCCCAGCTGGTACTGGGCATCGGCATAATTTTGTGCGGCAGCTTTGAATAACCAGTAGAGTCCGTCTTCATCATCCGTGGTCAGTATGTTCCTGTCCGCCAGAAACGAACCCAGGTTGTACTGGGCGATGGCGCTGCCCTGGTGGGCCGCCGCCTGGTACCAGCTCAGGGCGCGTTCGACATCCTGAGGCACTCCCTTTCCGTGCTCGTACATGACAGCAAGATTGATCTGCGCACTGGCGTGTCCCTGCTGCGCAAGTGGCAACCACGAATCAAGGGCCTGTGAATAATCACCGCGCTCGTAAGCTGCCCAGCCGCTCTGGAAGGCGTCCACGCCGGTGGCGGGCGAGGGTCTTGCAAGCAACAGCAGCGTCAGCAGCGCCATGCCGGCTAGCTGTTGTGACTGGCTACGTTTCAGTCCCATTGCTATCCTGTTCCGACCCGGTATACAGACAGCGATCGAGGCGCCTGCTGAAAAAACACACGCAACCCTTTGAGGAATATGCAAAACGAAACGATGCAAATAAAATTATTCATTGATTAAGGCAATTTGTCGTTATATATCGGGTGCATATACACGGTAGCGGCAGCTGGCCCGCCGGGCTTCACAATGAATGATATCAGCGCATTGAAAAACGACGAGGTACCAGTCATGGTTGAGAAACGGAAATATGTTCGCACCGAATTCAGCGGGCGGGTAAAAGTCATGCATCCGCGGTTGGGGTCTGTGGACGTCGAACTGCGCGATATTTCCAATGGAGGCGTTTTCCTGTTTACGGGCGATCAGTTTGGGTTGCCGGTGGGAGAGGTCGTCCGTGTTCAGGCACAGGACCTGGAAGATGCGCCTGTGCTGAGTGCACGGATTGTGCGTGTCGAAGCAAAAGGCATCGCTTTGATGTTCGAAGAGGACCAGGAGCCCCCACACCGCCGGTGTGAGGGCTCCTAGAACGGAACCTCACTCGCGAAACACAGGCATTCCCCGCTAACCGGGTGCATGAAACCCAGCGATGTGGCGTGCAGTAATAGACGATCCGCCTTTTTCTGAACGGCCTTGCCGGCATAGAGTTTGTCGCCGAGTATCGCGTGACCGAGTGTTTGTAAATGTATCCGTAACTGGTGGGTACGGCCGGTCTCAGGGGCCAGATCGAGACGTGTGGTTTTTTCCCGGATGTCATGGTACATGACGCTGAAACGTGTTCTGCTGGGTTTGCCGTTTTCGTGGTCAACCTTTTGTCGCGGGCGATTGGGCCAGTCGGTGATTAGCGGCAAATCAATTTCACCAGTGCTCTGTTCCACCCGACCGTCCACCACCGCGACATAGTGTTTGTGTACCTCCCGCTCCTGGAACATCCGACTCAATTGCCTGTGTACAGACCTGCTTAGCGCCATTACCATGAGACCCGAGGTTTCCATGTCCAGTCGATGCACGTTCAAAGCCTGCGGATATTCAGTCTGGACGCGCAATGTCAGGCAATCCTGTCTTTCCACTCCGCGTCCCGGCACCGAGAGCAGGCCGCTGGGTTTATTAAGCACCAGCAGCGCATCGTCCCGGTGCAAAATATCCAGCTCCGTATGAGGGGGAGGTGTGTACCGGCTTATCATGGTTCCTGTTTAAACTTCGTCTTCCTGCAATAGAATTCGGGTCCCGCCCAGGGCGAGTGCCTGCTCATCGATGAACTTGATGTGCAACGAACCCAGGGCAAGCATATCACCATGTTTCAGCAGTTGCTTTTTAACCTGCTTCCCATTCACCAGGGTGCCATTGGTACTGTCGAGATCTTCGACACAGACCTCCATCGTGGCGTCCAGGTAGGGGCTGGGTGTCAACGATATTGAGGCGTGATTGCCGCTGACGCTGGCATTGTCGGGTTGCAGCTGATTACCGGGATTGCGTCCGATGTGAAAAACGCCTTTACCCAACGGGTGCTCTCTGGTGACATGTCCATCAACGATTTCAAGCAGTTTATACATCTTTTCTAACCTCCTGTGGTTCCGGATCAGGCCGTCTTTCGCCGGCCACCTCTGAACTGTGCGCGGCATTTTCGGATTGCCTCGGCCATCACTTCACCGCTGGCAAAGCGTTTGGCGGGATCCTTTTGCAATGCTTTCATTACCAGCCGGTTCACGCAGATCGGCAGGCTGGGGCGGAACTTGCGCATCGCCGGTGTTTTCTGGTTGGCAATCTGGTACATCATGGTAGCTATTGAGTCGCCGCTGAATGGCAGGCTGCCGCTGAGCAGTTGATATAGGGTGGTGCCCAGTGAAAACAGGTCCGATCGCCCGTCGGTTTTTTTACCGGCGACCTGCTCAGGCGACATATAGGAGGGACTGCCCAGAACGGTACCGGTGCGCGTGCGACTTGCGTCGAGAATGCGTGCGACACCGAAATCGGTAATCTTTGCCACGCCGCTGTCGCGGTCGTAGATGATGTTTCCAGGCTTTATATCCCGGTGTACTACTTTGCGGCCATGCGCATAAGAAAGGGCGTCAGCGACCTGTGCAGCGATATCGAGTACTTCCCACACCGGCAACAGCCTGGACTTTCCGATCCAGGCATCGAGACTCTCACCAGCTACATAATCCATGGCTATGTAGGCGAGATCGTGTTCCCGACCGGCATCGTAGATGGTGACGATGTTGGCATGGTCAAGCCGACCGACTGCTTCGGCCTCCTTGAAAAAGCGTTCAGCGGCTGCTTCCTGTTCGCGCCCTTCATATGCCTGCATCAGCGGCAGCGTTTTTATCGCCACTTCGCGGCCGATGGTGGGATCTGTGGCTAGATAGACGGTGCCCATGGCACCACGTCCAAGTTCTCGCTCCAGTCGATAGCGGCCCAGTACAGGCGATTCCATGACCGGGGTGTCGAGTACCAGTGTCTTGCTGGTATCGGGCGTTCTGGCGTTCGGGAATCGATCTGATATGTCAGCCAGCTGGCTCAGGCGCAGAGCTGAGTCACGGAACCCCTCGGCATATTTTTCCAGCTGTGCGTAGATCGTCTGGGCCTTGTTCACCTGGCGGTGACGTTCGTACTCGAGGCCCAGTTCATAGATCGGTTCGAGTACCGCTGGCGCGGGCAGGCACTGAATGAACTGATCCATTGCCAGATCCAGCTGGCCTTGAGACTGCAGGTTGGCGCCCAGCGCGACCCGCGCCTCGATGGCCCCCTGCTGCGCCGTTATCAAGCGTTTATGACTGAGCCAGGCCAGGCTGAGCAGCAACTGTGCGCTTATCAGGAACAACGCGGGTCCGATCACTGGCAGCCAGAGCCCCTGCAGCAGCAGGGTGACCAGGCCCGTGTTCAGGAGTATGGCTGCAAGCACGCCTGAAGCCACAAGGCCGCGCACACCATGCCATGTTGCGGGCACGAGCATAAGGTACAGTGCAAACAGGACCAGCAGCGCCCTTTGCATGGCATAGAACCAGCTGGGCATAGTGAAAGCCTGTCCATTCAGCATGCTGTCCAGTACCTGGGCGGACCAGCTCACCGGGCTGTATGATCGGCCTGCCGGGCCTGTCAGTTCGGGAACGAGACCGGCTGCCGTGAGCCCCAGCAACACAATTTTGTGTCGCAGGCTGCGGGCCAGTCTGTCGTTTGCCATGACCTCTTTCAGTGAGTAAACGGGACAGGCGGCGGCCGGTCGGGGATAGTAATTCAGATCAGCTGCGCCAAGTGTTTTACTCCCCTCCGTGAGTATGCCCCTTGCGGCATTTATTCTGAGTTCGCCGGTTCTGAACCCCTGGGCCGCGGCCAGCAGCGCAAGCTCGAATCCTGGCAGATACTGCCCTTCAGCCCTGACAACCAGCGCGGCGCCCCGTACCGTTTGCCTGTCGCTATGGAAATCACTGGCGCCAATGCCGGAAACGGCGTCAAGAAATACGGGCATTGGCGGACTGAGTTCAGGCTTGTCGGACGTCGGTGATGACAGTAGCTGTTGCAGGCCGGCGCGGTACCATGGCAACGCTTCGCGCTCTGTGCTGATGGTGTATCGGCTCAGCGCCTGGGGAAGCCGTGCACGGACTTTTCCGGCAAGATAGGGAATGGCAAGCACAACATTTTTCGAAATATTCAAGGCCTGTGCCAACTGTGAATCGGTATCGAGCTGCGCCAGCCAGGTTTTGGCCTTTTTGCGCAGCGATGCGTCCAGGCTATCGAGTTCTTCTCTGATGGCGCCGACAGCCGTAGCGGTTTCTGTCCCGGTCAGGGGTAACATGAAACCCACCGCCTTTGGGTCAAACTGTTTCAATCGCTTGACGATCCTGGCCAACTGATCCCGTTGCAAGGGCCAGGGCCCGTACTCGTGCAGAGTTGCTGCATCGATTGCCACGACAGCTACAGAGTGTGCCTGCTCCGCTTCCGGTATGAGGTGGCTTCCCCACTCGAGCAGCAGGCCTTCCAGCCGGTGACCACCGGGTGAAAAGCTTGCCAGCAGAGTGACAGCCGCAGCCATGGCAACGGCGAGACGACACGATTTCCAGGAGAAACTGCTCACCTTGATTGCAACCTCGATGGCGCATGCGTAACACAAGTTATCGGTCGTAATAGGGCAGCCTTTCGGTATTGCCCTTCAGGCAACCCAGCCGGTGCGCAGATTTTTGAACGTGTTCACAGTTTTTCCGTATTCGGGGTCCTGGCAGGCAAGGACCCGGACGGCGTGTTTCCGCAAAACCGTCGGCCGCAGCGGCCCATGGGTGGGTTCTTGCCTGAGCCGTTACTGGTACACTGCCTCCCCATGTTGCAATTCGATAATCTTTCCCTGCGACGCGGGCCACGACTGCTGTTTGAACAGGCCAGCTTTCAGATTCATCCCGGGCAGAAGGTCGGTTTTAGCGGGGCAAATGGCACCGGCAAGTCCAGCCTGTTTGCGCTGATCCTGAATGAGTTGCATGCCGATGCCGGGGATCTCCGCTATCCCAAAGATTGGCTGATCGCTCACGTGGCCCAGGAAACACCTGCTGATGAGCGTGCGGCTATCGAGTATGTATTGGATGGCGACGCGGAACTGCGCGTGGTAGAAGAAAGTCTGGCGCAGGCCGAAGCTGAAAACGACGGGGAATATCTGGCTGCGCTGCACGGCCGCTTTGAAGCCATTGACGGCTACACGGCGAGCAGCCGGGCAGGGCAGTTGCTCCACGGGCTGGGGTTTGGTGCGGAGGACGAGGCGAGGCCGGTCAGCGATTTCTCCGGAGGCTGGCGCATGCGCCTGAACCTGGCCCGTGCGCTCATGTGTCGATCCGATCTGCTTTTGCTGGACGAACCCACCAACCACCTGGACCTGGACGCGGTGATCTGGCTGGAAAACTGGCTGCGCGCCTACCGGGGCACCTTGTTACTGATTTCCCACGACCGTGATTTTCTTGACAGTGTCACAAGCCATATCGCCCACTTCGAGCAGCAGCGAATCACGCTTTACAGTGGTAACTATTCCGCATTTGAGCGGATGCGCGCCGAACGACTGTCCAACCAGCAGGCCGCCTACCAGAAACAGCAGCGGGAAATTTCCCATATCCGCTCCTATGTCGAACGCTTTCGTGCCAAGGCAAGCAAGGCGAAACAGGCCCAGAGCCGGCTGAAAGCCTTGCAGCGCATGGAACAGATTGCACCGGCGCACGTTGATTCTCCATTTCACTTCGCCTTGCGCGAAGCGGAAAAAAACCCTGACCCACTGTTAAGGCTCGACGGGGTTTCTGCCGGTTATGCGGATACAGCAATTATTTCTCAGGTGAAGCTGAGCCTGTCACCCGGTGACCGCATCGGTCTGCTGGGTCCCAACGGTGCGGGTAAATCCACCCTGATCAAATTACTCGCCGGTGTCCTGTTACCTCAGCAGGGTGCGCGGGAAACGGCAAAGGATCTCAAGATCGGTTATTTTGCCCAGCATCAGCTGGAACTGTTACAGTTGAATCGCAGCCCGCTGGAACATCTTCAACAGCTGGATCCCTTGGCCCGCGAGCAGGAACTGCGTGATTACCTGGGCGGCTTCGGCTTTTCCAACGACCAGGCATTAATGCCCAGTGGTCCGTTTTCGGGGGGAGAAAAATCCCGGCTGGTTCTCGCGTTGCTGGTCTATCAACGCCCCAATCTGCTGTTACTGGACGAACCCACCAACCACCTGGACCTGGAAATGCGACAGGCACTGGCACTGGCGCTGCAGGATTTTGCCGGTGCCATGGTGTTGGTATCACACGACCGCCACCTGCTGCGTGTCACCAGCGACCGGCTGGTGCTGGTGCACGATGGCCGGGTGGATGATTTCCCGCTCAGCCTGGACGAGTATCCTCGGTGGCTGGCGGAACAAAGCAAACGGGACAGGGTGGCGGAGAAGGAAGGCAGCGCGACAAACAGTGCTGCCGCCAGAAAGGAAAAAAAGCGTTTGCAGGCGGAACAGCGTAAACAGCTGCAGCCGTTGCGTAACAAGGTAAGCGCAGCCGAAGCGGTGCTGGAAAAACTGCATGCCAGACAGAGGGAACTGGAGCACAAGCTGGCTGAGCCTGGTCTGTATAGTGAGGAAAACAAGGATCAACTGAAGGCGCTGTTGTCAGAGAAGGCAGAAGTGGATAGACAGTGTGAGAGCATGGAAATGGAATGGCTGGAGATATTTGAGCAGTTGGAGGCGGCTCAGACCGGTGGGGTACACTAGTCGCGACACTTATGGGACAGTGCGCGGTATGCGTTTTAACCGCCGCCGCATAGCACTTAAATCCTTTCGTTTCGGTGCGCTACCATACCAGCACGGTAGTAGTTGCCTGATAGAGGGACAACTGGTGACTGGCTTGTTTGATGTGACGGCGCGCGCATGCATTATAATTTTTCAGGTGCTCCTGACAATTACAGGAAATAGTCCGTATGACTGACAGAACACGACGCTTCGGAGATTATCAGAGACTCCTGACCGCAGGACGCAACGAAGTCAGCTTCAATGCCTTCAATCCCGAACTGGAACGGGATGCCAAGGGCAATCTGATCCCTTGTCCGCCGAGGCGCATTAAACTGAACACCGTTGAGGCGCTCAGGCTGCTCCAGCCCTATGTCTCCGTACGCTTCATGGATCAGGTCAAAGCCGTTGTACCGCTGGCGCTGTACCTGGCCCTGTTTCAGATTCTGTTCCTGCAACACATGGTGGAAGACTCCTGGATTATCACCGGCGGCCTGTTTGCCGTTATTGCGGGCCTGATGTTTTTCATGGAGGGACTCCAGCTCGGACTGATGCCTTTCGGTACCATCATCGGCAACCAGCTACCGCGCAAATCACCGCTGCCGCTGGTGCTGTTTGTCGCCTTGCTGCTGGGTATCGGTGTGACCTTTGCCGAACCGGCCATCGGTGCGCTGAAGGCCGCTGGCGGGAATGTTGCAGTCGAGCGGGCACCCTACCTGTATGCCATGCTCAATGACTGGTCTGAAGTACTGGTCCTGTTGGTGGGTGCCAGTGTCGGTCTGGCGGTGGTGGTCGGCACTTTGCGCTTCCTGTACGGCTGGAGTCTGAAGCCCCCGATCTATGCCACCCTGCTGCCGGTGCTGGCCCTCACCGTATTTGCTGCGTTCGATCCGGAACTGCAGAAGGTACTTGGACTGGCCTGGGATTGCGGCGCGGTCACCACCGGGCCGGTCACCGTACCCCTGGTGTTGTCACTGGGAATCGGTATCGCGGCAGCTGCCGGCAAGGGTGATTCGGGGCTGTCCGGCTTCGGCATTGTGACCCTGGCTTCCCTGTTTCCGATCATCGGTGTGCTGATGCTTTCCCTGTATGTGTCATACGCGCTGACACCGGCGGAAATCATTGAGGCCGCCAGGCAAGCCGCAGCGGCCGCCCAGGCCGTGCAACCGGCCTGGTATGAACGCAGTCCCGGCGAGGAGATCGTGCTCGGGGTGCGCGCCATTCTGCCGCTGGTGCTGTTCCTGTTTGTGGTCCTCACAGTGGTACTGAGGGAAAAACTCGATAATAAGGGCGAGATACTCTATGGCATAGTTCTCACCATCATCGGGATGTGCATCTTCAATCTCGGGCTCACCTACGGACTTTCTAAACTGGGCGCCAACGCGGGCGGCCTGGTGCCAATGGCGTTTATGCCGGTCTCTGGTATGCCGGCATCACCGCTCTATGTCTACGCCGTGGGGCTGGGCCTGGCACTGGTGTTTGCCTGGTTCCTGGGCTTTGGCGCGACACTGGCGGAACCGGCTTTGAGTGCCCTGGGCATGACAACCGAGAAGCTCACCAACGGGGTATTCAGGAAGAAGACCCTGATCAATGCGGTATCCATTGGTGTCGGGTTCGGTATTGCCATTGGTGTGGCCAAGCTGATTTTCGACCTGCCATTGATCTGGCTGATTCTGCCCGGCTATCTGCTGGCCATGGTGTTGACGTTTTTTTCCAGCGAGGAATTCGTCAACGTGGCATGGGATAGCGCAGGGGTCACTACCGGGCCCATCACCGTCCCCCTGGTGCTGGCCATGGGTTTGGGGCTTGGCAATGCGACGCATGCGGTGGAAGGTTTCGGGATTCTTTGCATGGCCTCCATCGGGCCCATTATCACGGTAATGATTACCGGCTTGTGGTCACGCCACAAGGCGACGGCGCAAACCAGGGCGGCAACCCGGGTATCATCAGAGACACATGAACAGGAGGCCGAGGCCATCTTATGAGCGAACAAAACATTATCTATCTGACCGACGTGTCCCTGCTCACCTGCGTGGTGCAAAGCGGTTTCAGCGAAGTTATCCTCAAGGCAGCACGGGATGTGGGCGCCACGGCCGGCGCCATCAGCCATCACGCCCGCGGTATCGGGGCGCGTGAGCGTCTGGGCCTGCTCGCTATTGCCGTGGAGGCGGAGAAGGAGGTCATCAGCATCATGGTCTCATCCGAGCAACGCGACCTGGTGTATGACACCCTCTACCGGGCTGCCGATATGGATATACCGGGCAGAGGCTTCATCTACCTCACGCCACTGGAGAAGGCCTCTACTTACATTCCGAAAAGCATGATGGCGCAGCTGGATACAAGCGAGGAGCGGGCATGAACGACAAACCGGTTGCCGAACAACCCGTTCCGCGTGAAGCCTGCAAACTCATATGCTGTGTATTGCCCGATGACGGTACCGAAAAGAAACTGATGCGTGCCCTGCGTGATGAGAAGCAGATCACCCGGGCCAACAGCATAAGCTGTATGGGTATGGCGGTCCTGGCAGACGTCAGGACGAAGTTCGGCGAATTGCCTGAACCGACCCTGGTGAGAAAAGTCGATGTGGTGGTGCCGGAAAAAGAGGCCGATGAATTGTACGACTATATTTACGAGAAAGCGCACATCGGCCGTCTCCAGGGTGGTGCTATCTGGTTGCGCACGTTGACGGCAGCCTCGCCATTTGATCTGCCTGCAAATGTGCCGGTGGAAGACTCCAAATGAGTAAACACCTTTACCACTGTCCCGTTAAAATAACCGTGACTCTCGATAAGGACCTGATGCTGTGTATCCCGGCTTGATTGAAACCATCCTTTATTCCTCGCTGCCGGCCATGCAAGGGCGAAGTCCGGGGGCCGAGGCCGGTAGTCCCCCGTTATGCGCCAGGCGGTTAAGCAGGGCCGGCGTGCGCTGTGCGCTTCGTACTGTTGGAGGCGCAACTGACTCTGCGGCGCTGACGTGAAAAGGACACCAGGACATGAGTGAGAAGATGAAAAACGGGGCAGGGTTGATATGCGCTTATCTGCTCGATGGTACAGGGGGTGGCCGTCGTCTCGAAATGGCGGACATTGAATCCTGGACGCCCGAACAGGGTGTGTTATGGGCGCATTTCGACTATACGAGTGAGGATGCCCGGCAGTGGCTGCAGATTTCCGCCGGCCTGGAAGACGTGGTGGCCGATGCCTTGTTGGTGGAGGAAACCAGACCCAGGGTCACGACCGTCGACGACGGGCTGTTGATTGCGCTGCGTGGTATCAATACGAATCCAGGAGCAGAACCGGATGACATGGTCGCGATACGCCTGTGGGTTGACGATAAACGTATCATCAGCACGCGGGAACGGGTCTTGTTTTCCGCCAGGGATATAGCTGAACGGCTGGATGCCGGAAAAGGTCCGGCTGATAGCGCGGATTTCCTGGTGGCTCTTGCCGACCGCCTCGTGTGGCGCATGAGTGATACCGTGGACCAGTGCGAAGACCTGGTGGCGGATCTGGAGGATCAGGTTCTGGATGCTGGCAGCAGTTCCCTGAGGTTCGATCTGGCAAACCTGCGCCGACAGACGATCACGTTACGTCGGTATCTGGCACCCCAGCGTGATGCCTTCGCTAAACTGATTAGCGAGAAGATTACCTGGTTTGATGACGACAGTCGCCTGAGACTCAGGGAAGTCAGTGACCGGCTCATCCGCCATATCGAGGATCTGGACGCAGTGCGCGAGCGTGCGGCCGTTACCCAGGAGGAACTTCTCAGCAGGCTCTCGGATCAGATGAACACTCGCATGTACGTACTGTCGATCGTCGCTGCAATCTTTCTGCCACTGGGTTTCCTTACCGGGCTGCTGGGCATTAACGTGGGCGGCATCCCCGGTACAGAAAACCCCTGGGCCTTCCTGATTTTCTCCCTGTTTATTGTCGGAATTCTTGTCGTGCAAATGCTGTGGTTCAAGTACAAAAAATGGTTCTAGCCCGACTTTCGCAACTCAGCACTCAAAAAAAGCCTAACCCACTGTTTTCATTAACC
>Ga0055476_10000089_pt1 | contig 20532 bp, 17 predicted proteins | sample Muzzi_CordC_D2_FD_57682 | JGI IMG/M metagenome (GOLD analysis project Ga0055476, IMG submission 57682) | Wetland microbial communities from San Francisco Bay, California, USA, that impact long-term carbon sequestration - Muzzi_CordC_D2 | ecosystem: Environmental > Aquatic > Marine > Wetlands ... | reverse complement strand
ATTGGTTCGGACGAGCAGGATCATCCACTTCGCCCACTGCGCGAGCGAGGTCCAGATCTTCTGGCCGTTCACGACGTAGTAATCGCCCTCGCGCAAGCCCTTGCACTGGAGCGAGGCGAGGTCGCTGCCGATGTCCGGCTCGGAGTAGCCGGTGCACCACTGGTACTTGGCGTCGAGGATGTCCTCGATGAAGCGATCCTTCTGGTCCTGGGTGCCGTACTGGATGATCGCCGGTCCGACCCACGCAAGCCCCATGATGCAGGTACCGAGCGGGGGCGCGCGCCGGTTCGCCATCTCCTCCTTGAGGATCGCCTGCTCCATGATGCCGCCGCCGCCGCCGCCGACCTCCTTGGGCCAGCTGAAGCCGACCCAGCGCTTCTCGCGCACGAGCTTGCCCCACCTCAACTGGAACATCGCGTCGCGTTCTTCCTCGGGCGGCAGGTTCTCGTCGAGGAATCGCCGCACTTCGTCGCGAAAGGCCTCCTGCTCGGGAGTGAGATTGAAGTCCATCAGAGTCCTCCGAGATCGGCGACGCGGCCGTAGTGGTGATCCGAGCCGCCGTACGCCGACTTGACCCATTTCGATCGCTTCAGGTAGAGCTGGGCGTCGTACTCCCAGGTGTACCCGAGGGCGCCGTGAAGCTCGATGCCGTCGATGCCGATGCGGGTGAACGCGTCGCTCGCATAGGCCTTCGCCATCGATACGTAGAGCGGGGCCTCTGCGGGGCTTTCGTCGAGGCACCAGGCGGCGTAGTAGAGCAGCGATTTGATCGACTCGATGTCGACGTACATCTCGGCCAGCGGGTGCTTCACCCCCTGGTAGCGACCGATCAGCGAGCCGAACTGCGTTCGCTGTTTTGCGTACTCGACGATCAGCGCGTGCCCGCCCTCGGCGGCGCCGATCGCCTCGGCGGTCACCATGGCGGCGGCGTGGTCGAGCAGACGGGCGATCGCGGGCCAGCCGGCCGGCGACGACTCGCCGAGAACGCGCTCCGCGGGTACCGAGACATCGGAGAGCGTGAGCACGCCGAAGCGCTTGGTGGTGTCGATCGAAGGGGTATCGCAGACTTCCACGCCGTCGGCATCCCCGTCGATGACGGCAAGCGATACGTCGTTCGGCTGCTCGCTGTTTCGAAACGACACGACGAAGTGTTGTGCTGCGGTTGCAAAGGGAACGAAGTGCTTCTCGCCGCGGAGGATGAACCTCCCGCCTTCGCTTCGGCCGGTCGTCTGCGTGCCCTCCGGGTCGAGACGGTCCTCGGCTTCCTGCAGTGCCACCGAGAAGATCCGGCTGCCGTCCGCGAGTCCGGGCAGCCAGCGGCGCTGCTGGTTCGGCGTGCCGTTCTCGCACAACGCGATCACGGCGAGCGTGCAGGCGAGCAGGGGCGAGGGATAAAGTGACCGCCCGGTCTCTTCGAGCAGCACCGTCAGATCGACCCAGGCCAGGCCGGCGCCGCCGAATTCCTCGGGCACCAGCAGGCCGAGCCAGCCGAGGTGCGCCATCTCGTCCCAGAGCTTCGCTGAATAACCCGGCTCGGTCTCCATGATCTTGCGCACTTCTTCGATGGGAGACTTCGAATCGAGAAACTTCCGGACCTCGGCCCGCAGCATCTCCTGTTCTTCGGTGAAACCAAAGTTCATGTCGGATCGCAATCCTTCCTGTGCGGGGGGGTGTTCTGTGCGGCGCGCTGGCGAGCGCGACCGCCGGGCGGGCGGGAGCAATTGTATCAAACTGATACATTGCGCGGACTCGAAATCGTAGGCTGGGGCGTTCGAAGCGCCGTGCGCCGGCTCAGCCGGGCAGCTCGGGCGGCAGGAATTGGGCCGTGCTCGCGGTCACGCCGCCGTCGACCGGGATCAGCGCGCCGGTCACGAATGAGGCCGCCGGCGATGCCAGAAAGGTGATCACGCTCGCGACCTCGCCGGGCTCGGCCCATCGCTGGAGCGGGATGTGGCGTCGAAGCGATTCGTACATTTCCGGGGCAGCTTTTTCGATCAGTGCAGTCATGCCGGTTCGTGTCGGGCCGGGACAGACCCCGTTCACGCGGATTCCGCGGTGTGCAAGATCGATCGCGGCGGCGCGGACGAGGTTCACGACGCCGCCCTTGGCGGCGTTGTAGGCCCACATCCCCGGGTCGCCTGCGAGCCCGGAAACCGACGCGGTCATCACGACGGCGGCGGCGTTCGACGCGGCGAGTGCGGGGATCGCCGCGCGCAGGCCGAGCACGCTACCGCGGAGGTTGACGTCCACGACGCGTTCGAAGGATTCGAGCGGCAGCGCCTCGATCGAACCCGCGCTCGCGAAGCCCGCATTCAGGACGAGCACGTCGAGTCCGCCGAAGCGTCGCTGCGCGAGCTCGACCGCGGCGGCGTTGTCGTCGGCGGAGGTCACATCGCCCGCGAGCGGCGCGATGCGATCGATCCCGTCCGTCCAGGCCAGCGCCTCGCGATCGAGGTCGACCGCGACGACGGACGCGCCCGCGCGAGCGAACTGCTCGCTGGCGGCGCGTCCGATGCCGCTGGCCGCGCCCGTGACGATCGCGACACGTCCGTCGAAAATGCCCATCACGATCCTCCTCGACCGCCCGTGCGTCGGTGAGCCTATCGGCCTCAGGCCGCCTGCGCGGCGAGCTTGCGTTCGCGCGCGAACAGGAAGAGCGGATACGCGCACGCGAATGCGACCGTGAAGCTCAGTAGCGCATAGATCCACCAGTGCCGAACGCCGACGCGACGGGCTTCAGCGGGCAGCCAGACCAGGAACGCGACGAACGCGACCGTGAGGTCCGCGCTGATCGAACCCGCGGCCGGGTTGGCGTAGCCGCCGGCGATGAAGGTCGCGACGTCGAAGCTGCCGTGCTCGGCCATGAACTGGAGGTTGAAGTAGCCGGTTGCGATCAGCCCGATGACCGCGAGCGCCGCGTAGAGTCCCTGCCGAACCGTCAGTCCCATGCTCCACCTCCGTGCGGCGGTCCTATGCCCGCATGCGAATCCGGCGCGCAATGCCGTCGGTGAGTCACGACCGCGTCTCGCGCCCCGTGTGGGTCCGCATGCTATCACGCCGCTGCGCGCAGTGGCGATGGCGCTATCTTCGATCGGTCGAGGGTGCGTTTGGAAGCTCGGCCGGGCCGGCTGTCGCCGAGCCGTGCGAACCGCGGGGTGGGAGGACATGAAGCGGCGAACCCGAAGAATCGCCGCCGAGCCCGTGGTGCCGTCGCAGCTTTCGCCGCGGCAGGTTGCCGCAGAGTTTCTGCGGCGGCTCGATGACGGCGCGGAGCTTCGCGCGGTCGGAGCTGCGCGCGATCGTCCGGAGCGGCTGCTCGAGGGCGGGTACACGCCGAAACATCGGATCGACCTGTTCGATGCGACCTTCTATCTCAGCAACATGCGCATGGACGAAAACTTCCGCTTCTTCGTCGCCTATGTGCTGCTCGCCCCGGGACGGGGCGGCCGACCGCGCAAGCCGGTGATCTACTCGCGAATCTTCTACAAGGACTCCTCTCTCGTCTGGCGTTCGCCGACTCACTGCATTCGCACCGAAACGGACAACTGGATCGGCAAAGGCGACCTGAAGTGGATGGTCGTCGACGGTGAGGAGATCGAATACAGCGCCGAGGAGACCACGAATCTGCCGCTCGAAATGCAGTCGGCGCTCGACAGCGTCAGCCGGCGGAGTCGCGCACGGCGCGACCGGCGCGCGGTCGAGTGGGTGTTGCGCAACGCACCGGACGGGCGATTCGAGCCGTATCGGGATTTCTCCGGACCGCGCGCCAAGGCGATGGCCGACCCGCGCCGTCGGATCAACGGCGGTCGCGACATCGCGGTCTTCGAACGTGCGAACGATCCGACCTCACTGCGCTTCGTCGCCGGCTACGAGCCCGATTTCGACGACGGTGTCGTGGCGGTGAGTGAATCGGGCAGCAAGCTCTACGGCGGGGCGGTCAGGAAGTTCCGGATCCTGTCGAAGAACCGGAAGATCCAATATCAGTTCATCGCGGGACCGCATCAGGTCTGGATCATCCCGCCGCAACCACTTACCACCGAGCTCATGAGCTACGGAGTGAGAACCGTCGATGCCAACGCACCCGAAGACCTGTGCGTGCCCGGCTACGAATACCACTTCATCGACGACAGCGAGGATCCGCCGGTGCAGGTCAGCCAGATCCCAGAGGGTTTCGCGGGACCGGCGAGCGAGGTCGATCCCGCCCGGGCCGATGCGTCGCCGTGGATCGAGCGGATGCCCGTGATCCGCGAGTTCAGGAAGAAACTCGGGATTCGGCGCGTGCGCCGGACGATTTGAGCGGGGCGTCGACGGTCCGTGCGCAAGCGTCGAGCGCGGGTTTCGAAGCTGCCTGCGCTCGGCGAGAGGCTCAGTCCCGGGCCGGTCGCTCGAAATGCCACGCGAGAAAGATCTCGACGTCATCCGCGGCGGATTCGGCCTCGCTGCGAATGAACTCGTGCTGCGAGTGCAGCCCCTTCTCGATCAGCTTGTGCACGCGATTCGGGTCGAGGATGCCGAAGCGGCGAGCGAGATGACCGAAGCCTCGCAGCGCCGTGCCGCGTACTTCCGCGCTGCGGTGCTTGGTGAGTTGCGCGAAGCAGCACTCCGCCCACAGGCGCGCCTCCGATTCGAGTGCGACCTCGGCGATCAGATCCTGGAGTTCGAAGGGGTTGTCGCGAAGCAGCGCGACTTCGAACCGCTCTTCGACCGGTGCGCCGGGAGGCGGCATGGCGAGATCGTCGGAGATGGAGGCGGGCGGGCGGCTCATGGCGGAAAGTCTACTCCGTGTGCGCGCCGATGCTCGCCGGGGGGCCTCGACCCCGGCAAACGATCATTCGTCCGCGCCGGGTTCCGTTCAGGCGCCTCGGTCGGGAACGTGTTCGATGTAGATCGGCGACGACCAGGCGCGCTCCTCCGCCTCCGCGCTGCAGTCGTCCTCGTAGTCGGTCTTCGGTCCGCCGTAACACGGGTCGACCGCACGGCACGCGCCCGTTGCGTCGTCTTCGCAGCGCAGCGCGTCGGCGTTGATCGTCGGCGTGGGCTCCTGGATCGCGCGAACATAGTAGACGGCGTCGCGCGCGGAGGGGGCGAAGTCCGGGTCGCTGAATTCGACGCTGCAGCCGCCGCTGCCACCGGAGCACGGCAAGACGCGCCACGGGTCCTCGATGAGGTCGGCGATCGGCTCTCGCGGCGTGGCCTGCGGGCGAATTCGGACCACCTCGATTCGAGTGATTCGCTTGCGGGTATCGGCGGGGTTGTAGCATTCACCGCGACAGAGCCGATCGAGACGGTCCGGCGACAGCGACGCGGCGCTGTGTTGGGGGCAGCCGGGATTCTGGTGGAAGGCGCCCGCCGCGCGCACTCGGAAGCGAGGCGTGCCGGAGCGGGCCGTTTCGGAGCCCATCGGCAGATCCGCACCCGAATCGCTCAGCAGGTCGAACCACAGCAGGATGCGGTCGCCGCTGGTCGCGTAGACCTCCTTGCGCTTCAGGGCATCCCAGATCGAGTTCCGGTCGCGACCGCTGCTGTGGACCGCCACGAGACCGCCGGTTCCGAAGAACGAGCTGAAACGCTCGAATTCCGGGAGGGGGATGACTCCCGAGTCGATCGCCAGCGAGTTCGGCTCGGGCTTCTCGCTGCGCGGGATGAAGCGCGCGAACTGTCCGAGAGCCGAATCGGTGTTCAGCCGGCGGTCGATCTCCTTGTATCCCGTTCCGGGTCGCGCGGTGTGGACGTCGCTCGACGCGATGAACCCGAAGCGGAAACGTTTCGGAAAATCGGGATAGTCGAAGTTGGTGATCGCGAGCGCGTACTGCGCGGAATTCGCGGGCCGGTAATTGAACGCCGGCATGTAACAGTCGCGACACTGGCCGGAGTCGAGCCAGTCGTCGGCGGTCGCGCCCGGTACGGTGACCGCTCCGGTCGTTCCCGCTTCGAGATAGTGTCGACGCGCGATCTCGGCCCGGCGTTCGCACTCGTCGCCGGCTTCGCCCGCATCGATGCAGCGTTGGCGGATGATTTCGCCCGCCCGCCAACAGCTCGGCAGGTAGTCCGCACTCGGCGCGGGACAACGGGCGTTGCCTTCGGAGTCGAATTGGACCGCGCGGAAGTCGCGGTACTCCTCGGAGTTGCCGTGGCCGGAGAAGATCTCGAACAGCGGCTCGCGCCGTGCGGGGTCGTCGTGCGCGGCGAGTTGCTTGTCCCAGCTCGCGCCCGGAGGCGTGTAGAAGCCCCAGGTGTTGCCGTGCGGAATCACCAGATAGGGGAAGCCCCAGTCGTCGAGTTTGTTGAACAGCTCCTCGGGCGTCGGCGCGCCTTCCTGGCAATCGAGCGGAAGATCGCGCACCGCAGTGCCGGTCGGGCACGGCTTCGTCTCGTCGCGGTCCTGCTGGAAGCGCGCTGCATCGAGGTAGGGCTGCCGGTCGTCACTGCCGGGCGAGCCGGCGATCATGAGCAGGCGCAGCGCCGGTCCGATTTCCCGGATTTTGCTGCCGGGTGGAAAGAGTTCGTTGCGAGACGAGATCGGTCGGGCGGGGACCTTTTCCTCTTCGAGATCTCGAAGAATCACGTTCTTGTGACCGTAGTGGTCGTCGGGCGTGGCGCCGATCTGGGTCCACTCCCAGCCGAGGAAGCTCACGAGGTCCGGCGATTCGGAGTCGCCGGACACGGCCTGGCATTGGCGCAGGGAGCGCCGGGTTTCGTTCCACTGGAAGGGCGTGAGCCCCTCCGCGTGGTCGTTGATCGACCAGAAGTCGAGTCCCGAGCAGAATCGCGCGTAGTCGCATGCGTCGGCGGTGGGATGAGCGCCTTCCCCCTGGAACATCGGCAGGCTCAGCATGAAGGCGTCGAACGAGAAACTGGTATGCACGTGCAGGTCGCCGAACAGGATCTGTCGGTCGAGGGGCGCGTCGAGCGTCCTCGCCGCCGCGCGTTGGTCTTCGAGCTTTGCCCGCGTCCAGGCGTCGGGCACGGTTTGCTGGCTGACTTCGCCGGCTCCCTGGCGCCTACCGAGCCAGCCGTGCGCGAGCGCGAAGCCGACGACGGCGACCAGGCACGCGCAGGCCGTCAGGATCAGCAGGAACTTGCGCACGTGTCGCATCTCCCCCCGATCAGGTCCCTGCAAGCCGGGCGACTACCGGAGCGAAGTCATCCATCTGGGCGTCGCCGATGGTCACGTAGCTGATGCCGTAGCGCTCGCGGCGGCGCCGCAGCTCGTCGCAGATGCTGTCGACCGAACCGAACAGACCGTGCGGGTGTGCGCGCATCTCGTCGGCGCGAAGCCCGAAAGCCCCACCCATGCCTTCGGCCATGGCGTCGCCCTGGTCGCCGACGAAGGTGAAGTACGCTCCGATTTCGAGCTCGATCGCGTCGAATCGGTCGCCGGCCGCGCGCTTCACCCACTCGAGCTTTTGCGCGGTGCATTCGGCGGTCGAGTTCTGCGGGCCGTCCGTGCCCAGCATGCCGGAACGGTTGTTGAAGTTGAAGCTCACGATGTCGGCCTCACGGCCCGCAAGCGAGAGCACGCGCTCGCCGCCGCCGCCGATCATCAGCGGCGGGTGCGGCCGCTGCAGCGGCTTCGGGCGGCCCTCGAAGCCGCTCACCTGGAAGTGTTCGCCCGCGAAGTCGACGACTCCGTCGGCCATCAGTCGCTTGATCAGCAGGACCGCTTCGCCGAGACGCTCGATCCGCCTGCCGGGCGGGTCGTACGGAATCGCGGCCGCTTTGTATTCGTTCTCGAGCCAGCCCGCTCCGAGACCGAGCTCGATCCGGCCCCCGGAGAACAGGTCGAGCGTCGCGGCCTCCTTCGCGAGCATGACCGGGTGGCGATAGTCGATGCAGAAGACCCGACAACCGATTCGAAGCGTCGTCGTCGCGTCGGCCGCCACCGCCATGGCGGGAACCGCGGCGATCTCCTGGGGCGGATGGCCGGATGCCTGCTGCGCGGGGCCGGGGCCGATGAAGTGGTCCGCGAGGCTCAACACCGAGTAGCCGTGGGCCTCGGCCCGTCGCGCGATCTCGCGCCACGCCTCGCCCGACGTCGCGCTGAACGACTGCACACCGAAGCGGAACGGTCGATGCTTCGACACGCGAGTTCCCCTCCATTTCGCGCGCGTTCTCCGCGCGGGCGGTCAGTCCAGGTCGAACGCCGCGAGGATCGCGTCCGCGCGGGCCTGGAAGCCTGCCTTCAATTCCGGGTGAGGCAGGATGTAGAGATCACCGCGCTTGATGCCGCGGACGACACGGTCGGCGATCACGCTCGGTTCGGTTGCGGTCGCGAGCATCTGCGTCATGAACGCGTCCTGCTCGCCGGCTCCGTATTCTGCGGGACGGTTGCGATGGCTCGAGTGAAGCTGAGTCTTGACGAAGGACGGGCACAGCACCGAAACGCCGATATTGAACGGTGCGAGTTCGCCGCACAGCGTCTCCGAGATTCCGACGACCGCGTACTTGGTTGCGGTGTATATGCCGAGTGTGGGCAACGCGATCAGGCCCGCGACCGACGCCGTGTTGACCACGTGTCCGCCTTCCCCGTGCTGTTTGATCAGGGGCACGATGGACTGGCACCCGTGTACCACGCCCATCAAGTTCACGCCCAGGCACCACTTCCAGTCTTCGGGCGTCGTCGCGTCCACCTCGCCCGAGGGTGCGACGCCCGCGTTGTTGCAGAGGATGTGGATCTTCCCGAAAGCTTCGCTGGCCTTTGCGCCCGCGGCCTTCACCGACTCCGGATCGGAGACGTCACAACGAACGCCGATCACCTCGGCTCCGTCGGCGCGAAGCGACTCTTCGGCCGCTTCGAGTGCGCCGACTTCGATATCCGCGAGAACGACCTTCGCGCCGTCGCGTGCGAACCTCTGCGCGAGTCCCAGACCGATGCCCGAGGCGCCGCCCGTAACGAACGCCACTTTGCCTGCAAGATCATCCATGCGTCGATTCCCCGGAGTGCGTACGGTCGAAACGCCGCGCCCACGCGGCGCCCTCCGGCGCGTGCGGGCACGAGCCTGCCACAGCGCGCGCGCGATCGAAATGGACAATTCCGGACGAGCTTTTCTGTATTCCGCCGGGTGGAACCGACATCCGGTGGAATCTTCGGATCATCCGTTCGTCATCGCCGCGGAATCGCGGCCGTCGAATTCGGGCTCGGAGATGGTCTTCGGGTTCGCGCGAGTGGAATTCGGAGTCCGGAGTCGAGCGAGGGCGCCTTTCAGGTCCTCGAGGATGAGGTAGTGGGCCGGAACGACCAGCAGTGAGATCAGCGTGGCGAACAGCACGCCGAACGCCAGCGAGATGGCCATCGGGATCAGCAGCCGCGACTGGATGCTGGTTTCGGCGAGGAGCGGCGTGAGACCCGCGAAGGTCGTCAGGGAGGTGAGCATGATCGCGCGGAAACGCGAGCGGCCCGCCTGCGAGAGCGCTTCGCGTGGACTCATGCCATCGGCGCGGTAGTGATTGACCTTGTCGACGAGCACGAGGCTGTCGTTCACGACGACGCCGGACAGGGCCACCAGGCCGATCACCGACATCATGCTGAAGTCATACCGCATCAGGACGTGCCCCCAGGCCGCGCCGACGAGACCGAACGGAATCACGGACATGATGATGAGCGGTTGGCTGTAGGACTTGAGCGGAATCGCGAGCAGCGCGAAGATCACCAGCAGCGCCATCAGCCAGCCCTCCGCCAGGCTGCCCAGGAATTCACTCTGCTCGCGCTGCTCGCCGCCGAAGGCCACCGAGACCGATGGGAATCGTTCGTAGAGCTTGGGCAGCGGCCCCTGCTTGAAAGCCGCCAGCACCTCATTGGCGTTGGTCGTGCTGTCATCGACCTGGGCGATCACGTTCACGACGCGGCGTCGGTCGATGCGGCGGATCGACGTGAAGCCGACGTCCAGCTTCATTCGCGCCACGCTGCGGAATGGAACCGCCGTGCCGTCCGCGGTCCGGATGCGCATGCTCTCGAGGTCGGCGAGCGAACGCCGCTCGCCTTCCGGGTAGCGGACCATGACGGGAACGTCGTCGCGACCGCGTTGCACGCGCTGGGCTTCCTCGCCGTAGAATGCCTGACGTACCTGATGGCCGAGATCGTGGGCGGTCAGGCCGAGCGCCTCGGCGGAAGGGAGGATCTCCAGTTCGAGCTCCTGCTTGCCGCCGCGGAAGGAGTCTCGGATGTCGAGCACGCCCGGAAATTGCGCGAGCTGGACCCGGACCGCTCGCGCGGCCTCGCGCAGTTCGTCGAGCCGAGGACCGCTCAGCTCGATCATCACCGGTGAGCCTGCGGTCATGATCGAGGAGCTGAAGGTCAGCTCCTCCGCACCCGGAATGGAGCCCGCCTGCTGGCGCCACCGACGCGTGATCTCGGCGACGCTGAGGTCGCGTTGATCGGCGGGGACCACCTGGACCAGCACCTCGCCGAGGTTGCCGGCCTTCGTCCAGGCTGCGGCAAAGGCCGCGGGCCCTTCGGCCTGCTTGAACTTGTAGGGCTGCTGGCCGACCGTCGTCTGCAGGTGGGCGAAGATCGGCGCGCCGAGGTCGGCCTCGACGCGCCGCGCCGCCTCGGCGAGCTGCTCGACGCCGAGGCCGGTGACCGTGGACGGCGTGCCCTGGGGCATCGTGAGGTAGGCGACGGTGGCTTCGCCTTCGACCTCGGGCTGGAAGTGGAAGCGCAGCCACCCGCCTGCGAGCAGGCCGATCGTCACCAGCAGCGTGAAGATTCCCAGAGCGGTCGCGAGATAACGCCATTCGATCGCGTGGTCGAGCATCACCCCATAGCGTTCTTCGATGAAGCGCGTGAGCCCCGAGGCGACGCGATCCTGGAAGCGGCGCCATGCGACGGAAACCGCGTTCGACGCGGCGCGATCGATCTTCGCGCCATGGCCGAGGTGGGCGGGCAGGATGAACAGCGACTCGAACAGCGAGAAGAGCAGACACAGCACCACGATCATCGGGACGACGGAAACCATCTTGCCCATCGGCCCTGGGACGAAGAACATCGGTGCGAATGCCGCGACCGTGGTCAGCACGCCGAAGATCACCGGGATGGCGATTCCCTGGGCGCCGCGGATCGCGCCCAGCATCGAGTCGCCGCAGCGCTCCTGCTCGGTGTGGGCGTTCTCGCCGACGATGATCGCATCGTCGACGACGATGCCGAGCACGACGATGAAGGCCATCAGTGAAATCAGGTTGAGCGACAGGTCGAGGCCCGGCATCAGTGCGAGCACGCCGAGGAACGACAGCGGGATGCCGAGGCTCACCCAGAGCGCGAGGCGCAGTCTCAGGAACAGCGCCAATACGATCAGAACCAACACGAAGCCGGTCTGGCCCGCGGAGAGCAGCGTGTCGAGGCGGTCGCGCAGGAATCGCGCATCGTTCTGCGCGATCGTGAGCGTGATGCCCTTCGGCAGCGTCGCTTCGGTCCGCTCGAGGTAGCTCTCGACGGTGGCGGCGATTTCGAGCGCGCTCTGCTGGCCGACTCGGAAGACCTGCACCAGCACGGCCGGACGACCGTCGAATCGCGAGACCAGGTCGCCCTCCTCGAAGCCGTCGACCACGGTCGCGACGTCTCCGAGGGTGAGCCGCGTGCCGTCGTTGCGTGAGATCAACGGCACGCGCTCGAAATCGGCGCCGCGGTAGGCCTGCCCCCTGGTGCGCAGCAGGATTTCGCCGCTTTCGGTGCGGATGGTGCCGCCGGGCAGATCGAGCGACGAAAGCCGGACCGCCGCGACGATGTCGTCGAAGCCCAGGCCGTGCCGTTGCATGTCCCGCTCGGAGAGCTCGATCGATATCTCGTAGTCGCGGGTGGCGGTGAGTTCGGCATCGCTGATCTGCGGCAGGCTCGTCAGATCGTCGCGGATGCGTTCCCCGAGGCGCTTGAGCTCACGTTCGTCGACCTGTCCCGCGATCGCGATGTCGAGTACCGGGACGCGCAATTCGGCCTGGGTGACTTGCGGCGGCTTCGCGTTCTCCGGAAAGGTCTCGATCTGGTCGACCCGATTCCTGACTTCGTCGAGTCGCCGGCGGACATCTTCACCGACCATCAGCTCGACGCTGACGGTCCCCACGCCTTCGCCGGCCGTCGAGCTGATGCGTTTGATTCCCTGGAGCCCGTGGAGAGCTTCTTCGATGCGCACGCAGATCGCCTCTTCCACTTCGGACGGCGACGCACCGGGGTATTGAACGGAGGCGCTGATGACGTCGATGCTGATCTCGGGAAAGACCTCGCGCTTGATCGACGGCAGGGCGACCACGCCGCCGAGGATCAGCATGAACATCAGGAGATTCGCAGTGACGTGGTTCCGCGCGAACCACGCGATGGCCGCGTTCACGGTGTTTCGGCCCTGGCGCGCGTGGACGAAACCTGGACGGGCATGCCGTCGACGGTGAGTGCGAGCGGCGACGTCACGACGCGGTCCCCCGGCTCGAGTCCCGATGCGATCAGCACGCGGTCCGGCAGGCGCTGGAGCAGTGTGACCGGGCGCAGCCGAGCGCGATTCTCGGGATCGACCACCAGGACGCGGTCGCTCCCGCGCAGCGCGCTGCGCGGGAGCGAGTAGATGCCGTCGACCAGCTTCCCTTCGATTTCGGCCTCGACGAAGAGTCCGACCGCGAAGGGCGGGCGATCGGGATCTTCACCGCGACCGTACGGATCTTCGACGCGCGCGACGGCGTGGATCATGCGGGTGCGCGGATCGAGTTCGCCTTCGGTTCGGACGATCCGTCCGTTCCAGCTGAATCGTTCGCCGCCGAACTCCGCCGTCAGCACGACCGCGGGCAGCGAAGCTTCACCTCTTTCACCGCGGTAGTCGATCGGCAGGTCGACGAACGCAGCGGCTTCGTCGGGAATGGGCAGCCGGACCTCGGCGTAATCGACCGCATAGATGCGGGCGACGGGATTCCCGCGATTCACGAACTGGCCGACATCGACGTGCTTGTTTCGAATGCGTCCCGCGAACGGGGCCTTCACGGTGGTTCGCTGGAGGTCGTGTTGGGCCTGGGTGAGCGAGGCCTCGGCTTCGAGTCGGTTGGCATCCATGACCAACAGCGTGTTCTCGGCATCGTCGAGCGCGACCGGGCTCGTGACACCGCGCTCCGAGAGTGCGCGCTGCCGCTCGGCGGCGCGTTTCGCGAGTGCGAGCTGGCTTTCCGCACGCGACAGCGCGGCCTTCGCGCGCGTCATCGCGACCTCGTAGTCGCGTTTGTCGATTTCGATCAGCGGGGCGTCCTTCTCGATGAAGCCGCCGGATGCGAGACTCGTGGAAACCCAGGTGATGCGCCCGGACACCTCGGCGATCAGATCGCTCTCGGTGCGCGGAGCGACGGTGCCCTGGGTCTGGATCTTCAGGTGAACGCTCTCGGGCTTCGCGTGAAGGACGTTCACCATCGGCGTCGGATTCGACGGCGCGCGCGTGGCGACGCTCGGACGCGCCATCACCATCCCGCCGCCGATCAGCAGGCCGACGGTCAATACGAGCACCGGCAACAGCACCTTGGGGTAGCGCTTCAGGGTGTCGACGACGGCGGCGCCACGCAGCTTCGACGGGGTGGTTCGTGTCCGGTCTTCCTGACTCACTTCGAGTTCTCCTCGACTCGCTGGCCCGGGGCGCGGCGGGCGGAGGCCGGGGCGCTGAGGCCCCCGGTTACGAATGCAATGACGGATTCGAGCTTCTCCTCGATCGATACGACCTGCGGCGCGTGGCCGGGGATGAAGTCGAGTTCGGAGTTTCCCGAGAAGAGCGTGAAGATCGAACCCATTGCGAGGCGGAAACGCTCGGCGATGAGCTCTTTCGGCAGGTCGGGCAGGGCTGCGTGAAGCGCCTCGATGAAGCGCCGGGTGACATCCCCGAGGTGCCTGCGGTAGATCGCCTCGAGAATCTCGGGCGGTTGCGCTTCGAGACGCGCGAACAGGCGCGGCAGATGGGCCGCGCCTTCGGGCGATTCGATGACGCTGCGGATGGCGGGCATCAGGAACGCGCGGAAGATGCAATCGACCTGTAGCGGTTCGTCGCCGCGTTCGGCGGCATGGGCTTCGAGCGCGGCGATGCGAGCGACGTTCATGGGCGCCGCACGGAATTCGATCACTGCATCGAGCAGCGCCTCTTTCGAGCCGAAGTGGTAGTTCACCGCCGCGAGATTCACGTCGGCGGCTTTCGTGAGCCTGCGCATCGACGTGGAGGAAATCCCACGCTCGGCGAACAGTCGCTCGGCGGCGAGCAGGATACGCCTGCGGGTTTCTTCTCCGGCCATGGTTCCTCGAGGTGTCACGGATTCGCGCGGGCCGGAGGATTTCCGGCGTTCATTCATACGCTCTATTAAAACATACGTTTGAATTAATATCGGCGCAATCCGGTCCATACTTGAGGGGAAAATATCCCAAGAGGGAAAATCGTCGGATGCGAAGAGGAGCGCGGCTCGCTCTGGGAGGCGTTCAGCCGCCGAGGCGCCGAAAGACCGCTTCGGGGGAATCGTGAGTCGAATCTTCGATCGGAGCCTGGGATATCCGGGCGGCGATCTCCGAGCAGATGCCGTCGGCGGCTTCGATGCCGCGGCTGCCGAGCTCGCCCGGCAACACCCGCTGCAGCACGACCGAGATCTGGTCCGCAGTGGCCGCATTCGGGTCCAGTCCGGCCTGCTTCAGCGCGATCCGAACCGTTCCGCGCGACGCGAGCCGATCGAGCTCGGTCGCGGACTCGAGTTCACCACACAGCCATTCGAACGCGGTGGAGGTCGACATCTAGTTCACCGCCTCGGAGGTCGTCCCGATCCAACGCCGGAAGCTCTCCGGCGGCAGGAACGTCAGGAAATACAGCGCCGACACCCCCACGCCCGCGATGCTGAAGACGAACAGGTCGAGTACCAGCAGGTTCCCCGCGGTGGCCCGGTCGAGGAACATCGGCGGCACCGAGGTGAACAACATCACGATCGATAGACAACCGGCGATCGTCCACAACAGGAAGCGATTGGTTACGAGCGGGTCTGCGAGCCCCAGGCGCAGGCGCCGTCTCATCATGCCGTAATAGATCGCTCCTTCGGCAGCGAGCCACGTCGAGGCGGCAATGCGCACCGAGAGGTCGAGCCAGAACCAGTTCCACGGGATCGGCGAAGTCGCGAACGCCCCATGGGCGTTGAATCCGTAGAATGTCGCCAGCGGGCAGCTGACCATGACGGCGACGAGCAGCCAGGCCCAGCGTTCGCGCGGTCGGAATACGCGGCGGATGAACTCCGCGTGACAGATCAGCGCGCCGAGACCCGCGATCTTTCCGGCGAGCAGCAGCGTGCCGGCAAGCGAAGGCGCGGTTTCGCCACGAAGCGTTACCGAGGCGGCCTCCAGCGGCCCGGCCAGGATCCCACCGAGCAACAGCGCACCACCGAGCAGGAATTCGGGGAGCTGCCGGGTGCGGCGCGCCAGCATGATCAGGCGTGAGCCGATGATCAGCGTGGTCAGTAGATACAGGGCACCGGTCAGGGCCTGTGCGACGACGACGAATTCCATGGTCACCCTCCGGAGCCCCTATCGGCAGGCGCTGGAATCATCTGAACCGTCTGGCCAAAATGATGGCCGCGATACAGACCTGCCTGGATTTTCGACTCCGGTCGTCGACCCGATTCGGCGGCGAAAAAGCCGGCATCGACGCTAACCTCGGCCGAATCGATCCGCCCCGGAGACGAATGCGTGCCCACCCACAAGAGCTTCTGCCGCTACTGCCATGCCATGTGCGGGATCGACGTCGACGTCGAGGATGGCCGCGTGGTGCAGGTGCGCGGCGACCGCGAGCACGCGATGACGCGCGGCTTCACGTGCATCAAGGGTCGGAATCTGCCGGATCAGCTCGCGAGCGAAGATCGCCTGCGGGGCGCCTTCGCGCGTGGACCCGACGGCGCACTCGCGCCGATCGACGCGGTGGTCGCGCAGGACGAGATTGCGGCCGTACTCCGCCGCTGCATCGACGAGCATGGACCGCGCTCGGTCGCGCTGTATGCGGGGACTGCGGTCTACCAGAGTTCGTTCACGCTTCCGTTCGCTCGTGCGTGGATCGCGGGGCTCGGCTCACCGTCGTTCTACACCAGCCTCACGATCGACCAGCCGAACAAGATCATCGCGCCGCAGCTGCACGGTTCGTTCATGGGCGGCCTGCAGAGCTTCGACAGCTCGGACGTCTGGATGCTGTTCGGATGCAACGCGCTCGTGTCGATGTACGGCGGCACCGCGGGGTTTCCATCCTTCAACCCGACCAAGCGGGTCCGAGATGCGGTTTCGCGCGGCCTCGAGTTGATCGTCGTGGATCCGCGTCGAACCGAGACTGCGCGCATGGCGTCGCTCCATCTCGCGATTCGGCCGGGCGAGGATTCGGTACTGCTCGCAGGAATGCTGCGCATCATCATCGAGGAAGACATCTACGACGCGGACTTCGTCGATCGCTTCGTCGCCGGGCTACCCGAGTTGCGGGAGGCGCTGAGCGGCTTCAGCCGCGATCTGGTGGAGCGCCGTACCGGCCTCGCCTGGGCGCAGATCGAACGGGCGGCGCGATTGTTCGCGCTCGGGCCGCGCGGCATGGCGAGCTCGGGCACCGGGCCGAGCATGGCACCGCGACCGAATCTCAGCGAGCACATGATCCTGAGCCTCAACACCCTCTGCGGTCGCTACAACCGGGTCGGCGACGTCGTCGCGAACCCCGGGGTGCTGACCGGCAAGCGGGAATTCTTCGAGCAGGCGATGTCGCCGATGGCGGGTTTCCGGATGGAGCCGCAGAGCCGGATTCGCGGCATCGGGCAGGTGGCAGGCGAATTGCCGACGCCCGCGCTCGCCGACGAGATCCTCACACCCGGCGACGGGCAGGTTCGGGCGTTGATCGTGATCGGGGGCAATCCCGCGCTGTCGTTTCCCGACCAGGAGAAGACCGAACGGGCTCTGTCGGCGCTGGATCTGCTGGTCGTCGTGGATCCCTTTCCGACCGCGACCGCGAGCCTGGCCGACTACGTGATCGGCCCGGCCCTGTGCCTCGAACGCCCCGACACCACGCTGTACATGGACACCTGGTATCCGCAGCCGTTCGCGATGTACACACCCGCGCTGGTCGAGCCGCCGGAAGGCGTGATGGCCGACTGGGAGTTCCTCTGGGGGCTCGCGCGTCGGCTCGGGACGAAGGTGAATCTGGTCGGCGGCCCGGTCGACATGGACACGCTGCCGACCAGCGACGACCTGATCGAGAGCATCTCGACCTATTCACGGGTTCCCCTCGACGAGATCAAACGCCACCCGAGTGGCGCGGTGTTCGAGCCCGAGGACGGGCCCGTTCGGGTGCAGCCCGGCGATCCCGATTCGCAGGCTCGCCTGCTCCTCTATCCGGACGAAATCGCCCGCGAGATCGGCGAGCTCGTGAGCGAGCCCGCGGTCGAGGGCGCGGGCTATGCCCCCGGCGAGAAATTCACGCACCGTCTGATCAGTCGACGGCTGCGCGAGGTCTTCAACTCGATGGGTCGGGAGTTGCCCGCGATCCGGGCGAAGCGCACCACCAACCCGGCCTTCATGAACCCCGAAGATCTCGCGGCGATCGGCGTGTCGAGCGGCGATCTGGTCGCGATCACTTCCGGGCACGGCGAGATTCTCGGTGTGGCGGAAGCCGCCGAAGACGTGCCGAGCGGCGTCGTCTCGATGGCGCATTCGTGGGGCGATCTGCCGAGTCGGCCCGGCGACGTTCGCGAGATCGGCAGCTCGACGAGTCGTCTCGTCGACGCCGCGAGCGACTTCGATCCGATCTCGGGCATGGCGCGCCAGAGCGCGATCCCGGTCAACGTCCGGCTCTACCAGGCCGGCTGAACCGCTGCTGCAGCGCCGAGGAGGCGTCAGCGCGTGGGTCGCATCTCCATCGGGCTCCAGTAGGCCTTCATGCTGGTGATCTTGCCGGCGTCGTCGAAGGTCATGACGTCGATCACGTCGATGTAGCTCTTCTGGTCGTTCATGGTCAGCTCGGCCAGCATCGGCATCGCGCAGTGGTTGCCGGCGACGCAAATCGGCCCGCTGATCTCGACCATGAGATTCGGCGAGGTCGCGGCGTAGAAGCCACGCACCGCTTCGATGCCCTGGATCGGGTTGCCGCCGACCGGGTCCTCGACGAAGCAGTCGTCGGAGTAGAGCGCGGCGATGCCGTCGGCATCGCCATCGCACATCAGCTTTGCGTAACGCTCCATCACGGAGCGGACTTCTTCGGGGCTCGGCATCGTCTTCTTCCTTTCGAATGTCGGGCCACGCGCGGGCCCGGATGATCGTCGCTGGGCGGCCGGCGGTCAGCCGTTGCCTACGTCGTTGGGAACCCACGTCCCGTGGAAATCGGCTGGAATGTGGTGGTCGAGGTGTGCCTGCGCGATCGGTCCGTCGCTCACGTTTCGGGCATCGAGCACGACCAGGCGACTGGTGTGCGACGCCTGATTGTAGGCGAGGCCGACCAGGTAGCCGTCGCCTTCCTTGGCTCCGGGGCTGCGCGGAGCGAAGAGTGTCTCCGATGCGAACTCGCCGTCGGGAAACCAGAAGACGTCTTCCTTGCCGGTTTCGAAATCGATGTGGGCGATGGCGAAGTTGAAGTCGTCGTTCACCGACAGGCCGTAGAGGTGTCGATTGCGCTCGCCTGCGATGCGGCGATCGGTCTGGCCGAACTCGAGTCCGATGTCGCACAGGCGTTGCTTGTTGATTTCATCCTTGCCGTGCGGAATCCGCACGCGCGTCACCTCGCCGCAGGCCGGCGGCTCGTCGATGTCGGCGACGTTCTTCGCGAGCGCCGATGAATCCGGGTATGCCATGAGATCGACCGAGACCGCATCGGCTTCGTCGAAGCCCGACGCGAAGTGGATCTGGAAGAACGGGTCGACCTTGAAGCGCCGGACCTTCGCGGGCTCGTCGATCGGAATCACGATGACCTCGGTCCCGGCGTCCGCATTCCACCGGAAGATGTCCGAGAAGCCGCCGATGGACAGGGCTGCGCGCCACATCACGAGCTGCATCGGCGATACCAGGAAGACCAGGTGATCGCGGGTGGCCATGAAATCGTGGAGCATCACCGGATGTTCCAACGGAACTTCGACCATGCAGCGCGCGGCGCCATCCCAGGGCAGGGCGTAGACCACGAGGCTCGTGCTGCGGCCGTAGCGCAGGCCATGATTGTAGGTCGTGCGGCGCTCCACGACCGGATGCGGGTGGGCGGAAAAGGCGCTCTGGATCACGCCGCCGAACGAAGTCTCGCCGATCGTTTCGAGTTCGCGATCGAATGCGGTCGGCTTGGCATTCTCCATCAAGGCGTACAGGCCGCCGTGCCACTCGAGTACCGCGGTGTTGCCGGTGTTCTTGAATCGGCCGCGGAGGTTGTTCGCCAGCTGCCTCGGCCAGGAGACGGCGGTCTGGAACAGCGCCCGCCCGGCACGCTCTTCCTCGACGTACCCTGCGCTGCGCAGCAGGCGGTGTGCGCCGGCGACCTTGCCGTCGCCGATTCGAAAGGCGCTGACCGCGCCGTCGCCCTCGAAGACGTGCCCGTAGGGACTGCCGAAGCGCTGGCTGAGCGCCGGCCCGGTGCGGTAGAGGGTGCCGTTCAGTTCGGCGGGAAGACACCCCTCGATCTCGAGCGGTTCGAAACCGTGCTCGCGGGTCAGGTCGGCCCAGTAGGACGACGTGCGAGCCCCCATCCGGGCCGGATGGATGCTCCGCTTCCTGCGCAGCCGGGACTGAACGCTCACGAGACGGTCCTCTTCGAATTCCGACGAATGCCTCAACCTATCAGAATGCGGGTTCACCCCAAAGTCGCCATGTCGGATCGGCGTGGATCGATCGGAAATCGCGTTCACGACACTTCGCCGCTTGTCACGGTCCCGAGTCGTCGTCAAGCTACGCGGATGGAGACAGCCCGACACGCGATCGCCGCCGACCTGCCGGCGCTCACCGAAACGCTCGCGAACGCGTTCTTCGACGATCCCCTCTCGAGCTGGATCTTTCCCGACCGCGCGGCGCGTCCGCATCAGCTTCGAGCCTGGATGCAATTGACCGGCGAAATGGGTCTCACGCGCGGGCATCTCTACACCGTCGCCGAAAATTTCGCCGCCGCGATCTGGTCGCCGCCCGACGTGACGCTGTTCGATGAAATCTGGGGTGCGCGTCTCGCTCGCTTGCTCACGCGAGAGCTGGGTGACCGCGCGAGCGAGGTGCTCGCGGGCCTCACCCGCGCCCTCGCCTCGAAGTCCGATGACGAGCCGCACTTCTACCTGTTCACGCTCGGGACGCACCCCGAGCGGCAGGGCAGTGGCTTCGGCGCGCGGGTCATCGAGCCCGTACTCGCGATCTGCGATCGCCAGGGACTTCCCGCTCGTCTCGAGTCGTCGAACGAGCGGAACCTGTCGTTCTACCTACGCCACGGCTTCGAAGTGCTGAACGAAATCGCGGTGGCCGAAGACGGCCCGATCCTGCGGCCGATGCGGCGCGAGCCGCAGCCGAAATGAAGATTGGATTGTGCCCCAAAGAATGTTGGTGGCACGCGCCTTGCGATACCGGCGGATATGGCCGCC
>Ga0055476_10000087_pt1 | contig 20753 bp, 17 predicted proteins | sample Muzzi_CordC_D2_FD_57682 | JGI IMG/M metagenome (GOLD analysis project Ga0055476, IMG submission 57682) | Wetland microbial communities from San Francisco Bay, California, USA, that impact long-term carbon sequestration - Muzzi_CordC_D2 | ecosystem: Environmental > Aquatic > Marine > Wetlands ... | reverse complement strand
GGTCGAAGTCAATGCCGCACAGAAGGCGCGCATGATCAAGAAGATCCGCGAGGCCCTGGGGGGCAGCGAATCCGGCAAAACGATCGCCATCCTGGGCCTGACCTTCAAGCCCGAAACCGATGACATGCGCGATTCTCCCTCGCTGGCGATCATACCGAATCTCATCGACAAGGGCGCGGTCATCCGCGCCCATGATCCGCAGGGCAGCGAGGAGGCCCGGCGGTTTCTGCCGGCTGAGGTGAACTATTTCGATGATCTCTACGCGGCGGTAACCGGAGCCGATGCCGTTGTGTTGATGACGGAGTGGAACGAATACCGGGGCATGAGTCTGGAGCAGGTCGGCGAATTAATGAAGGGGAGCGTATTCGTGGATCTGCGCAATGTATACGAGCCTGAATCCATGACAAGCCGGGGATTCAGTTACTTCGGTGTGGGGCGGTAGCCTGCCTGTTTCGTGAAAGATTCGGGGATCAGGGCAAGCTGGCGCGGCGGTCCGGCTGATCGTCTGAAAGTCATGGCCGTCGCTATGGCCTGACTTGAGGGGGATCGGGCAGGATGCAAAGCCGGATCGGGTCTGAACCAGAGCAGGACAAACGGGAGCCGTGGACAATAACGATAAATCCCACGTACCGCTTTGAACGCTTCGTAGCCTTCAGCGACCCAGGTCCGCATGAACTATGCAGGCCAGGAAGGGCTGCGGGAGTCTCGGTTCACAATCATCAAATGTTCCAGGACCGCGCGTCAGTCAAACAATATTCCGGCTGCGCGAAATCGCGGCCGGATTTTTACTTAGTACTGGCAGACGGCGGATTTCTGCCATCGTTCTTGTCGGACTCACTGTTTTTATTGCTCTTTTTATGCCCGAATGGCTGGTTGGCCCGCCAAGGGAGAGTATACTTGAATTAATTACAGCTATACCTGCCTGCAATATGAGTGATTGGCGCGTCCAAAATTCCCGTTTTAATTAGATTTCCCGACAGGTCGTTCAGAGGCCGCTTGAATGGCCATTTTTTTTTGAAAAAACATAATATTATATCAAAATCCTTGGTCAAATAAACCCCTAGGAATTGTCGGCATATTTAACACCGATCTTTGGTCGATCAATCGCATATATGTAAAATGCATATCTATTACAATAAGTTATAAAATATGGCGCCATAATTGCTTCTATTCAAATCGTATCAAAAAAATTTTAATGAAAAAACGGGCCGATTCAGCCCACATTTATACGGAGATAACAAGACATGTCGCTCAGGAACAAACTACCAGCTTGGCTGTCTCTCGCCGGTGTGCTACTCATCACCGGCTTTACGAGTTCCATTGCACACGCAACCCTGGTTCCGGGGATAACCGATCCTTCCCTGCCGCAGTTCAGGAACGACTTCATCCTCCGGGGCAACCAGGGCAACTGGACCGTACAAGGCAGAGGCGATTTCAGCTTTCTGGACGGAACAGAATGGATGGGAACCGACAGCAAGTTCAAACTCACTGCCAAATTTAACAAAAATACCGGTGCTTTCATGCGGGGGTCTATCCAGATCCAGGGGGCGATAGGCGGTCTCGGCATCACCGACAAGAACACTCTCCTCATGTCCGCGGATCTGACCTCTTACGGCTGGGACAATGACAAGCTGGTGGGTTTCAATACCGCCAACATCTATTGTGATTCCGGTCTGGGAGTGTCTTGCACTTCGGCCGAGAGCGTGATTCTCGTATTCGATGACGCGTTTGACGGCGACACCACCGGCAATGTCAACAAGCTCACCGGATACGCGATTACTTCGGTGCCGCTGCCGGCCGCCGTCCTGCTGTTTCTGTCGGGTCTCGGTCTGATGGGTGCTGTCGGCAGACGCCGGAGAAATGCCGATTGATAGCAGGAGCGAGGGGCGTATATGTGATCCTGTAAATGGACCATGCGTTCGACTAACAACAAGAAAACAACAATGAAATTTATCTGTGGATACGGATCAAAATGAAAAACTGGCTGATTATTGCGTTGTTGCTGATGGGATGGGCTTCGTCATCACATGCCTACATGGTGCTGACGGCCCCGGACAATACCAATGCAACCGGCATTCTGGATCTGGATATCAGCGGCACCGCATACGACGTGGACTTCGATCTGGTAACCATAACGGATACTCTCGGTCCTGGTTCCGGCGATATCTTTGCCGGTCCCTTGGTAGATATCGTTGCTAATCAAGCGGCGGCGACAGCGGCGGTTGCGGCGATAAATGCGGCGCTCGATGCTACTGCCACTGTAATAACGGTAGTCTCGGTAACGAACAATGTTTACTCTGTACCCTATCTATTTGATGACCCGCGTTCTCTTGGTCAAGGGGGGTGCGGTTATTTGTGCACCATGGACGGCGTTAGTTTGTTTTTGGCGGAATCGTGGGGAACGCCGGTGAACGGGGCATACGATGTCACCGATCAGATATATGTTGCCCGATTTACCCCGACGACAGTGCCGTTGCCGTCGGCGGCTTATCTGTTTGTCTCCGGTCTTGCAATCCTCGGATGGGTGAGAAGACGACAGGTAGGTGCGGTAACCGGTTGTTAGTTAAGTTTATTTTATAATTTCCGGTAATTCCCCCAGGTACGGGGAATCCGGAGAAACAGGGTGGCTATCGAACGATACCTGTAAGATTATCCGACGCGCGCCCCGGAAACGCTGTCGCCGGAAGATATGCTTTTAACAACATCGTGTTACGACGCATCGATGAAATTTTCAGCCCCCGCATGCTGTCGATGGATTTGACATTCCTTTCCTTGTGATTCTGGTTGTATATTTTATTACCCATTAGAATACAATGGGTTATCTGTTTTGGCCCCATTATTGCTGATTGTGATCTACTACGGAAAATAAGCTGTCAGTTCCGTTAGTTTGTTGACCTTTTGGCAAGGCAGTGAACCCTGAGGGGACGCAGAGTAACCAAACTGATATAGAACGCACTGATATACAAAGCGTAATAAGCGGTACACATAGAATTAAGCGATACACATAGGAAGACCATAATCAAGCTCGAGCGCTCGGGATTTCTCGCAATCGAGGTTTACGGAGACGGAGAAACAATATGTCAACCAATAAAATTACTAGATGGTTTGCGGCAGCGGGGTTACTGCTGACTACAACTCTCGCCGGTTCAGCTGCATACGCAGATGCGCTTCCAAATATCATTAATTCCTCATACCCCAATTTCTTTCATAGTGCGAAGATCCGCGCAAATCAAGGAACCTGGACTGGCCAGACCAATAATGGCCATAAAGATTTGACTTTTTCGGTGGGGCCGGGGAATCAGTACACAGGTGAAATCTTCAAGTTCAATTTCACCGCCACATTTAACAATGATGGCAGCCTTAATACTGGAAGCGTCTCGATCCAGGGATCTATTGACGCATTGGGGATCACTGACAAGAAAACCGTCTTGATGACGGCGGATTTGATCTCTTTCGAGGCCAGCGGCCAACTGGTAGGCTTCAATACGGACAACATTGAGTGCAATTCGACATTGGAGTCGATGGCCGGTATCACCTGTACGACACAAGAAAGTATCATTCTTACCCTTGCCGGAACCTATCCCGGTGACCCAAACGCCAGGTTCCGTGCTACTGCTTCATCGGTAATTACCTCCGTGCCGGTACCCGCCGCCGTCTGGTTGTTCGGAACGGGCCTGGGTCTTATCGGAGCAGTTGCCCGGCGCCGAAAGTAAGCGAAAGTCAGTGTTAAATCGCACGAACAAACAGCAACAAAAAAAGAAAAACAACAAAGCAGGGGAAAGCAGGGCGGAGTAGTTTAGCAGTACACGCAGCAACGTGCCTGTTGTTGTGGCCTCTTGATGAAGTGGAGAAAGAATGTGTGCAGTCTGACCGGCTGCACACAGGGGGCTGGCTGGACTGGAAAACAGCTGCATTTACAACTAGATATGCGTGCGGCTGCCAGGCGAGGGAAATGACTGCGCTACCTATTGCAGCGAACTCGAACCGGCTAGGCCAGGATGACATAACAACAGCGCGCTTGGTGAGGATACGCAAATGAAGATGATTTCTACTTTTTTCATTGCAGGACTGCTGCTTTCCCTTTGCGCCGTTTCACATGCCTTCGAAGTTCAACTGGCGGGTAATAACGCGGCAGGCATTCTCAACCTGGACATCGACGGCATGTTTTATGACGTGATGTTCGAGTTTGTGCCCGGCCCTCACGTTGCATCGCTATCAAGCGATATTTTTGCACATTCCGGTGCCGATGAAACCGGTGCCCAGGCGGCGGTCGCGGCGATCAACGCGGCACTCAATACCAGTAACGCAACAACCGTGGGTACCGGTAGCGGGAATGCATCCACCTATATCGTTCCCTACCTCTACAATGACCCGGTCTGCGATACCTTGTGCGGCAAGCGGGGATCATCCGGTTTTACGATCAGCGGGTGGGCCGGCCCGACGCAGGCCGATATCGATACCAACCTGGGAATCCAGTTCGCGCGATTCACCCCCGCCGCTGTACCCTTGCCCCCCGCGGTTTTCCTGTTCCCTTCCGGCCTTGCGATGCTGGGCTGGGTAAGACGCCGGGGTGTTCGTGCCCGGGTTTGCTGAACATTTCCTGATAAAATTCCGGTAGGGCAGTGCCCGTTAAAAATCAGGGTATAACCCTATCAACCGCAATAGCGTTGATGTGCAGCCCATGACTAGTAAGAAAATAGAAGTTCGATGGCCTAGAATACCTCGATAGCATCACTCCGATACGAATTACCCCCTGGCATGATATCGAAAAACGTCAAATCTGGATTTACCTTTCCTCAAAAATCTGTAGGCGCTGGATAATAATCAGATAGAGAATCATGGAAATATACTCACTGGATATATTTTTAATACCACTGTTGCTGGCAACGATATTCTCGGCATCTTCAACATCACAGGCCGGGGAGCACCTCACCGGTGGTGATTTTGAACTGGGCATAGTGGATATGGAAATCCAGCGGGACCCGCGTTTCCCGTTGCCGTCAGGGTTCGCTGCCGATGCGCCCTATCTGGATAATCACAGTCCGCTGGAGGGGGCTTATTCCCTGAATATTCCCGGTGCACCCGAACCGGTGGTACACCGGATTACCCACAAGACGCTGCGGCTGGTTGCCGGTGAGAGTTATGATTTATCCGCCCGGATTAAATCGGCTGACAGTGTCTCGGTGAGAGTGGAATTATATGCCGGAGGCATACAACTCTATGATCGTACTTACCGTGTAGGTTCGGGTGTCGGTACCAAAACGCTTGAAATCGTTCTCGAGGCCGCAGCGGGTCCGCTTTTCACCGCGAATGAAGTGGCCCATACCCTGTCTATCTGGGTTTCCGGCAAATCGGATATCCTGCTCGATGGCATCAGTCTCAGCGGTCCTTATGGCGTGTCGGGCCCGGTGGAAAGGGCCAATCTGTCGCTGGAACCCGCAGAGTATCCCGGAATCTACGACATCGGGGATACAGGATCATTCACTGTTCGCAGCAGAGGGGTTGCCGCCGGTAAGCTGCATTACGAGATTCTGGACCCAGTCTACAATGATGCCGTGATCAGTAGTGGCATCCTTGGTTCGATTGTTCAGGACGGTGTAGTCCGAGGATATAACATACCCATATTCAGCGAACGCCGGGGATATTATTTGGTACGGGTTTACCTGGAAACCGGCGAGGATGCCGGCAATGACTCGATTACCAGGGCATACGCTGTTATTGACCCCACTGACACTGGACTGAATGATCCTTTTTTCGGCATTTGTATGGAAGAGAATGGCCGTAACTCCAAAATTGATGCCTTTGTGACTCCGGACTACCTCTACAACCTGGTATCAAAAATAGGCGCCGGATCCGTTCGAATGTTTTCATCCGCCAGTCCGGATATCCTGTCTGAAAATGGCAGGCTATATGATTTTTACGAACTGGACACTGCAGTGCAACTGGCAGGGGATTATGGTCTGGATCCACTGGTCATACTGGGATCCAACACAATTTCGCGTATACCAAAATGGCTGCGCACCACCACTCCAACGAAAGACAACAATTTTGACCTGACGGATGGGAAAAAAGAGAATCGACTGGCGGGTGGAAATTATTTCGATGTTTCCGAGTACACCAGTTACCTCGGCAAGGTGTTCGGGCATCTTCACGGGCGAGTGCAGCATTATTCGTTATGGAATGAACCGGGACACAAGTTTGATCTCTATGATTTTCTGCGGATCGCATCGGCAACGCGGGAAACGCAGCTTCAATGGGATCCGCAAGCAAGATTGGTCGGGTATTCAAGTACGACCAGGTCTTCTGATCGGGGGAAAGGCAGTAATGAGGCCTATTTACCATCATACATAAACAACATTGGCTACGCAGGGGGCCTGGTCAATATAGACACCCTGTCATACCACAGTTCACATGTATTCAACTTCATGGGTAGTAATTATGACCGGCGTAACCATGAAACCGGATTTGTTGATCGTTTGAACCGTATTCCAAGTCGGGAGGGTGAGGACACACTGCCTGTCTGGGATACGGAGCGTGGAATTCCCTGGTACAGTAGCAATGATGACAGGATTGATTTTCGAGAAGGCCGTGGACTGAACCTTGACGTCAGCGGGGAGGGTGTGGAGGCAAAACCGGTCATGGAAGCCGCGATGCAAATGCCCATGGTATATGCGGCGGCCAAGTCGCAGGGTGTGGAACGCCTGTTCTGGTTCTACCTGGAGTCTGGTCCGGCAGCTATTCTACGGACCATGAGGTTACAGCGGCTTTTTGACGCGCAAATGGAGCCCACTCCGTACCTGCCCGTTTACGATGCGATGACGGAAATGCTCGCGGACAGTGAATTCATCCGGTTATGGGATAATGAAAACGGCAACCGTTTTTATCTTTTCCAGCGCGGGGCGGATGCGATTGCAATAACCTATAACTGGAAACAAATTGATAGCACATTGACAGTAGTTACACCGCAGGCAAGCGCAATGACGGTATTCGACATCATGGGTAACGTGCTGCCGGCATCAGGAGTGGAAACCATTCAGCAGCACGAAATATCTGTGGGAGAATCACCGAAATATATAATTATGGCTGGAGTAAACGTGAGTGATATCGAGATCCAGTGAAGGGCAACCTGCTATAACGAGTTTTTGAAAAATAAATAGGTGCCCCGGATACCGGATTCTAGAATCAGGCAGCTATCGATTTCCCCAAATTGGAAAGATAATCAGCAGATTGTTATTCAGTAAATAAATCCCGATTGCGCGGACAGGTTCTGACTATTCCCCAAGGTATCCCCGGGTTGAATGCGAGAAAGTAATTACACCGGTCAGCCTGCCAGCAAGCACACACGCGGGTTGTGATTCTGCGAGCTGTGTGGCCTGGCTTCATAGAAATGACTTCTTCCGGCCGCTGCCGATGCGACGGACAATAAACCCGATTCCTGAAAAAATCCGGATTCAGCCGGGCTTATATCTGTTTCTTAACAGGGCGTATTTTATCCGACAACCATGTTCTTCTTGTTTCACCCGATGGGTAGCAGCCATAATGCTCTGGCTGTTGATGTGATGAAGATGCGCTGTTGTCGAACCATCATTCAATGTAACCAATTGTAATATAAGGCATATTAATGAGCAATGTACTGATAAGCGGCGGCTGTGGCTTTATCGGCCGCAATCTTGCGGCAGCACTGTTGCGGCGCGGGGACCGGGTACGGGTGCTGGATAACCTGTCGGTGGGTACGAGAGAAGAACTGGAAGAGATTGCGGTTATTGACACAGGCACTCAATGGCCTGATACCAGTGACGTTGTCCAGCTAATGGTAGGTGATATCCGTGACATGGGTGCTTGCCAGGTGTCAGTCGCTGGTGCTGATGCTGTTGTGCACCTCGCCGCCCAATGCGGGGTGATTTCCAGTATTGATGATCCGGTATTCGACTGCGAAACTAATGTGCTGGGGATTGTTAATATATTAAAGGCATGCGTCGATAATAAGGCGAAGCAGTTTGTGTTTGCCTCCTCGAGTGCCCCGTTGGGAGATACTGTACCACCGGTCCACGAGGAAATGGTGCCAAAGCCGCTGTCACCGTATGGCGCGGCGAAACTGGCGGGCGAGGGTTATTGCTCTGCCTTTTCCGGTTCCTATGGCCTGAACAGCATCGCCCTCCGGTTTTCCAATGTATACGGGCCGGGTTCCTATCACAAGGGAAGCGTGGTTGCTCTTTTTTTCAAGCGCGCGCTGGGTGGGGAGCCACTGGTTATTTACGGTAACGGTAACCAGACGCGTGATTTTATTTACATTGATGATTTACGCAATGCAATCTTATGCGGTCTCGATGCTGATGTGGGTGGTGAAGTGTTTCAAATTGCCACTTTCCGGGAGAATACAGTCAATCGTATTGCGGAACTGGTAAAGTTGCTGGTCGAACGTGATACTGACAAGACTGTCGAGATTACCTATGAAGGCGAACGCACGGGAGAGATCATCCGCAGCTTCTCGGATATTACCAAGGCCCGGGAGATGCTCGGCTATCAGCCTGCAGTGGGTCTGGAGGAAGGAATGGAGCGTACCTGGGACTGGTTCAGGAATCTTTATACAAACAAGGGGCTCTTGTGAGAAAGGCATTCAAGAATGAAATCATCGTGGTAACCGGGGCTGCAGGAACCGTTGGTTCCGAGGTTCTTAAGGTGCTGGTCAATGATTACCAGCCATCCGAAATCAGGCTATATGACAACAATGAGTCGGAAATCTTCCTGCTTGATCAGGAGTATCAGACCTCGGGTATCGTAACCCCCTATCTTGGTGATGTGCGGGACGAACGAAAATTGTCGCAGGTCTTTCAGGGTGCCGATACAGTGTTCCACCTCGCGGCACATAAACACGTATATCTTGCTGAATACAACTCCTTTGACACTGTACAAACGAATATATACGGAGTTCAGAACGTTATCCAGGCCGCCATGCGCTGCAAGGTAAATAGAGTCCTGTTTACAAGTTCCGACAAGGCAGTTAATCCGACCAGTGTGATGGGAACGACAAAACTCATGGGTGAGCGCCTGATGACGGCTGCCAACATTACCAGTTTCGCGGGGCATACTGTTCTCGCAAGTTCCAGGTTCGGCAATGTGCTCGGTTCCCGCGGTTCTGTTGTCCCGGTTTTTGCAAAACAGATAATGGCGGGTGGTCCCGTTACGGTGACGGACGAGGAAATGACCCGTTTCATTATGTCGGTTCGTGAGGCGGCCAATCTGGTCATCAAGGGAGCCCTGCTGGCAAAAGGGGGGGAGGTGTTCATTACCAAAATGCCGGTGGTGAGGATCATCGATCTTGCAAGGGTAATGATAGATATACTGGCACCACGATTTGGTAAAAAATCTGAAGATATTGAAATCCGCTATATCGGGGCGAAGCCTGGTGAAAAATTATATGAGGAACTCATGAGCGAAGAAGAAACAAACCGCTCCTATGAGTTAAAAGACATGTTTGTGACGCTTCCTGCTCATAGATTCATGTACAAAGATGTCGAGCATACCTACCCGGATCTGGTGCAGGAGGCAGTTGACCGTGCCTATGTCTCATCCACAGAGCCATTGATGAACGTCGAGGAAATACAGCAGTTTCTTGATGGTTCGGGTCTCCTGGGCCAGTGTGTGGAAAAACTGGGCATATAGTTGTTTTGCGCATTGACAGGAGAAATGTATGAGGGTTTTGATTCTCGGTGGTGATGGCTATTTGGGTTGGCCGACCGCAATGCACCTGTCCTCGTATGGGCATTCTGTTGCTGTTGCAGACAATTATCTGAGGCGCGGTCTATGCCGGGAAGAAAATGTCGAACCACTTTATGCGTCACTTAATTTGCATGATCGTGCAGTTCTTTGGGAGCAGATTTCCGGAAAGAAGCTGCAGGTAAGGATCGGTGACTTGTGTGACTGGGATATTGTCAGTCGTATATTTCGGGAATTCCGCCCCGAATGCATAGTTCATTATGCTGAGCAACCTTCTGCTCCCTATTCAATGATGAACCGCCGGGCAGCGATGCTTACCCTGCATAACAACCTGGAAGTTACGTCGAATGTAATCTTCGCAACGCAGGAGTTTGTGCCGGATGCCCATATTATTAAACTGGGAACCATGGGCGAGTACGGGACCCCCAATATCGACATTGAAGAGGGCTGGATAGAAATTGAGCATAATGGGAGGAAGAACAAGTTCCTTTATCCCCGTGCGGCCGGTTCGCTCTACCATACGACAAAGGTGATGGATACGGATTTGCTCTGGTTCTATGTCAGGATGAAGGGGCTGCAGGTTACCGATCTGATGCAGGGCCCCGTCTATGGCATTCATACAGAGGAAACCCGCCACCACCATGGCTTGTTACCTTTTTTTAATTATGACGAACTGTTTGGCACGGTGCTCAACCGTTTTGTCGTTCAGGCAGTGGCCGGATATCCGCTGACAATTTATGGCAAGGGCGGCCAGACAAGGGGTTATCTAAATCTGACTGATACCCTGCAATGCGTGCGTCTGGCCCTTGAGAATCCTCCCGGTACCGGGCAATTGCGAATCCTGAACCAGTTCACCGAGACATTCAGCGTGAATGAACTTGCTGAGCGTGTGCAGGAAGCGGGCTCCCGTGCTGGTTTGGATGTCAGCCTCAAATCGGTCGAAAATCCACGAAAGGAGGCCGAGGAACACTACTATAATCCCAGGCATACCGGCTTTGCGGATCTGGGTCTGAAACCGACGCTGTTGTCAGAAGACATATTAACCGGCATGCTGGAAACGGTTATGGAATACCGTGAACAGATCAACCCGGATAAAATATTCGGTGGCTACGCAAAGTGGTAATGCATGATTGTCTTGTTGAAGCGTCTCTCGGGTAATGCACAGTGAGTCCGGATGCTCCTCCCGGTGCCTTATCAGATAGTAACCGACCCCGGGGTATCCTGTTCCTTACCAGCTGTCTTTATCCCTGCTATACCGGTGGTATCGAGTTGTTTCATTATTATTTTATCCGCGAAATCAGTCGTAATTACCCCTGCTACGTACTGAGCCAGTGCGCACGTGGCCTGGATGAGAAGAATGTCCGCGTGTTTGATATTAGCGGTCCGTTTGGCCGTGGCCAGACTCTGTTTACTGTCTGGCATCACCTGAAGCTGCTGTTGCGCTTGCGCAGAAAAATCGGTCTGATTCACATTCCCTATTCCAGCAAGGCACTGTTCCAGTTCTACCATGTCATGTTACTGGCGCGCCTGTTGCGTATTCCTTATGTGTTGCGCATCCACGGTGGTGGCATGCATCCGGGGCGCCCGGATTTTGCACATGCTGCCTATTTCAGACACGCGGCCGGCATTATTGCCGTTTCCGAGCCGGTCCGGGAAGAGTATCAGCGACGCTATAGCCAGCCGATTCAGCTGATGCCGTCCTACCTGCCGTTCCTGGACTCACCGGATTCTCGCGATACCTTGCGTGAACGCTACGATGTTACCAGGGATGCGCTGGTCGTGCTGTTTCTTGGCTCGGTAAAGCAGATCAAGGGGCCGGACATCCTGCTGGATGCACTGCAACAACTGGGCAGTGACTGGTTGCAGCAGCAGCGTGTGCTGGTCCTGTATGCCGGCGGCGGTGACTTGCTGGATGTGTTGAGGCAACGTGTCAGGAAAGACGGCATACAGTCACTGGTCAGGCTGGAGGGTAATGTGCCCTACGAGAATGTACACCATTATTATCGCATGGCCGATCTGTTCGTAATACCGTCACTGATGGAGGCGCGCCCGCTGGCACTGGCAGAGGCACTCTATAACGGTTTGCCGGCTATCGGCACAGATATTCCGACCATTGCAAATACCATCGAGCATGGCAGAAACGGGCTGGTCTTCAAAATGGGCGATGCGGGTGAACTGGCTAGCGCGATTCGCCGGTTAGTCGAAGACAAACCATTTATGGCAGCATGTGTGCAGGAATGCATGAAGCGACGTGACAGTTTCAATCATTTTGATGATATGGTGAATGATTACAGCGTGTTGTACCGCTGCCTGATGACGGAGGCGCGGGCCGGCGGTTGAACGGGATGCAGTGACAATGGGCGTGACAGCAGACGACAGGGTAGTACCAATGGTCATGTTTCACAGCATCGGCCTGCAGGATTATCCCTGGTTGTGGTCGCACCTTTCTGAGCCGGTCGAGCTGTTTGAGCAAAAGGTCAGGATGCTGGCCGAGCATGGCTTCAGAACCGTCTTCTGGCAAGAACTTTACGATCACATGGCGGGCAAGAACGTGCTCAAGGGCCGTCATATCGCGTTGACTTTTGATGACGGCTACCTTGATAACAGGGTTTATGTCTTCCCGATATTGAAGAAATACGGCGTGAAGGCGACCATCTTCGTCAATCCGGACTTCGTTGATCCTGCTACGGGTTGCCGATCGACAACTGAATCCGTTGACACGATGCCTGCCGCACAGGCTGCAGGTTTCCTGGGCTGGGATGAACTGCGCGACATGCAGGAAAGTGGGCTGGTGGATATCCAGTCACACGCGATGACACACACCTGGTATTTTGGTTCACCGGAACTGGTCGATTTTCATCACCCGGGTGATGCCTATCCATGGCTGGCCTGGAATGCGTGCCCGGAACGCAAACCGTTCTACATGGTTGAGGATCAGTCGAACACGGTAAACCATGGGACGCCGGTGTTTCGGTATCAGAAGTCGCTGGTTGCACCGCGATTCCAGCCCAACCCTGAACCCGGCTTGAGACTGGCCGCTTTCGCAGCACAGCAGGGAAATGATTTCTGGATCAAGGCCAGCTGGCGTGGTCGGCTGAGTGCGGAGTGGGACCGTATCACGGGGGGGCGGCCGGTAGATGGCATGCTGGAAACGGACAGCGAGTACCGTGCGCGGGTTGCACAGGAACTCGGTGATAGCCGGCGCATCATCAGCGAACAGCTGGACAAGCCGGTTGACTTCATCTGCTGGCCGGGCGGCGGTTACAATAATACGGTACTCGAAGTTGCGCGTGAGTCCGGTTACCGGGCCTGGACACTTTCGTCACGTGACCGTTCGGATTTCCGTAATTTTCCGACTGGCGAGTGTGAGCAGGTAAAGCGGATCGGTTCCACACCGGTGAGACAGGCCCGTGGCTACGCGCTGGGCCCGGCTACGGCCGGATATTTCTACCGAAAAATCAGGGCCCACCAGGGTAGTCTCGTCAGTGATGCCTGGCTCAAGGCGGGGCATGCGCTGGGAATTGCCCGTGCTCGCCTCGTCCATGGTGGTGGCTAGGACACACCGGTATGTACCCGCTTATTTACCGGCACCTGGTGTTTCCTGCCTATCATACCCTGAAGCGTGATGGTATTAATCGTGCCCTGAGAAACGCGCGAAAGTATGCCAATGCACCAATGCCGGCGCTTGCCAGATTGCAGCGTAGCAAGTTGGTACGGCTGCTGAAGCATGCGCAGCAACACGTACCGTACTATCGGCAACAGCTGACTGATGCGCGAAGTGACGAGGCGTTGTTGTCTGCATTTAGTGAGTTGCCCGCACTGACCAAGTCCATTACCCGTGAACAGGGTGAAAATCTGCTCACTCCGAAAATGCACAGGCACACGCCGTTGATCGCCAACAGCACCGGAGGCTCGACTGGCGAGACGCTCAAGTTCTACAACGATGGTTGGTCGCGTGCCTGCGGTACCGCTACGACACTGTGTGAATATCAGGCGCTGGGGATAGGTATGGGAGAACGCTTTGCCCAGCTTTGGGGGGCCCCCATGGATATCGGCCGTTCGGCCTCGTTGCGTGGCAGGGTCCATGCGCTGGTGACGCGGCGCCTGTTCATGTCGACCTACCACCTGTCTGTTGATGACATGGAGCGCTATTACCAGGCCATTACTCGCTTCAGGCCGGTCCTGATGATTTCCTACCCGAGTCCCATGGCGCACTTTTGCGAGTATCTTGATGCGACCGGCAGGAGGCTCGACACGCTGCAGGCCGCCGTGGTGTCTGCCGAGACGCTGTTCCCCTGGCAGCGCGAACTGATCGAGCGGGTGGCCGGGTGCCAAGTCTACAATCGCTACGGTTCGCGCGAGTTCGGCAACATGGCCATCGAGCATCCCGGACAGACCGGAATGCGGGTCGAGATGGACCGGGTGGTGCTCGAATTGCTGGATGAGAACATGCAGCCGGTGCGCGAGGGTGAATCGGGGCACATTCACGTGACCGACCTGGACAATACCGGCATGCCCTTCATTCGTTATAGCATCGGTGACATGGCCTGTGGCATGGCCGAGGAAGGCTGGCCGGATTCGCCCGGCTGGTCGCGATTCGCAGCGGTCGAGGGTCGTTCCTTCGATGTGGTGAAGGCGCCTAACGGTAACTCCCTGGGCGGCACCTTCTGGACCCTACTGCTGCGCGCCCGCCCTGGGATGCGGCAGTTCCAGGTGCGGCAGATCACCGGTGACCGGCTGATGATCGATTATATTCCGGAAGACGGCATGGAGAATCTGCCGGAGCCCAGTTTGCGCCACTGGCGCAGTGAAATCACCAAACATTGTGGAGACGGAATGCAGGTCGAGTTCAGAGCGGTCAGCAATATTGCCACGACCCGCTCGGGAAAATTGCTCATCGTGATGTCGGATCTGTCCGGTAACCACCCATAAACATACCGGCAACATCCTGCAGTACAACGGTCTCCCGGTATTTCACTGCAGGTGAGCCGGGATGTTTGTAGTCCTGACCACGCAACGCAGCGGCTCAACCTACCTGGTGCGCGCCCTGAATTCGCACCCGGATATCACCTGCTACGGCGAGTTGTTCATAAGCCGCGAGACGCACCGCCATGTGGGGGGAGACCGGCGTTTCTTCCACTACCTCGACGAGTCGTATACACGCCGCCTGTTGCACCCGTTCAGGCGGCGCCACGATATCGATGCCTTTCTGCGGGAAATGCTGGTTGCGCGGGGTGCTGGACGTGTGGCTGGTTTCAAGCTGATGTACGACCAGCTGGAGTGGCACCTGCGGGCATGGATTACTGATAATCCTGTCAGCATCATTCACCTGGTGCGGGGAAACTGTTTTAGCTCGCTGCTGTCCAGGGAGGTAGCACGGCACAGCGGAGTGGCGCATACCAGTACCGGTGTCGATATCAGACCGTTTAGTATCGACATCAGACGTTTTCTTCCCATGCTGGAGGATATCAGTACCAACATCAGAAACTACCGGGTAATGCTGGAGAAATTCCCCTCGGTATGCGAGGTGACCTATGAACGGTTTTTCGCAGATCCGGAAGCCGAATCAGCCAGGATCCTGTCGTTCCTGGGAGTAGATCCACATGTCAGTCTGATCTGTGACCTGAAAAAGATCAGCCCGTCCTGCCCGGAAAAGATCATTGCAAACTACGAGGAACTAATCAGCGCCCTGAGACAGCGTGGACACGCACACCTGCTGGAACAGGATTAGCCTGGGGGGCAATCCGGTGGTTCAAGCACTGCATGCCTGGTGCCGCCGAGGCAGATTTTAAATTATATGGGAGCCCGGCTGGCAACTTGCAGCTGAGAGAATTTATTATTAGCATGACTTCTTATGTTCAGGGATAGACTTGCTGGGATTCACGACCGTCTTTGCCATTTTCAGGACGGCGGTAAAAGCCTTTTTGCAAGCTCCTCTTTTCAAACGCACAGCATTCCATTGCTCCATATTCTCAGTGAGTATGACAGGGGTATTCCGGTCTATTTTCTCGATACGGGTTTTCACTTTCCCGAGACACGGATCTTCAGAGATCGGATCAGTGAGCTGCTTCAACTCAACCTGATCACCATCAGTTCTCCGGTTCCGAAAATCGCGCAGCGGGATGAACATGCCGCCTTTCTTTTCACCAGTGACCCTGATCGTTGTTGCTACCTCAACAAGGTATTACCGATGGAACCGATCCTGATGAGGCATGACGTGTGGATCAGTGGCGTGCGGCGAGATCAGACACACTACAGAAAAGGTCTCAACATCGAGGCCCCGGGCGTTCATAACACGCTACGATATCATCCCCTGCTAGACTGGACAGCGAAAATGGTCTGGGAATACCGACAGGCCTATAATTTACCTGAGCATCCGCTGGAGGCGAAAGGCTATCTAAGCATCGGCTGTGTTCCCTGTACCCGCAAGTTTCACGAGCGCCCGGGAAAAAGGGGTGGCCGCTGGGCAGGTATGTCGAAGGAAGAGTGCGGCATCCACACAGAGTTTGCACAGAAGTGATATGAGAGTACTTATCACCGGAGGTGCGGGATACCTCGGCTACAGCCTGGTAAAACAGCTGCTGGAAGCTGTTGAGCAACTGCACTCCGTCACCATCTACGACAATCTCTCCAGAAAGAACTACAGCCTGTTTACCGAGGCCCGGTTCAACCAGAAGCCGGTTCATTTTATACGGGGAGACATCCTTGACGGCCGGACACTGTCTGCCGCTCTCAATGACATCGATTGTGTTGTACATTTGGCGGCCAAGGTCACGACTCCTTTTGCTGACCATGAGATGCATTTATACGACCAGGTTAATCATTGGGGATCGGCTCAGCTTGCCACGGCGATTGAACAGTCATCCGTGCAGAAGGTTATTTACCTAAGCAGTATTTCAGTCTATGGGAGTTCGGATAGTCCCATTGACGAACTGATAGAACCCAACCCTCATTCATTTTACGGAATATCGAAACTGGCGGGTGAGAAACAGATTATCCCTTTACAAAACACGCGGGATATCTACATATTGAGATCCGGCAATGTCTATGGATACAACCCGGCTTACCGGATCGATGCCGTTATCAACAAACTCATGTTTGATGCCAATTTCATCGGCCGGATAAAGATCAATGGGAGTGGGGAGCAGCATCGCTCATTTATTCATGTCGATAAAATCGCCCGAGCCATCGTAGGTGCCGCTGACAATCTGTGTCCTCCCGGTCTGTATAACGTTGTGGAGCACAATATGACGGTCAATGAGATAGCCAGGGAAGTGCGCAGGTTGTACCCGCAACTGGAAAGTATTCACGTAAATTACAATATTCGGATGAGGGATGCACGCACGCAGCTTCCCTGCCACATTTTCGATTATGTTGCGTTGGCAAGCCGCTCGCTAGATGAGGAACTCCGGGCATTCAAGGAAAGCTTCTCGTTCTGAGTAACAGACCTGGCCGTTGTTTGCTGGAGGTGGGTGCCAGCGAGTCTTACTCGCCCAGATTTCTACGCCTGATGATCCCGTCGCTATCGGACAGGGGTACGGAGGTTCTCGCAGGTCCCGAAACTACCGGTTTCTCACCCCCATTCGTCCGGCTGCCCGCAATGTAGCCAGCCAATACGCCGAACAACAGCCCCCAGATTTTGTACAAATTAACCGGTGCTGACAGCATGAAACTCCAAATGACAACTACCAGCATGACCGTTACGCAGTGGTAGAGCAGCCTGTCCTGGTTGCGCAGGTTGTTACGGATGAATCGCAGGTACTGGTATCCTGCCAGGCATAGCAGAACCAGTCCGGTGATTCCCAGTTCCAGCAGGTAAAGAAGGAATACATTGTGTGCAGCAGGATCAATGCCGAGTACTTCCTTGATGTGTGGCCTGTAAGTACCCCAGCCCTTGCCGAGAACAAGGGCCAGCGGATCGTTCGCCATTACCTCATAAATGCCTTTCCATATCCAGGTGCGCCCGGCAGACACCTGATCCAGCGCCGAGAAGTCCGCACGTTTCTGGAAATCCGTGATCTTTTCAATGCCGCTGAGCAACTCCAGTCTGGAGAGGGCACTGATGAGGAACTCCAGGTTGAAGGCGGCCGCGTAGACGATCATCGCGGCTACGCCGCCCGCGGCAATCATGCTGAAGAAGGCATAGCGACCGGTCAGTTGCATCAGCATCAGGAACTCGATAATGATCAGTAGGTAGCCACCACGCGAGCCGGTGAGCCCGATACCAGCCAGGCACGCAAAGATAAAAAACACGTAGCTGTATTTTGCAAAGTTGTTACTCGCTCTGTCATACAGGTAATAGAGCAGGGGGATTAAAATAGCCAGGGAGTAGGCGCCCTGGTTTGCCATTCCACCGAAGCTGGCAAACCGGGTCCCGCTGTGTGATACGACCGATACACCAAACGGGTTGAAGCCTGTTACGAAGACACTCATTGCCACGATATTCAGCAGCGCAAACGCGATAGTGGTGATATAAAGGGGTTTCTGTTCCTCGGGTATCCGTTTCGCGATTATGAAACCGGCGGCATAGATCAGGAACGGATCGAGCAGGTGGTTCTTGTAGGTGACCAGTATGCTGAACTGGTCAATTCGAACCCCGTGCGCCATTAAACGCGCGTAGAAGAAACTGGTTGCGGCCAAACCTAGTATGAACAGCAGTGGCCAGAGAGCGGGAAGTGCTCTGATGGTCGCGCCCAGACGCCCCAGGTTGACGAGCGCCAGTACCAGAAGGGAAGGATATAGTATGATATTTTTAATACTGAATCCCTGTGTGTCACCAATGGATACATCATACATCTTGGAGGCAATAAGAATACCTATAATCGTGATCAGCAGGAAAAGGTGAAGTTTGCGCATTGGTGTCTATTACCAGTCCGGGTAACGTTGCTAATTGTTTTTTACTGGCTATGGCCTCACGGTCAGTTTGTCAGTCTGTTGGCTGCACCGCCTTGCTGAATCCAAGGCTGGCTACTTCCTGCAATGTGATGATTTTCAATATGTGTGTAGACAGCACGAACAGACAAACGCCGGCTAGCGCGGCCATCCCGACCGTCAGTATGCCCTGTTTGGGGACAACCCAGTAAGTAGTACCTGCCAGCAGTACTGGTATCAGGGTTTTTACAGTATACATATATGATGACAGTGGCCGGTTTGTCTTCAGTGAAACTGTATAAAACACTTGCATGATCAGTGCAGCAACGAGTTGTGACAGTGCAGCCCCGGTAAGACCAAAGGATCTGACCAGAATGGGAGCGAGCACCGCGATGACCGTGAGGCCTGCCAGGCTGATGCTTAGCACAAGCAAAGACTTTTCCTCGAGTTTGGCGAAAATACGGGAAAAATCATTGATCCCGTAAAGCAGGACAAATAGTGAAAATGCCACCATGACAGGTATCAGCGGCATGGTAATGTTCTCGAGAATTGCGGGGAAAAATATTTCTAACAGGTCATTTATACCCATGACAATCAATGTTGCACAGCAGCAGACTATTACAAAGTAATAGCGGGTGCAGGTGTTGATGATATCGCTTGCCCTGCTCCGGGCCCCCTCGTCCCACATCTTCGGCAAATGGCTTTCGGCAAATTTTATGAACGGGATATTGAAGGCTAAGATCAGCCGCATGATGGTTAACAGGATATTGTAAATACCAAGTGCAACAGGTCCATAGATTGAGGATATGAGGTACTTCGGAATGTTTTCGATGTTGCGTTGAGAGAAGATGGTTGCTGAGAACGGCCATGAGTAGCGCAGGTATTTGCGCAGCAGCGCCAGATCGAAACCAACACCGCCCGTTTCCCCGGAAATTTTAAACAGCAGGTATCCGAGAAATATATATTGCAGTATAACCAGTAGCACGATTCCAGCAAACAGGTCATTGGTCAGTACGATGCCGGTAACAAGCCCCAGGTAGGGTAACAGGTCCCTGAGCATCCGGTAGATACTCGCTTCCTTGAACCTCTTCCTGCTATTGAAATAGGGAAACACGATCAATGCGAGTGCATTGGCGAGTAACAGGGGGATAGAGGCATATACCGCCCTGACGTCACTGCCACCCATTAGTGTTTCGTTGATTGATGGTATGGCCAATGCATAGCCGATGCCCAGGATGCATGAAAAACCGGTTGCGGCCAGTATCGGTGTCCAGAAACCCTTGCGGATTTCGGTTTTGTTGCTTGCATCAAGGGCTGATGTATAGCGTACCAGCGCCTGTCCCATCCCCATATGCACAAAAGGGGTGAGTACTTCCAGGTTGGCAACGATAAGGACAAATGCACCATAGGACTCGATACCGATATACGCAACGATAACCGGGAGGAAAATTATCGCCTTCAGGCGATTGAACCAGGCCGGCGCAAGGAGGAACAAGCTGTCAGTTGCTTTCTTGGAAAGTCTGTTCATCTGTCGTTATCGGTATCAGGGATGGAGTCTGTGCCTGCCGGAGATGGTGGTTCAGTCTGAAACGTGCCCGGTTTTGGCTCTCCAGTGACTTAGATCTCGCATAAACCGGTTTTCCAGGTAATCAATCTGTCCGTCGTAGTAATCATGCAGCAGTCTTTCAATGTCACGGGGAATGTCAAAGTGTTGGGCGGAGTAGTTTACTCGTTTCGCCGTTAATACCTGTCTACTTTTCGGGTGGGCTTTTACCCCGAGGAAGTCGCATATACGTTGTAGTTGTGATGATGGATCTGCGGCAAGGTCGTCATAAAAAAGAAAGAGTATGTTCTCCTGGCTGATAAAACGTTCCCAGCGCGTGATGACGTCCTCGTAATTGCCTCCCATCAGGCGACGTGGATGCATAACGAACTCCAGTGTCCTGTTGTGGTCTGCCTTGCTGAGGATTTTTTCGGTGAACTGCCAGGAAAAGAACTTCACGCTGGACCACGCCCGCTCAACGGGATTACGCATCATATAGATAATTCGAACATTCCCGAGTCGCTGCGCAAGCAGTTGCACCCTGTCATCTGACAGCCTGGAATAAGCAGGTGTAATCTCACCCTTGATTCTGTCATTTGCACCCTGAAACTGCATTGAATAC
>Ga0055476_10000085_pt1 | contig 20954 bp, 16 predicted proteins | sample Muzzi_CordC_D2_FD_57682 | JGI IMG/M metagenome (GOLD analysis project Ga0055476, IMG submission 57682) | Wetland microbial communities from San Francisco Bay, California, USA, that impact long-term carbon sequestration - Muzzi_CordC_D2 | ecosystem: Environmental > Aquatic > Marine > Wetlands ... | reverse complement strand
GGTAATGGCGGGTCCGGCGAGCCCTTCGGTTCGTCGGACCCGCAACCGCGGCGCGCGCTCGCGCTACAATCCGCGGGTGACCCGCTATCCGGACTCGGCATCGTGACTGACGCCAGCGCCATCGAGGGCGCGCGCCCCGATGCGGGCACCCGCTCGTACGGGATCCTGATCGTCGACGACGAGCCCGCGATCCTCGAATCGCTCGAGATGACGCTCGGGTCCGATTACCAGGTCCACACCGCCGAGAGCGGCGAAGAGGGCCTCGCGATCCTCGAGCGGGAGAGCATCGCGCTGATCATCTCGGATCAGGTCCTGCCTTCGATGAGTGGCGTCGAGTTTCTCGAGAAGGCGATCGAAATCGAACCGCATACGATTCGCATGATGCTCACGGGGTACGCGGACATCCGTTCGATGTCGCGCGCGATCAACGAGGGCCGCATCTACCGCTTCATCACGAAGCCGTGGGAGCCCGACGAAGTGCGACTCAACGTCCGGCGCGCGCTCGAGGCCTACGAGCTCGCGACGGAAAACGTTCAGCTCGCAGCCGCCCTCGCGGACGCGAACGAGCGGCTACGCGCCGAGAACCTCTATCTGCGGCGCGAGGTCGAACGCCGTTACGGATTCGACAAGATCATCTCGACCAGTCGGGCGATGGATCGGGTCTTCGACGTGATGGAGAAGGTCTCCGAGACCGACGCGACGGTGCTGATCGTCGGCGAGACGGGAACCGGAAAGGATCTCGTCGCACGCGCGATCCATTACAGCGGCCGCCGCAAGGACTCGCGTTTCGTGGCTCAAAACTGCGCTGCGCTGCCGGATACGCTGCTCGAGAGCGAGTTGTTCGGGCACGTGCGTGGCGCGTTCACGGGCGCGCACGCGGACAAGCAGGGCCTGTTCGAGGTCGCGGACCACGGCACGATCTTCCTCGACGAAGTCGCCGAGATGCACCCCGGCATGCAGGTCCGCCTGCTGCGGGTGCTGCAGGACGGCGAGATCCGTCCGCTGGGTTCTTCCAGGACCCGAACCGTGGACGTACGCGTGATTGCCGCGACCAACCGCGATCTGCGCAAGGACGTCGAAGCGGGACGATTCCGGGAGGATCTCTATTACCGACTGCGGGTGGTCGAGATCGATCTACCGCCGCTGCGCGAGCGCAAGATCGATATTCCGCTGCTCGCGCACCACTTCCTCGACATCGCGAACGGCAAGATGGGTCGCAAGATCCAGGGTTTCACGAACGCGGCGATCGATCGCCTGGTCGCCCACGAGTGGAGCGGCAACGTCCGGGAGCTCGAAAACGAGATCGAGCGCACGGTCGCACTCGCGGGCGACGCGTCCGCGATCAGCGTCGACATGTTGTCGGAGCACATTCGCGGCGCGAGGCCCGCGATGAATGTCTCTCCCGAAGCGTTTGCGGGCGACATCGCGCTGTCCGAAGCCGTGGACGCACTGAAGCGCAACATGATCCTGTCCGCGCTCGCCGAGACCGGCAGCAAGACGCGTGCGGCAGAACGCCTCGGAATTTCGCGCCAGTCGCTTCAGAAGATGATCAAGCGTCTCGCGCTCAACGACTCCTGAAGCGAATTCGATTCCAGACTTTCGACGATCGAGTCCGGATTTCGCCAACGCATTCCGGCCGGCGTGTTATGTTGTGCGCCGAATGCAGACGGTCGAGATCACACGCATCGACACTCCGATCGGTCACCTCCGGGTGGGCTCCACCGACAAGGGTCTCGCGTACATCGAGCTGCCGCATGCGAGCGGTTGCGGTCTTCGCGGCTGGCTTCACCATCACTTCCCCGACAGTCGTTGCGTCGAGCGGATCGACCGGAATCGCACGGTCGTCGAGCAGCTTCTCGAATACCTGCACGGCGACCGGACGGACTTCGATCTACCGCTCGACCTGCGGGGCACGGAATTCCAGCGGCGTGTCTGGGCGGCGCTCCAGGAAATCCCGTTCGGCGAACGCCGCAGCTATGGCGACATCGCCAAGGCGATCGGCCGCCCGAAGGCCGTGCGCGCGGTGGGTGCCGCGAACGGCTCCAACCCGGTCTCGCTCGTGGTTCCCTGCCACCGGGTGATCAATTCGGACGGCAAGCTCGGGGGCTACGGCGGCGGACTCGGGCTGAAGGCCCGACTCCTCGCGATGGAGAGTCGCCCCGGCGCGGATCGCCTGCTCTGACGCGCGTCCGGGTCCGCGTCTCGCTTCACGGCAAGCGCGCGGCCGGCACGGGCAGCCCTCGCCGCACTTCGCGAGCAGCCCGCTAGATGGCTCGGAGTGCCTGCTCGAGATCCGCGATCAGGTCGTCGCCGTCCTCGATTCCACAGGAGTAGCGGATCAACGAGTCGGTGATCCCCATCTTGATCCGGTCTTCGCGCGGCACGTCCCAGAACGACATCGTGACGGGCATCTCGATCAGCGACTCCACCCCGCCCAGGCTCGGTGCGATGTAGGGAATTCGGCACGCATCGACGAACCGCATCGCTCCCTCGAGATCGGTTTCGAGTTCGAAGGTCACGACGCCGCCGAAGCTCCGCATCGATTCCACCGCGGTGGCATGGTCGGGGTGGCTCTCGAGGCCCGGATACCAGACCCGGCGTACGGCTTCCTGTTTCTCGAGCCAACGCGCCACCCGCAGGGCGTTGGCGCTGTGGCGTTCGACTCGCAGCGACAGCGTCTTCAAGCCGCGCAGCAGCAGGTAGGCGGCGTGGGGATCGATCACGCCGCCGAGTACGCCGACCGCCTCGCGAACGGGTGCGATGGCCTCGGCCGAGCCGATCGCGCAACCAGCCAGCAGGTCGTTGTGTCCCCCGAGGAACTTCGTCGCGCTGTGGATCACGTAGTCGGCGCCGCCGTCGAGTGGCCGCTGGCTCACCGGGCTCGCGAAGGTCGAGTCGATCACGACCTTGACGCCGCGGGCATGGCAGACGCGAACGGTTTCCTCGATGTCGATTACGCGCAGGTACGGGTTCGTCGGCGACTCGGTGAAGAAGAGCGACGTGTCGTCGCGAATCGCCGCAGCCAGCGCCTTGGTATCGGCGGGCTCGATCACGGTGGTTTCGACGTCGAGCTTGACGAGGTAGTCGCGAATGAACTGCCGCGTGCGCCGGTAGCAGTCGCTCGTGACGATCAGATGAGAACCCTTCGGCAGCAGCGCCAGGAACAGGGTGGTCGCGGCGCACATTCCCGACGCGAACAGCACCGCGGACTCGCCGCCCTCGAGATCGCAGAGCTTGCGCTCGACGGCGGACCAGGTCGGGTTCCCGTAACGACCGTATTCCTCGCGCGCGAGTCGGCCCTCCTGGAACGCGCACAGCTCGGCCGAATTCTTGAACCAGAAGGTCGAGGTCTGGAAGATCGGCGTCGTCACCGAGTCGCCGATGTGGTGGTCGCGCTCACCGGCGTGCACGGAACGGGTCGAATCACCGTTTCGATCGGGCGTCTTGCCCATGTCTTCTCTCGTCGTCGTGGCACTTAGCAGTTCGGGTGTGGAACCCTGAGACGCTGGTCCGAGGGCCTGCAAGTGCCGGAAATCGCCCAAAATGCGGTCGAACCCGAGGAATCGAGGTTAGGAGGGTGGAATTCCGACGTCAACCTGGGCCGAGAATCGGGCCGAAATCCCCTCCGGAGTCCTCTCCGAGCAGCCGCTATTCGATGTAGCCGAGCGAGCGCAGTGCTTCTTCCTCCGCGTCGCTGAGCTTCGAGGATCCCCCGCCCTTGATGGCTCTGGACTTCGCGAACTGCTCGTTCGCATCCGCGAGCGCCCGCAGCTCGGCCGCCAGCTCGGATCGAGCTTCGATTTCGTTCCGGGTCTCGCCCGGGTCGCGAGCGACCTCGAAGAGCTCGACCGGCGCGAGCCCGCGGGGGTTGCCCTCGTTCGCCTCGATCAGCTTCCAGTCCATCGATCGGAGCGAGCGCAGCACGTTGCCCTCGTGGTCCTCCTCCGAGAACACCACCCGATCCTTTTCGGGGCGCCCGGCGAAGCCTCGGGCGAGGTCGAACCCCTGCATCGCTTCCGGGATCGCGGCACCGGTTTGCGCGATCAGGGTCGGGCTGACGTCGATCAGCCGGGCGATGTGATTGCGAGCGTCCGGCAGGGATGCGCGCTGGGAGCCCGCCCACTTCACGACCAGCGGGACACGGATCAGCTCGTCGTAGAGCGTGAGTCCGTGCCACCAACCGCCGTGCTCGTAGAACTCTTCACCGTGGTCCGAGGTCAGCGCGATCACGCTGTCGCCGTAGATCCCGAGTGCCTTCAGCTTCGCGATCAGCTCTGCGATGTTGGCGTCGAGGAATTCGATCTCGCCTTCGTACAGGTGGTGCATCTCCGCGGCCAGCTCGGGGGCCGGGTGCTGGTTCGACACGCGCGCGATGCCCCGGCCGTCGTAGGGGTGCGCGAAGTACGGATCGTGGGGATCCATGTAGTGAAGGAAGAGGAAGAAGCGACTCTGGGCGTGGCGGTCGAGGAAGTCGAACGCGGCCGCGTTCACGGTCTCGGAGTCCTGATAGAAGTCGCCGACCCGCAGACCGGGCTTGATCTTGAACCAGACGCTGCGGGCGATCTGGTAGAGGATCAGCTTCGACGAAGATTCCTCCGAGCCCGCGAGGTAGTCGGGGGCGAGGTAGTGGTACTCGTCGTAACCCTGATCGAAGCCGAAGCTCGGGGCGAGATTGATGTTCGAGACGATTCCGCCGGTCGCGTAGCCGTGGTCCTGCATCACTTCGGCGATCAGCTGTGTCTCCTGTGATAGAGCCGACGGCTTCGACATCGCGCCGTGGCTCGACGGTACCAGCGACGTGAGCAGCGACGCCGTCGCGGGCTTGGTCCAGGAGGCGTGGGAATAGGCGTTGAAGCGGTCGCCGCCGTCCCTCGCGAGGCTGCAGATCGCCGGCGTCCGCACGTTCCGGGCGCCGTAACACGAGAGGTGATCCGCGCGAAGCGTGTCGACCATGATCAGGATCACGTTCGGACGATTCTCGAGACTTGCGGGCACCGGCGGCGCCTCCGGAAGCGCGGGACCACCGCCCACCGCCGCGGCCGACGCCACCGCTCCGCCGAGAACCACGATCGCGAGCAGCGCGATCGCGCGCGACGGGCGCACGATCTCACCGGCGCGTCCGCGGAACAGCTTCGGCCCCAGAACGAACAGCAGCAGCGCGATCGCCCCGGCCGCACCCAGAACGCCGAGCAGGATCGACGCCGGTGGCATCTGCTCGAGGTATACGTCGCGTCGAAGCCGGAAGACCGTGATCGCGAGCCCGAACGGAATCAGCGTCGCGATGATTCCGAGCGACGGAACCCAGCCCCGTATTTCGTCGTGATCCATCGGAAGCGCCGCGAGCACCGCACCGCCGACGAGGCCCATGCCAGCGAGCACCGACGCGTAGGCGAGCGGGCCGTACCACAACACCTGGCCTTCGTTGCCGAAGCCCCCGAGCGCGATCACGGTTGCTTCGGCGATGCCGATCACGAGACCGGAAACGATGCCGGCGCCGAGCCCGTAGCCCGCGGAAGCCTTGAGTCGCTCCAGGAACGGCGGCGGCGTCGGCGCGGCGTCGGCGGTCCGCGCCTCGCGCTCCTGCTTCGTCTCGAGGCTCAAGGCAGAGGCGGCGGCTTCGGCGTAATCGACCTGCTCGCCGTCGACGAGACAGTAGACAGGGGCATAGTCGGGCTTGCGGATCCACCAGAAGACGCCGCCGAACAACGTCATTGCTTCCGCGGCCCAGAAGCCGAGCGCGGCCGAGACGATGGCTTTGTCGGGTCCGATCATGTTGCCCAGCAACACCAGTTGCGCGGCCTCCCGGATGCCCTCGCCGGCGATCGTGAACGGCGACAGCACCGTCGCGAGGATCTGGATCGAGGACCCGAACGCGATCGGCCAGAACTCGGCATTCTCCGCCGATATTGCCAGAGCGGTGAAGTAGTACATGGCGGCGGTCGAGAAGTGCACCACGAAGGACAACGCGAAGGCCTGGATCACCAGCATCCGCTTGCCGCGGTAGGCCGCCGCCGAATGCGATACCCGCAACACCAGTCCCTGGAGACGGGCCTTTCCCGGAATGGGCAGGTGTTCGAGCATCCACTGGATCAGCCCGGGATACCAGAGCACGAGCATCAATGCGGCGATCAACCCGAGGCAGACCGGAACCGTCAGCGTCGCGACCAGGCGCGCATTCTCGCCGAAGATCTTGATTCCGAACGGGAGCGCGACGAGGAAGGAGAGGAAGATTCCAGAAAAACCGATCACCTTTTCGAGCGCGGTGGTGGCGGTGACTTCGATGGTCTTGCCGCTGAAGCGGGCCGCGTCGTACAGCTTGTAGCCGTCGAGGCCCGCGGTGCTCGGAAGAAAGGTTCCGATGAAGCGACCGATCAGGAACGATCCGAAGATGTGGCGGAACGGCAGCACGATCGATTGACCGGCCAGCAGCAGCCTCCAGCGGTACATCGACGCCAGGATGCCGACGAACTTGATACCCGTCGCGAGGACTACGAAGGTCCAGAACGTGCCCGGATCGAGACTCGTCAGTGTATCCATGACCAGCCGGCCGGCGACGACCCGGGTCCCGTCTTCCATCGTCACCGGGTGGGCGAGCAGCAGCCAGAAGGCACGGATGGTCACCCATGCCTTGAGCAGGTTGAAGGTCCGCCCGCGCCAGGGCTTCTGGACGAACTTCGCGACCAGCAGCGCAAGTACCGCGACCGCGGAGATTTCGAGGAGCACGAGCATCGGGGGTCTCCAGTATTTCCCGCGACCTTGCGGGAGTCCGAGAAAGTATGAGAGGCGCGCCGCGCCGCCAAGTCGGAAATTGCTGCGATCCGGGCGGTTTTGAACCCACCGGCTGCGATCCGGTTCTTCGGCGATGCGCAGCGGGCGCCTTCAAATCCGGCTGCGGTGGCGTGAATCGATTCCCTCGGCCGGCCGCCGTGAGTGCGGCCCGCGGGCTGCGGTTTCGCTGCGCTACTTCGATGCAGGGTCGGCTTCGAGAATCCGCCGCCGACGGATGTTGTAATCCGCTTCGGTGACCTCGCCGTTGGCGCGTTCGTCCTCGAGGTCGGCGAGGGCTCGCAGCGTCGCGGCCGAGAGGGTCGAGGGGATCGGCTCAACCGGCGCCTGGCTGGGATTCGTCTCATCCTCTTCGGGCGACTCCATCAGGATGGTGCGCCGCACGACCTTGCCGCCCGGCGCGATGTGGGTGCGGCTCGGCTTCTTGAATACCGAGTGGCGCCAGTCGACCAAGACCGCGTTCGGGTTCGCGGCCATCATTCCGGTCGATGTGACCACCCGGAACGCATTCGTCTCGTCGTCGATGCTCGGCTCGGGCAGTACCTCGCGCCTGCCGGTCTTCTGGATCTCCCAGTCGAGCTTCGAAAGCTGGATGAACATCGAATCGTCGTTGGCGAACGTGAGGAAGCTGGTGAGGTAGCGGCGGTCGAATATGCCGAAGTGTTTGTCGCGGCGGGTGTAGTAGACCACGATGTACTGGTTCGGATCGACCTTGCCGAATGCGTTCGCCAGGTGATCGGCGATTTCGTACAGCGCTTCGGTCGGAATCGCCGGAATCCGTTGAATGGACTTCTTGGTTTCGACGCGAACGTCGAGGCGCGAGAGGATGTGGGCCATCCGGACCGGAGCGATCTGCAGCGGGTGGGCGTACTCGCGCTCGAGCACCTGGCCGCCGCGCTTCTGCTGGACGAAGACGATGCGCGTGCTCGAGTCTTCGAAGAACGTATTGCGAACGGTCCGGGTGACGCATCCCGAGGCGAGGATCGTCATCGCCGCGAGCATCGCGAAGGCGTTCGTCGAGAAGGGGCTTCGGAGCATCGTCATCGGGCGCTAAGGCTATCGCAATCCGTGGGCTCGCGTCTCAGGCCGCGGCACCGAGGTGCTGGACGATCCGGTAGGCGACGAAGCTCGCCCCGTAGGCGAGCACGAGCAGATAGCCGAACGCGAACGCGGGCCAGCGCCAGGAGTTCGTCTCGCGTCGGATGATCGCCAGCGTCGAGACGCACTGCAGCGCGAATACGAAGAAGACCAGCAGGGATGCCACGGTGGCGGGTGTGAAGACCTTCCGACCCGTCTCCGGATCGACGTCCGCGCGGATGGCCTCGCGCAGAGACGTTTCCTCGTCCGAAGCTGCGTAGATCTGCGCCAGTGTCGCGACGATGACCTCGCGCGCGGCGAGACTGCCGATCAGGCCGACCGAGATCTTCCAGTCGAAGCCCAGCGGAGCGACGAGCGGTTCGAGTGCGTGACCCGCGCGTCCCGCATAGCTGTGTTCGAGCGCGTGCCGGCTTGCCGTGGCGGCATCGGCGCCCGCGGGCGGCTCTACGGCCGGAAAGGTGAGCAGGAACCAGAGCGCGATCGAGACGGCCAGGATGATGGTGCCGGCTCGGCGCAGGAATGCACTCACGCTGCCCCAGACCTGGCTCACCAGCAGTCGCGCGGTGGGTATGCGGTACGGCGGCAGCTCCATGTAGAACGGCAACGAGTCGCGCTTCAGCAGCGTGCGAGTGAGAATCGTCGCGACGCAGAGCGCCGCGACCGAACCGAGGAGGTAGAGCCCGAGCAGTGTGAGGCCCTGCAGCCCGATCGGTCCCCAGAGTGACCGGGCGGGTACGAACGCGGCGATCAGCAGCGCGTATACCGGCAAACGCGCGGAGCACGTCATCAACGGAGCGACGAGGATCGTCACCAGACGGTCTCGGGTCGACGGGAGCGTGCGGGTCGCCATGATGCCCGGGATCGCGCATGCGTAGGACGAGAGCAGCGACACGAATGCGCGTCCTTCGAGTCCGACCCGTCCCATCAGGCGGTCGACGACGAAGGCCGCGCGCGCCATGTAGCCGACGTCCTCGAGCAGGTAGAGCAGGGTGAAGAGCAGCGCGATCTGGGGCACGAAGATCACGACCGATCCGACGCCGGCGATCATGCCGTCGGCGATGAAATCCGCGAGAAAGCCCGCCGGGAGCGTGGTGTGCACGCGTTCCGCCGCCCAGCCGATGGCGCCGTCGATCAGATCCATCGCGGGCGTCGCCCACGCGAAGATCAACTGGAAGAAGGCGACCATTACCACGGCGAAGAGCAGCGTGCCGGCGACCGGATGGAGGATGACGCGGTCGATCGCCTCGGTGCCGCGGCTCACGCCGGGCCGTCGCGTGAGTGCGCTCGCGAGGATCGAGTCGACCCAGGCCGCGCGGTCGCCAGCGCTCTCGGGCGGCGGAATCACCGGCCGGCTCCAGTGTTCCGGGTCCGCGAGCAGGTGGCGCAGTGCGCTCATGCCGATGCCCTTGTGTCCCACTACGCCGATCACGGGGATTCCGAGAGCGCGTTCCAGGCGCGGGAGGTCGAGCACGCCTCCGCGTGCATGCAGCTCGTCGATCATCGTGAGTACGAGACAGGTCGGGGTGTCGCGGCGCAGCACCTGTGCGAGGACGAGCAGCGAACGCTCGAGGGTGCACGCGTCCGCGATGACCGCAAGCGCGTTCGGGGCTTCGTCGAGATCGCCGTCGATGACCCGGCAGACGACCTGCTCGTCCGGGCTGATCGCGTTCAGGCTGTAGGTGCCCGGTAGATCGATCACGATCGTGTCGCGGTGATCGAGGAGGATCCGCCCCTCGCGGCGTTCGACGGTGACGCCGGGGTAGTTCCCGACCTTCGCGCGCATCCCGGTGAGGGCGTTGAAGAGGGTCGTCTTTCCCGAGTTTGGAGATCCGATCAGACCCAGACGAAGCGACGTCGGAAACGCCGCTTCGCTCATTCAGGTCTCACGCGGATGAGGTTGGCCTCGGAGGCGCGGAGGCAGATGCGATAACCGCGCAACCCGTAGACGACGGGATCACCGAGCGGAGCGCGCTTCAGGACGTCGACCCGGGTTCCCGGAACGAAGCCGAGGTCGAGCAGGCGCTCGCTCTCCGGGCACGACCCGTCAACGGCGACGACGCACGCCGAATGGCCCGGCGCGAGTGCGGCCAGCGCAACGACGGGCAGCGTGATGAGGTCGGCAGTTGCTGTGACGCCGGGGGTCGCAGCGAGGTCGGGTACGGTGGCAGCGGTCATGACCGTGAATCTAGCAAAACGAAAACGATTTTCATTTTCGAAGTTGCGAATGGCAAGGCCGGCGCGAAAAATCTTTCGGCGCTTGTATGCGAACATGTTCTCTATTCATCTTCGGCCCTAAGTTGCCGGAGCATCAGCAGTTTTCCAGCTTCCTCGGGTGCAGTCTCGCCCGTGAGTACGTCTCGGACGGCTTCGGCGATCGGCATTTCAACCCCATGTCGACGCCCCAACTCGACCGCCGCCCGGGTCGTCCGGATGCCCTCGGCGACCTCGGACATCCCCGCGAGGATTTCTTCGAGCTTCCGACCGCGTCCGAGCTCCACTCCGACGTTTCGATTGCGCGACAGGTCGCCCGTGCAGGTGAGCACGAGGTCCCCCATTCCCGCCATCCCGAGAAAGGTGATCGGATCGGCTCCCATCGCGACGCCGAGACGGGTGATCTCGCGCAGCCCTCGCGTCATCAAGGCGGCGCGCGCGTTCTGGCCGGTGGCGAGTCCGTCGCAAATACCGACCGCAATCGCGATCACGTTCTTGAGCGCACCACCGAGCTCGACACCGATCACGTCCGTCGTCGAGTAGCAACGGAAATTCGGGGTCGAAAGCGACTCCTGGACCGAAATCGCGTACGCCTCTTCCCGGCAGGCGAGCGTGACCGCCGTCGGACGACACTCGGCGACCTCGTGTGCGAACGACGGGCCGGACAGAAAGACCAGCCGCGGATGATGCACGCTATCGAAGACCTCTTCGTAGACCTCGTCCATTCGCATCAGGGTTTCGGACTCGATCCCCTTCACGGTCGAGACCAGCACCGCTTGATCGGAAACGAAGTCCGCGGCCGCGCGCAGTACGTCGCGAACGCCGTGGCTCGGTACCGCGCAGATCACGAGCTCGCGATCCGCCAATGCTTCTTCGAGATCATCCGTGGCGTAGACGCTTTCCGGCAAGCGGATGTCGCTCAAGTAGCGCGGGTTGCGATGCTCGCGGTTGATCGCAGCCGCGATCTCCGCATTCCGCGACCAGATCGTGACTCGATGCTGCTCGCGCGCGCAGTGCAGAGCGAGACAGGTTCCAAAGCTTCCGGAGCCGAGGACTCCGACGGGGATCGGCATGCCGCGAATGTACCACTCGCGATTTCGGCGAACGGCTCCCGAATTGTTGACGCCCCTGGAACGCACCGGTACCCTTCGCCCGGATTTCGTAGGGGAATCGGGTAGTTCGGCGGGGAACCGGCGTCCGACGCCCGGGGTCCGGGATCCGGGGAGGCACGCGCGATGCTCGCCGAGTACACCGGCGTCCTGGTGATTCTCGCCATCAGCCTGGTGCTGATCGCCGTCATGCTCGGAATCCATTTGCGCGTCGGTCCGCGGCGCGAATTCCCGTCGAAGCAGCAACCGTTCGAGTGCGGCGAGCGGCCGGTGACTTCACCTCGGCGACGCATTGCGGTGAAGTTCTATCTGGTCGCGATCCTGTTCGTCGTGTTCGACGTCGAGGCGATCTATTTCTATCCGTGGGGTGCGGTATTCCGCGAGCTCGGATGGTTCGGCTTCGCGTCGATCCTCGTGTTCTCGCTGCCGCTCGCCGTCGGCCTCTTCTATGAATGGATGAAGGGCGGGCTCGACTGGTGATCTCCGACGCGACACGCAGCGCGGTTGCCGAGCTGATGAAGCATTTTCCCGAGAAGCGCGGTGCCCTGCTGCCGGCACTCCACCTGATCCAGCGCGAACTCGGACACGTCGCCACCGAAACCGCGGTCGAGGTTGCGGAGCTGTTCGAGCTCCACCCGGTCCAGGTGCTCGAGGTGGTGCGCTTCTACAATCTGATCTACGACGCCCCCCAGGCGCAGCACCACGTCACGGTCTGTACCAATCTGTCGTGCTCCCTGCGTGGAGCCCGCCGGCTGTTGCGACAGCTCGAAGCCCACCTCGGTGTCGTGGCCGGCACGGCCACTCCAGATGGACGCATCCATCTGGGGCACGAGGAGTGTCTCGGCGCCTGCGCGGGTGCTCCGATGATGCGGGTCGACGAGCGTTATCACGAGGATCTCGACGTCGAAACGGCGAAGAGCATCCTCGACGCGCTGGAATAGGGGCTGCGCCGGTGCGGAACGCTCCCTTCGTCACCAACTACCTGAGCGAGCATCTGGCCGACGATGCCTATGCGACGCTCGACGGCTATCAGCGCGCGGACGGCTACGCGGCCGCGCGCAAGGCGGTGCGCGAGCTCTCGCCCGACGAGGTCATCGAGCAGATCGAGCTGTCCGGCCTGACCGGCCGCGGTGGAGCGGGCTTCTCGACGGGCCGAAAATGGTCCTTCATGCCGCGCGACGAGCGGCCCGCACTGCTGGTGTGCAATGCGGACGAATCGGAGCCCGGTTCGTTCAAGGACCGCCTGTTGCTCGAGCGCGCCCCCCACAAGATCCTGGAGGGCATCCTGATCGCGGCCTGGGCGACGCGCGCCCAGAAGACGTTCGTCTATGTCCGAGGCGAGTATGCGGCGGCTGCTGCGGCCGTCGAGCGCGCTGTTGCCGAGGCGTACGAGGGAGGCCTGCTCGGCGACGACATCATGGGCAGCGGCTTTCGCCACGAAATCGTCGTCGTGCGGGGCGCGGGCGCGTATATCTGCGGCGAGGAGACCGGCCTGCTGGAATCGCTCGAAGGCAAGAAGGGGCAACCGCGGAAGAAGCCGCCCTACCCGGCCGAGCGCGGCGCCTTCGGCCTGCCCACCACGGTGAACAACGTCGAGACCTTCGCCCACGTGCCGCACATCATCGCGAACGGCGTAGCGTGGTTTCGTTCGTTCGGAACCGAACAGAGCCCGGGAACGACGTTGTTCGGCGTCTCGGGCCAGGTGCTCCGCCCCGGCCTGTTCGAGCTGCCGCTCGGAACGCGCCTCGACGAGATCGTCTTCGAGCACGCGGGCGGCGTTCCCGAAGGCCGCAAGGTGAAGGGCGTGATCCCGGGCGGCGTGTCGATGCCGATCCTGCCGGCCGGTCAGCTCGACGTTCGGATGGCAAACGAGTTCCTCCACGAGCGGCACACGCGGCTCGGTACCGGCGGCGTGATCGTGATGGACGACACGACCTGCATGGTTCGCGTGGCGAGTGTGATCTCCTATTTCTTTCGAGACGAGAGCTGCGGACAGTGCACACAATGCCGCGAGGGAACGGGCTTCATCAACAAGCTCGTCGATCGCATCGAGCGCGGCGCCGGCGAGGAGCGCGACATCGGAATCCTGCTCGATGTCGCGGGCAGCATGGAGGGCCAGACGATCTGCGCATTCTCCGATGCTGCGGCCTGGCCGATCCAGGCCCTGCTGAGGCACTTTCGTTCCGACTTCGAGGCGCATCTCGGTACGGAGACGTGCCCGTTTCCCGCGAGCTTCGAGTCGTGACGGTGCGGATCACCGTCGACGACCTGGAGATCGAGGTGCGTGAGGGTCGCATGCTGTTGCAGGCGCTCGACGACGCCGGATTGCTCGCCCACGAAATCGAGATTCCCCACTTCTGCTGGCATCCGAAGCTCTCGATCGACGGTTCGTGCCGGCTCTGCCAGGTCGAGGTGGAGGGGGAATCGAAGCTTCAGATCGCGTGCAATACGAAGGTCGTGGACGGCATGGTGGTTCGCACCGACAGCGAACGGGTCCGGAACGCGCGCGCGGGCGTGATGGAGCTCCTGCTCGTGAACCATCCGCTCGACTGTCCGATCTGCGACCAGGCGGGCGAGTGCAAGCTACAGGATTTTGCATTCGATCACGGTCGCCGGGCATGCCGTAGTCACGAGCCGCGTCGCACGCTCGCGAAGAACGTGGCGATCGGGCCCGAGATCGTCTTCGACCAGGAGCGCTGCATTCTCTGCCGCCGCTGCGTGCGGTTCTGCAACGAGGTGACGGGTACCGGTGAGCTCGGGGTCTTCGGGCGTGGCGACGCTTCGGTGGTCGATACCTTTCCGGGGGTGCCTCTCGACAACGCCTACTCGATGAACGTGGCCGACATCTGTCCGGTCGGCGCGCTCACGACCCGCGACTTCCGTTTCAAGGTTCGCGTGTGGGATCTCGACGAGGTGGATGGTATCTGCACCGGCTGTGCGCGCGGTTGCAACATCCGTCTCGGTGTGGCGAAGGGCGCCGTTCAGCGCGCCGTTCCGCGGCGCAACGATGCCGTGAACGGCACCTGGATGTGCGATCCGGGTCGCTCGAGCTGTCGCGCGGTCGGAGCCCCCGATCGCCTCACGGAGCCGCGATTGCGCGGCCGGGACGGTCGACTCGCGCCGGCTGATATCGCGACGGCGATCGAAGCGGCCGCGGCGCGGATCCGTCGACTGGTGGACGCGAAGGGAGCCGGAGTTCTTGCGGGCATCGCGTCCGCGCACGCGACCAACGAAGACCTGTTCGCGTTCTGGAAATTCCTCGACTCGATCGGAGCGGGCACGCGCGGCGCGCCGGTGGTTCGCGGCGCGTCCGACGGGATCCTGATCGAACCGGAGAAGGCCGCGAACGCGCGCGGCGCGCGCGAAATCGGTTTCGATGTCACGGGAGCGATCGCCGAACGGATTCGCAGCGGTGCCGTCGATGCAGCGATCGTGCTCGGGCACGACATTCTCGACGCCCAGTTCCTCGGCGGAACCGAAGCGCTCGCGACGCTCGACACCCTCGTCGTGCTCGACCTCCACCAGTCCGAGCTGCACCATGTGGCCGACGTGCTGATCCCGACCCGTCACGCAGCGGAGAAGGATGGAACCCTGACCAATTCCATGGGCCGGGTGCAGCGGGTGCGGCGCGCTCTCGAGCCGCCCGGGCAGGCGTGGTCGGAGGGTCATGTGATATCGCTCCTCGGCGCGGCCCTCGGTCTCGCGGGCTTCGACGGCGGCTGGGACGCGGCTTCCGTGTCCGCGGAGCTGGCGCGGTCGAACCCCCGCTTTGCCGGGATCGAGCTCGCGAAGGTGGGCAGTGGCGGTCTCGACCTCGCCGATGTCGCGGTCGCCGCGGCGACCGCGTCCGGGGAGGCCTAGTGGTCGTCGCGACATTCGTGAAGACGGCCTTCATCCTCTTCGTCGTGATCGGTGTGCTGGCGCCGGTCATCACGTGGGTCGAGCGCAAGCAGAGTGCATTGATGCAGGACCGAATCGGCGCGAACCGCGCTTCGATCGCCGGTGTGACGATCATCGGGCTGATGCATCCGGTCGCGGACGTCATCAAGTTGCTCGCGAAGGAGGACGTCGTACCCGCGGGCGCCAACCGCCTGCTGCATCTGCTCGCGCCGGTACTGGTTGCGGTGCCGGCGGTCATCGCGTTTGCGGTCATTCCGTTCGGCGGCAGCTATCACTTCGGAGCGACGACGGTCCAATTGGTGGTCGCGGACATCGACTGGGGCCTGCTCTACGTGTTTGCAATCGGATCGCTCGCCGCGTACGGGCCGATCCTCGCGGGCTGGGCGAGCAACAGCAACTGGTCGATTCTCGGCAGCTTGCGGGCTTCGGCCCAGATGATCTCCTACGAGGTCACGCTGGGCTTCTCGGTCGTCGGCGTGTTCATGGTCTTCCAGACGCTGCGGCTGACCGACATGGCGGTCGCACAGGACACGACCTTTCGCGCCTTCGCACTCGTGGAGGGCTTGTTCGGGCTGAAGCCGCCGGCGGCGCTCGAGTGGCTCGGCGCGCTGCGGCTGCCGAACTGGGGCATCTTCCTGCAGCCGCTCGCGTTCGTGATGTTCCTGACCGCGATCATGGCCGAGAACAAGCGCCCGCCTTTCGATACGCCCGAAGGAGAGTCCGAAATCGTCGCCGGATATCACATCGAGTATTCCGGCATGCGCTTCGGTCTCTTCTACATGTCGGAGTTCATCGGAGTCGTGGTGATCGCGGGTCTGATGACGACCATCTTCTTCGGTGGCTGGTCGGTTCCCTACCTGCCGCAGGAAGCGATCATCGCCGGGGTCGGTCGCTTCTTCGGAGTCGGCTTCGCGACCGGATTCTGCATGTTGGTCCATTTCGTCACCTTCATGCTGAAGCTCGCCGCGATGATCTGGCTGCAGATGGCGCTGCGCTGGACGTTGCCGCGTTTCCGCTACGACCAGGTGATGGACCTCTGCTGGAAGATCCTGTTGCCGCTCTCGCTCGCGAACATCCTCGTCACCGGCATGGTGATTCTCGCGCTCGAGGGCACGGCATGAACTTTCCGACGCTGCTCTTCCATGCCTTTGCGCTGCTCGCGGTAGCGGGTGCCGTGGGGACGGTCGCGAATTTGCGAAACACGGTTGCGGCCGCGATGAGCCTCGTGCTGACGATGGTCTCGCTCGCGGGAATCTACGTGCTGTTGGGCGCGCACATCATCGCCGTATTCCAGATCATGGTGTACGGCGGTGCGATCGTGGTGCTGTTCCTGTTCGCGGTGATGCTGCGCGGCGACGAGAGCGAGCCCCTGCCCCGGGGCCGTATGCGTCTGGTGAAGGCTGCGTCGGTGCTGGTTGCGGTCTGCGTGATGGCGGGTTTCGCTCGGATCCTCGTCGGATTCCCGGAGCCGCCCGCCGCTCCTACGGATTTCGGCCGTGCTCGTACGGTCGGCATCGCGCTCTACAGCGACTACGTCCTGCTGGTGGAGATGGTCTCGCTGGTGCTGCTTGCGGCGATCGTGGGCGCGCTGGTCCTTGCGAAACGGAATACGGATTGATTCCCATAGACCACGTCATCGGGCTTTCGGCGCTGCTCTTCGGCATCGGAGCGATCGGCGTTCTGGTGCGCCGGAATCTGATCGTGATGTTGATGTCGATCGAGTTGATGCTGAATGCGGCCAACCTCGCCTTCGTCGCGTTCAATCGCGTCTGGCCGGGAATGGACTCGACGAAGGCCCTCGACGGTCAGGTCTTCGTTCTGCTCGTGATCACCGTTGCGGCTGCGGAGGTGGCGGTCGGTCTGGGGATCCTGCTCGCGCTGTTCCGCAACCGCGACTCCGTGGATCCCGAGGAGGCGAGCCTGCTCAAATGGTGACCGGCGGAACCGAATTCGACCTGCTGCGCTGGATCCCGCTCGCTCCGCTGCTCGCGGCCGTGTTGCATGGGGTGTTGCTCGTAGTGGTTCGTCGCACGGTGTCGCAATGGGTAACGGTTGCAATCTCGTGCGGTGCGATCGGCGTGTCGTTCTTGATGTCGTGCGCGGCGTTCGCGCGCCTGGTGCGCCTCCCCGACGAATCGCGGCTGCTGGTCGACCATCTCTACACCTGGATCGGTGCCGGAATCGGGAACCAGGCCTTCAGCACCGAGTTGGCGTTTCAGTTCGATCCGTTGTCGGCCGTGATGGTGCTGGTGGTGTCGGGCGTCGGGGCGCTCATCCACATCTATTCATGGGGTTACATGGAAGAGGACGAGCGCGAGGACAAGGGCTTCCAGCGCTTCTTCTGTTACATGAACCTCTTCGCCTTCGCGATGCTGCTGTTGGTACTGGCCGACAATCTGGTTCTGATGTTCCTGGGTTGGGAAGGCGTCGGACTGTGTTCGTATCTGTTGATCGGCTTCTGGTACGGCGATCGCAACAATGCATACGCGGGCAGCAAGGCTTTCATCGTGAATCGCGTCGGGGACTTCGCGTTCATCGTGGGCTTGTTGTTGCTCTTCTCGCTGCTCTCCGAGGCCGGTCATCCGACGATCGGCTTCCAGGACATCGAGCGCTACTTCGCCCAGATCGCAGAGGCAACGCTGGACTTGCCGGAGTGGTTGCCGGGTGGGCCTTCCTACAGGGCCGTCGACGTGGTCGGTATCTGCTTCTTCATCGGAGCCTGCGGGAAGTCGGCTCAGATTCCGCTCCACGTCTGGTTGCCCGACGCCATGGCGGGTCCGACGCCGGTATCGGCGCTGATTCACGCGGCCACGATGGTGACCGCGGGCGTCTATCTGGTCTGCCGGATGTCGTTCCTCTACGCCGCGGCTCCCGAGGCCTCCGAGGTCATCGCCTGGACGGGCGCGCTCACGGCCGCACTCGGCGCCGTGCTCGCGCTCGTCCAGACCGACATCAAGAAGGTGCTCGCGTATTCGACGATGAGCCAATTGGGTTTCATGTTCGTTGCCGTGGGTTGCGGGGCGTACGCAGCGGCGATCTTTCATCTCGCGACGCACGCCTTCATGAAGGCGCTGCTCTTCCTCGCCGCGGGCTCGGTGATTCTCGCGATGCAACACGAGCAGGACATCGGAGCGATGGGCGGTCTGCGCAGCCGGATTCCACGCACTCGTTGGACCTTCCTGATCGGAGCGGTCGCGTTGTCGGGAGTTCTGCCGTTCGCGGGCTTCTTCTCGAAGGACGAAATCCTGGTGGCGGCATACGGGGCCGGGATGGCCGGCGGCCCGTGGCTCTACCGCCTCTTGCTCGCTACCGCGGGGTTGACGGCACTCTACCTGTTCCGTCTCTACTTCCAGGTGTTTCGCGGCAAGAGCCGGGTGCGACGCGAGCTGCGCGACCGGATGGAGGATCCGCCGGGGTCGATGGTGATTCCGCTCTACGCTCTCTCGCTCCTGGCGATCTTCGCGGGCCTGGCGGGTTTCCCGCAGGCGTGGGGCGATCTCGCCTGGGTCGACATCGAGAAATCGAACAGCCTCGCCAACTTTCTCGCTCCAGTGCTCGCGGGGTCCGGGCGCGAAGCGCTCGAGCGCGAAATCGAGTACCGGCTCACCCTTCGCGCGGTGCTGGCCGCCGCTACCGGAACCGGGCTGGCCTGGTGTCTCTACGTTCAATGGCCGGCGTGGCCCGGGAAGATTCGCAGTTCGTTTCGCCGATTGCATCACGTGCTGGTTGCGAAGTTCTGGGTCGACGAAATCTACGGTCTGCTGCTGGTCCGACCGCTGGTCGCGATCTCCGATCGACTGCTCTACCGCGTGATCGACGCCGGACTCATCGACGGCCTCCTGGTCAACGGGGTCGCGCGGAGTGTACGGGCTCTCGCGGCGAACGGACTGCGGTACCTCCAGTCGGGACTGATCCAGTCCTACATGTTCGTGATGCTCGTGGGTGCAGTCGCGATCGTCGCGCTGCTGATGCGATAGGTTCGAATGACAGCCTTCGTCGACGACAATCTGCTGCTCCTGATCACGTTTCTTCCGTTGGGCGCGGCACTCGCGCTGCTCGCGACCAGCGCATCCGGCCCATTGTTCGGTGCGCCGGCGTTGCCGGCGCGCGCGTGGCGGATGGTCGCCGTCGCGGGCTCGCTCGTGACCTTTCTGCTCGCGGTCAGGCTGATCTTCGTGTTCGACCCGGTGAGCACGGAGATCCAGTTCATCGACCATCGCGAGTGGCTGCCCGATCTGGGCATCCATCATTACTTCGGAGTAGACGGCATCAGTCTGTTCCTGGTCGCACTCACGACGATGCTCGTTCCGGTGGCCCTGATCGCGGCGTGGAACGACATCGATACCAGGCTGCGGAGCTTCGTGTTCTGCATCCTGGCGCTCGAAACCGGAATGATCGGCGCATTCGTTTCCCTGAATCTCTTCGAGTTCTACATGTTCTGGGAGCTGATGCTGATTCCGATGTACTTCATGATCGGAATCTGGGGTGGTCCGCGGCGAATCTACGCGGCCGTGAAGTTCTTCTTGTTCACGATGTTCGGCTCGGTCTTCATGTTGATCGCGATGGTGGCTCTGGGTTGGCTCGCCTACGAGCAGACCGGAAGCCTCGTCTTCGACCTGATCGCGCCACCGCGCATGAATGCGCCGGCTTTGCTCGACGTGGTCGTTCCGCTTTCGGGCGGGGCTCCCTGGTGGAAGACGCAGACCTGGTTGTTTGCGGCATTCGCGCTCGCATTCGCGATCAAGGTTCCGGTGGTTCCCCTCCACACCTGGTTGCCGGACGCGCACGTCGAGGCGCCGACCGCGGGATCGGTGATCCTCGCCGCGGTCTTGCTCAAGATGGGGACGTACGGCTTCCTGCGCTTCGCGCTTCCGCTCTTTCCTTCGGCGGCGATCGAATACGGACCGTGGCTGATCGGACTCGCGCTCGTCGGAATCGTGTATGGATCACTCGTCGCGATGGTGCAGAGCGACGTCAAGAAGCTCGTAGCGTATTCGTCGGTGGCTCACATGGGCTTCGTCGTGCTCGGGATCTTCGTATTCAACGTCGAAGGTCTCGTGGGGGGCGTCCTCCAGATGATCAACCACGGCATATCGACCGCGGCGCTCTTCTTGCTGGTGGGCTTCCTCTACGAGCGACGGCACACACGCGAGATCTCGGATTTCGGCGGCACCGCGAAAGCGATGCCCGTCCACGCCGCATTCTTCGGAATCGTGATCTTCGCAAGCATCGGGCTGCCGATGTTGAATGGCTTCGTCGGCGAAATCCTGATCCTGGTGGGCACCTTCCTCCACAGCCCGGGAGCGGCCGTCGTTGCGGCTTCCGGTGTGGTGCTGTCCGCGGCCTACATGCTGTGGATGTACCGCCGCGTTGCGTTCGGGCCGGTCGAGCACCCCGAGAACCTCAGCCTGATCGATCTTTCCCGACGCGAGAAGGCGCTCATGCTGGTCATGGTGGTTCCGATCTTCTGGATCGGAATCCACCCCGATCCCTTCCTGCGCCGGATCGAGCCGTCGGTGATCGAAGTGCTGCATCGGGTCGACCTGCGAACGCGGCCGGCTGCGGAAGCCGACGAACCCGCGCCGAGGCCGGAGGCGCGCCCGTGATCGCACCGCCGGAAATATCCCCCGCCGTGCTCGCGCCGATGGGTTTCATCGCGATCGGTGCGATGACGGTTCTCGTCCAGGATGCGCTGCTGACTCGCCGCCACAGCCTGCTCGGACGCAGGCTGACGCCCGCCTACGCGGGAACGCTGCACGCCGTCACCGCGATGCTGTTCCTGTCGCTCGCGCTCTACGTGACGGTGGTCGCCTACACGAGCGGCGACTCGCTGGTCTTCCAGCTCGCCAA
>Ga0055476_10000084_pt1 | contig 20987 bp, 21 predicted proteins | sample Muzzi_CordC_D2_FD_57682 | JGI IMG/M metagenome (GOLD analysis project Ga0055476, IMG submission 57682) | Wetland microbial communities from San Francisco Bay, California, USA, that impact long-term carbon sequestration - Muzzi_CordC_D2 | ecosystem: Environmental > Aquatic > Marine > Wetlands ... | reverse complement strand
TACAAAAGCAGCGAAAAGGCGGGAAGTAACAATGCCCAGACCCGTGCCCGCGAGTGGTTGCGTGAGCTGCTGGAGATGCAGCGTAATGCGGGTAATTCGCTGGAGTTTCTGGAAAGTGTAAAAATCGACCTGTTCCCCGATGAAGTTTATGTGTTCACGCCGGCCGGCGATATCCTGGAATTGCCGCGCGGTGCTACAGCGGTGGACTTTGCCTATGCCGTGCATACCGATGTGGGTGATACTTGTATTGCCGCAAAGATCGACCGGCGCCTGGCACCGCTGCGTACGCCCTTGTTAAACGGTCAAACGGTGGAAGTAATTACCGCCACCGGTGCTCACCCCAATCCCGCCTGGCTGAATTTTGTCTCTACAGCCAAAGCCCGAAGCAATATCCGTCATTATCTGAAAAACCTGCAGAACGATGAAGCCACGGAACTTGGTCAACGCCTGCTGGATAAGGCGTTGCACAACATCAACAGCGCTTTGGCAGATATTCAGGATCAGCAGTTTGATCAGGTGATGGTGGAATGCGGCTTCAAAAACAGGGAAAGCCTGTATGCCGATATCGGTTTAGGTAACCGCATGGCGATGCTGGTCGCTCGCCGGCTGGTTCCCGTTGAAGACGGCAGCGAAGAAAAATTCCGCGAAACGGGGCACAGCAAACCGCTGGCTATTCGCGATACCGAAGGCATGGTGGTGCACTTCGCACGCTGCTGCCGCCCCATCCCGGGTGACGCTATTGTCGGCTTTATCAGCTCGGGTCGTGGCCTGGTCATTCACACCGAGACCTGCAAAAATCTGACTGACTTTCGCAGGCGGCCGGAAAAATGGATTGATGTTGAATGGCAGCCGGGCATCAAGGGTGAGTTTCCAGCGGAAATACGCGTCTATGTCAAAAACCAGAAAGGCGTCCTGGCCACCATTGCAGCGGAAATATCCGAAACCGGATCCAATATCGAAAACGTTTCCATCGAGGAGCGTGACGGTCTGGATACTTCGATGAACTTTACGGTTGCGGTCCACGATCGCGCGCATCTGGCGCGTGTGATGCGCTGTGTTCGCAAGCTGCCAGCGGTGATGCGCATCAGCCGCAGCAAGAGCTAGGGCCTGTTAACAGGCACTGACAGGAGACAACATGCAACGCAAAGTCATTCATACGGATAAGGCCCCACAGGCGATTGGCACCTATTCGCAGGCGGTACAAGCCGGAAACACAGTGTATCTTTCCGGACAGATCCCGCTGGTCCCAGAAACGATGGAGATGGCGGAAGGCAATATGGAAACGCAGATCCGTCGGGTATTCGATAATCTGGCGGCCGTCAGCGAGGCCGCCGGCGGCAGCCTGGCCGATATTGCCAAACTGAATATTTTTCTCACCGACCTTGGACACTTTCCGCTGGTCAACCAGGTCATGGCTGACTATTTCCAGGAGCCTTATCCGGCACGCGCCGCCGTCGGAGTAGCCTCGCTGCCGAAAGACGCACACATCGAGATGGACGCCATTCTGATCTTCAACGACTGAACAAACTTGCGGAATAACCAGGCCACACTCGATACACTGCCGGTCTCGACGCTACGCGGCGTGGGACCCAGATCAGCAGCGAAGCTGGCGGCTTTCGGCATAGAGACCGTTCAGGATGTGTTGTTTCATCTGCCGCGCCGCTATGAGGATCGTACCCGTATTGTGCCGCTCTGCAGTTTGCGGCCCGGCGATCATGCAGCGATCGAGGTCGAAGTGGATCTGGCCGAAATCAAATATGGCAGACGGCTCAGCCTGCTGGTGCGGGTCAGCGACGGCAGCGGTTCACTGATGTTGAGATTCTTTTACTTCAGCAAAGTTCAACAACAAGGTTTATCACCGGGCACGCGGCTGCGGGTTTACGGAGAAGTGCGCCGTGGACCGGCGACACTGGAGATGGTTCACCCGGAATATCAATGTCTGGCCGACGGCGAACCGGCACCGACAGAAGACCGCTTAACGGCGATCTACCCCGCCGGCGAGGGTGTTCATCAGCTTACCTTGCGCAAGCTCAGCGAACAGGCCTTGCAGCTGTTCGAGCAGGATCACTTGCCGGAGTGGCTGCCCCAGGAATTGCTGGCCAAGCTCAAGCTGACCGATCTTCAGTCCGCCTTACGCTATGTACACCGGCCACCAGCGGATGCCGATCTCGAGGCACTGGAGGCGGGTGTCCATTTTACCCAGCAACGTCTCGCCTTCGAAGAAATGCTGGCCCACCACCTGAGCCTTCGGCGCGTGCGCCAACGGGCGCGCAGACTCAAGGCGGAACCGCTGGCCGGTAATCATTCACTGCAGACGCGGTTCGTGCGGTCCCTGCCCTTTGTGTTAACCGCCGCCCAGCAACGTGTCATCAAGGAACTGTTGCGCGATTTATCAGCCTCCCACCCCATGATGCGGCTGGTGCAGGGCGACGTCGGTTCCGGCAAGACCGTGGTGGCAGCGGCAGCTGCCATACAGGCGGTGGCCTGCGCCTGCCAGGTGGCCATCATGGCCCCTACCGAACTGCTGGCGGAACAACACTTCGTTAATTTTGACGACTGGTTCAAGTCTCTCGGTATCCAGGTGGACTGGTTATCGGGCAAGGTCAAGGGCAAGGCGCGCGACAGGGTGCTGGCAGACCTGGCAGACGGCAGTGTCCAGGTGCTCATTGGCACCCACGCGCTGTTCCAGCAGGATGTAACGTTCGATCGCCTCGGGCTGGTCATTATCGACGAACAGCATCGCTTCGGGGTACATCAGCGCATGGCATTGCGCGACAAAGGCAGGCAACAACAGAAGGTCCCTCATCAACTGATTATGACGGCTACGCCGATACCCAGAACCCTGTCCATGGCAATGTATGCTGATCTGGACTCCTCGGTAATCGACGAGTTGCCACCGGGACGGACACCGGTGCAGACGGTGGCGCTCCCGGACAGCCGCCGCTTCGAGGTGATTGAACGTGTGCGCGAGGCCTGCCGCGCGGGCCGGCAGGTCTACTGGGTATGCACCCTGATCGAGGAGTCTGAATCCCTGCAGTGCCAGGCGGCGGAGGACACAGCCGTGCTGCTTGCGGAAACATTACCCGAACTCAATGTCGGACTGGTGCATGGACGACTGAAAGAGCGGGAAAAGGCCTGCCGCATGATTGGCTTCAAACAAGGCGATATTGATCTGCTGGTGGCTACAACCGTGATCGAGGTCGGCGTCGACGTGCCCAACGCATCCCTGATGATTATTGAAAATGCCGAACGTCTCGGCCTGGCACAATTGCACCAGCTGCGCGGCCGGGTCGGGCGCGGCGCCGTGCAAAGCAGTTGTGTGCTCATGTACCGCGGGCCATTGTCGCAGCTGGCACGCAAACGCCTGACGGTATTACGCGAAAGCAATGACGGTTTCGAAATCGCCCGCAAAGATCTGGAGCTGCGTGGTCCCGGCGAAGTGCTGGGAACCCGGCAGACAGGTATGCTTCAGTTTCGCATCGCCGACCTGTCACGCGACCAGGGTTTGCTGAACAAGATCGAGCAGGCAGCCTCCTACCTGCTCGAAAACCAGGACGATCGTATTCAACCGATCATCCGTCGCTGGTTGGGGCGCTCAAACCGCTATGGCGAAGTTTGAACCTTGCCGCGCAGTACCAACGTGAACCTGATGGGTTAAGTAAAATTTCCATAATAAATGAGGGAAATAATGAAACTGGAATCACTGGCGTTACATCATGGATATGAATCTGAAGCTACCACTAAAGCTGCAGCAGTTCCTATCTATCAAACCACTTCCTATACCTTCGACAATACACAGCATGGTGCAGACCTTTTCGACCTTAAGGTTTCCGGGAACATCTATACGCGGATAATGAACCCAACCACCGATGTGCTTGAGCAGCGCTTGGCCGCGATGGAGGGTGGTATTGGTGCATTAGCCGTGGCTTCGGGGATGGCGGCAATCACCTATGCCATTCAATGTATATGTGATGTGGGTACTAATGTTGTTAGTACGAGCCAGTTATATGGTGGCACTTACAATCTTTTTGCTCATACCTTGCCGCGGCAGGGCATTGATGTTCGCATGGTTTCTTACGATGATTTTAACGGATTTGAGAAGGCTGTCGATGAGAATACGCGAGCGATTTTTTGTGAGTCTATCGGCAATCCTGCCGGTAATGTCGTAGATATCGAGAAATTAGCGGAAATTGCCCATAGAACCGGAGTTCCGCTGATGGTGGATAATACAGTAGCCACGCCCTATTTATGCCGCCCGATTGAGCTAGGCGCTGATGTTGTCATCCATTCATTGACTAAGTACATCGCTGGGCACGGTACTTCTATCGGCGGCATTATTATCGATTCCGGTAAATTTGATTGGGTAGCCAACAAAGAAAGATTTCCGGTTTTGAATGAACCTGATCCTTCTTATCATGGGATTGTCTACACGGAAGCTCTTGGGCCAGCAGCCTACATTGGGCGTTGTCGTGTTGTGCCGCTTAGAAACACAGGAGCTGCAATCTCCCCTTTCAATGCTTTTCAGATCCTGCAAGGACTTGAAACCCTTAGGCTTCGAATGGAAAGGCATTGTGAAAATGCCGAAAAACTTGCTGAATATCTTGTTAAGCACGATAAAGTTAAATGGGTGAGCTATGCAGCGTTACGCGACAGCCCTTACCATAATGCTTGTCAAAACATAACAGGCGGAAAAGCGTCTGGAATACTCAGCTTTGGAATCAACGGTGGTTCGGAAGCCGGTGGTCAATTTATTGATGCTTTAAAAATGATCCTTCGCCTGGTAAATATTGGTGATGCAAAATCATTGGCTTGCCATCCGGCTTCTACCACACATCGGCAGCTGGGCGAGGACGAACTGGCTGCTGCCGGCGTCAGCGCTGATCTCGTCCGGATATCAGTTGGGATTGAGAGTATTGACGACATCATCTCTGATGTTAGCCAGGCTCTCGATAGTGTAGCGTAAAGCGTAACCAATCGTTATGCGTCAAAGGCGCGGTAGCACTGACTAAATGTCTAAAAGCACACAAACATACTGGAATCCGCTGCTTTCCGAGAATACACTCCGTTGGAAAGCTGTCGATGCAATGGTGGGTGTTGCCGAAGAAATGATTCTCGCAATTGATGAGACAAACGGCGATTACACGAGGTTAACCAGTATCGAGCCAGGAACTGATACGTCTTCATTTGGCCCGAAGAGTCACCACTACCCGGAAGAAATAATGATAATTCAGGGCAGGCTTTATGATGCAGCCTTTGATAAGTGGCTTGAAGTTGGAGATTATGCAAGTCAGCCACCTGGAGAAGTGCATGGTCCATTCAATACTGATGGTGGATGTGTCGTTCTGGAGATGTCGTTCCCGAGTCAGGTGGTTGATGCCGACCTTGGAAAGCATGACGGCATGCTTTGAATAACATTTAAAACCAACGTTACAATAATGGCTAACATACTGATTATCTATTCAACTACCGATGGGCATACCAGAAAAATCTGCAGTCATTTACAGCGAGTAATCGAAAATCAGAGCAATCGAGTAACAGTTGTTTCCGTGATTGATGCAGGCGAATTCGACTTGGACTCATTCGACAAAATAGTAATTGGAGCAAGTATTCGCTACGGGAAACACAGTCCTGAAATCTATGCATTTATCAAAGAAAATTCACAGGCTCTGGACAGTAAATCTAACGCGTTCTTCTCTGTGAATGTTGTCGCACGTAAACCGGCGAAAAATACACCTGAAACAAATCCGTATCTCAAAAAGTTTCTAAAACAAATATCATGGCAACCAAAAATACTCGCCGTTTTCGCGGGGAAAATTGACTATCAAAAATACGGATTCCTGGACCGTTTTATGATCAGGTTAATTATGTGGATGACCAAAGGGCCGACTGATCCAAAAACTAATATTGAATTTACAGATTGGAAACAGGTTGAAGAGTTTGGGCGGGTTATTAGTGAGATGTAACAAATGAGCAATAAAATAATCACATCTGTAGCGTTCACACTAGCGCAGCATTCTACAAGTAAACCGAATTTGCAGAAAAGATGTATCGAATATTTAAAGGCAGCGGTAGCGGAAGGCGAAGCTTCCCCCGTTCAAGAAGCATGTCTAGAGGATAGCATCCTGTTTAATGAAGCGAAATCCCGGAAATACGGGATGTTGTTTGGTTGCAATGAATAGAGCCTGGGCAAAACGAGCAGGATGGAGATAAATGGACCTGACAAGTTCCCGGAACCGCAGGGCTATTATTTTCGGTCACTTTGGTTAGGCGTTATGCGGCCTAATAAGAACGCAGTAATCTGATAGATTTACCGAACAAGCGAAAGGAGAAATAATATGGCAAACGAAGGCTATCACGAACCAATCGACGAACTCTCGGATGAAACAAGAGATATGCACAGGGCGATTACATCGCTAATGGAGGAACTGGAAGCGGTGGATTGGTACAACCAAAGGGTTAATGCCTGCAAGGATAAAGAGCTCAAGGCTATACTTGCCCACAATAGGGACGAAGAAAAAGAACATGCGGCAATGGTTCTTGAATGGATTCGTCGCAAAGATTCAGTTTTTGATAAAGAGCTGAAAGATTATCTGTTTACAGAAAAATCTATTGCGCACGAATAACACATGCACTGGCAGTGAGTTGCACCACGCTGTCAAAAGCAGAGCGGCTTACGTTTGGAAAATGGATATTGATTCAGATGTAAACAAGGTTCAGGAATTCGTGCGGGGAGGAAACTACCACGCAGCGCTCAATATTGCGCTTTCAGGTCTGAATGAATGCCGGAGAAATGAGCATCAGGCAGGTGTTGATAAATTTCTGGGCATTATCGAGGAAATTGCACAGACTCTTGCCCATGAGTTTGGTAGTCGAGAATATCTGGGTCGAGGGAAAGATCTTTAAGTGTCTCAGCGGGTATGAACAACAAAGGTTGACGCTATTGGTGTATTAAAGAAGTCAATAGCTGTGTATTTCAGAGCGGCCAAATTGAGGGCAGCCGTTATACCGTGTAATGTGAAAGTGGCACAAGGGTCCCAATAATGAAGACAATCCGGCCTTTTCATCTGGCAATACCTGTAACTGATATACAGGAGTGCAGAAAATTCTATGGTGAGATATTCGGCTGCGAAGAAGGCCGGAGGTCTGAAACCTGGGTGGATTTCAATTTTTTCGGCCATCAACTGGTCATTCACTATAAACCAGGTGATGAAACGAAGGCGAATGCCAAACACTGCAATCCGGTCGATGGACATGATGTCCCGGTGCCGCATTTCGGTGTTGTGCTCAACTGGGAAGATTGGGAGAGTCTTGAGCGGAGGCTGCGTGCAGAGAACATTGAGTTCGTAATAAAGCCTTATATCAGGTTTAAGGGGCAGGTGGGTGAGCAGGCGACGATGTTTCTGCTGGATCCGTCCGGTAATGCTCTGGAATTCAAGGCATTCAGGGATGTAAGTCAATTGTTTGCGAAGTGAGGCTGAACTCCGATGATGCGCTACAGCGAGCCGGTTGCCCAGGCGTATGGAAAAAACCCGATTAGGCAGTAAGCGCCGTATTAATGACGCAATCCCCCTGTGTGAGCCATGCCTGCTTATGCTCGTGAATCAGAGCGTGTGCGCGAAGAGCGAGAGAACTGTCAAGTTCAGATGCGCGTTGCAGGGCTTCGTAGCCCACTTCTGAGTAGCCGCATGCCAGCATCTCGCGGCCACTGGCATAGCATATCTCGGCATCGTCAAGATTGCCTTTGTATGTGCTCAGAAAAACTGCGATGGACTTTTCCTTGTCCAGGAAACTGGTGGCCAGTTGTATATAGTGTAGTGCAGAGTCTCCGCGCAGGTTTTGTAGTTGCGCTCGTTTCTGAAGTTTGTCGAAACGCGTCTTTTCCTTGCGGAAGCCTGTGTGACGCTCATCCCATTCGCTGGTGACCATCGTTTGCCAGTATTGATCCAGAATTTTCAGGATCGCATTGGATTTGAAGATAGCGTGAAAGGCATTGCGTTCCGGCAGCTTTGACCATTGCAGGTGATCGATGTCGAGGACTGCCAGAAGGTCACGCAGACCCATATGCCTGACATCTCGGCTGGCCTGGGCCTGTAGCAGCCAGCGTTTGGCAGTGTCTTCAGTGAGAATTCTTTCCAGTATCAGTTCGAAGTGACTGAAAGGTTTTAGCACCGGAGTCGGGCAGCGTTCTGCAGCTTCGAAAATCATAGGCCAGTACTGTTGGTCAAGGAATGAGCTGGCAACCACCTGGTTGGCCAGGTATTCCATGGCATTGTTTTCGTCCGTATTCTCAAGCACCCAGCGGCTCTGGATCTGTTGCAGGTCAGCGCGCAACTCAGTGCTGAGTTTTTCGGTGAATTCAGAGATTCCGGTTGCCAGCTTCAGAAACAGTTTTGCATACAGTGTTGGGCGGTCTTCAAGGAATTCGATGATGGTGGCCCAGTCATCTGAAGCCTGTACAACCCAGCCCAGCATACTGTTCTGTCTGCGGGTAGTTGCAGCGAAGGCTCCGGCCAGTGCGAGCCGAAACTGACCTGGTGATATGAAGAACAGGCTTGGCGCACCGACGCAGAGCTTGTATTTATGGAAAAATGGTATCGGCCAGTTTGGCGTGGCCTGAATTATCAGCTCCGCACGCGGTGTAAGAATAACATGGTCAATCGGTTTGATTCCGAAGTGTGAAATACGACGCTCCAGCATGGAAAACAGTAGCGGAGCTGCTTTTTTATCTATTCGGACACCCGACGGTGTGCCCGGGCGCGAGTGATACAGCTGGATCGACAGAATCCCGCAAAACAGGCTGATGGCACCCATAACCACGACCAGGAACCAATCCAGTGGGCCGTCGATGTGATTCAGCATGTATAGGCTGGTTGCGGAGGCCGACACCAGTAATATGACTGGTGACAACATCAGCGCACAGCCAACTGAATTGGCAAGGATCAGCAGTACAAGGTGTAGACTACTGGAGCGTTCATAGCTACGCCTGGCCTTTGTCAAGGTTGGCGCAAACCAAATGGCAATCTGTTCGCTTAGTGCGTACTGTTGCATTACGAAATTCTCCACACCCCGGTATTTGTACGACATTCTGCAATTGTTTGAACCAGAATTCAGCGAATTGCTTCACATTCGGAGAACTCACGCCCCGGTCACCCAATTGCCATGTAAGCCGCTGAGTGTGTCCCGGCGGCGGTGGAGTTAGTCATTACCCTGCTGTTCCTGGCCGCTATCGAAACGCTGTCCCGATAGCCATTCGTCAAGTGCCTGAATGAACGGTGGCTGACCATTATCCAGAAACCAGGAATCAACTGCGTATCGCTTACCAGTGTTTCGATCACGAATGACCGCCGACCAGTGTAAATCCAGTATCCAGGGGTGCCGCAACGCTCTCTCCTCCACATCGTGCCATCGTATCAGACTGCCCCTGCTCAACAATTGCAGATAGCTTGTGGTGTTTTTTGATTCTGATATACAGTCAAGCTGGCCAGGCTGGCCGGCCCCGGCAACGTTTTTCGCCAGATCACGCCAGGTTCCGGTGATTTCCCCCACCAGCGTTTCAAGCAGCGCGATTGCCCGTCGGATCTGTTCACGTTCATCGGCCGGAGATTCTGTTGACAGGAAAAGCGATACCACCTGGTGCCACTGGTCGTCGCTGAGTGTCACGATTTCTCTCTCGTCACAGTGATAATCAGTACAGCTGAAGAATGGCGGCGGCGCACGTTCAGCCATTACCGTTATCGGGTACATACAGGTAAAATATGCCAGAGATAAGATAATTGTCTGTGCTAGCTTCATTGTTTAAAAATAGGGGAACTGGAGTTGGATTTCCAGCGCCCAATTGACAGATTGTATGTTTTTTGCATGAAAGATCGATTGATTCAATATGCTCATTTGATGAGGCTCAACCGGCCTATTGGCATATATCTGCTGTTGTGGCCAACTCTCTGGGCACTCTGGATTGCCGGTGCGGGACACCCGGATTTGCTGGTGGTTTTTGTCTTTGTGAGCGGTGTCGTGCTCATGCGGTCTGCGGGCTGCGTGATTAATGACTATGCAGACAGGAAGTTTGATCCACACGTAGAACGATCCCGGGATCGACCAATTGCTGCCGGGCGTGTAAAGCCCAAAGAGGCCCTGGCGCTGTTTGTGGTTTTGTGTCTCGGCGCATTGGGTCTGGTGTTGTTGATGAACGAGCTGACGATCTGCTTGTCGCTGGCGGGTGTGGCACTGGCAGCGAGCTACCCGTTCATGAAGCGTTATACTCATCTGCCTCAGGTGTATCTGGGTGCGGCCTTCGGCTGGGCGGCGCCGATGGCATTTGCCGCTCAAACGGGTGGTGTTCCAAAGGTGGCCTGGCTGCTGTTTGTGGCGACGGTATTATGGGCTACGGCTTACGACACCATGTATGGCATGGTGGATCGGGAAGATGATATTAAAATTGGCGTTAAATCGACTGCGGTGCTGTTTGGCGAGGCAGACCGCACCATAATTGCCATCATACAGCTACTGTTTTTATGTGCGTTGCTGCTTATCGGTCAGGCTGCAGATCTCGGCGGCTATTATTATTTCGGTGTTTTGCTGGCGGCAGCGTTATCGATATACCAGCAGTATTTGCTACGCAATCGCGAACCTGAATACTGTTTTCAGGCATTCCTGAATAATAACTGGCTGGGTGCCGCCGTATTTTCCGGTCTTGTGCTCCACTATTTAGTACATCAACAGTAACGATCAGGCAGGCAGAAAGTCTATCGGATATGTAAGCGTTACTGCATCGACCTGCCTGGCGCCAAAGTCAAACATCTTGATACGCTGTACCAGTTTGCGCTCCAGAGCGGCATCGCCAAGTTCACTGGAGAGCAGGTCGATTGCGGTGATCTTCCCGTTTGGCGCAATGGTCAGTCTCAGAACCAACTTGCCTTGCAGAGTCGGGTCTTTTCGTAATGCGCGATTGTAGAGACTGTAGATAGCGCTTTTGTTTCGATCGAATACAACCTGAATTTCCTCAATGCTTCGTGAGGCAGTCTTGCTGTTTCTTCGCTTGTTGTCAGCCGTAGTTGTGGAAATTGTACTTTCAACTTCGGTTGCAGTCCGTGCAGCAAGCTGTGTTGAACCTGTGTCGCGGCTCATGGCAGCAGTTCTGATGCCCTGGCTGCCATTGCCGACTTTTGACGTAATCAACGCCCGTTCGGTCTTTCTGGCCGATGATCCATTGTTGCTCAGGCGCTTTGCACCGCGCAGTTCATCAACGGATTGATCGCGCAGGTCGGCAAGAGAGTCCTGCATGGCCAGCAAGCCGGCAGAGGACGCTTTTTTGCGCGCCTGTTCAATGGCATCAACCTTGGGTTTTTCAACTTGCACCTTCTTGGCCACCCTGGGTGGGATTTTATTTTTCGGCAGCGGTTTCTTTTTGGCTTCCGGCTTGGGTTTCGGCTTTTCCACGGCTTTGGGCTTGGGTTTAGGTTGAATGTGTTTTTCGAATATCAGTTTGGCAACCCGCGGTGGCAGCTCGATTTCCTTCTCAACCGGTTTCTTTACCTGCGGGAGCATAGGTATGGCAACACCCAGTGTGATGGTCAGCAGCAGTATCGTTATAAGCACTTTGCGAAAGCGACGTTCTTCTTCCGCTGATATCGACCATGGCAATGACAGTGAGTGGGAATAGACCATTGTTATTGTCCTAGCTTTCCTGGGCAGCCTTCTGCATCACAGCGAGAGAAATCTTTCCGAAGCCTGCTTCGGTGCAGGTTGCCATAACCTTTTTCAAAAGCCGGTACGGGATTTCTTTGTTGCCCATGATGGTGACTTCCGGTGCCTTCACTTCAGCGGGACTGCTTTCCAGCAGGCGCCGCTTATTCTGGGTTTCCAGTGCAACTTTGAGTGGATAGATCAGCAGTCTGTCGCTGCTATTGACGTCCTTCAGCAGCGCGATACGGTTGCCCTGAACAAGGATGTCGCGTTCAGTCACCATGACCACCACGTTCTGACGGGGTTTCTGTTCAGCGATGGACTCGGGTAGATCAACATTCCTGGTGCTGGGCAGGACTTCACCTTCCCCGGAGTTCACCAGCAGGAAGAATACCAGGATGGTGAAGATGTCCATCAGCGACACCAGGTTGAAAGAAGGGGTGGCCTTGTGACGCTTGTGGTGGCGTTCCATGCGTCTTGCACGGCGTGACTGCTTCATTTGTCGATCCTTTCAGCCGTCTGTAACTTCACCGGCGGTGCGTCACCGATGGAGATGGCCGGGAACAGTTCCGTCATAACGATTTCGTCATCCTGATTGACCTGCGCGACACGCAGGGTATCCATCATTTCTACCAGGCGCTCGTAGGGAATGTCAGCTTCCAGTAACAGCGTCACGTCCAGCTTGTCCGGAAAACGTGCCTTGATCTCCTGCAGTATGTCAGAGACCTGTTGTAAATGACTGCCGTCCGGCATTACTGCCACCAGTTTCAGCAGGCCGCGTTTGCGATCACCGATTTCGATGGATTGCTGTCGCACCATGACTTCCAGCTGCAGTTGCTCTGGCTCATCCTGTTTGACGGCCTGGTTCGGGGACCCCGGTGTGGGCAGATTGAGCTCTAGAATCGTGATGCGCGAGAACACCGCCGTAATGAGCAGGAACGGCACCAGGATGACCATCAGGTTCATGAAGGCCGTAATGTTCACCTCAGCCGGTTCATCCAGGTGTTTTTTACGCCAGCGACGTTTCATCAGGCATGTGTTCCGCGGCGTTCGGTGAGAATGTTAAGGAATTTGACCGAGGCCATCTCCAGGCTGTCGACCAGCTCGGTGGTTTTGGTCTGCAGCACCGTGTAGATCAGCAGCAGGGGAATAGCGGCCATCAGGCCAAATGCGGTGGTGTTCATGGCCACCGAGATACTGACAGATAGCATGTCAGCTTTCTCTGCGGGGTTGGCGTTGGCAACGGCGGTGAAGGCCTGGATCAGGCCCATGATGGTGCCCAACAGCCCCAGCAGGGTGGCGATATTGGCAAAAGTCGCCAGGTAGTGGGTGCGTTTTTCCAGGCGAGGCACGGTTTCCATCAAGCCTTCTTCCATGGCGACTTCCACGTCATCACGACGGGTCTGCCTGTCGGCCCGATCGAGGCCGTAGCGTAAGATACGGCTCAATGCGGATTTTGATTTTTCGGTTATGGCGACGGCCTGGCCGTATTTACCGTCCAGTAACAGTGGCATGACCTGCTTCCAGACGCGCTGGTTGGTGGCTCGGGCAGCTGTCAGGTAGATGTAACGTTCCACGGCGATCGCGACGCCGAGTGCCAGTACCACCACGATGGGGTACATAAACACCCCGCCGGACTGAAAAAATTTTACAAAGGTCGAGTAGATATCCATAGTGAACTCCTAAAAAGTGCCTACTGTTTTACGGGGATAACATCCCTGATCTTTAGTCCGTGTTGTGAACTGTGTCGTAATATTGTAATTTTCGTCTGAAAACATCCGGGTCAACCGGCTGCAGTGCCTCGTCAATCAAGCTGTTGACCGGACGGTCGGGTGCCAGGCCGGCTTCCGGGTCCTTCCAGGGAACGATGAACAGAGCCTTGGGTAACTCGCGGTTACCAAATACGGCCATGCCGTCGAGTTCCATTTCTTCATTCGCTATCGCGGGGGCGGCGACGAGCAGCGCCAGAGCAAGCCGTAGGAGCAGTCCCCTGACCGCGACAGCTTTTCCGAAACCCGACCAAATCGCAGTCAGGGCACAGCTCCTGAGGCTTGAGGTAAAACGCTTCACTGGCCTGTCATTGCCTGTGTGGAGCCGCTGCGGCGCTCCAGATCAACCAGCCAGCGATCAACGCTCGGGTCAGGTTCAGCGGCAAGTTCCAGGTACTTCTTGTAGTGCTCCAGTGCCAAAGCGGGTTGTCCCAGGTAGAGGTCGTAGAGAATGCCGATATTGCGGTGCGCCAGTGCGTAACCGGCATCCAGTTGTAAGGATTTGTCATAGGCGCTCAGCGCAGACTCGAAGTCGCCCTGTTCTCGATAAAGGATACCCAGCTGATGGTGTGCACTTGCAGTGGCTGGATTTAATTCGATGGCCTTTTTGAGTGCCTTCATCGCAGCCTCGTCCTGGTCAGTGTACTGGTAGGCAATACCCAGGTTGATGTAGGGGCCGGCAAGTTCAGGGTTCTTATCAATGAAGTCCAGCAATAAGGGGAGAGCCGCCTGGTAGTCACCACTCTGCATCAGTAGCAGTGCCTTGTCGTAATCAGCGGGCAGAGCGGGGGAGGACTCAGGCTTGTGCCCGGCGCTTTCGACCCTGCTGGTCGGTGCGCTGCTGCAGCCACTGAGCAGCAGCACACCGATCAGGCAGACTGAAAGGCCGTTACTGAAGAATCGCGACAAAATTCTCACCTTTTTCTTCCTTTGCATAACGTGCCGGCATCAGATTGGCCAACGTTGACATGCTTTTTCTCACCCACGTGTCGTAAATGCCACCTGCGACACGCCGGGCATTGGTTTCATGCACTTCAATCGCCTTTTCCTCAAAGGGATAGGCCTGTTCCTCAAGCAGAATCTCGTACTGCTCCAGTTCCTCAGCACTGAGATTGTGCGGACGTTCAGATGACATCAGTGCCTGGCCGAAATCGGTGTAAAGCTCTCCGATACGGAAGGTCGCCTGGGTGGTTACTTCCGATACTTTGTAAGCGGCCGCTTCGTTGTAACCCTTTATCGTGGCTTTCATGAATTTTTTCTTACGTGCCAGGCTCTCCTTCAGCGGCTCCTTTAAGCTGGTATTTTTATAGGCTGCAAAGTCTGTCGCCACCAGCGCCAGCCGGGCGTGTGCGGCCAGGAAACGGGTGCGGTCCGAACGATCGTTGCCGGCAGCTTGGTCGGCTTCGACCATCTGCTGCTGCCAGTAACGTTGTGTGCGGGGATCATTGGCTTGTTCACTCAGTTGGACCAGCTGATGGCGGGCCTCCATGGCTTGTTCGACAGGTTGGGGAAACTGTTCGACAAAGTGCCTGTAAGCCTCGATCGACTGCTTGTCTCGTCCGGCCTGCTGATACAGTGAGGCTGTCGTCCAGGCTGCCTCACGTTTCCGTAAAGGGTCTTTCTCGGTAGCGGCGATGCGCTTAAACTCATCTGCAGCGCGCAAGGGCTGATGATTTTCCTGGTAAAGAACCGCCAGTTTAAGGGTAACGTCGGCCTGCAAATCGTGTTCGGGATTGCTGCGCCGCCAGCGTTCCAGGATAGCGATCGCATCCGGCCACTGCTTGAGCGCGATAAAGGCCGCTGCGGCATCGTATTGCGCTGTTACATTGACGCCTGAGTTCGGCACGGTGTCGGCAATGCGCAGAAAATGTTCCGCTGCGCCGGACAGGTTACCGGCCTGTTTTTCCTGTTCACCCTGCTTGTAGATACTGGCGGCCAGTTTTTCCTGTAATTTCCCGAATTGTTTGTCCTTGTGGCTGATGTGCGCCAGTACCTGTTGATAGGCAGTTTCGGCCTGCTGGTAATTTTCCAGATCAAACTGCGCGTGGGCAATGACGGTCCAGCCGGATAACTGCAGATCCTTTGTAGCAGTGGGGTTTTCGATGACAGGTTGTGCTGCGGCAATAGCCGCTGCATATTCCTGCAATGCGTAAAGTTGTTGCGCCGCCAGTGTGCGCACAGGCAGTGCCTGTTTGTGAGCCGGAAACTGGCCGGTAAAACGTAGCGCACTGTTGATGGCGGCGCGATGCCAGTCAGCCTTGCTGCGCCCCTTGAGAGTCGGCTCATGTTTCTGATAGGCCAGCAAGGCTGCGTACCCGGCCTCGGCGGCCTTTTCATGTTGGCCGTATATATAGGCAGTGCGCTCATACTGGGCGGCTGCCAGCCCGTGTTGGCCGGAACCGGTAAGCAGTTCTGCATACAGGAAATTCATGAGCGGCGCTTGCTCGCTTTCCGGGAAGGAGTTCAGGTAGAGCAGGTACCAGCGCCCCGCTTCGGCATAGGCCTGGCGTTTATTCTGTTGTTGTGCCAGTGCGTGGTAGTGACGGGCGACGTCACGGAGGTGGCGTTGCACCTGCTGCATGACGTCCGGTGACTGCGCTGCGGCATGCTGTTTCCAGTAGTCACTGGCGGGTTGGTATCGTTCAATGAACGCCTGTTTCTCTTCCAGCACACGCTCGCTGAATCCCGCCTGCTTGTAGACGTCGATGACTCGGGACTGAAACAGCGGTGCCTCACGATGTTGCGGATGCACATCGGCAAACAGGCTGTAGGTTTCCGCGGCGTCGGTGAAACGTTCCTTGGAAAGGTGCAAGGCAGCCAGCTTGGCGTAGAGCAAAGGCTCGTAGGCACGATTGCCATGCTGCCGGAAATAGTCCCGTATCTCGCCATTGGGGCCGAGATAAGAAAAGCTCAGGCTGACAGCGCGCAAGCTGTCATCCAGACGTTCCCTTTCCGCGCGCTCCATGGACTCCGGTAAAGCGGCGCTGTCCTGCGAGCCGATAGTTTCATCGAGTAAGCGCATATAGGCGTTCAAGGCGGGCTCATAGCGGTTTTGCTTGAAGCGCGCCCAGCCGATTTTGTACAGTGCCTGCAGATGGAAGCTTGACTCTTTTCCCTGCCCGATAACTGCCTGGTAGGCTTCCTCGGCCTGCGCATAATCGCGTCGCACAAACAGATACTCGCCGCGGCGGAACTGGACTTCGTCGTATTTATCACCTGCTTTATATTTACCCGTGTAGCTGGTCAGTGCCTGCATGGAAGGTTCGACTTTACCGCTTTGCTCATGGGAACGCGCCAGCTGGTAGAGGGCACTGTCGTTGCGCTGATGATCGGGAAAACGTTGCAGCAGTTCCGCATAGAGTTCGGCTGCCCGCGATTGCCCGTCAGGGGGTGCGTGGCCATCCAGCAAGCTGTCCTGCTCCCTGGCAAGATGCAGGTCTGCCAGCCGGCGCATGGCTTCCGGTACAAAAACGTTATCCGGTGCCTCGTCGAGAAATGCCTCATAGTTCCGCATAGCGGCATCCCGGCTTCTGCTGGTTTCTGTTGCCGGGATTTCGGGTAAATCTGTTTCAGTCAGCGAACCGATGCCGGGTTGATCATCTTTCTGACTGAACGGCGACAGCATTGAGCAGCCGCCGAGTAATAGGATACTTGCCAGGGGCAGCAGCTGGCTGTAGCGCGTCATGGCTGTTCCCCGGATTGCTGGGCGATCTGGTCGTAGCTGCGTGCCAGTGCGTAGCGAGCCTGAATTCGGTAGCTGGCCAGACGTTGCCTGCGGGTCTCCAGTTCTTTCAGCGTCAGCTGTTGCAGCTGGTCACTGGAATTGTCACGGCTGGTCTGTATGTTGGGTAACAGCGCCAGAATACGTTCGCGCATGGCTGCGATGCGCCCGTCGTATCCGTCAAATCCAAGCTTCACATTGTCCAGTGCGTCACTGACCTGCTGGTGTTTCGAGGTGGCCTCTGTGACAGGACCTTCAAGTGCCTGTAACTGCTTTTCCACATCCCATAGCCGTGCCTTGTAGTTGGCCTGGATTTGCCAATAAAGTATGCCTTGCAGCCAGTGAGCCTTGGCCAGCATATTGGTCTGGCGTGGTTCCGGAGCTAAGGAAGCCAGCGTTGCCTGAACTTTTCGGAGTGTCCTCCATTGCCGCTTTTCCTTGCCGCTCGCCAGGTCGAGTGGATCTCCACTGCCGTGTTGGGCCAGGGTCAGAGATTGGTAATCCTGCCAGCGCTGGTAAAGGGATTTTGCCTCCTGTTTTTCGAGGCGTTGCCTGATCAGAGGCGAGCGCTGTTGGTAGGCCAGGCGGCGTGCATCGACCATGTCGTAGTACAGATCGATATTTTCCAGCCACTGATTCAGCAGTTGTTGGAGATAACCGAGATCGCGGTAGTCTTTCAGCGCTTCCTGAAAACTGTGGCTGGACAGTATATCGACCAGATAACGCCCGGAGGGAACACCCTCCAGTGTCGGGCTGTCGTGCAGCCATCCGCCGGAGTTGCCGGTGTCTGTCTGGCTTAGCAGCGACAGTAATCCACCCGACTGCGTACTCTGGATGGCCGCATCCAGCTGCTGTTGCTCTTCATCAAAATAGTCAATAGCCTGCTCATAGAAATAGATGGCACGTTTACTGTCGCCGAGTTGGGCAAAAGCATAGGGAACCGCCAGATGTGCTTCCTGTACGGGTGCTTCATAGCTGGCGAGTTCAAGCAGCTTCAGCCAGGGTGTCAGAGCCTGTTTGTAGTCGCCCCGTTCGACGTCTGCCCAGCCCGCGCCCAACAACGCGGCTTGTGTAAAAGGGCCTTGCAGGCGAACGCGGTTGAGATAATACCGGGCATGCTCCGCGTCACCTGCGCGCAGAAGTTCGTATCCCAGACCCAGGTTGGCCCGGTCACGCAGAGCGCGCAATTCTTCATTGTCCGTATCCGCTTTACCGAGCTTGTCCAGTGTTTTCCTGCCTTCCTCCAGCTCACCGGCACGCAACAGGGCAATACCGCGATTGATACGCAGGTATTCTTCCCAGCCATCGGCTGAACTGATGTTCTCCAGTACGTCAGCGGCTTTGTCGTTCTCACCCAATGCCATGTGTAGATTTGCGTTGAGTACCGCCAGTTCAGTGCCGATGGACCTGTCATCAAGTTTGTCTATTTTTTGGAGTTTCCCCAACGCCCTGCGGAAATGGCCGCGCTGGTAGGTAATTTTTGTCAGGTAATACCAGATCCGATTGCGCAGGTCTGCATCTGTGTTCCGGTCCAGCAGACGATCAAACCGGCGTTCGGCCTGGTCGGGCATGCCATAGGAGAGTTGCAGACCACCGAGCAGCAGTTCCGATTCATTGAGGTGATGTTGCAGAAGGTTCTGTTGCCGGGCAACCATCAGGTGGCTGATGGCTGTGAAATAGTCCTCCTGGTAAAAATGAAACAGTACTTCACCATAGTGCAGGTCGAGTACCTGCTGCGGTTTGACGGATACCGCATAGCTGCCGCCTGTCGTTGTCAGCCAGGCACAGAGCAAAAGAAACTGAAGCGGAAGCTTCGGCATCACCATTCCTTGATGTCGAATTCAGGCTGAAAGTTTCTGGTCTGGTCAACGATTTTCAGTTCAACATACTTGGGACCCAGGCCTTTCTGGATCCTGGTGGTCGCGCCGCGCTTGTAGTCACGCCCCTGTGGACCCTTGCCGGTAAAGAAAGCAACCAGTTCGTGTTCCCCGCTACGCAGGTTGCCAATATGAATACGCTGAACACCGCCACGTCTCAAGGCGTCCAGTTCACGCCGGGTGTACAGGTAGTCGGCGACTTCCTTGCCATCGAGTTTGACTTGTACCGAATCAAGCTGGAAAAATTCACCTACGTCCATGGAGACGAAAACCGATACCTGTGTGTTGGATGGAAACAACAGCTCCTCTTCCAGCATGAACAGGTCCCTGTTCAGTTCCAGCACCTGTTGTTTGAGGGACTGGACTTCCTCGTTGACACCGGTCTCGACCGCTGATTCCTGATCAGCCAGAACCGGCCATGGCCAGACTAGAAGTCCAGCCAGAATTCCCCTGAATAACGCTGTCATACACCCTCCCTCGGCGTTTCGGGTGCGTGCAGCTACCCGCGTGTAGTATCATCGGTAGACAGCTCTGATTTCTGAGGCCGCATTCAAACCTGGATTGTTAAACCCGTCACAGATTGAGGATTTGCACAGTCTGTCGATTCTCGATTATTACTCCTCGAATTTACGCAAGGTCTGTGCCAGACAGGATTGTTCGGCGAACTGGGTACAGCAGACGCATTCCGTCCGTGCGGCACCGTCATTCGCGCCAATACCCACGGCGGCCGTCACCGCAAAGGACGCGAAGCAATAAAAGTTTCGGCAAGATCCTGTTTATTTAATGAGACATCGCAGGGTGAGCTGTACGCACCGGAACGAACAGGCAAGTTATTGATTTAGCATGCCCCGGGTCAGCCTCTCCCGCAGGGCGCACTCTGCAGGCATTGGAAGCCCTGAATGCCAGGATATCTGGAATCAATCAGAGGCTGCTTAACTGATGGCGGCAAAGGATTGATAAGATAAAATCTGTCAGCTGAAAACGCGATGCAGATACAGAGAAGTATTTTATCGGTCGTCAATGCGTGAGGGGTGCCGCCGGAGCCTTGATGCCGTTATCGGCTTTTTTGGCGGGTTGCAGGTTGTCGGAGTAATGCAGCCGGCCCTTCTGATCGACCAGGATGGCGTCAATGTCCGGCATTCGGTTGATCAGTTCAAGGCCGGGTTCCATGCCCAGAACGAATACACTGGTCGACAAGGCATCGGTGGTTGTCGCATCGGGCCCTATGATGGTGACACTCTGCAGTTCGCGGGCAGAGTCGCCGGAACCGGGGTTGATGATGTGATGGTAGCGGATGCCGTTCTCTTCAAAATAACGCTGGTAGTCGCCCGATGTCGACACGGCAACATCCCGTAAGGGAATGACGGCAGCCAGTTTGTCTTCATTGCGTGGATCACGCACGCCAATGGACCAGGGTCGACCCCAGCGGTCACCAATCATCCGGCTGTCACCGCCAGCTGTTACCAGCGCCTGTTTAATGCCGAGTTTCTGCAGCAGGCTTATGCAGCGATCGACGGCGTAGCCCTTTGCGATACCCCCGAGGTCGATACGCATACCGGGTTCGCTGAAGGCGATACTGCCTCGGTGGTGGTCGAGCACGAGCTTGCGATAGTTGATTAGAGCTGCGGCCCTTTTACGTTGTGTTTCGTCAGGCCGTATTCTGTTTCTATAGTCGTAGAGAAAACCGACGCTGGCAAAAGTGATGTCAAATGCACCGCCGGTCATTTCAGAAAAATCAAGTGAGCGCCGAACCAGTGTAAACAGTTCTTGACTGGTCTTGAATGGCTGCTTGTGTGCGGATGCGTTCAGCCGGGCCAGTTCGCTGGTTTTGATGTAAGGGCTCATGCTGCTATCGATGCGGCGCATTTCCCGCAGTACGACTTCAATACCCAGCCGGGCCGTGTCCGGACTGGAATGGAACAGCTCCACGCTGATCCG